>ERZ1645187.484-NODE-484-length-39196-cov-24.590762_pt1 | contig 39196 bp, 37 predicted proteins | sample MGYA00575352_ERZ1645187 | MGnify/ENA primary metagenome ERZ1645187 (study PRJEB40837, sample SAMN11349314) | freshwater sediment metagenome | isolation source: river sediment | host: Sediment | place: India: Wazaribad , New Delhi | collected 2017-02-21 ... | reverse complement strand
ATCTGATGGTTAGCAGAGTTTTTCGAGGATTTCACATGAATCCCGGCCGACCCTCTCCATGTCCAGCCACTGCCAGTCCGGCTGCTTGCCGGCGACGATGACATTGACCAGGTTGCGGCTCTTCAGGCAGCGGTCGGTGACGTAAAGCAAGGTGTTGGCATCGGGCGGTAGATAGACGCGGATGATGTCGGCCTTCTTGTTGACCACATGGTCGATGAAACCCGGGTCCTGGTGCGAGAAACCGTTGTGGTCCTGGCGCCAAACGTGCGAGGTGAGCAGGATGTTGAGCGAGGCAATCGGCCGCCGCCAGGGAATCTCACCGCACATCTTGAGCCACTTGGCGTGCTGGTTGAACATCGAATCGACGATGTGAATGAAGGCTTCGTAGCAGGAAAACAGGCCGTGCCGCCCGGTCAACAGATAGCCTTCGAGCCAGCCCTGGCAGGCATGTTCGGACAAGACTTCCATCACCCGGCCGTTCTGGGCGAGATGGTCGTCGTCAGCCAGATGCTCGGCCATCCAGGCACGGTCGGTCACCTCGAAGAGCGCCCCGAGGCGGTTGGAGGCAGTTTCGTCGGGCCCGAATACGCGAAAATTATCGCCGTTGTCCCGCATCACGTCGCGCAGAAAAACACCCATTACCCGCGTCGCCTCGCCTAGAACACCCCCCGGTCTCGGCACCGCGACAGCGTAGTCGCGGAAATCGGGCAGGCGCAGGTCGCGCAGCAGGATGCCGCCATTGGCGTGCGGGTTGGCGCCCATGCGTTGCTCACCGGCCGGTGCCAGGCTAGCAAATTCAGCCTCCAGGCGGCCCTTGGAATCGAACAACTCGTCCGGAAGGTAGGAACGCATCCATTCTTCCAGCAGTTGCACATGTTCCGGCTTGCTCATGTCGCTGAACGGCACCTGATGCGAACGCCACGAGCCTTCGCTCTTCTTGCCATCGACCATTTTCGGCCCGGTCCAGCCCTTGGGCGAACGCAGGATGATCATCGGCCAGCGCGGCCGGGTTGTCTCGCCGCCTGCGCGCGCCCGGCGCTGGATTTCGGAAATCGCCCCAATTCCGGCGTCGACCGCAACAGCCATCAGTTGATGCATGGTTTCCGGGTCGTCGCCTTCGACAAAGAGCGGTTGATAGCCATAGCCGATGAACAGGCTTTCCAGTTCGTCACGGCTGATGCGCGCCAGGATGGTCGGGTTGGCGATCTTGTAGCCGTTGAGGTGAAGAATCGGCAATACCGCGCCATCGGTGCGCGGATTGAGGAATTTGTTGGAGTGCCAGGAAGTAGCGAGCGGCCCGGTTTCCGCCTCGCCATCGCCGACCACGCAACAGGCGATCAAGTCGGGATTGTCGAACACCGCGCCATAGGCGTGGAACAGCGCATAGCCCAGTTCGCCGCCTTCGTGGATCGACCCCGGCGTATCCGGCGAGGCATGGCTGGGGATGCCGCCGGGGAAGGAGAACTGGCGAAACAGGCGGCGCATGCCCTCCTCGTCCTGCGAAATGTCGTGATACAGCTCACTGTAGCTGCCCTCCAGCCAGGTGTTCGCCACCACCCCCGGGCCGCCGTGGCCGGGGCCGGCGATGAAGATCATGTTCAGGTCGTGCTGCCGGATCGCCCGGTTCATGTGCACGTAGATGAAATTCAGGCCGGGCGTCGTTCCCCAGTGGCCGAGCAGGCGCGGCTTGATGTGCGCCAGGGTCAGCGGCTCCTTGAGCAAGGGATTGGCGAGCAGGTAAATCTGCCCGACCGACAGGTAATTGGCAGCGCGCCACCAGGCGTTCATCCGCTGAAGGAGCTCGGGGTCGAGCGGCGAGGTCGTTGTGGGCATGCTGTGTTCCTTGTTTCGGTGTAGCGCTGGCCGGTTGCGGTCGACGGTCAATTGATGCCCATTTTGCGCAGTCTGGCCCGCAGGGCCGCCACTTCATCCAGCAATTCAAGCGCCAGCGCAGCACCGGCCAGATTGACGCCGAGGTCGCGTTGCAGGCGGATGGCAACCGTTGCGCGCCGCAAATGGGTTCCGGTAAAACGCCAGCGGTGAGGTTCGCGGCCGCTGGGTATCAGCACGCCTTCGTCGACCAGTTCGAGGATGGTTTCGACGCGCACCGCGCAGGCCTGGCTGACTTCGCTCAGGGTCAGATCGGTTTGCTCTTCAAGAATGATTGCGCTCGGCAGCGGCAACTGCTTGTCGTTGTCCATTGTCATGCTCCCAGTCCGGCGCGCGGCGCGAAGGATTTGAACTGTTCGGCCAGGCTGGCGTATAGCGCCTTGTCGGCATCGCTTTCAGCAACTGGCAGTACGACCTGTAGCACGACGTAGAAATCGCCCGGCGTGCTACCGGGAATGCCGCGTCCCTTGAGCCGCAGCTTTCCGCCAGATTTGGAATTTGGCGGTATTTTGAGGTCGACCGCAGCATTCGGCGTTGGCACGGTGACGCTCGCCCCCAAGGCCGCCTCCCAAGGCGCCAGCGGCAAATCGAGAAAGACATCGCGTTGCTCGACACGGAAATGGGCGTGCGGATTGAAGGCCACTTCCAGATAGAGATCGCCCGCCTTGCCCTGCCCTATTCCCGGCGCGCCTTGCCCGGCCAGACGAATATGTTGCCCGGCGCGGACACCGCGCGGAATGGTGACATTGAGCTTGTGGGTACGCATCGATACCCGGCCGCTGGCATCGGCCTCGGGCGTGCGTAGCGTGATGACCCGGGTCGCGCCGTTGTAGGCATCTTCCAGATCGATCATCACCTTGGCGTGGCTGTCTTCGCCACGCGCGTGAAAATCGGGGCGCGCCCTGCCGCCACCGGCAAAGCCATGTCCGTACAGCGACTCGAAAAAGTCGCTGAAATCCGCCGCACCGTCGCCCGGCGAACCGTCCCCGGAAAACTCGAAGCCGGCATTCCAGTCAGGCGGCGGACGGAAATCCTGCCCGGCCTTCCAGTTGCTGCCCAGTTGATCGTATGCCGCGCGCTTTTCAAGATCCTTCAGTACAGCATAAGCCTCGCCGAGCTCCTTGAAACGAACCTCGGCGTTGGCCTCCTTGCTGACATCCGGATGATACTTTCGGGCCAACTGGCGATAGGCGCGCTTGATCTCGTCCTGAGTGGCATCACGCGCCACCCCCATGATCTGGTAGTAGTCCTTGAATTCCATTCATGTCCTGACGTTAGGTTGTCGTTCGGCCGAGATCGGCACCGGGCAGACCGGATCAGACGCGCGGTGGCTCGCTGTAGGGCTTCGTGCCGTAATAGGCGTGGATGCCAGCTTCCCAGGACTTGTCAGCCATGTCCGGCCACTTGCTCTTGTCAAAACCCGGGGCGCTCTCCAGCCGCTCTTTCTTGACATCCAGCTCAAAGCGCTTGTTTTTCGTATCGAGCTTCAAGGCTTCCCATGGCACGGCAAAGAGTTTCTCGCCCATGCCCAGGAAACCACCGAACGACAGAACGGCGTAGCTGACCCGTCCGGTGTTCATGTTGATCATGATTTCCTTGATATCGCCGATATCCACCGAATCCTTGTTGTAAACGTCGTTGCCGACCAAGGTGTCGGCGCCCATCAGATTCGGCCCGGGGCCGTGGTGGGTATCGGGGCCGGAAGCGTTGGTGGATGACACCTTGTACATACCGTATGAATCGCGCTCTTCGTAGTTCATGTCCATCTCCAGTCAAAAGTGATCAGGGAATTGATCGAAACGACATGCTGCGCAACGGTCACCCTGCGCGAAGGCTAAACACCCGTCGCGCTATCGTCTGTTCGCCAGCCCACACAGCCAGGGGACTGAGCGATGCGCCTCAAGGGCGAAACTGTTTTGCTGCGAAGGCCCAGACCATGCGCGAAGCATCGGGCCCTTTGCCGTCGCTGAACGGCTTGTTCGCCGCACCGCCGCTCCACGCATGCGCCAGTCGGCTGACCGCGACCAGCGTGGCAATCGTTTTGCCCCTGCGCTTGAAGTCCGTCACCGCCATCGGATAACGCTGACCGCGCTGCACTGTGCGCGCCGTTCCAGCCTGCGCGCCCGCCGCAGCAGCCCACAAATGCGCCGCCGCCAAACCATTCCGGGGCGATACCAGCGAGTCGGCATCGCCATGGATCACCAGCAGCGGCGGCCAGGATGCGGCCATGGTGATCGGCGTGGCCACCAGCGGCAGCGTGGCGCGATGGCCGTGCATCGCCCCCATGGCCGACAGCGTCGAATGGGCGGTACCCGGCGGGATGCCCGAGTGCATCGCCACGGCCTTGAAGCGATCGGGATGCAGCGTGACCAATAGCGCCGCCATGCTGGCTCCCGCCGACAGCCCGGCAATCGCCACGCGCGCGCCATCGACCGGGTGCAGCAGGCACACCTGATCGATGGCGTTCATGATCAGCGCCGCTTCGCCATAGGCACGGCCGGATGAGGTGTCGTACCAGTTCCAGCAAGCTTGCGCATTCGCCAGGCGATCCTGTTCCGGGTAGAGGACGAGAAACCGCTCGCGCATGGCGACGCGGTTCATGCGCGTGCTCGTCGCAAAGGCGTTGGCATCCTGCCCACAACCGTGCAGCATCACGATCAGCGGCAACCGCTCCCCAAGCTTGACCTCGGGCGGCCGATAAAGCCTGAAGCGCCGCGCCCCAGTCGGGCCGACCGCGACACCAAGGCTCCAGCCCCCGGCGCCCGGTGGCGGTGTACGTTTGACCACCGCCGGCTTGAGTGCGCGCTTGACTGCCCGCGTGCCAGTTTTCACAGCGCTTCGCGTGAGCGTCGTCAGGCTGCGCTGGAAAATTCTGGCCCAAGGGGATCTGCGCATCCGCTTTCTCATTCGCGGCATGCCGTACTTATGCAACGTTGCCTCGCCCGCCCCGGCCTTTCGTTGGCAGTCGGCAATGACGTACTCAATGCTCGACTTCGGAACCAGTCGTTTCCGTAAAGCCCGACTGGGCACCAACGTCCGGCGTACCGGCCGAATCTGTTCCTGTCGCCGAATTTCCCGTCGGCGAATCATTTCCGGATTGCCTGATCGGTGACCATGAAGGGCAGCCAGTCTCGGTGGCAACACGCAAGACGAACTTGCGTTGCGGCATTGTTTCCTTAGTCATGCGGCCTCCCTGTCGATGAGTATTGAATTAGCGCGATTGAATTTGACCAAACTGACCAATGTCCCCAAGAGTTCCTGAATGAAACACCGGGTCGGTTCATCGGTCAGCTTGCCTTCCGGGCTGAAACGCAATTCGGCATTGCCGTTCATCGGCTCCGGATGGTCAGCTATCGGCATGTGGAGCATGTCGAGAATTTGCCGCAAATGTTTGTGGGCGCGGCCCGTTACCAGAGGGCCGGCCGATGCACTAATCACGGCTGCCGGTTTGCCCCGCCAAACACTCTCGCCTGCGGGATAGGCCGCCCAGTCGATGGCGCTCTTTAGCGCACCGGGGACCGAATGGTTGCACTCCGGCGTGGCAAACAGAATTGCATCGGCGCCCACAATCCGCTGTTTGAATTCCAGGACGCTCACCGGTGGCACCAGTGCCCTGTTCTGCCCGAAGAAAGGAATGCCATGCAGTTCAACCAGTTCAAGCGCCACGCCTTCCGGCACCAGTTCCTGCGCCGCCCTGAGCGCAAAGCGGTTGTAGGAGTGCGTTCGTTGGCTGCCAACGATACCCAGAATTTTTATCCTACCCATCTTTGACGACTCCTTTTTCGTGCCTGAAAAAATGATGCCAGCACGAGACGCGCGTATCGGTGCGCTATCGCACATAGGAGATTTATGGGTTATGTGCGGTGGCGAACTGAATTGAACGCAAGGGCGATGCATCGTGACGTTCAACCCGGTGTGGCCATCCGGCCCGTCGCCTGACGCGTCATTCCGGTCACCAGCCAAGGAGAACGCCATGATCAATAATTCAACCTTCCCCCGCCGCCTGTTCGGACGTGCGGCTCCGCTTGCCCTGCTGCTCCTGGTCTCGGCCAGCCTCCATGCGGAACAGTCGTTATCGATTTCGCTGAATGGTGCTGCCGAGGTTCCGCCGGTGGTCACGTCGGCATCCGCAACGGGAAAATTCATCGTCCTCCCCGACCGCAGCATCAGCGGCAGCATCAAGGTTTCCGACATGACTCCGACCATGGCGCACATTCATGAAGCCCCCATCGGGAAAAATGGGCCACCCATCATTACCCTGAGCAAAGCCCCGGACGACAGCTACTCCGTACCCGCCGGGACCCGCCTGAGCGAAGCCCAGTACACCAGCCATGCGACCGGCAAACTTTACGTAAATGTGCATAGCGCTCAATACCCGGACGGTGAAATCCGGGCGCAGCTGCCCGGCAAACCCATGCGCCTGGCCAACTGACCGGAACATCACCCCGCCGTGGCGGGAATTCGCGTCATTCAATTTATATACCGAGGATATGTCATGAAAACTACAGCTATCTTACTGATTGCCATCGCCAGCCTTTTATCCGGCTGCGTTGTTTACGACACCCCACACCGGGACGGCGCATATCGCGGGGACGGCGGATATCACGGCGGCCCGCCTCCGCCTCCGCCGCGCGCCGACCATGACCGCGACGGCGTTCCGGACAATCAGGACCGCCGCCCGAACAACCCGAATCGCTACTGAGGCGAAAGTTCATCTGGCAAATATGGCTACTCGGGGAGGCGTCGGCGCCGCGATAGGGGTCGCCGACGCCTCCCCGAATCAGCCACGCCGCGCCTTGCGCGCCTGTCGCCGGCCATAGAAGGCCATCAACGGCGTTACCGAGACCCCATGTACGATGATCGATGCGGCGACTGCCAGTAGCGTGATGGAGATTGTGCGGTCGGCCATGGGGCCTGCCAGGCCGTTGTTCAGTGCAAACATCAGGTAATAGATCGAACCGATGCCGCGAATGCCAAACCAGGCAATAAGCAGGCGTTGATCGCCCGAGACAGAGGCGCCCAGTAGCCCCAGCCAGACCGACAGCGGGCGCAGGACAAAAAACAGCAACAAGAGAAATATTACTGACCAGCGATCAACTGTGACGAACGGAAGCATCGCGCCGACGGCGAGGATGATGATCAGTTCGGCGATCCGCTCGATCTGGTCATTGAAGCCGCGTACTGCCTGCATCATATAGGCCCCTGCAAGATTGGGATGCGTTGCAACGGCGAGGTGCGCCACCTTGTCCTGTAGGCCGGCCGGGCCTTCGTGCGGCGCAGCCTGGCTCCGCGAACGTTCCTTGACCCGTTGCAGGGCGAGGCCGGCGGCGAAGACCGAGAGAAAGGCGGAGGCGTGGGCAAGTTGGGCAATGCTGAAAGCCAGGGCGACCAGCCCGAGGGCAAGGAATTCATCGAGGCCGACCGCCTGCTGATGCCGGGTGCGCAGGTAGACAACCAACCTGCCGATCATCGCCCCGAGCAGGCTGCCGATGGCCACACCAGCGGCAAGCGCCCAGAAGACATCGACAGTCAGCCAGCGCCAGCTACCGGCACCCAGTTCGCGTGCGCCAATCAGGCCCAGACCAAGCATCACGAAGGGAAAGGCAGCGCCGTCGTTGAGTCCGCCTTCGCCGCTCAGGCTGAAGCGCAGGCGATCGCGGTCACTGGCTTCCTCGACCTGGACCTCCGATGCAAGAACCGGGTCGGTCGGTGCCAGTATTCCGCCGAGCAGGACCGCGACCCCCAGCGGCAGGTCGAGCAGAAAAACGCCGACAACGCTGATCAAGCCGACCGTCAAGGCCATCGACACGAATGCCAGGCGCAAGGGCAGGCGCCAGTGCGGGCTGGAAAATGGCAGACCGAGCTTCATGCCGACCGAGAATAACGAGATCAACAGGGCAATTTCGGTGACCCGCTCAAGGATTACCGAGACATCCCGGGAATCCGGTTCCATTAGCCCCCAGCCGGCGGCACCAAGTCCGTAACCAACCGCCAGATAGAGCATGGATGCGCTGACCGGCAAACGCTTCATTGACGACCCGGCCAGCGCCATGGTGATCAACAGCAAGCCGATTACCAGTATCCAGACAGTAAACGAGATGCTAGCAGCCTCCGCGATGATTGAAATTCCACAAGCACCCGGCCAACACCCGGTACACGCCGCTCAAGGTGTGGCTGGGGGAAAATCCCGATAGATTATGTTTATGCCGTTCACTCTTGTTTCCCTGTGGGTTGATCCATAAGCAATGGATCAAGGTCTAGAGTAGGGAATGTCCATCAGGATGTCTGTGCGCCATCGCACCAATCAAGCAGAATTGATCAAGTGCCTGAAAATCACGCAGCATTTGTGACTTGAAGATGTCCACTCCGCTACGTGCGCTATCGTACGGAACGACTAGAGCCGAAAACCTATCCTGATATTGGCAAGCGTTGAATAGCAAGATCAACGCGCCCGAGTGTTTACGAATTTCAATATCAGGAGCAACCCATGAACAAGGATCAAACCAAAGGCCGTCTAGAAGAAGTCAAAGGCAAAGTGAAGGAAATCGCAGGCCAAGTCGTCGGTGACAAGGAACTGGAAGCCAAAGGCCAAGTTCAGAACATCGGCGGCAAAGTCCAGGCCGCCTATGGCGACGTGAAGGCAGACCTTAAGAAAGTCGTTAAAGGCGAGTGAGGAGCATCTGGTTTCTCGAATGCGCGCCGTGCGCATTCGATAGCCAGCGCAGTTGAATCAGTTCTACCGGAACACCACTATCTTCGTGGCGTAAGTGCCGATTCGGCACAAAAATCTGCAAGATTTTCAAGTGTTACCTGTACCGCACGATTGGCGGCCACGATGCCGCCATAAGGGTCTTCACTGCCAACAGGCACGCTGTTGTCAAATTCTCGCCAGGCCTCGACACGGCGCGTGTTCTGGTCAATCAGGGTGGCGCGGAGTGTAAAACGGACAGTGCTTGGGTGGGTGCGAAAATCCTGTTGCAGACGGATGATCTCGGTATCGAGCCGCAAATCACCGGTCGCAGTGCTTGGCGTCAACACTACCGCGCGAAATGCCCCATTGTTCTCGACAGCAGCGGCAAGCAGCGGTGCGAGCATGCGTGCTGGCGGGTCTACCCATTCGCTGTGCGCAAAATATTCCAGCTTGTGTGGTTCGCGCACAAAGATGATCCGCTTGCTGTCATAGCCAGCGACCGCATGGGGTGGGCTAATGATCAGTGTCGGCGCTGAAATCGGCGCCGCAACCGGTGCTCTGGCGGGAGTTCTGTCGAGCGAATAAAAAGTCGGACTGCGCGTCGCGGCCGGCTGCAGGAGGCTGCAGGCGCCGAGCGCCATGAGTGAAAGCACACCGGCAATGAGCCGGCAACAAGAAACTTCAGAAATCACTTTCTTGATACTCATGGACTCACTCCCGTTTCTCCCGGCCCTTCCGGAACCGGCCGGCGACCGAACAGGAGGCTGGCCGGGTTACGTTCGGTTTGTTCGGTCAGGCGGCGCAGCGCGGTCGACAGGACACTGAGTTCACCCAGCAGGCGTTCCAACTCTGGCAAGGTTTCGCCGGTAAAGCGCTTCACATCGTTGCCCACCACGCTGACTGTCTTCCCGGTGCTGGCCGCCGTACTGGCGACCTCATTGCCCATTTTCTCGACGGCATCGGCGCCACGCCCGACGCGATCGACAACCACCCCAAGCTGCGCCGTCGCCCGCGCAGTGTTTTCAAAAGTGCGGGCGGCGCTGCCGATGCCGGCATCGATAGCCTCCTTGCGAGCGGCGATGGTGTGCGCGACGGTGGCGATATCGGCCAGCGCATTCTTGAACGACGCCTGATTTTCCTCGCTGAGGATGGCGTTGATGTTTTTGGAGGTGCTGTCCAGCTTGGCCAGCGCGGAAGTCAGCACGTTCTCTAGGCGAGCGGCAAGCGAGGGCTTGGTGCGGATTACCGGATAGTCGCTACCCGGTGCGGCAAGAAGCGGCGCCGCATCGCGCGTGCCGCCGCTGAGCTCGACATAGGCGATGCCGGTCAGCCCCTGGGTTTTCAGAATCGCAACGGTGTCCTCCTTGATCGGTGTGCCGCGCTCGATGGCGAACAGCAGGTTCACCCGTTCGGGATGGACTGGGTCGATTTCGATTTCACGCACCTTTCCGACGTCGACCCCATTGAACTTGACCGGCGCATTCAGATTCAACCCGGCGACAGACTCTTCCTCAACCGCCAGATAAAGGTCGTACTTCTTCTGAAAAGCCCCGCCCGACGCCAGCCACAGCACACCAGCGACCAGCACGGCCCCGAGCAGAAGAACGAACGCGCCAACCAGGGCATAGTTCACTTTGGTTTCGATGATGATCTCCCGGTATTTTCTGCGCCCTGCCCCGCGACTTTCTGTTGTTCCTGCGCGGCTCTCCCGCGCGGGCCATCGAAGAATTTCCGGATCGCCGGGTTGTCCATGCGCGACAGTTCGAGCATCGAACCGACGCCCGCGACCTTGCCATCGGCGAGCACAGCAACGCGGTCGGCAACCTGCCACAGCAAGTCGAGGTCGTGGGTAATCATCACGATGGTCAGGCCGAACAGGTCGCGTAGCTTGCGCACCAGTTGATCGACTTCGCCAGCACTCTCCGGGTCCAGTCCAGCGGTCGGTTCGTCGAGAAACAGCAGTTCGGGATCGAGCGACAGCGAGCGGGCGAGCGAAGCGCGCTTCAGCATGCCGCCGCTGAGTTCGGTCGGATATTGCGCACCTACCTCGGGCGCCAGGCCGGTCATCGCCAGCTTCCAGTCGGCGATTTCATCGATCAGCCCGTCGCCGAGCCCGGTGTGCTCGCGCAACGGCAATCCGACATTTTCCTTGACCGTCAGCGAACCAAACAAGCCGCCGTGCTGGAACATGACGCCCCAGCGCTGGCGCAGGGCGAGCGCTCGGGCGTCGTCTATGTCTTGCAGGTCTACGCCGAGCACCCGGATAGCGCCGGCATCCGGGCGCTGCAGCAGGATCATTTCACGCAGCAGGGTGGACTTGCCGGAGCCGCTACCGCCGATCAACGCGAATATTTCTGCGCGGCGCACCTCAAGATCGAGTCCGTCATGCACGACATGCTCGCCGAATCGCGTCGTTACCTTGCTGATCTCGATCACCGGAATGTCGCCCGCCATGTCAGAGGTCCAGCGCACTGAAGGCGACCGAGAAAAGCGCGTCGGCGACGATCACCAGGAAGGTCGACTGGACGACGCTGAGGGTCGTCTGGCGGCCGACGCTGTCGGCGCCACCCTTGGTGCGAAAACCCTGAAAGCAGCCCACCGTGGCGATGATCACGGCAAAGACCGGCGCCTTGCAGATGCCGATCAGATAGTCGGTGACACTGACTGCCTTGACGAAGCGCTCGCCAAATTCGCTAAAGCCGACCCCCAACTGGGCACGCGCCATCATCATGCCGCCAAGGACGCCAAGCACATCGGCAAATACGGTCAGCAAGGGCAGCACGACAATCAGTGCAATCAGCTTGGGCAGAACCAGGAGTTCCAGCGGCGCGATGCCGATGGTGCGCATGGCATCGATTTCCTCGGTCACTGTCATGGTGCCGATCTGCGCCGCGTAGGCGGAGCCGGAACGGCCGGCGATGATGATCGCCGTCATCAGCGGCGCGAATTCGCGCAGCATCGACAGGCCGACGAGATCGGCCACGAAGATGTTGGCGCCGTACTGCCGTAACTGCCCGGCCCCCTGATAGGCGACAACGACGCCGAGCAGGAAGGACAGCAGCCCGACGATGGGCAACGCGTCGAATCCGGCGCTTCGGATATTGTAGAAAATCGGACGCCAGCGGATGCGTGATGGATGGGCAATGCTTCCGGCCAACGCGACGGTATATTCGCCGACAAAACCTAGGATCGCGATGCCTTGTTCGAGCGCGGCCTCGGTGCTTCTGCCCAGGCTTTCCAGATGCGACGGCGGTGCAAGGGGCACGGCCGTCTCTGCGGGATTCGCCAGATGCTGTCCGACGGCGGCGAACAGATTGGCGAACTCGGGGCGCAAACCGCGTACCTCTACGGCGGCGCCCTCGGCCCGCAAACGTGCCAGGAGCTTTTGTAGTATCCACGCCCCGGCCGTATCGAGTGCCTCAATCGACGCGCAGTCAACGAGCATCCGGGATTGCACTGAGCCGGGCAACGCATCGAGTTGCGGCATAACTGCGCCGATGCCGTGTCCAGTCCAGGCACCGGATAACGCCAACGTCTGGGGCGTTGCTTGATTGAACGTGGCTGAGGTGGTCGGCGAGGCATTCATGAATGGATCAAGCCTAGAAAAAGCACTTCAACCCGTCTGTGCGCCAGCACACCGAGTGCTTGCATGAAATGGGCTGGGTTACTGCGGTCAACTCCCGCACATCATCTGTTCGCTACCGAACAGATGGCGAACCGGAAGGCGAGCAGACTCGTTTCAGGTTCCGAGGCAAACGCGATCAATTATCGGATTGCCTTCGCGCATTGGCTCGCTGCCGCGAACTGACCGGCACCTGCCAAAGTTTCCAACGGGCGGCGTCGGCCAACAACCGGGTCACTCGAACAAAGAAGAGGTATTCCATGCTTTATACGATCGCTGTTGTATTGCTCATCCTGTGGGTTCTCGGACTCGTCTCCTCTTACACGCTGGGTGGCTTCATCCACATTCTCGTTGTGGTCGCCATCGTCATGATCCTGATCAACCTGATCAGCGGAAGACGCGGGCTGTAGGCCAATTGCCAACTTCTCAGGTCGATTTGCCTCAAGGCTCCTACCTGCGAATAGTTGAACCGACTCCCCACTTACTTTCCAGACGAGCCCGTCACAGATGCCAGCAAGCACACAGGAATTCCCATTGAAACTGTCCGTGCCGCGAGCGGCCATTACACCTGAGGCGTGGCCAACATGATCCGAATCCAGTTACAGGTTGATCTGAACTATGAGATTGACGGGGGCGGCGCCGATTTCGTGTTCAACGTCCATGCCGCCCACACGCCCAGCCAGATCATCTCGGCCGAAAGCCTGACGCTCAGCCAGGCCATCCCGCAACGCATGCATACGGCACCAGTCACCGGCAATCGCTATATGTATGTAAACGCCGGGCCGGGTGATTTCCGGCTGTCGTACTCGGCAACCGTGGATCTCTTGCATTTCTTCGCCGACCCCGCGCAGATCGCCGAAGTGCCTGTTCGCGATCTGCCGCCCGAGGTCATGGGCTACATCTACCCCAGCCGCTATTGCCAGTCGGATCGCCTGATCAAGCTGGCAACCAGAGAGTTCGGGAGGCTGCCACAAGGCTACAGCCGGGTTCAGGCCATCCATGACTGGGTGAAAAGGCAGGTCACGTTCACCCTGCACAGCTCGAATACGAATACCTCGGCGGTCGATACGCTGATCGAGCAAGTCGGGGTTTGTCGCGATTTCGCTCACTTGATGATCGCACTATGCCGTGCCGTCAATATCCCGGCGCGCTTCGCAACCGGTACCGACTACGGCGCAGATCCGACGCTCGGCCCTTCCGATTTCCAGGCTTACGTCGAGGTTTACCTGGGTGGCCGCTGGTATATCTTCGATCCGTCCGGTACTGGAATTCCAATGGGCTTCGTGCGTTTCGGCACTGGCCGCGATGCCGCCGACGTCGCTTTTGCGACCATTTTTGGCGGCGTCCGCTCGCACGCTGCGGTCATTCGTGCTGTGGCGGTTGAAGACCAATCGATTGGCTCGGTGCTCCCATACCACTGCAAAGAGGCACTGTCTACGGACAACGGACTGGCGCCTGCGCCGCAGGTCTGATGCACTTCCGGATCAATTCCTTTGTATCAATTTTCATGCTGACCGGAGGGATGCCGTGAGCGAATATCACTTGCTGACCATCTGGCGCATCGAAGCCCCCCTTGAGAAGGTCTATGCAGCAATCCAAAACTCCCTGCATTGGCCGGACTGGTGGCTGGGTGCCGAGAAAGTGGAACAGACCGCAGCCGGCGGCAGCAAAGGCATCAACAACATAAGGCGCTATTCCTGGCGCGGGGAATTGCCCTACCCCGTGGTATTCGAAGTGCGCGCCACCCGCATCGAAAAACTGGTGGCTATCGAAGGCACCGCCCAGGGCGACCTCGAAGGGGTCGGTCGCTGGCGTTTTTCCCGAAAGGGAACGGTCAGCATCGTCCATTACGAATGGCATGTCCGCAGCACGAAATGGTGGATGAATCTGGCCGCACCCCTCGCCCGCTCGATATTCATTCGCAACCATACGCTGGTCATGACACAGGGCGGCGAAGGGCTTGCCCGGCTGCTGGCGTCATCCCGTTTTCGCCAGGAAAACATCGATTTGATGGCGCAACGCGAACAACCGGAGGCAGTGCCCCGACGCCTGCAGGAACGCGGATCGATAAGTCCGGCGATATTGCTGGTTGCCGGTCTCGGCGCCGGCGTGATCGCCACCGCAGCTCAGCTCGCCCTTTGGTGGCTGGCGGACATCCCCGTCCTTGAGACCCTTTTTCGCGATGCGCGCCTGACGGCCGCGCTAGTGATGGGTGCCGGGGTTCTGCCACCACCGGCGACAGCGCAATGGGACATCCTGTTGGTCGCCACGTTCATTCACTTTGCCCTATCCATCGCTTACGCGCTGGTTCCGGCACTGCTGGTCGGCCGCCTGCGTGCCGGGCCAGCACTCGTCGCCGGTGCCGCATACGGTCTGATGATTTACCTGGTCAATCTGTACGGCTTGACCTGGCTCTTCCCCTGGTTCGCGGTAGCGCGTGACTGGGCGACGCTGGTTACCCACCTCATCTTCGGGATGGCACTTGTAGCGGGCTGCCGTCTGTATGCACCGGCAGCCCAAGACAAGCGCGTTACTGGGCTTTTCGGCAGGATGAAAACCCAATGTTTTGGCCGTTGACCGGGCAGTGCCGCCCGACCATTGAAACCCCGGGCTGCACTGAGCAGCCCATCACCGAACGATTGGAGACCCCATGAACCATGTCACCACTGCCGATAACACCAGACTCTACGTCAAGGACTGGGGAAGCGGTCGCCCGGTCATCCTGATACATGGCTGGCCACTTTCCGCCGACAGTTGGGACGACCAGGCCATGGCGATTGCCGAGGCCGGCTACCGCGCCATCGCCTATGACCGTCGTGGCTTCGGGCGCTCCTCGCAACCGTGGAGCGGCTACGACTACGACACGCTGGCGGACGATCTGGCTGCTGTAATCGAACAAACAGGCGCCAAGGATGCCACGCTGGTCGGCTTTTCAATGGGCGGCGGCGAGGTCGCCCGCTACATGTCGCGCCACGACGGCAAGGCAGTTGCGAAAGCAATACTCATCTCATCCATACTGCCCTACCGGCTGAAGACCGCTGACAACCCCGCCGGCACCGAACAGGCAGCCTTCGACAAGACCGTCGAATTGCTCGGAAATGATCGTCCGCAGTTCCTCGCCGACTTCTTCAATAAATTTTTCGGCGTCGGCACGTACGCAAACCCGGTCAGCGACGAACTACTGGCATGGGCGCGCAGCGTCGCGATGCAGGCCAGCCTGAAGGCAACCATCGCCTGCCAGAAGTCGTTCTCGACCACCGATTTCCGTGGCGACCTTGGCTCCTTCAAAGTGCCGACGTTGATCATCCACGGCACCGAAGACAAGACCGTGCCAATCGACGCCTCAAGTCGTGCCGCAGCGAAAAGCATCGCACACAGCACACTGATCGAGTACGACGGCGCCCCGCATGGCCTGTTTGCGACAGACAAGGCACGACTGACCCGGGATTTGCTCGCTTTTCTCGGTTGACCCCTGGCGCGCAATATCGGCGCCTCAAAGCAATCGCTGCAGCAGCGTCGCCCCCCATTCCTTCATTCGGAGTATCGGCGATCGCTCGTCCCAACGCTCAAGGTCGATCGCCTCGGATGCTTCAAGATCACTGGCAATCATCGCCGTCATCTGCCCAGCGAAGTCGCGCCCCAGAATGACGGCGTTGACCTCGTCGTTGTCGAGAAAACTGCGCCAGTCGAGGTTGGTCGAGCCGACACACGACCAGACGCCATCAATGAGCGCGGTTTTTGAATGGAGCAGCGCCCCGCGTCGCTCGTAAATCCTGACGCCGGCTTTCAGCAGCGCTGAATAATGCGAGCGGCCGGCATGAAAGACAATTTGCGAGTCGGTATGGCCGGGCAGGATCATTGTCACCTCGACGCCACGCCCGGCCGCGTCGGTCAGCGCCTTGAGAAGTTGGGGGTCGGGAACGAAGTAGGCATTGGTCAGGAAGATCTGCTTTTCGGCATTGCCGATGGCCGAGATCAGCGTCAGGTAGATCAGGCTGTACGGATCGTCCGGCGTACTGCCGATGGCGCGCACGATATCCTTGCCTTGCGCGGTCAACCCGGGAAAATGCCTGTTTTTCGCGAGTGGCTTGCCGTGCTGTTTTTCCCAGGTTTCGATAAACAGCTTTTGCAGTTCGCCCACCACGGGGCCTTCGATCTGCAAGTCGGTATCGCGCCAGGGAACTGTATTTTCTGTCGCCTTCCTGGCGCGTAGTGCGGCCGAACCCGACGCGTAAACGCTGCTGATGTTGATGCCGCCGATGAAGGCCACGCGCCCGTCGACTATCAGCAATTTTCGGTGATCTCGGTTGTTGACCTGCCATGAGGCCTTGGCCGCCAGCGGGTTGAGCGGGTTGAATTCGAGAACATTGACGCCGCCCTCCCGCAGACGGTCGAAAAAAGCCTGCGGGGTATTGATGCACCCGAAGCTGTCGTAGATCAAATTGACCTGAACCCCACGCCGCTTTTGCTCCAACAGCAAATCCGCGAACTGGCGCCCGACTTCATCGTCATCGATGATGTAGGACTCCAGGTTGATATGGTCACGGGCGCCGCGAATCGCGGCGAACATCGCAGCATAGGTCGCCTTGCCATCCTGCAACAAAACGACCTTGTTACCGGTGATCAGCGGACTGCCGACGATGGCTTGTTCCAGTGCAATCTGCTTGTCGAGAATATCGATGTCGCCGGATTGGCGTTTCAGATCGGCAACTATGGCAGCGCTTTTCTGCGCCGAGAGCGGGCCGCTGGCATTCTCGAATCTGGCGGCCTGCCCGGCATGCCGCTCGATAATGGCATTGCTATCGGGCAACGCGGCACAACCTGCTGTGACGAGCAGGAAGGCCACCAGCGCCGTCGCCGGTTTATTGGCGCGAATTGCCATGACTCACCTGAAAATCGGAACAGCCCCTTGTTGCCGGATACTCAGCGCGCAGGCTGCGATGGAGGAATGACGACGACGGTATCGCCGCCGGTCTTTCCTGGCTCACCCGTCGCCCCGGTTCCGCCGGTGAGTCCGGTGGCGCCTGTGCTACCTGTGGATCCCGTCAGCCCGGCAGCACCCGTCGGGCCGCTCAACCCGCTCGCGCCGGTGGCGCCTGTCGGACCGGCTGGCCCGGGAACAGGCACCGTCACAACGGTCGGCGTGACGACTGCAGGCTTTTCACATGCGCTTAACGCCAGCGCGACCAATACTGCTGAAAAGATCATCGAATATTTCATGGGAATACCTTTTGGTTAATTAACGAAGCCCCCAACCAGGCGATCTTTCAGCTATCGGGAAGCGCTTTCAAAAGTATCCTGACTGCCCCTTCGGGTCAGTTCGCTGGCGCACAGAACGCCGCGAAAGCAGATGCAACATCAAGTCTGGTTGCCAGCGCTAGATGTCGGTTGACTGGTCTGCACACCTTGAAGATGTGCACGGACAATTGTCACAAGACCCTAGCTTTTGAAGCGATATTCGTCCGCTGAATAAAGCCTCCACGTTTCATCGGCGGCCAGTTCTAGCACTTGAGAGTGATATTTCAGGATCGATGGCCGATGGCCTACGCTGACCATCGTCGCGCCGCTCGCCGCCAATTCCTTGTAGAGATTTTCCTCGTTGGCAATATCCAGGGCGCTGGTCGCTTCATCAAGAATGACGTAGCGCGGCGCAGCGATCAGCACGCGAGCGAAAGCTACCCGCTGTTGCTCGCCTACGGAGAGCACCTTGGCCCAATCCAGCTCGGCATCGAGGCCGCCGAAACGGCCGGCCAGTTCAGGCAGGTTGACGCGTACCAGCAAGGCCTGGAGCGCTTCATCCGATATCTTCATGTCAAGGTGCGGATACAACAACTGGTTACGCAGGCTGCTCAGCAGCATGTAGGGGCGCTGCGGCAAAAATAACATCTGCCCTGCTTCCGGCCGGATGACTCTGCCGCTTCCGCTACGCCAGAGCCCGGCGAGTGCGCGCAACAGCGAACTTTTTCCGCAGCCACTGGCACCGACAATCAGTACCCCCTCGCCAGGATTGATCACGAGCGATAGACCGGTGATCAGCGTCCGCGTGTGGTTCGGCGTTTCCAGCGTCAAATTTTCAATCGCCAGCCGGGAATTCTGAACCAGCTCGATCAAATGGCCGGGCTGTTGCGGTCGACGATCTTTTCCGGTCAAAAACTTCGCGAAGCTGTCCAGACGCTCGATTCCGGCAGCAAAGCGACTGAAATTCTCGAAGTTATCGACAATCACCGTCAACGCAGTCAGGATCGCTGCAAAGGCACCCGCTGCCTGGACTGCCCGCCCGACCTCCAGTTCGCCGGCAAGCACCTGCCCGGCAATGATCACGTAGGGCAAAATGATGGTCATCAAACTGAAGCCGTACTGGAAGAGATTGAGGTTCAACTGAACGCGGATCAGTTTGTTGAAATTGCTGAAAGCCGCATTGAAATAATCGTTGATCTGCAATGACTCCCGGGCCTCGCCACGATAGAAGGCAATCGCTTCGGCATTTTCCCGGATACGCACCAAGCTGAAGCGAAAATCTGCTTCGCGCCTGAGTTGATGAAAGTTCAGTCCAATCAGCACTTTACCGAAGACCAGCACCGTAATTGCCGTACCCGCGATGGCGTAGATCAAAAGAAATACAACGAGTACTTTCGAAATTGACCAGAGAACACCACTGAACGCTATCAGTTGCAGCAGTGCGCCAATCAGGATCAACAGAAAGAAGAGTGATTTCTGGGTAAAGGTATTGATGTCTTCGGCAATCCGTTGATCCGGATTATCGATATCGGGATTGGAGTTCAGTTCGTAATAAGCTCGCTTGCTGAAGTAGCTACCGAGGAAATCGCGTGTCAGCCAGCGCCGCCAGTAAAGGCCAAGCTTGTCCCGCACATAGTAGTAAAAGGCGTAGATCGGCACAGCGACGACCAGAATGCCCAGACACTCGATAATCGAAGTCCAGAACCGATCCGCATCCTTCGCCGCCAGCGCCGACGTAAACTCGCCGGTGAGTGCATTGAACAGCACGGCGAATCCTGTCTGCCCCAATAGCAACACCACCAGCAGAACCAGCAAGCTTCGGGCTTGCCATTTTTTGTCGCCGAACCAGTAAGGCGCTGCAATTGCCCTGAAACGCTGCCACATGCGAAGATCAAAGCGAGTCATGGGCAAGCAAAGCGCAAGTAATTAGTCGTTAAGCCGTAGCACGCACTACTGCCCTTTGCCCACAAAAGACAGCTTGGCAGGATTCCCGGCGTTGCCGACGAGAATGCGCTTTTTGTGCCAGGCACCATCGAGTTGCACGGAAATTTGATAAGACCCCGGAGGCAATTTGAGGTAAAGCAGTGGGCCTTCGCTGACCCCGGAAACCAGTTCCCGACCGCTGAGCGTGGATACCGAAAACGGAATGTCTGCAAGATAGCTTCCCTGACGGTTGCTGAACATGACATGCACGTTATAGGCTGCAGCCCCATTACGGATTTCGTCGCGTGCTTCATAACTGACGCCACCGCTGATCCAGGGAATTTGCGTCTGCGAAGCAGCCGTACCGTTACGGCTAGCCCCTTCGCCAATAGACTCGGCCCACAACGGCGCCGACTGCACCGTGACGACCAGCGCCAGCAACCAAGCCCGCCGCGATCTAGCGATTGTTGTCATGGTTCCGCCCTTCGTCATGACGGTAATTCCTGTCGTCGCCATGACCATCACGGCGACCGGCGTTACGTTCCTGGTAACGCGGGGCATATTGGTTGTTGTACCAATTGTCTTTCACAAAATAGACCTGCTGGTTACAGGCATTGTAGGTTCCGCAATGCTTGCTCCAGTTCCTTGCGTGCCCTGGAGGAACACGTAAGTACAGCGGCGGGCGGTCATAGCTGACGCGCGGTTGTCGATAGATGACTTGGGGCGGTGGATAGCCACCAATATCGATTTGTCCGTAGAAATTCGGTTGGCCGATACTTACCGAGACGCCCACATCGGAAGCGTGCGTCTGAAAAGACACAACAGCCAGTATTACGGCGAACGGGAACAATTTCATTTTGAAATTCCTTTGCACTTTGCAGTGGTTACTTCCTGTCGCCCTTGGCAGCATCTTGAATGTTGTCACCGGCCTTCTCGATTTTCTGGCCGACTGTTGCGGCCGCCTTGTCGACTTCCTTGCCAGCCTTTTCGACCGGCCCCTCTTTTTTCTCGCAGCCGTAGACAGTCGTCAGCAACAGCGCCATCAACACGGCCGATACGAATGCTTTTCCTGGTTTGATCATTTCTATCTCCCGATAGCGAAACATTTCAACTTCAGCAAACTGCCGGCCACGTTTTCCACCCGATCAGGAAGGCGATGGAGAAAGAAATTCTTCCGGAACTCCATGGAAAATTTAGGGCCGCAGGCTGACTGCCAATTGCGCTTACTTCCTGATCTCGTGTCCCACTACACCACCGACGACGGCACCGCCGATGGTGCCGGCAGCACTTCCACCCGTCAGCACGGCGCCACCAATGGCCCCAGCGCCGGCACCGACGGCCGTGTTTTCACCCTGCGACAGGCCGGCACAAGCGCTCAACGCAAGCGACATCGCCATGCCAACGGCAACAAGTACGACTTTCTGAGTATTTTTCATGGATCTACCTCGCTCAACAGCAGGTTGAAATTGGCCCGGCCAAACTGACCGGGCTCAGCTAGTTACTTGCCGAACTGCGCCTTCGCCTGATTCATGCAGCTATCCTTGGCGGTACCCGAAAAGGTGTCGCATTTTTCCTTGGCGACTGCGTACTGGGCATCCATCTTGTCCACCGTCGCATCCTTGCGGGCATCCATCGTCTTCTGGCTGGCGTCATTGCGTGCATCGACCGTCTTCTCGTTGGCCATTGCATTGGCATCCGTTGTCTTCATCTGTGCCTTGGCATCGGCAATGGCAGCAGTTTCGACTGCCTTGGCTTCCTTCACGCAGATGTCCTTGGCGTTCCCGGACATGTCGTCGCATCTTTCCTTGTTAACCGCGTAATCACCTTCCGCCTTGGCCAGACGCGCCTCGTAGCGATGCTTTGAAGTCGGCTGATAGTTCGCCTCAAGTTCCGCAGCGGCGACCTTTTCCTTGCTCTTGGCCTCGGCCTTGCAGATATCGCTGGCGTTGCCGGCGAAGGCACTACAAGACGCCTTATCTGTCTTGTAGTCGGCGGATATTTTGGTCATGCCAGCCTTGTAATCGGCTTTGGTCATGCCCTCCGCCATTGCACCGGCACTGAACGCGAATGTCACCGCAAGGGCGACAGCACTGAAATTTAATTTGCTCATATTGTTCCTTTGTTGGTTATGTCGACCTACATGCTGCGAGGCGACATGGCGGACTCTTTGTCGGGCTTGCATCAGGCGTTGTAGATTCACGCATTCGCCACAGCGCGGAAATCACGCTGCGTCCGACTCAGATGGACCCACCTTAACGGGGAAGCGTGGCGCCCTCTGTCCGCTGGCGCACATAGGAACCAGGCTCGCTCGTCGAGCGCGAGCGCGAGCGCCAATTCTGGCCAGGCTTGCCTCAGGCGGTGACGCCGAACAAGGCTCCGATACCAGCGGTAACAGCCATCGCCAAGGCTCCCCACAAGCTCACACGCAAGGTTGCCGCAAGGACAGGCGCACCGCCCGCACCGGCGGCAAGGGCGCCGAGAATGGCGAGAAATAGCAACCCACTGCCCGCCACTGCCCATACCAGGGCAACTTTCGGCGCCAGCAACACCACCAGGAGCGGCAATGCGGCGCCAATCGAAAAAGTCAGCGCTGAGGTCAATGCAGCTTGTAGGGGGCGCGCGGTCGACGTATGGGAAATGCCTAATTCCTCGCGCGCATGGGTTCCCAGGGCATCATGCGCCATCAATTGCGTTGCCACCACTTCAGCAATCTCTGGAGCGACCCCTCGACTGACGTATATGGCAGTCATCTCGGCAAGCTCGTGTTGAGGATCGCTCAACAGTTCGTGCCGCTCCCGTTCCAGATCGGCAAGTTCGGTATCGGACTGAGAACTAACTGAAACATACTCGCCCGCAGCCATCGACGATGCCCCGGCGACAAGTCCTGCAACGCCGGCAATCAGGATTGTTTTTGCATCAGCGCCGGCTGCGGCGACGCCAAGAACAAGGCTGGCGGTAGAAACAATGCCATCATTCGCGCCAAGTACCGCAGCACGAAGCCAGCCAATTCGCTCGGTTCGGTGAAGTTCGGAATGACGATTCATTTACTAATCCGCTATCTGAGTGGATTTGACGGCAACGCAAGACTAGACGGGATCTCGACGGGCATCACAAGATAGTGTCACATCGTTGAGCCTAGCTGGAATCCATCGGCAGGTATGTGGGGGAGCGCACATACCTGCGCGGGCAATTCTTGTATGCTGATAACCGAACCTATACGTCTCACATGAGGAAATGCATGCCATCCACAATGGCTTACAGCCCTAAACAGAACCGCATTCTCGGAGCGCTTCCCCTGAATGACTTTGCCCGTCTACAGGACGATCTTGAGCTGGTTCACCTGGAACTGGGACAGGTTCTCTACGAATCTGGCGACACCTTGGGCCATATCTATTTTCCAGTCACCAGCATTGTCTCCCTGATTTTCACCACCCTGAAAGGTGCTACCGCTGAGCTGGCGATCACCGGTAACGACGGGCTGGTCGGTATTCCGCTTGTACTGGGCGGCGACACGACCACCCACCGTGTCGTCGTGCAGAGCGCCGGTGCTGCCTACCGGCTCCGGGTTGAAACGATACGCTGGGAACTCGACCAGGGCGGCGAACTACAGCACCTGGCGTTGCGCTACACGCAGGCGTTAATGACGCAAATGGCCCAAAGTGTCGTCTGCAACCGCCACCACTCGGTCGATCAGCAATTGTGCCGCTGGTTGTTGCTCAGTCTCGACCGGCTCCCTGGCAACCAGCTCAACATGACGCAGGAACTGATCGCCAACATGCTCGGTGTGCGCCGCGAAGCGGTGACCGAAGCGGCCGGCAAATTGCAGGCAGCTGGACTGATTGAATACAGTCGCGGCCATATCACCGTCACCAACCGCCCCGGCCTGGAAGCGCGTGCCTGCGAGTGCTACGCCACGGTGAAACTGGAATATGACTGGATTTTCCTGATGAAACCCGAGATGCGATTCGTTAATCGCCCGCGCCCCAACCCTTCAACCCTGCGCAAGCGCGCTGAAGCCCGTTTGCTGCAAGCCGATGTTACGGTGCCAGCAACGGACTGGGACAAAACACGACTTCTGCATGAACTACAGGTTCACCAAATCGAGCTTGAGTTACACAATGAAGAACTTCGCCATGCCTACGAGGAGGCCGATGCCTTACGCGAGCGCTTTGCAGATATCTATGACTTTGCCCCGGTAGCGTATTTCACGCTCGATCCGCTGGGCGTCATTGTCGACGTGAATCTGGCGGGTGCTGTGCTTCTGGGTATCAAGGGTTCGCAGAAAAGCCGGCACCGCTTTGCTGCTTTCATAAATCCCGAGCATCTGGGCGCCTTCAATCGTTTCATTGACGAAGTCCTCCATACAAACCGGAAAATGGCTTGTGAAACAGTACTAATGGCAAATACACAACGTCCGGAAACCGCCATAAGAATCCGTGCGGTACCCGACGAAGCAAGACGCGAGTGCCGAATGGTCGTCATGGAAATCTCGGCCGAAAATTCCCTGGATAAGCACCACTAGGCCCAATGTAACCGGCAAATCAAGAAATGAGAAAACCATGTTAGTCACATTCAAATCAAACGCCAGCAGCGACCTGTCAATGTTTGAGAAAAACGGCAAGGAAATATTGGCACTCCTCGGCAAGGATCCCGAAGCAGCGCAAGGAGTTGTCACTGTCGAACAGTTGCCCACGGCAATCGCGGCACTCCGGGCGGCGGCTGCAGCCGACAAGGTCAGACAAGCCGACCTGGCAGATGAAGAAAATGAGGCAGATCCCGGGGTTGATCGCAAGGTTAACCTGTTCCAACGCGCTGTACCGCTACTTGAGATGCTTGAGCGCTCGTTGGCAGAGGGCCAGCCGGTCACTTGGGGTGTGTGAAGCGGCAGTGACTCCCGAAGCAGATTGCGCATTTTCTGCAATGGTTATCGCCGATACCAGTGCTGCAACGAATGACGAGTCATTCCCGATCGTCGGTATCGGTGCCTCGGCCGGTGGGCTGGAAGCACTGGAACAATTGCTGTCAGCCGTGCCGCCGAATAGCGGCATGGCCTTCGTCGTCATCCAGCACCTCGACCCAAGTCGCCCCGGCATGCTTCCTGAACTGTTGCAACGAACTACGCCGATGATTGTCAGGCAGGCCGAGAATCGGATGGCGGTCAGGCCGGATTGCGTCTATGTCATTCCGCCCAACAAGGATCTTTCGATATTACATGGCTCGCTTTACCTGTTCGACCCGGTCGCCCGGCGCGGGCTGCATCTGCCAATCGACTCATTTCTCACCAGTCTGGCCGAAGATCGGCGCGAACAGGCCATCGGCGTCATCCTGTCCGGCATGGGCTCGGATGGAACGGCGGGCCTCGCGGCGATCAGCCGTCGCGGTGGCCTGGTGCTGGTTCAGACACCGGAGACCGCAAAGTTCGATGCCATGCCGCGCAGTGCAATCGATGCCGGGCTGGCCGACATTGTTGCCGCACCCGGCGAACTGCCCAGGCTGATCCTCCGCCGGCGGCTCCATCCGCCACCGGTCGCTGAAGTGCCAAGCGAACTCGAAAGTCCGGTAGAGAACTCCGCTTTCGATCAAGTCTGTATCCTGTTGCGCGCACAAAGCGGGCACGACTTCTCGCTCTACAAGAAGAGCACGGTTTATCGGCGGATCGAGCGCCGCATCGGCATCCACCAGCTCGCCGGGATTGCCGACTACGTAACGTATCTGCAGGCCAATCCGCAGGAAATCGATCTGTTGTTCAAAGAGCTGTTGATTGGGGTGACACAATTTTTCCGTGACCCTGCCGCCTGGGCCTGGTTGCAGGAATGGGTGCTGCCCGGGATCATCCAGGCCAACCCGCCGGGTAATGTGCTGCGTGCCTGGGTTGCCGGCTGCTCAAGCGGCGAGGAGGCGTATTCGCTGGCTATCGTCTTCCGGGAAGCCCTCGCACAGATCAAGCCAAAGGAGCAGGTCGAACTGCAGATTTTCGCTACCGACCTCGACCCTGATGCGATTGCCCGGGCCCGCCAGGGGCTCTATCCGGCGAACATTGCCGGCGACATGTCGGCAGAACGCCTGGCCCGCTTCTTTCGGGAAGACGCCGGAAAACTCCGGGTCAGCCAGGAGATCCGCCAGATGGTGGTATTCGCGCCGCACAATGTCACAATGGATCCGCCCTTCACCAAGCTGGACATTCTCACCTGCCGGAACCTGCTGATTTATCTGGGCGCCAACCTGCAGAAGAAGCTGTTGCCGCTCTTTCATTACAGCCTGAAACCCGGTGGCACCCTCTTCCTGGGCAGCGCTGAGAGCATCGGCGGATTTTCCGATCTTTTCACACCACTCGACGCCAAGGCACGCATCTATCGCCGGGAACTGAGTGCGCCGAAACCATTCGATGTGGAATTCCCGACCCGTCACCCGAATTCAACTGTTCATGCCTACCATAGCCCGAGCCTGACCATGCCGCCCAACAATTTGCAGACCCTTGCCGACCATCTGCTCCTGCAGAAATTCGCACCCGCTGCGGTGCTGACCAATAACGAGGGCGACATCGTTTTCATCAGCGGGCGCACCGGAAAATACCTGGAACCCGCTGCCGGCAAGGCCAACTGGAACATTCACGCGATGGCGCGCGAGGGGTTGCGCCAGGAGCTGATCGTTGCCCTGCCCAAGGCGCTGCGCAGCGGCGAGGCTGTCGTCGTCCACGACCTGGTGGTGGGCGGCAACGGCGACAAGCAGGCCATCGACCTGACCATCCATCCCATTCAGGAGCCGGCCCAACTTCAGGGCATGGCAATGATCGTCTTCAAGGATGTCGCTACCGCCAAACCCAAACGCCGGCACCGCAGCGGCGAAGAGGCCACTGACGCGCGCATTCAGGAACTTGAAGAAGCCTTGCAGAAGGCCAGGGAAGAAGTCCAGAGTATTCGCGAGGAAATGCAGACTTCGCATGAGGAACTCAAATCGGCGAATGAAGAACTACAGTCGACCAACGAGGAGTTGCAATCGACCAATGAGGAGTTGACCACCTCGAAAGAGGAAATGCAGTCGCTCAACGAAGAACTACAGATGGTCAACGCCGAACTTCAGTCAAAGGTCGATGAATTGTCGGCCACCAGCAACGACATGAAGAACCTGCTCAACAGCACCGACATCGCCACCGTCTTTCTCGACAACCTGCTTCATGTGCGGCGCTTTACCAGCCAGGCGACGCATATCTTCAAGCTGATTCCCGGCGATGTTGGACGCCCACTGTCGGACATCGTCCATGACCTCGACTATCCCGAATTGCAGGACGATGCGCAGGAAGTGCTGCGTACCCTGGTGTTCTCCGAAAAACAGATCGCCAGCCGCAATGGCGGCTGGTATATCGTACGGATCATGCCTTACCGGACGCTGGAAAACGTGATCGATGGCGTGGTAATCACCTTCATCGACATCAGCGAGGCCAAGCGCCTCGAAGCCGAACTCCGCGCCGCGCGGGCCGGCAGCTCACAGAGTTCTGCAACAGTAAAAAAACCATGAATCACCCAATACCCAATGCAACGGTCGAGTTACGCCTGCGGGCGGAAAAACGACTCAAGGACACGTCAGCCGACAAGCAACTGTCCGATTTGGCAAATGTTGACCTATTGAAGATCCTGCACGAGCTTCAAGTTCATCAGGTTGAACTGGAAATGCAGAACCAAAGCCTGCTTGAGGCCCACGAGGAAATCTCGCGCAACCTTCAACAGCTCACCGAGCTATACGAACTGGCACCCATCGCGTATTTCACCCTCGATCGACATGGCCGGATTACAAAATCCAATGCCATGGGCAGAAAACTGCTTGGCAGCCCGCTATTGGCGGTGGATGGCCAGTATCTATCGCGCCATGTCAGCTTCGACGCCTTGGCTGTCTACGTAAATTTTTTCGAAAAAATCTTTGCTGCAAGGCGGCTTGAGCGTTGCGAGCTACCACTGCTGGGGAATGAAGACGGCTCTGTCCATGTTTTGATGGAAGGAATCGCAGACGACAGCGGCCACGAATGCCGCTTGGTCGTGACCGACTTGACCAAGCAACACAGGCTCGAACAAACCATAGCTTCACTGACGGTCAACGCGAGGTAAGTGCTACCGGACGGCGCCAGTCGCCCCCTTCAAGGGCGGCCGGCACTGTTCATCCCGCGCCATCGAACTTGCAGACGATGGTGACGCGATGTTCGCCATGATCGTCTACCAACTGGATCGCGCCCTCTGCACATACGACGCCATCGACGATCAAGTTACTCACGCCAGCAAGCCCTTCGGGCGTCGCAGCCAGCTGTGAAACCGCGATGTGATAAAGCGTCGCCCGATAGCGGTAGTGAATGCGGAAACCAGCCATGTCTGCCGGCAAACAGGGGTTTATGTGCAATTTATCCCCGGCCAGCCGCAACCCAAGCAGAGATTCGAGTAGCAACCGGTACATCCAGCCGGCCGAGCCGGTGTACCACGACCAGCCGCCACGGCCGATGTGCGGGAACAGCGCGTAGACATCGGCAGAAACCACGTAAGGCTCGGTTTTATAGATGGCGACTCCAGCAGCCGTCAGCGCGTGGTTGACCGGATTGATCATGCGCGTCAGTTCCCAGGCGCGCTCACGGTCGCCCAGGGCGGCAAACGCCATCGCCGCCCAGATGGCGCCGTGGGTGTATTGCCCGCCATTTTCCCGCACGCCGGGCACGTAGCCACGGATATAGCCGGGGTCGAGGGCTGACTTGTCGAAAGGAGGATCAAGCAGTTGAACCAGCCCGTCGGCGCGCCGCACCAGGCGCTCGTCGACTGCCTGCATGGCCTGCCGCGCCCGCGTCGGATCGCCAGAGCCGGACAGCACGGCCCAGCTCTGCGAGATCGAATCGATCTGGCACTCGACACCGCTTGCCGTACCGAGCGGCGTGCCGTCGTCGAAATAGGCCCGGCGGTACCATTCGCCATCCCAGCCGTTCTGTTCTATCGCCTGATGCAAGCGGGCACCCTCGCCTCGGCAAAACTCGGCAAAGACGGCGTCGCCATGCGCTACGGCCAGTTCGGTAAAGCGCCTGAGCACGTCGCAAAGGAAGAAGCCCAGCCAGACGCTCTCCCCCTTGCCCTGAATGCCCACCCGATCCATACCGTCGTTCCAGTCACCGGAGCCGATCAAGGGCAGGCCGTGCGCACCGAAGCGCAGGCCATGGCGGATGGATCGCACGCAGTGCTCGTAGAGACTGACTGTTTCGGCCGAACGACCCGGCAGATCGTAATAGGAGTCGTCCTCCGGGTTGACAGGGCGGCCTTCGAGAAAATTCACCGCCTCCTCCAGCACAGCATGATCGCCGGTGCTCGCGACATAGCGGCAAACGGCCAGCGGCAGCCACAGGTAGTCGTCGGAACAACGAGTGCGGACGCCACGGCCCGAGGGTGGGTGCCACCAGTGCTGGACATCGCCCTCCGGGAATTGACGGCTGGCGCACAGCAGCAAATGGGCGCGCACCAGCGCCGGCTCGGTATGAACCAATGCCATCACATCCTGCAACTGGTCGCGGAAGCCGAAAGCGCCGCCCGACTGGTAGTAGCCACTGCGGGCCCAGACCCGACAGGCCAGGGTCTGATAGATCAGCCAGCCGTTGGCCAGCACATTGAGCGCCTGATCGGGTGTTTCCACCTGCACGGCACCTAGCGTCCGCGTCCACTGTCGGCGCGCCGCTGCGAGCGCCTCGCGCGCCGCCAGGACGCCACGAAAGCGCTGGACGAGCAGACCGGCATCGCCAGTGTCACGTCCGACGCCGAGGCGAAAGACGATCTCCCGTTCTTCCCCGTCGGCCAGCTCGAACGCGACCTGGAGTGCCGCACAGGGATCTAGGCCGACACCGACCTTGCCGGAAAGACGGGCGCGCCGCATCGCGGCCGGATTTTGCAGCGTGCCGTTACGCCCGAGAAATTCGGCACGGTCCCCGCTCACCGTGCGTTTCGGGTCGTCGACATCAAAGAATGCGACGCGCCCGGCGAATTCGCTGCTATAGGGATTGCGCGCGTAGACGGCACCGCTGCCGGAAGCAAGCTCGCTGCCGACATGCATGGCCGACTTGCTCCGCAGATCGCCGAGGACCCATTCGACATAGCCGGTCGCCGAGAGCTGTCGCGGTCGACCCGATTTATTGTGCAATTTCAGCACCGAGAACTTGACCGCCGCGTCGCTCGCCACATAGACCGTCAGTTCCGAACAAATGCCGCCGGTGCAGGTTTCAAAAACGCTGAAGCCGAAGCCGTGGCGGATTACGTAGGGCATGCCGGAAGACACGGGCCACGGGGCTGGGGACCAGAAGTGGCCGGTTTCTTCGTCGCGCAGATAGATTGCTTCGCCGCTGGTGTCGGTCACCGGATCGTTATGCCACGGTGTCAGGCGGAATTCGTGAGCGTTTTCGCCCCAGGTGTAGGCCGAGCCACTTTCCGATACGACCGTCCCGAAATTCGGATTGGCCAGGACATTGGCCCACGGCGCTGGCGTCGTCTGGCCCGGCGCGAGCGTGATGACATATTCCGAACCATCAGCCGAAAACCCGCCGAGTCCGTTGAACAACTGTAGATCGACGCCAGGCGGCGTCGCGGCGGGCGGTGCTTCTGGCCGGTAGCGCCGGGTCGGCACCAGGCGCAGCACGCGCGTTTCGCTATGGCTGCGCCGGTCGAGCTGTTCGGCCAGCGTGCCCAGGCAATCGTTGATAACGGCGCGCGCGACGGACTGAAGCAGGATGCGATCCTCGCTCGAAATCTGCTCGGCCAGCCGCACGAAAATGCCACCCGGCCGGTCGATCACGCTGGCCTCGATACCCGAGGCGATCAAGCCCATGATCTGGTCCTGCAGGCGCTGCCGGTAGCCGGCGTGATCCTCGTTCCAGATCACCAGGTCGACGGCCAGCCCCTTCAGGCGCCAGTAGGCATGTGCCTGAACGAGCTGGCGCACGAGGTCGATATTGGCCGCGTCGCCAATCTGCAGCAACACAATCGGCAGGTCGCCAGAGATGGCATAGCCCCAGAGGCCAGACTGACCGCGCCGGTTTCTGACCAGTACCGCAGCATCGGCGCGCAGCAGCGCATTAGCATGGATGACCGCGCCGGCCAGCCGCGCATACAGTTGCGCATCGGCTTCGGTCGCGTTGAGCTGACGCAATACGACCTGGCTGTGCGTCCAGGTCAGATCGAAGACACGGTCGGCGAGATGGCGATCCTGGTATTTTTCGACCAGCCCCAAGGCAATGTCGCGGGTAGCGGAAATGCCGTTCACCAGATCGATGGTCACCGATTCTTCAGGCTCCAGCACGATGCGCCGACGGATCGCTACCACCGGGTCGAGCACCGACCCCTCGCCCCCAGCGAGCGCCGTACTTTCGCGTAGTGCCTGCGGGTTGGCGGCGCTGTTGTTGCGACCAAGAAAAGCCAAGCGATCCGTTTCATACGACACCGTACCGTTAGTAGCCCCATGCACGGCCATCAGGTGCAGCATCGTCGGCGGCAACTCGCCGACCGAGCGTGGCCGACGGGTGCACAGGATGGCGTGGCGCTCATGCAGGATTTCGGTCTGCACGAAAAGGTTGCTGAAAGCCGGATGCAGCTCGTCCGCCATCGGCGGCGCCAGCACGACCTCCGCATAGCTGGTCACCTCGATCTCCCGGCGCTGTCGTGAGCGATTGGTGATGCGCGTCCGGCGCAATTCGATGTCGTCTTCCGGCGACACGACAATCTCGGTATAGGTCTCGAACTCCCCTTCCCCGCTGCCTGGCACACTGCCCAACGAATCGCGACGGCGGAACTCGGCACGCCCTTCGGAAAAGATCGCTTCGTAATGATCGGCACGCCTGAGCGTCGGCTGGAAGGCGGTCGACCAGACCGTCCCGCTCGCCAGCTCGCGGATGTAGCAGAAGCTGCCCCAGTTGTCGCGCAGCCCGTCTTCGCGCCAGCGCGTCACGGCGAAATCGTTCCACCGGCTGTAGCCGCCCCCGGCGTTGGTGACCATCACATGGTAACGACCATTCGACAACAGCTGGACTTCCGGGATCGGGGTGTCGGGCGTGGTGAAAACCCGGATCGGCATTTCGGCGGCAGTTTCGCCAGAGCGGGTATCGGCCAGTTCGGCGGTATGCGAAAACAGCGTGGTGACCTTCGGAATCCGCTCCTGGAGCAGCAGCATGACCGCCTGGAACAGCCGATCGCTAGCGAAACGGCGTTGCATCGGCTGATCCAGCAGGAGATAGTTCAGCGCCAGCAGCGTCATGCCCTGATGATGTGCCATAAAGGAGCGCACGACGGCATGTGACTGGCCGCGCCGCTGCCGGGCCGGGGTGTAGTCGATGGCTTCGAAAAAGCCGAATTTCCCGATGAACCCCTCCTCTGCCATGCGCTGCATATTCAGGCAGGCCGCCTCGGGCGCCACCATTAGCGCCAGCGCTGAAGCGTAGGGCGCGATCACCAGATCCTCGGCCAGCCCACGCTTGAGTCCCAGTCCCGGCACCCCGAAGGCGCGGTACTGGTAGTTGAGATGAACATCGACGGTGTTGTAGCCGGATTCCGAAATCCCCCACGGCACGCCGCGCTGCTTGCCGTATTCGATCTGCCGTGCCACCGCCGCCTTGCAGGTCTGGTCGAGCAAGGTGTTGTCGAAATTGGGCATCACCAGCAGCGGCATCAGGTATTCGAACATCGAGCCGCTCCACGACAACAATGCGGGCTCGCCACCCGTGCCTGTCAGCAGGCGACCGAGCGAGAACCAGCTCTCCTGCGGCAGTTGCCCCTGGGCGATGGCGACGAAATTGCACAGGCGGGCCTCGGAAGCCAGCAGATCGTAGTAACTGGTATCGACACGGCGTTCGGTGACGTTGTAACCGATGCTCAACAAATGTCGCTCCTTGTCGAACAGGAACTCGTAGTCCAACTCGGCGAGTTCGCCACAGACGCTGGCCAGGGCATCGATCTGGGCGATACGGCGGCATGCTTCGCCACACCCGGCGAGAAGGCACTGGCGCAATTCGGCCAGCCAGTCGCACTGGTCCTGATTCAGCTCAGCCACCAGTTGCAAGTCGATTTCCGGCACAAGTTGGTCTTTCAATCGCACCATGTCAATTAGCGCGGGAACAGCCAGCACGCTGACCCGTTGGGCGAACCCCTCGAGGCCGCAAGGTGCTGGCGGCAAGGCCAGCCACGGAGCCAATATCGCCACTTCGGCCAGCGCATCGTCAAGCTGCGCAGCAAGCGCCAGTGCCCACTCGTTGGCTTCGTGCTCGGGCCGGGTTTCATCTCGCGTTTTTAATTTAGCTACGGTCGCGGCCAGCAGCTCACCGCTGTCGGCGAGCAATTGCAAGAGCACAAGACGCATGGCTACAAGCGTTTCGGGCGGCGCGGAATTAGCCATCTCCAGGCGCTTGCGAAAAGCGGCCAGCGTGCCCGCTGCCGTCGCGTCAGCAGTCTCGCCGGCCAAGTCCAGCGTATCGCCGAGTCCGGCAAAAAGGCGTGGTGGCAAGATCCGTTCATCGGCCAGCCCGAGCAAGCCACCGCGCAGGGTTAATAGATGGCCGGCCAGGTTGCCGCTATCGACGCTCGAAATATAGAGCACCGGCAAAGGCTCCAGGGTCAGCGTGTCGTACCAGTTGTAGAAATGCCCACGATAGCGAGCCAAGCCGCGCATCGTGTGCAGGGTGTTGGAGGTGCGTTCCAGCAGCCGCCCGCCCTGGATATAGCCAAAGTCATGGGCGGCAAGATTGGCCAGCAAGGCCAGCCCCATATTGGTCGGCGATGTGCGGTGGGCAATCGCGGCGATGCGGTATTCCTGGTAATTGTCAGGCGCCAGCCAGTGATCTTCCGGTGATACGAAGCGCTCGAAGAAAGCCCAGGTACGGCGGGCGACCCGCCGCAGGAAGGCGGTTTGCTCGCCGCTCAGGCTGGCCTTGTGCGGCGCCAGCGGACGACTGACCCACCAGGCAAGCAGCGGCGACAGCAGCCACGATGCCAGGAACGGCGCGGCGACCGCCAGCAGCAGCGGATCACCCCAAAGTAGATGGAGCGCCACGGCCAGGGCAATGAACGGCCCGATCCACATCGCGCGCAGGCAAGCGGCCAATTCGCCGCGACTGCGCCCGGCCAATTGACGCTCGACCTCGCTCGACGGGTTCCATTCCAGCAAATGCCGATGCGAGATCAGCAAGCGCCAGAGGGTGCGTGCGATCGCATCGAGGCTGAAGAAGGCTTCATAAGGCAGACAGGCAAACTCGAAGCCAACCTGCCTGAGGTGACGGAACATTGCACTCGCCACAGCCGCCAAATGCTGTCGATACAACAGTTCATCGGGTTTGCGGCAGCTTTCGACGAGTACCGAAAAAATCTGCGGCACGACAAGAATGCCGAGAATCGACACAGTCCACCAGCCGAGTGAGGCAAAAACCGTCCATCCCAGCACCAGGAGCAACGTTAGTGCTGCGGGAACAAGACTACGGCGCAGATTGTCGATCAGCTTCCATTGCGACAGGGGCGATAGCGGATTACGTCGGTGGCAACTGGCTTCGCCAGGCACCCGTCGCCACAGCCAGCCGGCCAGTTGCCAGTCGCCGCGTATCCAGCGGTGACGGCGCATGACATCGGCCCGGTAGCTGGCCGGTGAATCTTCGTACAGTTGCACGTCGCTCAACAGGCCGGCGCGGGCGTAACAGCCTTCGAGCAGATCGTGGCTGAGAATGCGATTTTCCGGGAAGCAGCCGCCGAGGGCACGCTCGAAGGCTTCGATATCGTAAATCCCCTTGCCAATGAACGAACCTTCGCCGAACACATCCTGATAGACATCGGACACGGCACGGGTATAGGGATCGATGCCGGGGTCGCCGCCATAGAGCCGGGCAAGGCGCGAGCGATTGGTGCCCGGCAGGCTGACCGCCACCCGGGGTTGCAGGATGCCGTAGCCGCTGGCCACCCGCTGCCGCGCTTCATCGAAGTGCGGACGATTCAGCGGGTGCGCCATTGCGCCGACGAACTGGCGCGCGGCGTCACGCGGCAACTGGGTATCGGTATCCAGCGTGATGACATACCTGACCCCGGCGAGCGCTGCCGTATCGCCGACCACCAGCAAAAAACCATCGCGTGCGCCGGTAAGTAGCAAGGCGTTCAGTTCGGCCAGTTTGCCGCGCTTGCGTTCGTGGCCCATCCATGTGCGTTCCTGCGGATTCCAGCGGCGCGGCCGATGGAACAGGAAAAAGATGTCTGCTGCGGTCGACGGCGAATTTGGGGCATATTTCAAATTCAGCTCGGCGATCCTTTCGCCTGCCAGTTGCATCAAGGCTGAATCCAAGGGCAATGACTCTTGAGGCGCATCGAGAAAGTCGCTCAGCAGCGCGAAATGCAGGCTGGCATCTCGGTTCGCCAGAAAGCGGACCTCCAGCGCCTCGACCAGCGCCTCGACCCCGGCCAGGCTGGTCAGCATGGTCGGCACAACGACCAATGTGCGCGACGAGTCCGGGATGCCTTTGGAGAAATCCATTTTCGGCAGGGCATACGGTGCGACCAACAGACTGGCCAGCCAGTTCACCAGGCTCACCGCCAACTGGCTGGTCGCCAGCAACGCAACCAGGGCAATCAAGAGCATCGTCCAGAGCGGCAACCCGACGACGAGCGCACGATCCACCAGGCTGCCGGTGAGCAGACCGGCAATCAGCACAATGCCGCCAAGATAGATCAGCAGCGGAAAGCGGCGCCCCGCATGGCGCAAGCGGTCGCTTGCTGAATAGGCAACGGCAGCCGCCTTTTCGAGTTCAGGCCGCCCTTTGCCAATCAGGTAGTAACCGACGTGTCCGCAAGACTCGCCTACCCCGGCCAACGCACCGGCACGCGCCAGCTCAACCGCCTTGCGCGCCAGCCCCCCCTCGGATAGCTGTCCCTGGCGGGCGATTTCTTCGGTAGCGTGACGGTAGCGGTCGCGCGTCGCAAAATCCATCCGGCCATAAACGCCATCCGGGTCGTCGAGAAGGGTCTGTTCGACCACACTCTGCGTCTCGACAAACGTGCGCCAGTCCATCGCCCCAAGAATGCGCAGACTGCCGATGCTGTTGCTGATCGATACCTGATCGGCGGCCTGGCGCTGGCTCTCGGCTTGCACCAGTTGCGCAATGGTCAGGCCGGATTCGGCCAGATGCTGCTCGATCCAGGTCAACGGCAAGGCCAGCGCCGGCCCTCGCCCCTGCAAGCGCCGGGCAAGTTCGGCAACGAAGGCGCTGACCATCGGCGGCTTTGAACGCGCCATATCGGCAATCACCAGAATCAGGCTCTTCGGATCGTTTTCAGCGCTCTCCGTCATCCGATCCGCCCAGGCAGCGGCCAGGTTCTGCTCGTTCCAGCCGGTAGCGATACGTGCCCCGACGCGCCGCAGATTCTCGATCACCGCCAGACGAAGCATGATCGGGATCGCCCATAACTCGCCCAGCCGCAGATCGCTAACGGTTTGATAGGCGGCCACGAAACGACTCAGTGTTTCGGTATCGACGCGGCCGTCGCCATGTGCAACGGTTTCCAGAGCGATGTCGTAAACGCGTGGCTGCCCGGCGGATGGGCCGTTCGCCAGTCGCGGAAGTTCCCGGCTATAGCCCTTCGGCAGATGCCGCTTGGCGGTGCGAATCTGCTCTTCTATCAAATAGAAATTGTCGAGCAGCCACTCGCCGGCCGGCGTGATCCGGCGTTTCTCGGTAGAAGACGACGTCAGCAGCTTGCAAACGCCGACCAAGGTGTTTTCGTTTGCCGCCAGGCGGCCGAGCAGGCGATCCGGTTCGTGCCCGGTTGTCAGCCGGTGCCTAGCTGCCAGCGCCTTGCCGTGCTGCGCCATTTGATCGGCGCTGTAAAGCTCCGCCCGCAACGGGGCTTCTTCGGCCGGCAAAGGCCGAGACTGCGCAGCACCGCCCAGCAGTGCTTTCAATCGGGAAAAGTTTCGCGAGAGCATCTTGCTGGAGTTCAAACGGAACGACCTTTCCTTAAACAAAAAATCTCACGATGCACCTTGCATCGTGAGATCGACTTACCACTAGGCAACGGGCCGGTATCCGATGCAAAGCCTTGCACCGGCCCGCGCTTTAGCCATTTCTTACTTGATGCGCATGTCGTTCTTGACGGACTTCACGCCACTGACGGCACGTGTCACTTCGACAGCCTTGTTGATGGCGGCCTGCGAACTGACGAAACCGCTCAGTTGCACCACACCCTTGAAGGTTTCGACATTGATCTCGGCGGACTTGAGCGTCGACTCGCCCATAATGGCGGCCTTGACTTTGCCGGTGATCATGACGTCGTCGGAGTATTCACCAGTACTTTCCTGTGTTCGGGTAGACGAACAACCGACGGCGGTAAGTAGCGCGATGGATAGAAACGCTGCGGATAGATACTTGCTTGCTGAATTCATGGTTGTTTCTCCGGATATTGGGAACAAAGAACTTGCGGATTCCGGCACCGTCCCCGAATGCCGTTTGGATGCCTGTGACCACCTTAATCGGGATGCCAGATGATGTCGGTGTGGTGGCACACATAGTTGATGCCCTCGTCAAGGCTTGGTCACTGAGCCGCATGGAATACGGCAGCCGCGAACTCAAGGGAGGGCAAGAGCCCTGTCGTTGAACAGGTATTCCTTGAGTTGGCCGGAGAACCATGCATCGTTGCGCGCGATCCACGCCAGCAACATCGCCGCGTGTTCCTTTTCCTCGTCGCGGTTGTGTTCGATGATGGCCTTGAGTTCGCTGTTCCGACAGGCATCGGCGCGCTGGTTATAGCAGTCGACCGCCTCCAGTTCTTCCATTAGCGAAACAAGCGCACGGTGCATGTCGCGGGTCTTGGAAGACAACTCGTCTAAAGGTTCGTGATAACCGACGCAGGACATCGAATTCCCCTCAAATATGCAGGCTGTTTCATGGTCGGATCAACGGCGACTGAGCAAGGCGCCAAGGAGCAATCCGGCAACGGCAGCGACACCGATGATGCGCCAGGGGTTATCACGGGCATATTCGTCGGTTGCGGTGGCGGCGCGGCACGCGTTCTTCGCAATAACCTGGCGTTTCGCTGCGAATTCGTCGGCAACCGACTTGCCGGTTTCCTTGAGCAGATCGTCTGCCTTGCCAACGATTCCCTTGAAATCCCTGACCAGTGTTTCTTTGGTGCTTTCGGTCGATCCCGGGCTGGTAATGATTTCGGTCGTCATGATTTCTCCTGATATTTGCAAATGAACGGAAAGAGGGGGCGGAATGCCAGCTTGACTACCCGGCTAACAATCACTGCGCGGGAATCGCTTTCCTCTGGCAAATATCGTCGTCGTTGCTCGGGATGCGGTCTGTGCGCTACCGAACAGACCCTTGCTTCCGACTGAGTAACATAGCCTTCACAGCACCGATTCATGGTGCCCCGAACTCAGTCTCAGCGAGGAGAAACAAAATGTCACTGGGAACCATCCTGTTGATCGTTCTGATCTTGATACTGGTTGGCGTGATTCCAGCCTGGCCGCATAGCCGTAGCTGGGGCTACGGCCCGAGCGGTGGCATCGGGTTGGCATTGGTCATTCTGCTCGTGCTACTTCTGCTCGGCAGAATCTAGCGAGCCCATTTTTTTCATTACGCTGGAGTAATAATTCATGAGCCAAGTAAATTTCAAACTCATCGCCGTCGCAGTGCTTTTCGCTGCCGGACTGAGTGCATGCGACAAGCCGGGAACCGCCGAAACAGCGGGCAAGAAAATCGACCAGACAGCCAGCGACGCCGGAAAGAAGATCGGCGAAACCGTCGACAAGGCTGAAAAAGCAGCCTCCGAACAGAGCGCAAAAGCGGCACTGGCATTTGATGACAGCGAAATCACAACAAAAGTAAAGGCCGCAATTTTTGCCGAGCCTGGCTTGAAGACCCTGCAAATCAGTGTCGACACCGTCAAGGGCGTCGTGACGCTGAGTGGCACGGTCGACTCTCAAGCCAATAGCGACAAGGCCAGAAGCCTTGCTGTAGCAGTAGCAGGCGTCAAGGAAGTCATCAACAAGCTGGTCGTCACACCGAGCAAGTAGCAGTCGCCATACACCCGATACTCGAGGAGAGAACCATGGAAATACAAAACGCATACAAGCAAAAAATGGCCGCACAAATGAAGGAATGGGGCGCCCAGATCAACCTGCTGGAAGCCAAACTGGATAGCGTCGGCGCCGACATGAGGGTCAAGCGCGCCGAGGAACTTCATGAGCTACGTACCAAACAGCATGCCGCTGCCGAAAAAATGAAGGAACTGGGCAAATCGACCGGTGAAGCGTGGGAACAGGTCAAGGTTTCGGCCGACAAAATGTGGGCCGATTTCAAGACCGGCCTGACCGACGCCCAATCCAAATTCAAGTGAGCTTGCCTTTCGGCACCTGCGGGCACTGATTACTGCCCTTTACGTCCGGCTTTGGCCGGATTTTTTTGTGCTAGCTTGAGGAACTGACTACTAGGACGCGGCGGTTCCGCTGCAGAAATACGAGTTTGATCTGACACTGATTGGCTGATCAATTTCGCGAATGAATTGATAAGTTCCTATCTCGCGCATGTCATCAAGTTATTGTCATGAGTTATATAACAACAAGTTGTTGACCGATTTAATTGGTTATTAAAAAATCAAAAGGTTATAGATCGCTCTTAGACACCAAGCTGTTATGGGCGCGCGATTGCGTTCAATTGAGATCTTCGTCCTTGATGATCGGCAGATGAATGATCGGAATTCCCTCTTCCGCGAGCGATTCGATTTCTTCCAGGGATGGCGTACCTCTAATGGCTCTATCCGGTTCTTCTTTGTAGTGTATTTTTCTCGCCTCGCAAGCAAACGCGT
>ERZ1645187.483-NODE-483-length-39206-cov-13.817348_pt1 | contig 39206 bp, 65 predicted proteins | sample MGYA00575352_ERZ1645187 | MGnify/ENA primary metagenome ERZ1645187 (study PRJEB40837, sample SAMN11349314) | freshwater sediment metagenome | isolation source: river sediment | host: Sediment | place: India: Wazaribad , New Delhi | collected 2017-02-21 ... | reverse complement strand
GCTATCTCTGAAAGCATGGCGTGCAACAGCGCGTTTTGCTCGACGCTGCGCGTTCGCTGGCGCACTTCAAGCGTAAGGCGGTTTCCCGCCATCAGCATGGGCTTTATCCAGTCCCAGGCTTCGCGCATGGCCTTATGCGCCTGAGCTGGCTGATACAAGGAATAGACGCGCTTTTCCATCATGCGCCCCCGTATTGCTTTTTGAAGTAATCAGCCAAACCTCTGCGGTCTGCTGGCGCAACAGCCTTGAGTTGCTCCTTCATTTCCTCGATGGCCTCTTTGCCATCCCCCCAGTGCTTGCAGGCCAGCATAGCCGCCTCGATAAGTTCGGGCATTAAAACGATTCTTGTACTCAAAATGCTTCCTCCAAAATATGGCCGTCCTTCGCTGGCTCGCCATTGTAAGAATTGCTCACGCGGTCAAAGTAAAGGCCGATGCTACCTTCCCAGTCACCGTTTCGTTGCTTTTCGCAGGCAATGATCGCGTCTGGTTCGCTTGACAGCTTTTCATATCCCTTGCCAGACTCCTTTGCTTTCTCCTTTGGCTTATTCCGCCAGAGCATGAAAACATTGTCGACCAGATCAGTAACTGCGCTCGATCCTTTGCTGTCCCACTTGCTAGGCCGTGTCGAGTCGTTTTCAGGCTTGCGTACATGGTGGACTAGGTGGATATGGATATTGTGGTCGCGGGCTAGGCTGGTTAGCTTGTCTGTCACTTCCTTCTGCCCGTTGTAATCATCATCCCCAGCGACGCACTTCATCAAGCTATCCACGATGAAGTGTGAACATTTCAGCTCTGTTGCTGCGTAGCGGATCACGGCATACAGCTTTTCCTTGGTGATCGTCCCTTGCTGATCGTATAGCCAAAGGTCTTTAGTGGCCTCCTTCATTGAGTCAACCGCTGCAAAGTAGGCGGGCAGTTCGTCTGGATAATGGGTTTTCAGGTACTCACCGTCGAATCCCGTGAACTGCCTTGCCATGCGTTCAAGAGTCTTTTGCGGCTTCATCTCGAACGAGGCGATACATGTAACCTGCCCCTGCTCAAGCAAGGATAGGCAAACCTGCCCTGTAATCAGGCTCTTACCGCTACCGTTTGCTCCAGCCCATAGGCTTACCTCACCTGGGCGAAAAGCGATCTTGCCGCGCGTTTTTTCCCACGGCATGTAAGGCATTGGCTTGGGTGTAGGTGCTTTAAGAGCAGCCACCATGTCGCTCAGGTACAAGGCCGCAGGTAGAACCTTTTGCTTTGCGTCCGTTTCTTGCTCATAGAGCGAAAAATCAATATCGTCTGCAACAAGGATGTTCATTGCTTCGCCCCTTCGTCGTCGAAAAGCGCTTCGATATCGTTTATCGCCGCAAAGCTAATGCAACGCTCACCCCCAAATGTTGTCGTAACAACCTTTGCGCCAGCCTTCCTGGCAGCCTTGTGCAGCGCCCTAGCCCTCTCTATGCTGCTTCTGGTATCTATGACCACATGTTCGACATTGACCAGCCCGCGCAAATCCATGCGCTCGATAGGCTCTGAGCCATCTGTGGCAAGGTAAAACCGTTCGTCAAGAATGTAGTTCCTAACCTCCAGACAGTACCGCTTTTCTGCCTCGTTTCTTTCCCATCCTTCGATCGCATTTGGCCTGTCGTCCCAGAACACTGCGCTTGGCTTAAATCCCGCCTTGCGGACTTGAATTATCTGCTCCATACCCTTCATAACACCCCCTCGAATCCAGCGCCATAGCGATTGATAACGCCAGGCATGATCTTCTGCTCTGGCTCTACCTCTGCGCCATCCCACCGCTGTTGGTTCAGGTAAACAAGCGGGGCAGGTATGAACTCCCCATTGTTTTTAAGCCATCCATCGGATGTTTTGCAAGACTCAACATGCTTGATGATTTCCTCTGTCTGCTTTTCTGCTCTCGCCTTCACCCATGCTTTGTAGCAATGTCCTTTCGATTGCTTCCTAGATGATTTAGGCCAAGCCTCCCAAAACTCCAAAAAACCTTTGGAGAATGCAGGAGCCGATTCCTCCCCCTTTGGGGGTAAGGGGGAGGTATTCTGGTTATTGGTTACTGGTTCTTGGTTTATTGGTTTATGGTTAGGTGCTTTTTTTGCACGGTTCGTGCACGGTTCGTGCTCCACTTCGCACGGTTCGTGCACGGTTCGTGCTTTTTCGTGTTGTTTTGCAGCTCGTTTCTTTGCTTCACGGGCGAGTGCAATTGCACGATTTGCTTCGCCATTAGCGTGGTATTTTGCTAGATTATTAAGCACTTCATCATGCACAAAGCGGCCTTCTTCTTCTTTAAAAAGGCGGCGCAGGACGAATCGAACTGCCTTGATTTCCTCGGTTGAGCTAGCCCAAACCCAGTCGATGGCCTCTTGCTCGGTGGGGAACGCTTCGCGCTCGTAGCAGGCATCTAATAGCTGCGTGTAAACGCCGTGCTGCAAAAGGCTTAAGCGGCCTGCTCGCTTGGCGTAGTCGCCGATATTTCGTTTGTAGTAGTGCATTTGACTATCCTGGTCAACATCCAAAATAAACCGCATCGGCAGGCCTGTGGATGGCAGGCTTTTCGGGAGCTACCCTAGCCGTGGGTAAAACGATTATAGCCTAGGCAATTGCTTCAAGGCCTCTAGAATCCGCGCCTTTGACGGGCTTCCCTTGTACCTTGCTATGGCAGCAAGCTGGGCTTCTTGGTGGGCTTTGCTTGGCCTGGCATCGGCTATTAGCTGGGCGCAGCAGGTCACACACTGGAAGCGATAGACCCCACGCCTTGGCTGTGGTTTGGATGATTCTGTTGGCGTGCAGATGGGGCATGTCACTTCGGCGCTCGCTGGCTAATCATCAGGCGCTTGACTGAAACGCCAGAATCCGCCGTATGTGCAGCCATGTGCCAGCCGCGCTTTTTGAAGCATGTACGCAAAGACTGCATAAAGGCGCTATCAATAGCGCAATCGAAGGCGCGGGTTTGATTTACGCGCCAGCCCTTTACTATTTGCGCGATTTCAGCTTGTGTTGCCATAAGATTCTCCTATTAAAAACGGCGGCATTGTAGCACGGCTTTTTTGCAAAGCGACAATGTTTTCTAAAAACCTTTTTTGTAAATTTTTTGTAAAGCTACAAAAATAGGCTGCAATCCGTGCATAATAGCGGCATCGCAGCAAACGAACATTGCAGCGAAGAGACCAAGTCTCGTAGCGCCCCGTCGCACGCTAATCCACGGGTGAGGTGTAGAACACCAAGAGCAGCAAGGAATAGGTGCATGGGTATGCACCGCAGGCTTTCGTAAGAGAGCCATCATTGAAGCAGCCTCATTTTTCTGCAAATGGTTTTATGGCGAGGCTGTTTCAATGATGGTGAGGCTAATGGTACGGGGTAGCCCGTCCGTCCAACAGCGTGAAGGCTGGTACTAGGAACCGTGGAGGTGCATCGAAGCGGGAAGAGTCGCAATCCAGCCGTCTTGGGTGTCCAAGCACCATCAATTTCAAATTCCACCAGCCCGCACCGCGCGGGCTTTTTTAACCAAAAGGAGCTAACCATGAAGGAAATCGACAGCCCTGACTTTCGGGCTATGACAGCAGCCGAAAGGCGCGAAGAGTATGAGTATGAGCAAGAGCAGCAGCGAAAAGAAGAGTTAGCTATTGAGCTAACTGCCAATCTCAAAACCAAAATGGCACAAAACCAATGGGGGGATGAAGTGCAACACCCACAATGCCCAAACCAGCAAATTGAAATCCGAGAGCTGCTAGCGGAGTGGATAGACCAAGAGCTGGAAAATACGCCAGCCGTAGCTGTGGCACTGATTGAAGCGGCAACTGGCGATATTAACCCTGTAAAAGAGATGCTAGACGGGTTTGTAGGGTGGTATGAAAGGGAATTGCGTTTATGAAAACCTATAAAACCACCGCCCAGCGCCTGCATAGCATTTGCATCAGGGCGCAAACAAGCGCCCGCCACGGGCTAACTCTGAACCGTTTTGGCCTGATCTGCGCCATGCGCGGATACCGCCTTGTAGATGGTGGCGGCTTTATAGCCATTGAGCCAGTAGCGGGGCTTGAATGAAGCGCCGCATGAACTCCATCCGCCGCGCTTACCTGCTCGTTTCTGACACCGCCTATTACTGGCGGCAAGGCTACCGAATCAGCACGGCCTGGCACTTGGCCAAGCAAACGATTAACTGATTTTTTTACGGCGGGCAGCGTCCTTTGGCCCAGTAAGACCCGCCACCTTTTTTTGATAGGAATACTAACCATGAGTACAGCACTCACCACACTCACAGACAAACTGGCCAAAACCCTAGGCATGGGGCAAGACGGCAGCGAACTGCTGCCCGTGCTCAAAGCCACCGCATTCAAAGGCAATGTCAATGATGCACAAATGACCGCCCTGATGGTCGTAGCCAACCAATATGGCCTCAACCCCTGGACGAAAGAAATCTACGCATTCCCCGACAAAAACAACGGCATCGTGCCCGTGGTTGGCGTGGATGGCTGGAGCCGCATCATCAATAGCCACCCGCAGTTTGACGGCATGGAGTTTGCTCAAGACGATAAAAGCTGCACCTGCATCATCTACCGCAAAGACCGCAGCCGTCCTGTGTCGGTTACTGAATTCATGGATGAATGCAAGCGCCCTACTGGACCATGGCAAAGCCACCCAAAGCGCATGTTGCGCCACAAGGCAATGATTCAGGCAGCCCGCCTAGCTTTCAGCTATGTCGGTATTTATGACCAGGACGAGGCCGAGCGCATTGTGGAGGCCGTAGGCCAAGCCCCATCTGGCAAAGCCAGCCCAGCAGCCACGGTTCAAGCCAACGCAGGCGAAGGCTACGCCGAATTTGAAGCCGAGCACCTGCCAGCCATGCAGTCCGCCGCTATGGATGGGCAAGACGCATTAACAGCGGCCTTCAACAATCTGCCACAAGGCGCACACAAACGCGCCTTTTGGCAGCAACATGGGGCTGCACTAAAAGCCGCAGCCAAGCCCGTAACAATAGATGCAGAAACAGGCGAGGTGGTGCAATGATTGAGCAGCGCAGCCCAGAATGGTTCGCCGAGCGACTGGGCAAAGTCACCGCTAGCCGCATAAACGATGTGCTGGCCACCCTAAAAAACGGCAACGAAGCGGCCACCCGCCGCGCCTACCGCTTCCAACTGGCGCTAGAGCGATTGACTGGAAAGCAAGAACAGGGCTTTAGCTCAGCCGCCATGCAATGGGGCACAGACTGCGAGCCGCTGGCAGTAGCCGCGTATGAGGCGCAGACAGGCTGCATCGTGGCACAAGCAGAGTTTGTGCAGCACCCTGCCCTGAGCATGGCAGGCGCTTCGCCCGATGGCCTGCTTGGTGCAAACGGCTTGCTTGAAATCAAATGCCCCAATAGCGCCACTCACTTTGAATGGATGTTGGCAGGGCAAGTTCCCGCCGAACACCAAAACCAAATGCTATGGCAAATGGCTTGCACAGGGCGGGCATGGTGCGACTTTGTCAGCTATGACCCGCGAATGCCCGATTACGCCGCGCTATTCATCAAGCGCCTAGAGCGTGATGATGCCCGCATCGAAATCATCACAAAAGGCGTGGCGGCTCTGTTGGATGAAGTGCAACAACTTTGCAGCCAAATCGAATCCATGAAGCAATAACCCCGACTCATGCCGAAGCTCACGCGGCGCTGGCAGGGGTAAATGCCAGCACTTCCTACGCCGCACGGCGCGACTTGTGAGCAGCCGATAAGGGCGGCGATATTTCATCTACCCAAGCCAGTGCCAGAGCTGGTTTTCATCCGAGCACATAAACCGACACATAGAGTATCTAATCATGGCATCAGTAAACAAAATCATTCTGATTGGAAACTGCGGCAAAGACCCAGAAACCAGACACACCGCTAGCGGTATGCAGGTGTGTAGCGTATCGCTTGCCACTAGCAGCAAGCGGAAGGACAAAAGCACAGGTGAATATGTAGAGGACACGCAATGGCATCGTGTCATTTTCTACGACAAGCTGGCTGAAATTGCTGGCAAATACCTGCAAAAAGGCAAGCAGGTGTATATCGAAGGCCGCATGAAATACGGCAAATACACCGACAACAGCGGTAACGAACGCTATACCGCGGATGTTATTGCCACTGAAATACAGTTGCTTGGCAGCCGCGAAGAAGGCCAAGCCGCACCGCGCCAGCCGCCCACCCAGCAGCGCCAAGCGCCAAAGCCAGCCCCCAAGCAAGAGCCTGATTTTGACGATGACGTCCCCTTCTAATTCTGACTTGCTCACCGTCTCACAAGACTGGACAGAGGGCGAATGCTGCCAACTAAAAGAGCTAGCCCCACACCACACAGCATTAGAACTGGCGGGCATCCTCAATCGAAGCCGAGCAGCCATCTACCGCAAGGCCTTCTGGCTGGGCATTGGGCTAAAAAAACAACCTAGAAAGTCGCCGCCCAAAGCCACGCCTGAGGACAGCGCCGCTGGTGGCAAAAAGTCAGCGGCACTTAACGCAATCACGCGAAAAGAAACCCGCCTGACCAAGCAAATGGTGGACGATTACGCCGCCGCCAAAACCGCCCAGGCGCAAATCGAAGTGCGCCAGGCTTACCTAAACGACATGCGCCACCTGCAAAGGCGGCGCGAGATTTTGGAGAACGAATGAAATCCTTCGAGCAAATCGCCCAGGCCATGTACGACAAGTGGCAAAAAGCCATGCTGCGCTTTCGCAAGCCGAAGCCGTTTTCTACGCTCGATGAACACGAGCGCAAAGCATGGGTAGCTGCGGCAAAAGCCGCCCACAAAGAAATCACGGAGGTGCATTAAAGCGCTGGCCTTGGCCTGCACATGTTCGGTTTTATTTGCGCGATGCGTGGATACCGATTGATTGACGGTGGCGGCTTTGTCGCTATCGCTCCATAGCCAGAGCTGCTGGCGTAACCAAAGGAAATTATGAAAGTTGATACCGAAGTGCTGGCGGTTTTGAGCCGCGCAGCAGTCGAAGGCAGTGCGCTGACATTGGTCGGCCAGCTTGACCGCAAACTGTACGAGCGCACCAACAAGGTGCTAGAAGCTGCTGGCGGCAAGTGGAATCGCAAGGCCAAGGCTCATGTGTTCGAAGGCGACGCCAGCGAGCGCATCGAGCAAATCATTCTCACCGGCGACATCATCATCCCCAAGGATGAGTTCGAGTTCTTCCCAACACCGCCTGCGGTCGTGCGCCGCGTGCACGATTTAGCCGACATCTACCCGAATCAGCGCGTGCTGGAGCCTAGCGCTGGACACGGCGCGCTGGTGGCCGACCTCAAGGGCTTGGTCTTTGTGGACTGCATCGAAAAGATGCCAGCGAACGCCAAATATCTGCGCGACCTTGGCTGGCTCGACTCGGTTTTCGAGGCCGACTTCCTCGAAGTGATGCCAAATCCGACATACGACCGCGTGCTGATGAACCCACCGTTTGGACGACAGGCAGACATTAAGCATGTGCTGCACGCTCTGAAATTCCTCAAGCCAGGCGGCCTGCTGGTGTCGGTCATGTCGGCTAGCGTTTGCTTTCGCGAAAACAAACTGACGGCGGATTTCCGAAACTTTGTCGCAGAGCGCGGCGGCAAGATTGAAGAGTTGCCTGAGGGCTCATTCAAAGAGTCTGGCACGATGGTGCGCTCTGTTGTTGTGGTAATTCCGAATTGATCGAGAGGTGCATTAAATGGATGATAAATCAAAAATTGGACTGCCACACCCGTTGTTTTTATTGGGGCGGCCTCAATTCGATGGTGATATGGGGAAGATGGGGGGTTGCATTGCCAGCAAATCTACTGATGCGGCAGATGAGATTAAGCAACTTCGCGCCCGCGTGCAAGAGCTAGAAGCCATGCTCGATGCAGTAGGCGCAGGCGGCGTGTCAGCGCAGCGGGTGACGCAGGCCGCAGACCATATTGAGCAACCCCTCGAAATGGTGGCCGCGCCAGCGGAGCTGAACCTCGATGACTATTACTGCAAAGGCTGCGGTCGAATCGGCGAAATAGAGGAGCTTAACGCACAAGACAAAGAGAAGCTGCGAAAAATAGAAGGGAAACCGAAAACGGTAGCCGCGCCAGTGGCGCTGCCTGAGCCTGCAGGGTGGCGCTACCCAGCGCCTAGCAGCGACTTTCACTACTATGAGGAGCGTCGTGGATTCCCTCTTGAATGTAAACATCTAGCATATGAGGCGCTTTACACCGAGCAGCAAGTGCGCGACCTGCTGGCAGCACACAGAATCACACAGGAGAAGCAGGGATGACATTAAGCACGAAGTTATCTGATTGGCAGGTCGTGACCATCTGCGACGGCTTTGTCATTGAAGTTGATTGCAACAGTGGCAAGCGCCGCCGAGTTTACACAGACGGAAAAATTGAGGTGATCGAATGACACAAAGCACAGAATCAGACCGTGGAGCTTTTGAGGCGTGGCTAGGAATAAAGCCATGTGGGGCAGCGCATGATTTGGCATGGGCAGCATGGCAAGCCGCTCGCCGCGCTATAGCAGCGCCCCAGCCGCAGGCAGACGCGCGGGATGCGGAGCTAGTCGCCGCTGTTGTTTATGCGAGCGCAGAGGCTATGAACTCAAGTATTGAATCTCCTAGTTTCGATGGAAGCATCGTACTTGAACCCGACCACGCTGCGAGCCTTAGCTTGGCTTTAGACGAGCTCGAACACCACCGCGCCGCCATCGCGGCGGCAAAGGAGAATAAGCGGTGAAAGATGTCGCAATCTTTTTATACGATTTTACGGGAACGATGGCGGAGCCGTGGTTGCAGGCTGGGTATGAGTGCTGGATAGTGGATTCGCAGCACCCGCACGCCTACGAAACAAACGGTGTAACCACAGATGGTAGTAGGCTACACAAAGTCCATGCCGACCTAACTCACCCCTGGCTGTGCCCAGTAGACCGAGAAAGAATAGCCTTTGTTGCCGCATTCCCGCCTTGCGATCATTTGGCAGTTTCGGGTGCAAGATGGTTTCGCGGGAAAGGGCTGCGAAAATTGGCGCAATCTATCAATATGTTCGCCACGGCTGCAGAGTTCTGCGAGTGGTCTAAAGCTCCGTATCTGATCGAAAACCCTGTCAGCAGCATATCAACATATTGGAGAAAGCCTGACCATACATTCCATCCATGGCATTTTACAGCTCACTGTTCAGAAGATAACTATACCAAGCGCACCTGCCTATGGACAGGCGGTGGATTTTCCATGCCTGAAATGAGCGCTGACGGGCTACTAGGGGAGCCAGACAATCGAATACACATGGCAGCGCCTGGTGAGGGGAGAAAAAATTTCCGCAGTGCAACTCCGCTAGGCTTTGCCCGTGCGGTTTTTGAGGCGAATTCCAGCGCCGCCATCACCAAAGCCACAGTGGAGCAGTATGACCACCGACCGCGAAACTAAAATCCGCACATGAGGATAAAACCATGGGTGAAACATTTGAGCAGGGATGGGCAGCGCGCCCATTCAAAGAGCAATTCCCAGAGCTGAGCGGCAAAGAAGCAAAGCGCCTTGACGATATCAATGCCGCAATCACGCTGCTTTCAATTGCAGGCATTCTGACTTTTAGTCAAAGTGATTTAATACGGCGAAAAAGGATGCCAAAGGTTGTATCCGCAGCAATATCAAAGGCACGCGCCGCCATCGCCAAAGCCACAGGTGGAGCAGCAGCGCAGAAAGACAAACCATGAAAAAACTAACACCAGAACAAGCATGGGGATTCGAAGGCCTCATGGCAGTTTCAGCAGTCCGATACTGCCTAGGCCGCCGAACCTACATCGTGTCGGACTGCCAAGAATGGCTGTGCGCGATTTGGGATAAATTGCCTGAAAAAGCACAGGCCATCATACAGCGCGATGTTGAGGAAGCCTTTAAGAGAGATGATGAAGCTCGCGAAAGCGGCAAGGGTCATCTCGAACTTGGGCATGATTGCGATAGGCGCTGCTGGGAGCAAGTCAGGAAGCTGTGGCGCAATGATGGGGAAAGCCCATGCGCAAAACCATAGGCACCATCATCATCATCGTGGCCGCGCTGTCGTACTTTGGATATATCGACGCCGCGCTTTGCGTACACACTGCAAGCGATAGCTACTGTACGAAACAGGACGCAGCAGCTCTGAACAAGGAAAAATAATGGATGCAAGCAAAATTCACCCAAAGCTAAAAACCAGCTATAGCCCGAACCTTCACAAGTTTGTTCGGCGCTGGAATTTTCGTCGCAATGGGTTAGTTCAGCCAGAAGTATGGGCTGATCATTCAGATGGCTCACTCTGGATCGGCTATCAAGATAGCGACAAATTGAACGACGGCAAAACAAGCGGGTTTATTGGATCCAGGCTAGTTAGCGCCCTGTGTGTTGGAGCCAAAGCAGAAATTTTTTGGCATACCAAACTCGGCATAGGGAATATGACCCACATCCAAGACTTTTGGGAGCGCTACATCCAGATTGGCCGTTGCGCCATTGATACGAAGCACGAGGAGTTTTTTATCAACAGCGACGACCGCTATATTCTGAACCGCAACATTCGGACATGCACATGGTGCGGGGCTAGGCATCGCAAGATCATTGAAACATCTACAGAGGTTAAAACCTACGCGCGATACGAAGCCAGGCGCAAAAAAAATGAAACCCGCCCCGTGCACACAGTGTAGAGGGGGCGGGCATCTTGTAAGAGCAGACACGTACGCAGAGCGCAGGGGTGTCTGGCATATTATGAGTAACCCCAATGGTGCGCATCGTTGAGAGGCGTTGGGGGTGTTGTTATGTCAAATTATAGCGACTTTTTGATTTAGCCGCTGCGCTTATGTCAGATTGGAAGTGAAAGCCAAGTCAAGCAAATCCGCAATGCCCCAACTATCGGGGTCTGGCAGCCCTAAGCAAGTGGCTATAAAAGAGGTGCATATCAGCCCCTTGCCAAAAGTAGGCCACCAGCGCCATCGCGTGCGCGGCAGCTTGTGCGTGGCGTATGGCGTGCCAAGCAAACGGGCGGCTATGTCCCTGGCAATAACCTCTTTCCAAGCTGGCAAATCCAAATTCAACACTATCCAATCGTCGGACTTCTTAATACGCGCTCGGCTTACGCCTCCGCGCTGGATGTGGCAGCCAATGACATACCAATAGTCGTCGGATTCATGGTCGACCATTTCAACATGGCTAACTGCGCTGCGCTCTAGCCAGCCTATCAGCCTATCCCAAAGCGTGCCGCGCTTGGCGCGGTAGCAAATAATTTTCATCGCGCCGCCTCGCAAGCCGCGCCTGCAATCTTCACTTCGTCAGCGTATCGGCTGATTCGCTCACCAGCTTCACCCATCCTGCCGAGCAGCTCGGCAAGCACTCCGACGGGGTCGGGATCTGGCTCACCTTCGCCTGAGCTGGCAGTGGCATTGGCGTGCTTGGCACGATAATCGGCGAGCGACTGGCGCAGCCTGCGGTTAGCATCGTTAGCCCTATCAGCATCAGCGCGGGCTTTATGGGCTTGTTCGTTAGCATGGTTCAGTACCTCCTGCATCTTGGCTATTTCAGCCGTTTGGGTTTCCAGCACGGTATTAGCAATCGCGGCTTCACGCTCTACCTGTTCGTGCTTCATAGTGGCTATCTTGGCGCGGTAATGGCTACCCGTAGCGCCAGCGCCAAGTGTTACGCCGATGCCAAGCACAGCGGCAAGGGTTAGGGCGATGGTGGCAGATTTCATTTGGCCTCCAAAGCATCAACAATCGCCTGCGCCACGAGCCACTTCTTCGCGTCATAAGCCGCCAATTCAGCAGCGTTTGATTGGAAGAATGTTTCCACGATGATGCCGCCATACTTGATAAACCCAAGCGTCCTTCCCTGCTCCTGCACCAGTTTGGCATAATCGAACCAGCCACCGTCACGGCGCGTTGTCGTGCCTAGAACCTTGGCAATGCCCTGCGAGATGGCTTGAGCCAATCCCTTGTGCTTGGCCGTGCTGATGGTTTCCACACCTTTTGCAGTTGCTGCGCCTGCGTTGGTGTGCAGCTCAATGCAAACGCGGTTCGTGGCAATCATGCGAATGGCGGTTGCCAGTGGCAGGTTCTCATTTAAGCCACCATCCGTAATCACATCGTGGCCTTTTGCCCGCAGCTTGCTGGCAACGATATTGCGCAGGTCTCGGCATATTTCAGCCTCCTTGCGCCCGCTTGCCGTGTTGCCTTGGTCTCCCCCGCCGTGGCCTGCTGAAATGAGGAATTTCATTTTTCGCCTTTCTTAGGCTGCTCAACCAAGCGAGCCACGATAGCCAAGCCAAAAGCGGCCAAGGCGATATAGCCACGATACGCCTCTAGGTCGGCCTGCAAGTCAGCAGGCAGCAGCGCCCATGCTTGCAAGATGGATTCAGGTGCAACGATGAGTGTGCCCGTAATGGCTGCGCCTATGGTGGCTAGACGAATGCTCCACCAGCGCCATGATTGTTTCCAGTCATCAACCAGCTTCATTGTTGAATGCCTCCAATGTTGAATCCATAGCCACACCCATGTTGTCGAGCATCGAATCAATAGCTGCCGCGCCGTGGTGCATCTTGCCCGTGCGCTCGAATTTGGCCATTGCTGCCTTGTGGCGCTCGCGTTCGTATCGCTCACGCGCTCTGAGCGCCCGCATCCGCTCTTTGCGCTCTGTATGGGCATGGTATTTGTCCCAAATCTGCACACACAAGCCGCCAATACCAACAATGACACCAATCACTAGCGCCCACTCATTTGCCGTCAGGCCGCCATAAATAGCCAGCCCGCTGCCCGTCAGGGTTGAGCCTAAGCCTTTGGCAGTTACTGCCACATCTACTGCTTCCGTTTTCACGCAGCACCTCCTTCTAAAGCTGAAACCCTTGCTTCCAGCGCGGCAATGGCATCGCCCTGGCGTTTGAGGACATTCAGTAACGCAGGAACGATGCGGCTGTATTGCACACCAACCGGTTTAAGCGGGCTGTCTAAATCGGGCACGGTTTTTGGCGGCAAGCCGAGCGGCTGCGGCACTTCTTTGGTGTCGTGACCCCAATGCACCAGGCGGTGGTCTATAGTGGCCAACTGCTCAGCAGAGATGCCCCAATAGCTCCAATCTTCAGGGTCGGCATCGCAGGTGCTGCGGTAGTAAATGGGCTGCGCGCCTTGGACTATGGCGTCGGCATACTCGTCGAGCATCGGCTCTATGCCAGTTTTGAATTCGTCGCTGGAAACGGAACGCAGAAATACTTGATTCGGGTTATCTGTCACAACTGCATTCGCAGCTTCGGCTGTCGTGCTACTGAACCACGAGCTAGCATCGACTGTCGATATTCCATACTGCCAGTCAGACCAACTCCCTGTGTAGTAACGAATTCCGAACTTGGCAGTCAAGGGCGCCAGCATGGTCTGTGTAATCACCCCACCTTCACTAGCAACCAAAATCGTTGCACCGCTCATTAGCCCATTTGTCCCAACATCAACCTTGACTATATAGCCGTGATCAGTCATCAGGCTGTCAATCTCGGCGAAGTAATCCTCGATAACGATTAAATCGTCAAGCACCTTGCCTTGCTTATCGCTGATAGATGCCATAAGCTGCGTGCCCCTATGGTTTGCGCGGTGGAATGCGTCCGCGGCTATGTTTTGCGGGTCGTATGTGGCGGCATCCATCCCGCCAGAACCTGCATCGCCTTTGTCGCCTTTCGGACCTTGCAAGCCTGCAACAATCGCCTCAATAAGCACTGGGTCAGGCGAAATGCTCGAAGGCTCAGGCGCTTGCCACCTAGTTACGCGCGGGTAAACAATGGCCTTGCCCTGCGCCACCATGATAGGGCTTGCCGTTGGCTGCTCAAGAAAAAGGTCATATACCCAGTCTTGCCGTATGTTCCCCGTTGGCAAGCCATTTACTTGCGCCAGCGTAGGCTCAAACCAACAGATACCGTCCACCAGCCTTAATCCAGCGCCATTCGACAGCTCAAGCAATGCTACTGGGCTATTCATCCTCTCGCGGATGTGGAGGCGGGCACCATAGCCAGCTACCAACACTGGCGTACCATCTTGGTTTTTTAGCTGCCAGCCAATCGCCCGCAGTTCGCCTTGGGTTATCTCAAGGCTAGCGCATGGCGCGGTTTCGCCGATTGATATGCAGCTCATTAGCGCAGCTCCGACCAACTTACAACCGCTCCCGCCCCTTCTGTTGTTATTTTATAACTCGATCCTGCTGGGACTATGACGAAAAGTGCGCCTCCTTTGTATCCACCCGCGTCACCAATGCCACCACCTACCGCCTTTACTTCTACTCCATCGACCGTCACTATTGATTCATAAGCAGAATTTACGCCTGTGTTCTGTCTTGAAAACTGAACCTGAATGGCTTTCCCAGTGGTGTTTGTGTAAGTAACGCCAACAGCTCGGAAGCCTCGCAAATCGACCCATTTTTGTCCTATCCCAATGCCCGCGCTATGCCACTTGGCAATGCGTTTGATGGTAATTGTCCCGCTGTAACTGACGAGTTTCAATGGGCCATTTCCGCGATTGCCGCAATGCTCGTAATTAACAACGATTTGCCCTGCATCGTTAATCGTGTCAACAGTGTGCAGCATGCCATTATTACCAAGCCCGCCTATTATCTGGATCACATCGCCAACTTCCAAATTGAGAGCAGCCACGATGCCTGTGACAGTTATCGTGTTGTTGATGCCAGAGAGAACAGCGCCAGCCGTTAGGTCTGCCTGACCATCCACTTTGAGAGCCAAAGCATCAGTGATTGCTTTTTGCGTCATCGTCTTATCAGTGGCTGACCCTGTTGTGCCCACAAGGATAGATGCGGGATCAAATTCCGCCTCCACCCAGGGAGCCGCTGGTGGAACCGCGCTATTACCTGCGGATCCAGAAACATAGAGCTTGCCGCCGCTATAGACCATCGCACCCGCTGCATAGGGCGCACCATCTGCGCTCCATTCTGCAGCACCAAACGCCTGCATTTCCCCTATTGCCGCCGTTATGTCAGACAGAATGCCGTTCATGTCTTCGCGCCCTATGTCTTTTGCGGCAGGGTCGCTGTAATCACGCTCATAATCGTAGCCAAAACCTTGCGTGAATGATACGCTGCCGCTTGGCTGAACGGCATCAGGTACGACGGTTTTATCGCCAGATGTGGCAAAAGGGATTTTGAGTTTTCGTGCGGCCATTAGAGCACTCCAAAGTTAGTTGGCGGGTTGAAATTGGCGCGGTTTGTGCCAAAGCCAAATTTCGCATCGCCAGTGATGATATTTATACCTACGCCAACGCACGCAGGGCGCGGCAATATGTCGATATTGTCAAGCAAAAAGGACAATTCCCCATCTGGTTGGTAGAGGAATGTATAGACAATTTGCGACATATCCTGCGGGTCGATTACATAAACCTTGCTATCGCCACGCCAAAAATATGACCGCAAGAACTCATTGATGTTGTCCACAGTAGGGCGCGTGGTGAGCTGAAAATGTCTCGCTCGAATAACCATGCGTCGCTGCGAAGTGGTCAGCCCAGCAGTGCCCCCTGCGCGGCTCCCGAAGTTTGTAGGAGCATGAAAATTGTTTCTGTTCGCGCCGAATCCAAAAGCTACTTTCCCCGCTTGTGGCTCAAAAGAAACGGACAATTTCACGCCCAAAATCTTTGCCCAAATACCCAGGCCAAAATCGTTAGCCGTGTCGATGTTAAAAACATCTGTGTACCATTTGTCCCAAAAATCACGGCTGTATTTATCGTAGCCAGCCTTGACGATGTCCACCAGCCCGATAAGGCGCGCAGCAGTCTCGAACTGCCACAAAATCGCTTCGCGGATATTGGGCGTGGTAACTATCATGCGATCACCACAGTAACGCTGGCGGCTTGAATAACGGCCAGCTCGTTTATCAAAACAGGGTAAATGGCGGCGCTCCAAGTGGTGCCGCCATCGTCGGACAGTTCGATCTTGCGAATATAGACGCCCGGCTCTTGTTCATTGATCGCGGCGGCCATTTCAAATGGTGAAACATCCCTGCCTACTACGCAGCCAACATCCGCCAATGTTTCACCATCCGCCCAGTTTTGAACTAATTGGGGCACGATGTTTTGCGAATCGACTAGCGTTTGTTTTACGGTGATTTTTACGGCTAACGGGATGGTAGTAGGTCGGTCAAACTTTACCGCATAGGGCTGGCCTGTTATAGAGTCCGTGATTGTTACTGTTTGTGAGCCGTTATAGCCTGAGCCTATGCCTCGAACCCGCTTCAGCGTTCGCGCTATTTCATCGCCGTCGCCGCCATCTATGCACAAATACATGGAGTGAGGCACGAGCGAAATACCATCTTTTACAATCGTGCTGCTGGTGTAATTTTCCCAAAACGAGACGGAGCGCACATCGGGCAAATCGTACAAGGCTGAGATGATCGCCTCGACGCTCTCCGCCCCGTATAGCGCCAGTGTGTCTGCTCTGCGCCTGCGTGCCTTCACATCGCTTTCAACGCTGCGCCCAAGAATTGCAGGGTTTGGGTTATCTACCGTCTCCCAGCCAAGCACGGATTGTGCGATGGTATTCAAGCCGTGAGCAGGGCAAGCAATAGCGCCCGTTTCCGTCGCCTGAAAATCCGCCGAAATCACGCCACTTGGAGGGATAACGACGGTTTGCAAGCTGCGCCATTCATTCTGCCCGTCGGTAGCGATTGAGCCAGCAGGAACAATGGTAGAAGGGCGCCCAGTGAGTTGAACGCCGTAGATGATGGAATGAGTAGCGGCTATGCGTTTGCTGCCCATTAGCGCCATCAATCCATCAAGAAAAACGCCAGTTGCGATGTCAGGGTTGATTTGATTAGCCAGCTGTGCATTATTGCGCGCAATACCGTCACGGCGTAAGGCCTCAGCCACCGCTAACGCACCCTGAGGCGTTTCTGGGCTAAGGTCGATATCCGCCCAGCCGTCGATCGCGCGGAATTCAGCCTGCACTTCGGCCAATGTTGTGGCGAAGTCAGGAACGATTACGCCCGTAGCGGTTATATAGTCATAGGCTGGCACTATTGATGCTCCCTAACCCATAGATTGTTTCTATTGTCGCATTGTAAAACAAAGTGCCGTCTTTTTGATAGCCCTCGAACGATCTAACGGCAATAACGCCGTCAATTTCCTTCATTCGTTTACGAAAATTAGCCTCGAACAGCGCAATATCTGCCCTGGCAGAAAAAACAGTCTGAAAAAATGGCATACCTTTGTCTGCTTTTGCCACCATTTCACCAAGCGCGGCCTTGGCGTAGTGGGCGCAGATAGACATGATGGCCTCTTGGTCTTTAACTAAGCTCAAATTCCCGCCAGCGCCCAAGAAAATATCATTATTGCTATCGACTTGAAGTGTTTTCATACCACAACCCCCGAATCGTCGCTGCCAGCCTGCACGCCGCTATGCTTGTGCCCTGAGCCTATGTCTTTGCCATTGTTGCTGATGGTGCCCGTCGTGTTGATATTGCCCGCTATAGACACATCCCCGCCGCTGGTGCTAAGCCCGCCGTTTATAAAAACATCGCCGTTCAATTTTATCTCCACCGAATCAATCTCAACGCGCCCATCTGCCACGGCAATACAGGTTTCCCCGTCAAGCGATTGAATGACTAGCGCATCTGCATTTTTGCCGTTGATAGCCCAATCTTTCAGCGTATCGGGGAAAAACATCGCATCGCTGAAGCTGTGGAGTCGCTCGGTGTTAGGCCAATCTTCCTGTCCGCCGCCCTGAAAAATCAGGCTAGTGTCGCGGTCGTTCGCTTTGAGCCAGCCAAAATCGCCAGCCTTTATCGGCATAGCAATAAAGAAGCCCCCGCCACCAAATCGGAAAACAGGAACATTCGCACACCTAGCGCGAGAAACCTTCGCCCCGTCCGTTGTGCCAATCATTACTAGTGGCTGAATTACCGCACGATTAGATGCTTGGTCATAGCTAACCACTTTTGCTGGCAGCATATCGTCTAGATTGTCACGGGCAAACGCTTTTAGCATGGCCTGCATAGAGCCAGCCAAGCTATCATCTCCGCCGTCTGCGCCTGTGTCCGGTATCAATAAGTCTGCCATTTACAACCTTTTGCACTTTGCGACATAAAAGAACTCGTCAGAATGAGTCCTTGCGTCAAACTTTAGCTCGTCAATCACATAATCGCCGTTTAACGATGGGTTCAGCTTGCTTTCGATGGTCAATTGCCCACCCAGCAGACTTTCGCCGTCAATTAGATATGTGACCTCCATCCCCTTTTCGTCCGCCCGTGGTAGGCCAATCATGCCGCTGCGCTCGTTCAATATGCGCCGCCGATTTGTTAGCGCCTTGGCACGGTCTTTGACTACCAGTTCAGAATCATCTACAAAAACAGATACCCCGCCAGCGCGCTGCAGATCTTGCACCTGCTTTGCCGGCGTGCCTGAGAATGAATAATTACCAATGTCTTTGTCCTGCGCCTGAAAATTCAGCGTGAGGCCGTTGTTGTTTGCCACCTCGCGCGATAGTTGCGACAGCTTGACGCGCTCGCGCCCATTAGTAACCACCACCTTGGCGCCATTGGCGTTGTTGGTTTTGGCTTTGATGGTCATCTCAAGCTCAGGGGGCAGGCCCATCTCAGCACTCACGATGTCGCCAGCATACAACAGCACCAGGTCTCCATCGGCGCGGCCTACTTCAATCGTCATTCGAGCCGCCGTTTTCTTTTTTGCAAAAGGGCTGGTTTCTGTCAGCAAAAAATTGCGCGTTTCAGCATTCAAGCCACTAATTACTACCGTTGCCTCGTTCTGCAATGGATTGGCGAACTTTGTGCCACTTGCGGCAATTTTCATGCCTTCGTATAGCTGCAGCTTGCCATTGACCTCAATGCCAATTCTGATACGGCGCGGAACCACCTGAGCCATTAAACAGCCCCGTAGAACAAATTCTGTTCAGTGCCAAATTCTCGCCAATCTGGCTCATCATCGCCGTTCGTCAAAATGACAAAATTGGCATTTTTTGCGCTGGCCTTATAAGGGATGATGGGGCATTCAGCCACAATGCGCTGCCCGCGCAAAATTGGCACATCGTCTATGTCCACATCGGCTGCCATTTGGCCACCTGCCAATTCATAAAAGCGAAGCTGATACCGTGCGCCGTTATCTGGCGCATCGTAGCTAAGAGACTGGTTTGCCACTGCCAGCAGTGTGATTTTGTTCAATTTGCCCACCTATATAAAAGCGAAGAACCCCGCTGGTTTTCCGACTCCGTTGTTGCTGCGCTACTGCCTTTCTGCTTGCCGCGCTTTTGCTCGCTGCTCTGGTTTGCGTTTTTGGCCTGCTTGCCTTGCTTCAACTCACCATATTCAGGCTCTACTTCGCGCCATTCTACGAATCGCAATTGAACCGTAGCGCCTAAGAAAATTTGCGCGCTTTCGCTATGGGGCATGGCCTCTATCAGCATATCAGGCCAAACACCCATCTCCGTTTGTATGGCCACCAACTGATGCTCTGCAAACATTTTGGCGATTTCATCATATGCCGCCCTCGCATTTTCAGTGGCCAGCACCAGATCCGCGCTGATTTCTGTCAGTTTGTCGATAACATGATCTGAGCGAACCGCCCCAGTTTCTACCGCAAATCTGGTGGCTTGCTTTTCTCGCTTCACATCCACGCGGATGATGGCAGCGTCCTCAAAAATGGCCTGGGCGCCGTCATTATTCATGATGCGAATCATCGTGCCACCCCGCTGGCGCTTTCGGCGTTGAGGTTTTTAAGTTGCGCGGCCAAAGCGCCTTTAGCGCCAGCCGCCACGCCTTGTGCGTCTGTGGCTTGGGTTTGGATTTGTAGCTGGCCTATGCTGACATTATTTTCCGTGCGCTTTTCCGTTTTGCTATTCGTGATCGTGCCGCTTGTTGTGGCATTTAGCGGGTTTGCAGATGCGCTGGCCAATGCGGGCGCCGCGCCACCAGTGACAATGCGGCCAGCAGCACCTATCAAGCCTGCGACCGCCTTGCCCGCGTTAATCAGCAGGTTAATGCGCCCCATCATGTACTCAATTGCGTCCGTTACGATGCCTTTGACCGCATTGAAAACATTGGCTACTGCATCTCCTATGGCCTGCACCGCAGCGATAAAGTGCTGCGCGAATATGCCGCTGAACTCCCAAAGCCCAGCCAATACATCTTTTAGAAAAATGAATGCGTTGACGATGTCATTTACCAGCCTCTCCACCATCGGGTAGTCATTCATCATTTGGCCGATGAGGGAATCGTTCCCGTCGATCCAGTTCATGATGTCGTCATACACCAACGCGCACGCAGCGGCAAAAGCCAAGACCACGGCTGCGATTGCGATAATCGGCCATGTGGCGGCCAATGTCGCGGCTGCTGCGCTAATCATCGCGGGTAGATATATCGCCGCGATAATCGCAGCGATAGCTGTGAAAAAACCAATCACCACATTTTTATTTTGCCTTAACCAATCTACGGCTACTGTGGTGACTTGAACCAACTTTGTCATGATTGGCAAAACGGCAACCATGATTAAGCGACTGCCTCGATCGAGCGAATCACCAAGATCGTTTTGCGCGCCAGCGTACTTTTCTGCGATTTCTGCCTGCTCTTTTGTCACCACGCCTGCGGCCTTATGTGCAAGCATTTGATCTTCTAGCGCCCTGCGCCCCTTGAGCATCCCCTCTTGAACTTTGCGATCTGTAATGCCAAGCTTTTGAAAGATGTTGATAGCCGATGCGCGGTCTAGCCCTTCAGCAGCGCCAGCCACATCCAGCATCAAATCAATGGCGTTCTTGACATTGCCCTGTGCATCTTTGACGGACATCCCAAGCGCGGCAAACATCTTGCCCTGCTCGCTCTCCGCCCGCATCGCGGCTTGTCCTGCGGTTCGATATACAGCAGCCAGCGCCCCCTCAGATGCTTCAGCCGTAGCCAGGCTATCGCCCATGGTGAAATTAAAGGCATCCAGCTCTCCAACTGCAACGCCAATCGCATCTGCAGTCTGCCCCATCGCTCTGATAATCGTGGCTTGCTCCGCCGCTATCCCTGCCACTCTTTGAGCGCCCGCATAGGTTAGCCACGCGCCCGCCGCAGCTTTTGCAAAACCTAGAAACTTGGTCTGTAAATTGCCAACACCCTTTTCCGCGCCCTCCATGTCCTTGACCATCTGGTCGGTGGTGCGCTTGACACTAGCGCCCCCCTCTTTCATGCCTTCGGTATCGGCGGTGAAAATAGAGATGAAGGTATCCAGAATTGCCATTATTTACCTTTGCTGGCCTTGTAAGCAGCCATTGCCTCGTTATATCTATTGGTCACGGCTATCTCCCACAAATCCATCGCTTCCTCTAGGTCGATAGTCGTTTTCAGCTCTGTGAGGGTGGCGTATCCTTCGGTGATGATGGTGGCAAAGAAGCCATCAGCGTTTGCATAATCTTGGGGGCTAAAGCCTCCAGCTTGGAGAGCAGAAAGCCCAGCAAACCTTGGCTCCCTGCGCGTCCGAAAAAACTGGTGTTGTGCTTCAGCATCTCAATCTCAAGGCGCAAAAGCGCCTCTGCGTCGGGCACATGGTTATCGACAAGCGCCTGCGTCTTGAGTCGCACCTGCGCGCCGTCAATCTCCACGGCCACGAACTGCATCATTTTCAGCATGGCCTCTTGGCTGGTGGCATATTCACCCGCCTTAGGAATGGCGCTGCTTGTGTACTTGGCGACGATCTCGCGGCCTATGGTAGCTGGCAAACGGCTAACGATGAATGGGTGGCTCAAGCCATCCGCATCGGTCACCTCAACTGTTAGAGGCTTGATCAACTCCATCGGTTAGCCCGCCCGTTGATAATCTTGCGCCGCAAAGGTGTACACCTTGTTTTTGTAGCGGCTAGGCTGCGTAATCGCGCGCGCCGGGCTGCCAGTCAAGATATGGCAATTGGTCATAGAAGTACTGCTGCCATCTGCATATTGCACGGTCACGGTAATCTTGCCGCCAGTGCGCGGACGGCCTGCCGCTGGCCTATGGCCTTCGAACAGCGCCGCCATGTTGTTATCTTCCTCGGTAGTGGGCAACAGGTTAATGGTGAACTGTATGGGGCTAGGGGCGCTGGCAAAAACCATATTGCCGTTAGCGTCCATCGTGGCCTCGCCGATGGTCAAATCGGGGATGTCGAAAGGGTCAGCGCCATCGGCTGTGCGCTTGATGGTGAACCCTTGCGGGAACAATTTGTCGTCTTTAACGATGATGCTAAAACCTAGTGCGGATACATCTGTACTCATTGGGCGCTCCTATTAAACGAGATTGTGCGAACCAGTGACTTTGCGCACCCAGTCGCCTTTGGCGTACACCAGCACATAGTCTAGATAGTATTCAGTGATATTGGCCTCACCAGTGCGGGTCTTAATGTCCACGCTGAACCATGCCCCGCCGCTTTGCACCTGCATCCACGCCTGTGGGTCATTCGCCGCATCGCCGATAGCCAGCTTTTGTGTCACGCTGAAGTCTTTGCCTTTGAGAATCACGCCGTTGTTAATGGCTTCTTCAATGACTGTGGCGATAACCTGCGCCGCGCGGCCTTTGCCGTCAAGGTTAGCAGGGATACCGCGCGTCTCTGTCAGCAGGTCAAACCATAGCTGCGTGAAACGAGCCTTCAGCCATTGCTCACCGCCATGCACGCTCATGTCTTGGGGGGCGCTGGCCGTGCCACACAAAAAGCCTCGCTGGAAGAAACGGATATCAGAGCCAGCAACCGCAGTTTGCCCATAGTAGTTCACGCGCAATGGGTCGTAAATGTTTGCGTCAAGCGTTGAATTAATCTGAGGCGCAAGAGTCACCCCAGCGCGGCGGAACATATAGTTCATGGTCGCATTTGATCGGCTGTAATCAGTCGCACTTAGCAGCGCCATTGGGATATGAGCGAGATGCTGGACGCTATCTGTCTTCAGCACAAGCCCGCATGATGCAGTGTCAATCAGCGCGGCGCTGAATGATGATGCCTCGCTTGTGGTGACTTGGAAATAGACAATGTGGCGCACATTCTCAGCGGCGTTCAATTCCGCCAATCCCACGCACTCACTCAAAGCGGCTCGCTGGATAAAGTAGGCGCTGCCATAGCTCGCATTGCGGCCTTGCGCAGCGAGCCAAGCCTCTGCCATCGTTTGAGCCAAGCCGCCTTCGTCTGTTTGTGCATCTGCAGCAGATAGGCCAAGTGCAATAGCCGTAGAGCTGCCCACAATCTCCAAGGTGGTGCCAGCGGCGCTGGTGGCGACAAATCGCCCGTCTGAATATGTAACAACGATACCAGCGGCTGCAATATCGATGCCAGCGGAGATGGTGGCGGCGATATCTGAGAATGAAGCATCGCTGCTTAAATCCACCACATCATCAACCACCACACCATCGAGCAAGAACCCGATAGAGCCTGCTGTAATCAGATTGAGCGCAGATATATTGGCATGGTCAGCGCTGCCATAAATGGTAGCGCTACGGCTTGTTGTCAGGTGCGCGGCAAATTGCAGCGCGCGGGCGCGGCTGACTGGGGCGGGCGTAGTCAGGGCGAAGTATTGCGCAGCAAACACCGCCTCAGGCGTTCCATTGCCGAAATGCGCGGCAACTTCCGAGGCATCGGAAAACTCCAAAATCTGCTGTGCAAAAACCTTGGTGCTAGGCGTGAAAACACGGCCGTCCAGCTTTTGCATGGCAGCGCCACCAGCACCAACTACGGCGCTTGCTATATCGACATATCGGCGTTGAGAAATAGGCATCGCGCCCTCCTTTGTTTATAGAAGAAAACTATTAAGCTCAGCCGCCATGATAGTTTTCGTCAATGGCATTATATGGCGACTGAATGTGATAGGGAAGGAAAAAGAGCATTCAAGCGCAAAATTATCATGATCGTCTTTTGCATGGATGGTCGTTATGTTTGAGCAGGCCTGAACGCCAAGCCCATCGGCGCGCATCGCCTCGATAAATGGCAGGCTACCAACGGCCTGCGCTGCTGTCATGGCAAGGTCTAGCGGCGCTATGCCCGTCTTTTCCTCTTCGCTAAGACAAGTGATACTAACATCGGCCTCGAAGTGCAGGCTTTCCACATGGCCTGCATCATCGGCGCTGACTGGGTTATACGATCGGTGCGCATTAGCCACGCGGCGCGGGTTTTGCACTGTGAAATAAAGCGCAAAATCTTTGCGGCCTTTTTTCAGGTAATCGAAGTGCTGCAAAATTGGCAAGTCGTAGATGCCGTAGCCGCGCATGGACGCACCAATGTGCCTTTTAAAAGCCACTTCAATATCAGACTGGGTCATAGTCGCACGCATAGGATTGACCTCCACCCGTTATGAGCCAGCCAATCTGTGTTGTCCACCGCCTCTAATTCCATGCCCGCGTAAGTGAAACGGTCAGGGCTTGCATTTCGCGCCACTGATTCCATGCCCGCGCTTGCCCATATGGTGAAATACTTTCTATTGAGATCCAGACCATAGGCCTGATAATCACGCGCTGTCACGGGCTGAACGCTGGCCTGCAAAGCAACTGGCTCTGCATAATGCGCGCAGCTTCGGCCGCGATCATCTTCGCCTGTCGAGACGAACTTCTTCCAAAGGATGGATTGCTTAGGGATGACCTGAAGCGCTATGTTCAAAAGATTGTTCATCCGCGCACCACCGAATACTCAACAGAGTCTAGCATGGTGCCCGAATCAACCAGCGGCTTGTTCGATGCTTTCCCTGCGTGGTGCCTAGATGCTCTGCGCTTTACAGTCGCATCGGATAGCGCGGGCGATTTAAGATCCGCAATAGCCCCCCTGACGATGCCCTGAGCAGCCAAGCCGACTGCCTCGAACGCTGCATCAACCGAGCCGCCCCCGATAGCCGATCGTATTCCGCCAATCAGGATGTTGCTCAATTTGCCTCTGGTTTGGTCTAAAGACGGGTGAAGTGTAGGGCGTGGCGGGATGCCGTTGCTGGGGCTGCCATATTCATGTATCGCGGCGATATAAGCAACAGGCGTGCCATCTGGGTATTCTTTACCAGGCAGATAGCCGACCTCTGTGCGAATGCCAGCAAGCTGCTTTTGCACCGCCGAAAAGTCCACCTCGCCCTTGATTCGCTTGACCATGCTAGCACCCACGATATCCACGGATTGAGCTGCGAACAGGCGAGCCACCTATGTACCTTGGCGCGCCATTGCATCGCTTGTTTAGCACTAGATATTGCGCACCATAGGGCGTTAGATTGAACCAATGCGCGGATTGCGTGCCAGCTGGCGGCGCGGCAAAGCCTACAGACACGCTTCCAACTGAAGCAGAGGTGATTGCGCCTGCCTTTCCACTGCCAGCCAGCGCATCTGCCTGCAACTGCAATAGGTGAGCCGTTACCAGCATCCATAGCTGCTCCTCGCAGCACTCTTTCGAGTCGCTGACATAGCACGCAGCAGACTCCGACACCGCCAAAACGACGGCATCATCTACCCCCGCAAACGCGGGGTAGAGGGCGCGAAAAGATGCCAGCGGGAAGGCCATTATTTTTTAGCCTTAGCCAGTTTAGCCGCAGCGGCGCCAAGCTTTTCTGGGTCAATTTGCGCGGCACCATCGGCGCCAGCCATGTCTTTTGCAACCTGATTAGGGTCTTTCTCGAAAGTCGAGAATGAATAAAACCCATCTTCGACGCGGCTTGTGAAGCTGGGCAGCTTTTTCAGGCCTGCCATTTGTTCAGCAGTCACCTCTAGGGCAACGCCTTTGGGTGTCCAAAGGTGCTTATTTGAGACATTGGCGCGACCCGGTACTTCGATCGTCTCGCCAGTGTCGATAGTAAAAACCACAGGGATTGATGCTGTTGAGTATAAGTAAGGCATCTTTTTATCTTTCTGCAAAAAAGAGGGGCAGGTGGTGCCCGCCCCCCAAGTGGTTAAACGCTAGTTTCGCGGCGGACTACTGCCCAAGGGCGAAGCACAATCACGCCAGCGGTGGCGTTTACTGCGTCTTCAATGTAACCCTTGATGCCATTGTCAGAGCCAAGAACTTGATAACGGGCTGGCACAGCCTGAATCAGCGTGGCAGAGCCGATATCGCTATCATCCAAGTCGCCAACATTTTCAACGATCAAATAGGCCAAGTCTTTACCACTAGACGCGGCTTTCAGGTTCGCGGCATATTCAATGCGAATGTTTGGGTAGTTTTCGCGCAGCCATTGGCCGAACGATAAATTGCCACCCGTGTTGTAGACATTCATATAGCCACGATAGCCAGTAGGCAACACCAACAAGAAGGCCGCATCATCGCGCAGAGCCGTGCCCATCTGGGTCTCTAAGGCACCACGCATAGCGGTGAACTCAGTCACCAACTGCGCGAAAGTCGCCACACTCCATGCTGTGCCAGCGGCTACAGCAGCGCTCAGATTAGGGTCATTCAGCAGGCCGTATGTGATAGTGCCTGCCAAGCCATTCCAGCCGATAGCGTTGCGGCTCACATCCAACGATTTGTTAGCTGCACGGCGTTTGCTGTCAGCGGCATTGAACCCTGCAGCATCCAAGCGCATACCTTCTAGCTTGCCAACTTGGAAACCCTGCTCAAAGCGCACGACATGGCGGCGCTCGATGCCTGGATTCACCTCGGCCAATGGGATGTTGGTGTTGTCGCCGTAGATCTCAGCCTTGCCAAAATCTTCCTCGGTACGCACCAAGATCTCTTCATCTTCCCATTTGCCAACGGTAGTGATACCGGCAATAAAGTCGATGTCAATCGGCGTGGTCATGGCACGCACAGTACCAGGCAGCCATGATCGCACAGCCTCAGCAGGCAAGAACCCATTGGTTGCAGCCGCGCCGATAACAGAGCTATCCATGGCTTGAAAACCTAAGCCAATATCGGCCAAGTTATCCAGCGAGACCTTCGCGTCTTGCGCGATTTGAGCACCACCTCGTTTTTTGGCAAGGCGGCCATTCATGTGACTTTTGATAGTAGATGCTTTCATCTGAATAGCTCCTTACGCTTGGTAGCCCGTGAGGGAAATGATGGCCAATTGACCGCCACCGCTTGCCGTAGCAGGCGCATGGCGCACCACTGCAGCACCTTTGATTTCAGTGTGCGCAACGGGTACTGTGTCTTGATTTGTGGGGTCACAAGTCAGCTCACCTGTGGCCACTACGAAATAGACTTTACTGCCTACCGCTGCGGTGACTGGGGTTTTGCCACCCGCCACAGCAGGCACAAGTTTCACAAACATTTCGCCCATGTGCAGAAACTCCCCAGTACTGCCATTGGCTGCTGTGGATTGATTGATTGCATAAGCGTGAGGGTTTGTTGCAATACCAGCAAAAGAGCCAGAACCGCCAGCCTGAACCGTTGAATTAGCCACGCTCTTATGCGTGAAGGCACGGCCAAAAACATTGTTTGCGGCGCTTGCGCTGTCGAAGATGGCAGATAGCGCACGAGTAGGACCTGCGTGAGATAAAGTGCCTGGTATGCCTGATTTAAAGGCGGTGATTGCGTTAGGGATAGACATAGTTATTCCTTCCAGAAAATAGAAGCAGATTCGCGGGCGCGGGTGGCTTCGCCTGCTAAGGGTTTGGCTGAATCAGCAACGCGCACTTGTAAAGCCGCGTCCAAGGCCACGCGCTCAAAGCCTTTCTCAGCCTTGATGCCCAGCTTATTGCAGCCGTAGGCGGCCACTTGCTCGATGGTCATGCTGGCATGGTCAAAAACGCCAATGTGCGGGATCAGGCGCTTCACCAAGCTATCGCGCTGGCCTAGCATCTTGATTACCGCGTTTGCGTCCATTGCGCTCGATTCCACCTTGCGCAGGCGCTTGGCGCTATCAACTGTGGCCTTTGCCAATTTGAGCTGGCGATTCGCGCTGTCCATGGCTGCTTTGTCGAGGTTGTCTTTTACCTCTTCCAGCTTTTCCTCAGCAGCCTCTACAGCCTCCTCAGCGGAAACGATAGCCTCTGGTGAGCCAGTAGAAGCCGCCTCCGCTGCCGCTTCTGAGGCTTGCGCGATAACGCCTGTAGCCTCTTCTGCTGCAGCAACAGCTTCTTCAGCTGCCGTTTTGTCAACGCCGTCTTCTGGCGCATCTTTTGCTGGTTGTTTTGTTTCGTCGGCAGTCTGACCCAGCGCAGCTTGCACTTTCGCTTTGTCAGCCTCCGACAACGCGGCGATTGCCGCTAAAAGTTCTTCCATATTCATGGTTAGAAGCTCCGCTGTGTCGATTGTAATAATGGAATGGTCGAGGATGGCGACATCCTTCCCAGTCCGTCCTTCTTGCACCAATGCAAGGTGGTTGCAACGCAGCCCGCGCTGGGTGAACTCATACGGTTTCCCGTTAAAAGTCCCAGATTCGGGCGCGTAGTCGCATTTGTAGCCAGCAGACAATTCAATCTTGCCAGCATGGATAAGGTCTTGGGCTATCTGCCCGTGGATTTTGATATTGCCGCGCAGGTAAGGTGCATCGAAATACACCTGCTCGCCTATCGTGCCCAAGATGCCTTTTTTTTCAGGCGCTGTGCCATGCTCACCGAGCCATTCATGCTCGTTTATCAGAGGCTGCAGTTTGAATGAATCGGCAGCCTTTTCTATTTCCTCAGCTGGCCTATAGACATAGACGATCGCGTTTGGGTCTCGGTCAGTCAAACCAAGCTCTTTTGCAAGATACGGGAACACGCCCTCCTTGGTCAGCGGGTTGTCCGTGACTTCAAGGTAGCCGTTTTCGTCGTAGATGCGCTTGGTCATACTGTCCTTTTTCAATAGTCTAATTCTATCAATAAACAATTGTCAATAGTCAAGAGCTAAAATCAAACACTGGCACGCGAAAGCACTTGCAGTTCCACAGCTCACCGCCCCACCCCCTTTGCCCTGTTCGCTCATCAATGATGGGCGGGTCGTTTAAATCGAAAATTTGGCGGTCGTACGCTAGGTGCAATTCCCGTGGCTCCGCGCCGCCGCCAGAGTGCCGCCATTCAACGCGCTGCACCCCCACCGCCTCCATTCGGTCGGTTTGGATGGTGCTACTTAGCTTGCTTGTCTCCAGATTGGTGATCAGCTTTGCCCGTTTTACGGCTTTCTCGCCCTCTAGCGAAATGTTTTCGAGCGCGGCTTTGAAAATATCACTGCGCCCGTTCCCGCCCTCTTGGATTGACCGCAAAACAACGCCTGCGATTTTGTTGTGGAATTCCTCGGGTATTGACTTAATCAATGCAACATTAGCCGCAGCTGAAGCAGCCACCTTATCGGCTAGCTTTTGAGGCATGGCTGGCTGCTTGATGGTCAGGCCACCAGATAGCTGCTTTAGGCTTGCGCCAAGCGCAAAAGTAGCCGCCTTGTCCGTTTGGGAAACCATCTTATCCACGATAGCGTTTGCATCTGATCTAAATCGCGCGAACCATTTTTCGCTAAGCTGATTCAGCATGATTCGAGCCTGGCTGCCTAGATTGGCATCCATCGCCCGATCGCCTGTTTCGATATTCATAAGCCGTTTTAAAGTGCGCTCATAGTCACGAATCATCGGGGCAATCAAGCCCTGCACGGCTGCGCTGTATCTCGCTGCCACGGCCGCGGATGGCTTCAGTGGCAAGCCCTTTACTGCAGGCGCCTTCCTAACGCCTGCCCATGCCTTCCTGCCCTTGGTGAACTTCAAGGCGCACCCTCGTCAGCAACATCATCTTGCTGCCCCAGCTCGATGCCGTAGTAAGACCCGTCTTTGTCCTCGCTGATTCGGCCTCGCACATCGTAGCCGTCAATAGCGCCTAGTGCGCTAAGGGCTTGGTCTGTCTGTGCTTTTTTCAGCTCCAAATCCGCCAATTCCGCCGCCGTCGGGCTATTTAGTGGGTTCCATTGAATCGTGGGGGCATCGTTTAGCCCTAAGTGCCTGGCGCTGATTTGATAATGGCGGTTTAGCAAAGGCTCCAAGTCATTCGTCTGGATGCTCTCCAACATTTCACGATAACTGGACGCCTCATATTCGCCTGTTGCGTTAAAACCTTTGGGCGTGGTTTCCAGCAGCTTGGTAGCCGGCACCCCTGCAGCCGCTGCAATGAGCTGGTACTGCGTCATTATCGTGGCGTCTAGGTCAGCCAGGCTGGTTTCTAGCTGGCTGATTGTCGTGCCAGAATCACCCAGCAGCACCCCGAAGTTATCGCGCATCTGCGTCAGATACTCCATGTTTTCGGAAATGGTCGCCTGATCTGCATCCTCTAAGCCCGCGACCGTCATAGAAACAAGACGCTTGGTCATAGTCAATCGCGGCGCTTCATTCGCCACGCTTTCGGCGCAGCAAACGCGCTCGTAAATGCGCTCAGGAACGCTAACACCAAAGTAGTTATAGCGATGCCGCGCCAGCTTTGTTACTGGGTAAGGGACGAAGCGCACGAGGTGGCTGTGGTGGTATTTCCTGCCGCCAATCAGCCAAAATGTAGGCTCCATATAGCGTGGATTGGCGGGGTCTTGCACTGTATCGGCCGACACAATCGGCGTGGCATCTACTGGGTCAATCAAGACAATGCCGCGATAGCTGCCTACTTGAACGCCGTTTTGATTAAACGGCGCTTCGTAATACTCCGACGGGTTATCTGTCGTGATGTCAAACAACGCCAGCTGCCCACCATAAGCCCGCCCCATTCGTATCAGGTCGCGCAGGCGCAGGCTCACATCCACGCGCGCATCTTGGCGCTCAAACCTTACGCGATCTGCTTCATCCACGCCAGCCAGTTTCCAGCCCATCCTCACTGCGTCGCGCGCAGGCATATTGCAAGCCTTGTCAACAATCCAATGCTTTGCGATATGGGCGCACAGCTGGTAGCCGATAAATCCTTGCGACATAAACCATTCGGCCTGAGGCGGAATAGCCGCTGGCCTCCCCTTGATGCTCGAAAGGCTATAGGCGCTATCTGCTGTGTAAGCACCTGTCGGCTGCTCGAACATCGGCGGCAACTCCTTGGGCAACGCATGGCGGCGCTGCTTTTCCTTTTTTGGGGCAGGCTGCTGCCTTTTTAATAGGTCTGATATTTTCATTGTCTTGCGCGTGTGAGGAATGATTGCTTGCGCTTAATAAGCGGCTCTAGTGCGTATCTTATCGCGTCTATGGCGTGATTAAAAGCATCTTGAGGCGTGTCGAGTATTTTCCCGCTCACCTTGTCCACCCGCCAGCTATACAAATCGAACTCTTTTGCCGTGTTCCTGCAACGCGGGTGAATCACGATTTCTTTGAAGCTTCGCATATACATGATGCCGTCATCCACGCTGCCCTTGCCTTTCTCGCATGGCTTCACTTTGGGCAGCCCGCTGCGTCGTAGATAGCTGATTGTCTCAGGCCGCGCATTGTCCGCAATAGTGCGGAAACGATCAGCATCTGGTATTGCTTCAATAATGGCGCTCGCGGTTTCGTCAATTTCCAGCCTGGTTTGATATAGCTCGTGCTCTATGTATAGCGTCCCATCGTAAACCCAAACCCTAACCGCCGCTGTTGGGTCTTGGCTAAAACCAAAATCCAAGCCTTGTAGCGGTGTGCCCCATTCTGGTGTCGGATCAAATTCAGCGATTCGATAGCGCCCACTGAACACCTGCGCGTCGCTGTTTTCGTAGTACGCGCCCTCCCAAATGTGGCGAAATAGCGCCCCATCCAAAATCTGTCGATCGTGCTCCAGCTGCTCTTGTAGTCGCGTTGGGAACCATGGGTTGTCATAATGATTCACATCCACTACCGCTGTGCGCGGCGGCAAGGCGCCGTTATCAAAAGTCTGCGCCACCCATGAATCGCGCCTTTTGGGATTATAGATGATGATAAAACCGCTGCCTTCCGCGCGGATGGTTGGCAGCAGGTCTATCCAGCTCTGGTGCGGTACGGTCTCGGCTTCTTCTACGATACACAAATCAATCTGCGCCATAGACTTGATGGAGCTAATGTTGTGCCGCAAACCAGCAAACAGGAACTCTGTTCCATTGGTTTTGTGTCTCAGATAATCGCGCCCTACATCGTACTGCTGCGCCAGCCAAGGCTCTGACTCAATCGCGTTTTTCAGCTCTGCATGAAAAGATTCTTTTATCGAGTTCTGATATTCCCGCGTGCAGAGAATGCGCAGCTTTTCGGTAGCGCCCCATATCGCGGCCATTTTCGCGGCTGTAAATGATTTGCCAGAACCGCGCCCACCCCTTAGAACCCGATAACTTAAATCTTTGCGCGTCGTTGCAAAGATGCCCACAAGCTTTGGCGGAACGGTTATATCAAGCGTGGCCATCGCCTGCAATGATGCGGATGGTGTCTATCTTTGGCGACATGGAGCCGTCGCTACTGCGCAGGTCAAGAATCTGCTTGTCATAGCCAAGCAGCTTCGCCTTGCCCATCGTAGCCGACACAGCAGGGGCAGGCGATTCGGTTTCCATCGCCAAGAGGCGTGCCTCTTCCAGCTCCGCAAGCAAGCTATCAACGGTTATGGCATGGCGTTGCAATATCGGCGCTCGCAGCTCTGCAAGTCTTGCCGAAATCTTGCCGTTATCCACAAGCTCTTTTGCTTTTCGATTGATGCTTGTGTCAGACATACCACCAGCATCATAAGCCCGCCGATACGCCTCGCTTGCGTTACCCGTTTCCAAGTAAACCAAGCAAAATTTCTCTTGCTTAGGCGTTAGCTGTGGTTTTTTATCGGGTATATCCATGCCCCCATTTTACCTCATTTCGCGCCTTTTTTCTTACCACCTTGGATAGTGGCCATGGGCGGCCTGTATGGGCGCAGCTCTTGCCCGTGCCTGCTTTTGAGCTTGAGAAAATCCTCTGCGCCTGGGCGAAGATTGGGCTGTGGCAAATTCCACTTTTGTTTTGGGTCTGTGCTGGCGTTATTGATTTTCATGGCGCGACCCATTCTGCCTCGTGGCGCTTTGGTAAGTCTTTGCAGCTTCCAGCGCTGGCGGGAATGACGGCCACGCATTCGCCTGTACGGTGTCGATATTGCACCACTGGCAGGCTTAGCTGCCAATACACGAATGCCAGTAGGCCAATGGCTACCGCGAAGGCGGCTATCAGGTCTTTAATCATCATCTTTCATCCTTTCGATAATTTGCTGTGTTTTCTCAATTCGAAGCACTGCTCTGCGAACTGCTGCTGGGTCTATCCCCAGATCTCTAGCGGCTTGGGCTTTGCGCTTTCCATCCACCAGCACCAGCCTCGCTGCTGAGGTGGCCTTGCTGTCCCTAGCCCCTGCTAGGGCGGCAATGGCTGAGAATTTGCGGTTATTCATTTGTTCCGTCAGCGTGATTGGAAATTTAGCTCGCAACCCCGTGTTGCTTGCATGGGATGAATTATGCACTAAAAAAAGACTTATGCAAGTCTTTAATTGTAAAGTTTTGGTTATTTCCAGTGCTTTTTTGTCGTTTCTATGATGATTCTTGCTATTTCTTCCATTTTTCCATTTCCGATAAAAAAAGACCGCCGAGGCGGTCTAAAAGGAGACGCTGGAGAGACTACGCCAGCGCCCCTATTATATCCGACCTTCCGCCAAATGTGGAATAGATGCCCTCTGCCAATTCGCGCCTGGTGGCGGCATTTTGCAAAAGGTCTGCCATTTCCAGCCCATAGCGTATAGCGGCAAGCTCTTGCCCGCTAAAGCCCACTTTGCCAAGCTCCCGAAATCTGGCTAGGCTTTTAGATATTGCTATCGCTGCACTATCCAGATAGGCTAGCGGCTCTTCACAATCAACCGCTGCCACGCCACTGGCTGCCACGGCTCGCATATGCGATACACGCGCCGCTAGCATGCCCAGTTCTTCCTCACTCCCAGCGCCCTCGGCGATGCGATTAAGCGCCGCCCATGCCACCAGCCCCACATGGGCAGTGCCTGCATTAGAGCGCCAGGTGATAGGTATGGGGCAAATGGGCTTTGGCTTGTATGCCTTCGCTCTGCTTTTAACCTTCTTCGCCATGTTCTTCAATCTTTTACTTTGCAGGTATTTAGGAATCTATTCTTGGTGAAAATATCGGTTGAATGCTATCTTTCCTGCTGTTGTATAGCTTCCACAAAAGCTCCCCGCAACGCCAGTTTTAGCGGCGACACACCATCCGTATAGCGGCCTATCATGCCGAGGCTCAAGGTGGCCTGTCATACTATTTTTCGGGCAGGATTTTCTTTCGCAGTTTAAGCAGTTACCAATAGCCCTTGACGGGTCTGGCCGTGCAGTGTTTTCGATATTCTGAAACCACGCTGCAGCCACGCCCCTACCGTCTGTGCTAGAAAAATTTTCTCCAAGCTCAGTAATAGTCCAACAGTGGCTCAAAACACCGCCCCTAGCGAGCACGATAAATCGCGCACCAGTCTTTGCCTGCCACTTGCGAAAGTGCGTCAGCAGGCTGAAAGGCGGGTTTGTTATAACCACCTCGCCATCTTTCCAATCGTCTGTTATGGGGGAGTCGACGGGCAGGTTGCGGGTGACTCGCACGCTGGTGAAGCCAGCCCTTTTCAGAGCTTTTGGTATCTCACTCACGCTTCCATCTGGTAGCAAGTCAGCAGGGCAAAGTATTGGAGTGTCTAATGGTAGGCGCTGCGCTGCCCACACTGCCACCTTATCTGCCGTCGCTGCAGGTGTGTACCACTCGTCATCGTTTACGCGGGTGACCCCGTTCTTTCTTTTCATGCTCCTGCTACTTTTCTGAAATCTCAATCAACTTTTGCAGATAGTGCGCGGCCTTGTGCAGGTCTTGCACGCCACCCTTATCGCGCCAGCGGGATAGGTACTTCACCACATTCCCTTCAAAGTAGCCAAGCCCATTCGCCGCAATGAAATCCCACGGCTGTATGGGCTTTGCAGCGTAGTGCTGGCCACCAACCTGCGTGGCATTTGCGCCTTTTTCGGTTGCCATTTCCTACTTTCCTTTAGATCATAGCGCAAGCCCGAGAATCCCGACCTGTACCATTCTGGAAGGTGCGACGGATTACTCTCATCCAGCAGATTCGGTAGTAAAAACCCCAAATCGCCTAATGTGCGCATAACGGGCAAATTCGAATTGTTCCGCGCTCGTCTCGTGAGCCACACGCTGATGTCGGTTGTTCTGCGGATTTTGTGCAGTCCCTTTGCCAAGGCTGCTTCGTCGGGCTTGCGAGTCAAACGAAAACCTACTCTTGTCAGCCACTGGTCTAGTGCATTGCTTTACCCTCTGCGGACAGTACAGAGAACGCAAATAAGCCCTTACTACTGCGTTCGGTCGTGACGGACATGATAGGAATGCAAATTCCAACGAACGCATGAGTAAAGGCTCATGTTTTCTATCACATCCGTCACGATGAGTAGAGCCATTATACACGAACCTTGGCCGATTTTCTATTCATCCTTCACAAAAACCCCGCCTGGCCACATTGTCCCTTTGCGGTCTTTTATTTCATCGTAAGCCGAACCTAGGCAGCCCACTATGTCGATGTGGTGGATAGCGCAAAAGTTAATCAAGCACACCAGCACATCGCCAACACCGTCGATGATTCCAGCGGCATCGCCTTTTGCCTGAGCGTCAGCCAGCTCACCCATCTCAGCCACGGCCTTGAGCAGCTGGGCGGTGCTGGTGCTATGTTCAATGATTTTTCGGTCATGCGCCCACTTCAATACCAAGTGTTGCAAGTATTCAAAAGTCATTTCTTCATCTCTTTTAGTTTCAGTTTGTAAGAATCGCGGATAGCCCGCAAATCGTCATGTGTGTAGAGCTTTGGTCTGTTGTCTGATTCCAGCGCCTCTACCCGCGCAAGCCCGATTCTTTCGATTAGGCCGATTCGGTAATCCACCGCCCTACCAGCGCCCCAGCGGTTGCATTGCTTTGTCTGACCGTGGCAATTGTCCTCATTGAAGCGTAGGTGTGGCGCACTTCCAACGCTTCTATAATGCCCTGCGTCAAATCCACCACCTACAGATGATTGAGCCAAGGGTTTGCCGCAACAGATGCAAGGCTTTCCGCCATCCCTAGCCCGTATGTAGGCGTTAAACGCAGTCTGCGCCTCTTTGGTAAGCTCAGGCTTGGTTTTCATGGCCTCGGCTTTGGCTCTGTCGCTTTTCATCTCTATGGATTTTGCCAGCTTCACAGCCTTGGCTTGCTTCCTCTCTGCCTTGGCTTGCTGCTCTTGCGCCCAATCCTCGATGCAGGCAGGATGAATGCGCTGGCCTTGGGTCAGCTTGCCTTTGCAGGATGGGCAGCGGGTTTTGACCATGGACTTATTCGTGAATATCGACGGCATAGGCCTCTTGCCATACCGATTTATGATAGGCCTTCACTGTCCCATAGTTCTGATCGAAAACATCAATGGCTGGAACTTCCATAGCCACACCCGTGTCTCGCAGCTTGCGCCAGTCGTACTTAATCCCATGATGAAGCATAGTCATGCGCTTGACCGTGGCGTAATCCTTAGCCTTGTCTAGCTGGCGCTCAAGCTCATTGGCTTTGCGCGTGGCGCTGCTGGCTGTTGCCATAGCTGTTGCTTCACGACGGCTGCCGATCTCTGCCTTTGTCCGCGTGGCTTCATGTGCTAGCGCTAGAGCTGCGTTCTTTTCTTCATAAACGACAGCCCATGCCCGCGCTGCCTCTGCTGGATTAGCAAAGTTCGGGAGTGATACCCCTGCGCCCCGTTCCAACTCACCCCATCTCTTTACAACCTTCATGCGGGCAACCGAATCATATCCCAGTAGCAGCGTTATGCATGTATCCTTTCCAAGAGAGAATTCTTCGTAGGTTTGTTTGTTTTGGGGGTGTATCCAACTTTGGACATACCCCTCAAACATATCGCCAAGCTGCTCTTTGAGCGTTCGGATATCACGGAGCACATGTGCATGCTCTTTATTTGTTAGCTCTGCAATCTCTCGGCTGGTGATGGTTAGTGATTCTGGAATTGCTGAAATTGTCGCGATCTGCATTCTGGATTCTCCAAAAGAAAAACCCTTGGGGTACTCACCGTGTCGCCAGACACCGAAACAGTTTCGGTTTGATGAGTACTCCAAGGGTTACTGTGTTTTTGTCTGGCTGATCTATTCTAACACGAATTCGACAGGCGTATGTCCTTTTCAGCAGCCCAAGCCATAATAAATTCGCACAATTCCGATACTTCGGCCACAGTCATTTTGCTGGTTCGTCGGAAAACAACATCTACCCCGTGCCCGTCTAATGCTGGTAAAAACTCGATATTCTCCCCACGCGCCCGCCCCCAGGCCGCAGTCAGTAAGCGCTTCCATGTGTCCACATCCCGCTTCGCCCCTGCCCATTCGACCTGCGCTGCTATCTCTGAAAGCATGGCGTGCAACAGCGCGTTTTGCTCGACGCTGCGCGTTCTAGGCTTGACCTCCAGCGTTAAGCGGTGGCCTGCCATAAGCAAAGGCTTGATTCGTGTCCACGCCTCGCCAAAGGCTTTATGCGCTTGGACTGGTTCGTACAGCTTGAACGCCAGCTTATCCATGCGCCAGCTCCCGCACCCAATCACGGGTTTTGGTATCGCGCTGGGCGCATTGACGCAGCTTTTGTTTTTCGGTCAGCAGCCCAGCCTTGGCTGCACATACACGCCCCATGCCATACTTTCCAAAAGTTATCGTTGGCTTTTTCAGCTCTCTGTCGCAGCGGGCGCACTTCATCAATCAAACCCCCGCGCTAATCCGTACTCGATTGGCAATGCGCCGTAATCAGCCAGGTATTGATGGCTATTCTTGTCAAAAAATAAGCCTATAGTACCCTCCCAATCCCCGTTCCGCTGCTTATCGCAAATCAGGAGTGCATCAGGCTCTGCAAGCTGCTTGTCCGTGGCCTTTCCCGTTTCAATCAAGCGTTCTTTTGGTTTATTGCGCCAGACCATCATCACATTGTCCACAAGGTCGGTCACAGCACTACTGCCTTTGCTGTCCCACTTTGTCGGGCGCTTATTGTCGTCGTCTGGCTTTCGGATGTGGTGCACAAGGTGAATGTGGATATTGTGGTCACGCGCCAAAGCGGTGAGCTAGTCCGTCAGCTCCTTTTGCAAATTGTAATCATCGTCGCCCGCTACGCACTTCATCAAGCTATCAACAACAAAGTGCTGCACGCCAAGCTCTTGGGCGCAAAAGCGGATGACAGCAAAAAGCTTTTCAGCCTTCACCGTCCCTTGCTGGTCGTACAGCCAAAGGTCGCTAGTACAAACCCGCATATCTTCGATAAGTGCGAAAAATGCGGGCAGCTCTTGAGGATGGTTATTGCGCAGGAACTCCCCATCAAATCCCGTGTACTGTCTGGCCATGCGCTCCAGCGTCTTTTGCGGCTTCATCTCAAAGCTGGCAATGCAAACCTTTTGGTTTTGCGCCAGCAATGACATGCACACCTGCCCAGTAACCAAGCTCTTGCCGCTGCCATTCGCCCCAGCCCACAGCGTTACTTCGCCTGGTCGAAAAGCCACCTTCCCATGCGTCTTTCTCCAAGGCAGGCATGGCATTGGCGTTGGGTGTGGCGCTTTCAGGCGCTCAACAAAATCTTGCAGGTAAAGCGAGGCTGGCAGCACCTTTTGCTGCGCGTCAGTTTCTTGCTCGTACAGAGAAAAATCAATATCGTCAGCCGTCAAAACATTCATACCGCCCCCTGCTCAAAATCATTGATGGCGGTGAAATTGATGCCGCCTTTTTCGAAATTGACTGTTGCCACTAGCTTCACGCCTGCCCGCCTTGCCGCCGCGTGCAGTGCCTTGGCTCGCTCGATACCCGAACTAGTTTGGATGTTCAAAAAATCCAACCCCACCAAAGCCCGCAAATCCATGCGGCAAACGGCCAACAACCCATCGCTGGCGATCTCGAATGAATCGCTGCCGACATAGCCTTTTCGTAGGCAACCTGCGCGGTACGACTGCTCCGACTGCCACTGCTGAGCAGCTTCGCCGCCATCGCACCAAAACACCGACTTAGGTCGAAAACCAGCCCGTCGAACGCGGAAAATTTGTTCCATGCCAAGCATCACAGCACCCCCTCAAAAAGTGTCTCGGCATGGCCGTCAAGCTCTGCCCCCTCCCATCGTTTTTGGTTGAGGTAAACAAGCGGTGCAGGTATGAACTGCCCGCCTTCTTTGCTCCAATTTTCGGAGCGTTTACAAGCCTCGATGTGCGCCAAAATATCCGCAGCATGGCGCTCTGCGCCTGCCTTTTTCCAAGCCTTGAGGCATAGCCCCTTAGCCTGTTTCCTGTCGGACTTTGGCCATGCCTGCCAAAAGTTTTCAAACCCCTCCTCGGATTCTTCGGGCTTTGGCTTTTCGGGTTTTGGTTTTTGCAAAACCACATCACCTCCGCCAGGGGGTAGGGGGTTATTTATATCTTCTCTTCTCTTCTCTTCTCTAGGTAACGCACT
>ERZ1645187.482-NODE-482-length-39218-cov-7.101984_pt1 | contig 39218 bp, 30 predicted proteins | sample MGYA00575352_ERZ1645187 | MGnify/ENA primary metagenome ERZ1645187 (study PRJEB40837, sample SAMN11349314) | freshwater sediment metagenome | isolation source: river sediment | host: Sediment | place: India: Wazaribad , New Delhi | collected 2017-02-21 ... | reverse complement strand
TCTTGGCTTCCCTACGGCGAATCTGGAGCCGGAGCCCTGGCGTGCGCTGCCTATCGGGAGTCGGGCGGAGAGTTCGGTGGGGGCGATTCCGATCGAGAAGAGGGCGCCGCCGGCGGGAGAGGGGGGGAGGTTGGAGAAGCCTACGAAGAGAGCGTAGAGGGAGAGGTACTTGGTTGCCCGGATGGCGAGGCTGAGTAGGAGGAGGGGGCCGAAGAGGGGGAGGCGGGAGTTCTCCTTCAAAACCACGAAGAAGTGGGTCGGAAGGGAGCCAAAACGACTTCCGAAGAGGCGGGAAACGACTCTCGTGAGGGGGAGGGAGGAGAGGAGGAAGAAGATCCCTAGGGATCCCAAACCAAGGAGGAGGAGAAGGGCTCGGAGCCGGGGAAGGGGAAAGGGGAGGTTCAAGGGGACCAGGGTTAGCAGACCCAGGAAGAGAGCCAATGAGAGAAGATCGAAGAGGAGAATGACCAGGAAGTCTCCGGAACCCTTCTCGATCTCAATCCCCTCCTTACGGAGCAGCCCGGAGTAGAAGAGGAGCGAGGCGCTTCGGGCGGGGAGCAGGTCGGCCGTGCAGTTTTGGACGAGGGTGATCAGGAAGAGTCGGAAGAAGGGGAGGGGACGTTTCAGAAGCCATCGAAACCGTATGGCCCTCAGGAACCCTCCGCCCAGGGAGAGGGAGAGGTAGAGGAGAAGGCAGTTCCAGGGGAGGGAGAGGAGGCCCGAAAGAATCTCCCGAGGCGGAGTGGAACGGAGAAAGAGCAGGAAGAGGAGGAGCGTGATCAGGAGGGGAATCGACCAAGAGAGTACCCTCTTAGCGCTCATGGCGGTGAGAGGGCTTTAACCAAGGAACGGCCGATGAGAAGGCCCATGGCCCGGTACCCCTCTGAGGAGGGGTGGACTCCGGGGAGAAGACGGGGGTGTTCCAAAAAGAGGGGCCTCAGGTCAACGATCTTCAGGTGCCTGGTCTTGGCGAGGCTTTCCAACTCCGGAACGATCTCCTCACGAAGGCGTCGGGGGGAATCGCCGTCGAAGGTCGGCAGATCCAAGCGTCGAAGGGGAGGGGGAATGATCAGGAAGATTTGGGGTGGGGAGTCGGGCGACCCTTGGGCCAAAACAAGGTCGATAATCCCGTTCATGTGGCGGCGAAAGCCCTCCCGGTCGGTCTTGTCGCCGTCGGAGCGGACATCGTTGGTGCCGAGCATGAGAAGAACGATGTCCGGCGAAGGGGTAAAGAGGGAGGGCGAGTTCCTCAAAAAGCTCAGGTACTCTCCAGAGGTGTGTCCGGGCCTCCCCCCGTCGACGATCTTGTGGGAAATCTCCGCCTTGTCCAGGGCCCGTCCCAAAGAGGGGAGGTAGGAGCCGTAGGAGCTCGAAGTGAGGCTGTCGCCCAGGGATAAGATGATCAAGGTTCGGTTTCGGGGGTGGAGGAAGAGGAAGAGCAAGAGAAAAGAGATGAGCAGAAGGGCTGTCCCTGCGAAGAGAAGGCGTCGCTTTCCCATACCCATAAGGTAGAGAAAAAGAGGCCTTCGGTCAACAGTTCAGAAAAAGAGGAACCGCTTCTGGTGGACCAGGCAGAGAACCTCTTCGCTGAACTCCGCCAGATCCCAGCTGTAACGCTTGACGGCGTAGTCGTCCAGAGGTGTCGGGGTCCGGTTGATGATAACCATGCGCCCACCGGCGTTGAGGGTCAGTCCGGGGAGGGTTGACGCTGGAGAGACGATGAGGGACGATCCCATGACCAGACAAAGGTCGGCCTGGGATGCGACCTGCTTCGCCTTTTGGAGGATGTCGCTCTTGACGCTCTCTCCGAAGAGGACCGCTTCGGGGCGGATGAGCCCTCCGCAGGGACAGTAGGGGACCAGGCCCTCAAGAACGGTGGGAAGGATTTCGGTCAGTGGAAAAGGCCTACGGCAGAGGGTGCAAGAGTAGCTTTCCAGAGAGCCGTGGAGGGGAAGAAGGGCGCGGCTTCCGGCCATCTGGTGGAGGGAGTCGATGTTCTGGGTCGCCGTGGCGATGAGGCGCTCTTTCTCCTCCAACTCCACCAGGAGCCTGTGGGCGGGGTTGGGACGGGAGGCGAGGATGAGCGGAAGGAACGTCTTGGCGAAGAGGTAGAAGGGTTTAGGGTCTCTGAAGAAGAGTTCCTTGTCGAAGACGGACCTGCTTCCAGAGGAGAGAATCCCTTGAGGACCTCGAAAATCGGGAATACCCGAAGGGGTGCTGATTCCCGCTCCGGTCACCGCGAAGATGGCCTTGGCGGAGCGGAGGGTCTCGAGGAGTTCCAGTGCATCCTGGTGAAGGTCTTTCGGGAAGAGAAGAGAGTTCATTCCCTTTCCAGGAGCGCCTTGATGTTCCCCACCAGGTAGAGGGAACCCGTAACCAGGAGGGTCTCTTGGGGCCGGGCTCCCTTCCTGAGGCGGGCGAGAGCCTTTTGGGGGTCCAGTTCAACCTCCATGGGAATCCTCAGGCCGGCTTGATGGAGCATGTTGGAGAGCTCCAAGGGATCCTGGGCCTTGGCGACGTCCGAGCGGGTCAGAACGACCCGTCTGCAGAAGGGAAAGAGCAGCCTGGCCATGGTGATCATCCTCTTGTCGTTGGAGACGCCGAAGAGGCAGGAGAGGTTCCTGAGGCCCTTCGACTTCAGGTAGGCGACCAGGGTGGCCATTCCCGCAGGGTTGTGCGCTCCGTCAAGAAGCATGTTCTCCCGCGCCCACTCCAGGCGCCCTTCGATCTTTGCCTCCTGGAGGCCGAGGAGGGCTTTTTCGCAGACCCTCTCGGGGTTCAGTGGGTCCAGGGAGAGGAGTTCCAGTGTCTTCAGGGCTATGGCCGCGTTGTAGGCCTGATGGACTCCCAAGAGGGAGGGACGGTAGAGGTAGTCCCCTCCTTCGCTCCGGTAGAGCCATCCGGCTCTTCCATTCCGGAGAAGCCGGCGTGGCGGGTCGAAGGCTCCGAAGAGGGGGGCGTTCCGTTCCTGGCAGGTCTCTTCGATGACCCTCCGGGCCGAAGGGGGAAGCTTTCCGATGATGACGGGTTTGCCGGGCTTTACGATTCCCGCCTTCTCCCGGGCGATCTGGGCCACGGTTTTACCGAGAATCTGGGTGTGGTCCAGAGCCACCGTGGTGATGACAGAAGCTTCGGGGTTCACGACGTTTGTGGCGTCGAGACGCCCTCCCAGTCCGATCTCCAGTACCGCCCAATCAACCTTCTCCTCCTTGAACCAGAGGAAGGCCGCGACGGTTAAGAGTTCGAAGAAGGTCAGGGGCTGGGGGAGGACTCCCTTGGAAATCGCTTCGTCCACCTTCTCCTTGAGGAAACCGACCAGGGAGGTGAGGGTCTCTTCGGGAATCTGGGCTCCGTCGATCTTGATCCGTTCTTCGACGCGGACAAGGTGGGGGGATGTGTAGAGGCCTGTCCTAAAACCCATGTGGGAGAGGGCGGAGGAAAGGTAGGTGGAAACGGAGCCCTTCCCGTTGGTGCCCGTCACGAGGAGGGCACGGAATCTCTCCGCGGGCCTCCCGAGCCCATCGAGGAAACGGGAGACCCGATCGAGTTCCAACTTGATTCCCAGGCGTTGAAGGGAATCCAGGTAACCGTTACGTTCTTCTAGGTTCAAAGAGGACTCTTAGATCTCTTCCACCTCTTCCCCGCTCTCGGCGAACTCATCGGGTTCACCCAGGAGGGTCGCGGCGCCGTCGTAGATCTGTTTGATGACCTTCCTCTGGTTGTGGAGAGAGGCCATTCTCTCCTTGAAGGCTTTCACTTCATCTTTGACCTGTTGGTCGATGGAAATGATCTGGGACCGGGTCTGCTCGAGGGTGTTGCGATAAAAATCTTCGTTGGTTTTGGTGATGTCCACCATCAGCATGTCTCCTTTGGTCTCTTATTTCTTGAAAACACCGTTTATTGAATCATCATGGAAACCGTTGTCCAGACTTTGACCTTCACGCCTTGGCTGACGGGAGGTGTGAAGCGCCATCCCGAGATGGCTCTCTCCATGGAGCTTTGAAGGGAAGAGAGGGCGGGGGAGACTTTCAGTATCATGAACTTTTCCGCTCGACCGTCGATTCCCACGAGAACCTGCATCATGATCCGGTAGGGGCCGCGGCGTCTCTCCTCGGAGGTTATGGAGGGGACACTCTTAGAGGTCGCCTTCACAGGGAAATCCAGGGCCGTCGCGGCGACAACGGAACCTTCCGCGGGCCCCGAGGGCTGCTGGGGCTGAGGACGGGGTTGAACGGTCTCTTGAGGCGTGCTCTGAACGGGAGAGGCGGCTGGAGTCTGTTGCTGGGGGGTCGGTTCGCTCGCCTTGGGCGGCTCGACCACGGGCTTGCTCTCCTCTTTGGGCTTGTCGTTCCCGATCTGAGCGGGGGCAGCAGCCTTAGGCTCCTGCTTCTTCTCCGGAGTGGGAGGCTGGACCTGAGCCGCAGCCTTAGGCTCCTCCTTCTGGTCTGTCCCCTTGGGCTCGGTCTGTGCCGGTGCCGTGGCAGGGAGCGCCGCGTCTTGAAGTCCTGTCTGAAGGGCTGGAGGCTGAGTCGATGTTGTCTGACCGGGGGTTTGAACCTGGGGAACCGTGGAGGGGGCGGAGCCTCTCTTCAAGACGAAGAAGAGGACAACCGCCAAGACCAAAACGGCGATGCCGACGATCAGGGCGATAGGAGGACGTTTGGCCTCCTCCTTCAAGAGGGCGTCTAAATCTTGTTGGGCTTGGGAGTGCTTGTTGGGGACGAACTTGACCGGTTCCGGTTCTTTGACGGCTTTCTGGGGAGGGGGTTGCACCGCTTGGGGCTTAGGCGGCTTCGGCTCCTGAGGAGGGGCCTTCGGTAGAGGGGGCTCCATGGGAGGAGCCGGCGTCGGTGATGGGGCCGCCACGGGAGGAACGGTCTTCTCGCCTCTCTTCTTGAGGATGTCTTCAAACTCCTTCTGCTTGCGGAAGATCTCCTTGGTGTCGTCGACGGCAAATCCCTCGTGGGCCACCTCTTCGGGAAAGAGCTGGGCGATGGTTTTGCAGAGAAGATCCTTGGCCAGAGGAAGGTTGACGTCGACCTCCACCATGATCTTCTCCAGTTCCGAGGTGATTTCTTTGGCGGAACCGAACCGTTTCTCCGGGGAGAGCTGGAGGCAGTGTTTGATAAGCTCGCTTACCTCTCCGGGGATGCTCGGGTCGAGGGACTCCGGAGGGAGAAACTCCGCCTTCTTCACCTTTTCGAGAATCCCGATCTCCGTGGTTTCCAGGAAGGGGTTGCGGAGGGTGAAGATCTCGTAGAGGAGAATGCCGTAGGCGAAGATGTCCGAACGGTGGTCAACCTCGGCCTCTCCCCGGGCCTGTTCGGGGGACATGTAGATGAACTTGCCCTTCAGGCCCCCTGCCTGAGTCTGGTGAATCTTGTTCTTCGCCTTGGAGATCCCGAAGTCGGTGAGCTTGACCTCACCGTTGAAGGAGATAAGGATGTTCTGAGGCGTCACATCCCTATGGACAATGTTCAAAGGGTTTCCCGAGTTGTCGTTCTTCTTATGGGCGTAGTCCAGCGCCTCGCTTACCTTGAGGGCGATGTGAAGGGCTACATCCAGAGGCATCTTCCTCTTCTCTTTGCGAAGCTTCCTCAGGATGGCTCCCAGATCCTTCCCGGGGACGTACTCCATGGCGATGATGTACTCTCTGTCCATCTTCCCGAGATCGAAGATCTGGACGATGTTGGGGTGGGAGAGGGAGGCGGCGATTCGGGCCTCATCGGTGAACATGGCGATGAACTCTTCGTCGTTGGCGAACTGCGGGAGGATCTTCTTGATGGTGACGATCTTCTCAAAACCTCCGGGACCCCTTTGCCGGGCCTTGTAGATCTCCGCCATGCCTCCGGTGGCGATCTTCTCAAGGAGTTCGTACCTCCCTTCCGCCTTCACCTCTCTCTCAAGGGGCTTGGGTGGCTCTTGAAAGGAGGGGGCGTGAAACGGGAGGGGCTCCACCTTTTGAGGAGGGGGAGTCACGGGGAGTTCCTGGGCGGGAGCAGGAGCAGGAGGGGGGGGAGCCACGGGTGGTTCCTGGACAGGAGCAGGAGGAGGTTGGGGCGAAACCGGTTTTGGAGAGGAGACCGGAGCGGCCTTACCCTCGTGAACGGCCTTGGAAGGGACGCTCTCTCCGGCGGTCGGTTTTCGCCGAAGGTCGACCAGGGTCTTATGGATCAACTCGTCTATGTCGTCGTATTCGATGTTCCTTCTCTTCTTCTCCGGGGCCGGGGCGACCGGCGGAGGAGGAACGGGGGATGCCTGTCTTGGGGGCTCCGCGGCGATCTTGGGGGGCATGGGCTCCGTGTGGGAGACCGGGCGAGGAGCCGGGGGTTCCGCCTGGGCGATCGTAGGGCGGGGAGGGGCCGGAGCGGGGGCCGGGGATGCAACTGGGGTCGGGTGGTGCGAAGGGGCGGGTTGTTCGTCCAGTAGAGAATCCGGAAGGTCTTTGTTGATCTCGTCCAAGATGTCGCCGAAGAGGGAGTCCACGGAGAGAAGCTCCTCCCTCTTTGCCCGAGGTGTCGCAGGGGGAGGGGCGCTTACAACCGGAGGTGAGGGGGGCTCGGTGACCGGAGGGGGAGGGGCACTCACAACCGGAGGTGATGGGGGTTCGGCGACTGGAGCCACCCGGGTCATGTCTCCCTCTTCGGGAGCCTTGAACCCGGCGACCAACTCCAGTGCCTTCCAGACCTCTTCCAGAGGGAAGGGCTTCTCCAGGAAGGCGGAGGCCTTGCAGTCGTGGACGGCCTTGTGGCGAATGGCCTGTCCCTTGTAGATACCCGATACGACGATGATGGGAAGATCGGGAAGCTGGGCTCGGATCCTCGTTGTCAGTTTCAGCCCGTCGATCTTGGGAATAACGATTTCGCAGATGACCGCGTGAAAATTCTCCCGCAGCCTGTCTAGCGCGTCAAGACCGTCGGCAGCCGTTTCCACCACGATATCGAAGGAACTCAGAAAGTGGGTAAGATTCTTCACGAAACGGGCATCGGTGTCGACGATCAAAATCTTTTTCCGGTCGTTTTCCACTATCCTACCTCATCAAAGGGGATTTCGATTAAAAGGAGCTCAGCAAGACCTTACCGACCATTCTAATCAAATTCAAATCCTTTGTCAAAAGGAAAAGGAACCCCCTATTCTCTCTCCGGGGGCAGGGAGGAGAGGGCTTTCGCCAAGGCTTCCTTGATCAAAGAGGGATCAGGGGAGGGGATGATCCCCGATGAGAGAAGGCTCTTCCAGGAGAGTCGGGCTCTTTGGATGTCTTCCAGGGTCTCCCTACGGACCTCCGCGGCGGTGATGATCCTCGTGGCGACCCCATCCCGACGGGCCTGCTCCGCCACGGCGACCGCCTCTTCGGCGTAGAGCTCGGTCTCGTCCATGGTGGGGAGAATCCTCTCGGGGGTTAAGCCCTTGAGGAGGGCGAAATCCGCTAAAGCCTGCGAAGCGGCCAGGGCCATGGAGTCCGTGATCTTGGAAGCTCCGCTCAGGAGAGTCCCTTTCAGGATTCCCGGGAAGCCCAGGGAGTTGTTGACTTGGTTGGGAAAGTCTCCGCGCCCGGTGGCCACGATGAAGGCTCCCGCCTCTTTCGCCTCATGGGGGTAGATCTCCGGTACGGGGTTGGCGCAAGCGAAGACGATCGAACGGGGCGCCATGAGGCGTATCCACTCCCCTCTGATGGTTCCAGGCCCGGGTTTGCTAAGGGCGATCAAGGCGTCGGCGTTCTTGAAGGCCTCTTCGGGTGTGGAGATCCCCTTGGGGTTCGTTCTCTTACAGAGCTCCCAGACCGATTCCAGCCTCGGGTCTTTTCTAAACTCCTCCCTCCCCTTGTGGAGGGAGCCGAAGGCGTCGAAGAGGATCATCCTTTCAGGGTTTCCCCCGGCCTGGATGATCAGCCTGGCGATGGAGGTGTTGGCCGCTCCGGCTCCGAAGAAGACCAGGGAGACATCGGAAATCTTCTTCTCCGCTAGGCGCAGGGCGTTGATGAGAGCGGCGACGGTGACGCTCCCGGTCCCTTGGGCGTCGTCGTGCCAAACGGGGATGGGGCACTCCTTCCGCAAAACCTCCAGCACCCTGTAACAGTTCGGTTGGGAGATGTCCTCCAGGTTGACGGCCCCGAAGGAGGGGGCGGCCATCCGGACGAAATCGATGATCTTGTCGGCGTCGGGTTCCCCGAGAGCGTTGCGGCTGTTGATGCAGAGGGGGACCCCGTCGACCCCTCCCAGGTATTTCATCAGGAAAACCTTCCCCTCCATGACCCCCAGGCCGCCGGGGGGGGTGCAGTCTCCGTCTCCCAAGACCCGGGTCGAGTCGGAGACCACAGCGACCAGGTTCCCACGGCCAGAAAGCTCGTAGGAAAGGGCGTTGTCGTCGCGGATCGAAGTGGAGACCGCCGAGACGCCGGGGGTATACCAGAGGCTGAACCAGTTGAACCCGTAGAGGGGGACCTTCGGGAGGACCGTGAGCTTCCCCCGGTAGAAGCGGTGTAGGCTCAGGGAGAGCTCCTTGAGAAAGAGGGTCTTGGCGGCGGCCCTTCGGGCGGGAGAGAGCTCCTTGGGAAAGAGGCTCTCGAGATCGTCCAGGGTCAGGGAGGAATTCTTCATGGTCACCTCGTCGGCGGAATGGGCCGGAGACCTTATATACAAGGTATGGAGCAAAAAGTCAAAGCCTCTCCTGGAGCCTCTGTTGTCACAGGATTTAAAATCTAGTAAGATCATAAGATATACTCCGAGGAGGTAGTGATGAAAGAGTTCATGACCGAGAACATCCGAAACGTGGCTCTCATTGGCCACGGGAACTCCGGGAAGACCTCTCTGGCGTCGGCCTTTCTCTTCGATGCCGGAGCCGTCAACCGGTTAACCAAGGTAGAACAGGGAAACACGATCACCGATTACGATTCCGAAGAGATCGAAAGAAAGATCACGATCTTTACCGCCCTTGCCAACTTGGAGTGGAATAACCATAAAATCAACCTCTTGGACACCCCAGGTTATGGAAACTTCCTTTGGGACACCAAGGCCGCCCTCAGGGTCTCCGAGGGAGCCATCGTCATGGTGGACGCCACCGCCGGAGTCGAGGTTCAGACCGAAAAAGGCTGGAGCTTCGCCGCTGAGTATGGGGTCTCCCGGATGATTGCCATCAACAAGATCGACAGGGAAAGGGCCTCTTTCGCCAACACCATGGAGAGCATCCACGACTTCTTCGGCCGTAGCGCCGTTCCCGTCCAGATTCCTATCGGCCAGGAAGCCTCCTTCAAAGGTGTTGTCGACCTGATCAAGGGGAAAGCCTACCTCTTCGCCGCCGATGAGAGCGGGAAAATGACCGAGGCGGAGATTCCCGCCGACCTGAAGGGCGAGTACGACGAAGCCCGTCAGGCTCTCGTCGAGATGGTCGCCGAGCAAGACGAAAGCATCATGAACAAGTACCTGGAAGAGGGAGACCTCTCCGGTGAAGATATTATGACCGCCTTGAAGAAGGGTGTGACTTCCGGTGAGCTCGCGCCGGTCTTCATCCTCTCCGCGGCAAAGAACATGGGTGTTCAGCCCCTTCTGGACGCCATGGTCTCTCTGATCCCCTCCCCGGCGCAGAAGGGGAGTCTCTCCGCTACACTGGGAGGAAAAGAGGCCCCCGTGAAGGTCGACGCGAAAGAGCCCTTCTCGGGAATCGTCTTCAAGACCCTCTCGGATCCTTACGCAGGGCGGATCAACCTTCTGAAGATCGTCTCCGGCGTTTTGGCCGTCGACGCCACCGTGGCCAACACCTCCCGGGAGATCGAGGAGAAGATCACCTCCCTCGCCTTCCCCATGGGCAAACAGCTCAATGCCGTTGAAAAGGCCTATGCAGGCGATATCATCGCGACTTCCAAGCTCAAGGAGACTCTGACCGGAGAGACCCTTGCCGCGAAGGAACGGCAGGTTATCCTCGACCCGATCGTCTTCCCCGCCTCCTCCATCAGCTTCGCCCTCGAACCTAAGACGCGGCAGGACGAGGACAAGCTCTCCACGGCTCTGGTGAGAATCACAGAAGAGGATCCGACGGTGAAGTTCAAGAGGGATCCTCAGACGAAGGAGTTGATCATCTCCGGGAACGGACAACTCCATATCGAGATTCTCGTTGCCAGGCTGAAGAAAAAATTCAACGTTGATGTGATCCTGAAGCCCCCGAAGATCGCCTACCTTGAAACGATCAAGGGGAAGGCCGATGTTGAGCACAAGCATAAGAAACAGACCGGTGGACGTGGCCAGTACGGTCATGTCAAGATCCGTTTGGAGCCTCTTCCCAGGGGAGGGGACTTCGAGTTTTCCAACGACATCTTCGGAGGCGCCATTCCGAAGAACTATGTTCCCTCGGTGGAGAAGGGGATTCAGGATGCCCGGCTCAAGGGCGTTCTGGCCGGTTACCCCACTGTAGACTTCAAGGTGAGCCTCTACGATGGCTCTTACCACGAGGTGGATTCTTCGGATATGGCCTTCAAGATCGCCGCTTCCCGCGCCTTCAAGAAGGGGGCTAAAGAGGCCAAGCCCACTCTGCTGGAGCCTATCGCCAACGTTGAGATTTACGCTCCCGAAGAACTTCTCGGGGATATCATGGGCAACCTCAACGGCCGCCGGGGGAAACCCTTGGGGACCGACAAGAAGGGGAAGATCAGCATTATTAAGGCTCAGGTTCCCCTGGTGGAGATGCTCGACTTCGAACCTACCCTCACCTCCATCACCGGAGGCAGGGGTTCCTATACCATGGAGTTTTCCCATTACGAAGAGGTTCCAGGAATGCTCCAGCCTAAAGTCATTGAGGCGGCCGCCAAAGAGGGCCGTACCCAGGAGGAAGAGGAGGATTGACGCTGATTTCCAAGAGGGGACGTCGCCCTTTAGGGGGAGCGTCCCCTCTCCTCCCCTCCGCCCTCCGTCTTTCCCTGGGCATTTTTTCTCTTCTTTTTCCCTCGTTTCTCGGCGCCTACGTAGGACCGGGGGCGGGGTTCGCCTTTCTCGGCTCCTTCTTCCTCGTTTTCCTCGCCTTCTTCTTCGCCCTCTTCAACCTGATAACCCTGCCCTTTCGAGCTTTGGTGCGGAGGGTAAGGCGCCTCAGGAGGCGAAGCAAAAGCCGGTTCCGTCGGGTGATTCTCTTGGGGTTCGATGGAATGGACTACACTCTGACCGAAGGGATGATGGACCGAGGGGAGCTCCCCAATTTCGATAGGCTCCGGAAGGAGGGTTCTTTTTGTCCCTTGAGAAGTACCGACCCTCCGCTCTCCCCGGTCGCCTGGTCGACCTTCGCCACCGGGGTGAACCCCGGGAAGCACAACATCTTCGATTTTCTCTCCCGGGATCCGAAAAACTACCTTCCCCTCCTCTCCTGCTCTTCTGTCCACCCTGGGAAGAGTTATCGGTGGGGGCGTTGGCTGGTTCCCCTCTCGAAGGCCAGGATCTCTCTTCTACGCAAGAGCCGTTCTTACTGGTCTCTCCTGGGGCAAGAGGGGATTCCTTCCCTGGTGCTTCGGGTTCCGATCACCTTCCCCCCCGAGAAGTTTAAAGGGATACAGTTGGCCGGGCTGGGAACGCCGGACCTCCGGGGAACCCAGGGGAGTTCGACCCTCTTCTCGACCTCTCTCTCCGACGCCTCTCTTCTGGCGGACAACAGGGTCTGCCTCCTGGAGAGGGAGGGGGAGATTCTGAAGGGGGAGATCGAAGGCCCTCCCCATCCCTTTCTCGACGGCTCTCCTCTCATGAGGGTTCCCTTCACCCTCCGGCTTCTCCCGGACGGGGGGGCTGAACTGAAGGTTCAGAGGGAACGGGTGGTTCTCAGGGTCAACGCTTTCTCCCCTTGGGTACGGATCGCCTTCTCCGCGGGGCCCTTGAAAGTCTGGGGGCTGAGCCGCTGGGTCCTCCGTCGGACAGAGCCGGACGTGGAGGTCTACCTGGCTCCCCTTCAGATCGACCCTGAGGAGCCCTCTATGCCGATCTCCTACCCAGGGACCTTCGCCCCCTATCTGGCCAAGAGGTTCGGTTCCTTCGCGACTCTGGGTATGGCGGAGGACACATGGGCCTTGAACGAGGCGATTCTGGACGACCGGCTCTTCCTGGACCAGGTCTATGACGCTCAGGTCGAGAGGGAGAGGGCCTTCTGGGATGGATGGGAAAAGCAGAGGGAGGGAGTTCTCACCGCGGTCTTCGAGGCTACCGATCGGATCCAGCACATGTTTTGGCGCTACACCGACTCCAGCTCTCCGGCCCCCAGGGACACGGACTCTCCCGCCTCGACCGACGCGATTCCCGAGGTCTACCGAAGGATGGACCGTTTCCTCGGGGAGGTCCTGAGCCGCAAGAAGAGCGATGAGGCGGTTCTCGTGGTCTCCGACCACGGGTTCAACCTCTTTCGCAGGGGGTTTCACCTCAACTCATGGCTCAAGAGGGAGGGGTACCTGGTGCTTCAGGAGGGCTTCACCGAGAGCGGGAAGTGGTTCGCCAACGTCGATTGGTCCAAGACCAAGGCCTACGGGACAGGGTTGAGCGGCCTCTTCCTCAACAGGAAAGGGCGGGAGAGGGACGGTTTCCTCACCCGGCAGGAGGCGGAGGCTCTCCAACGGGAGATTCAAGAGAAGTTGACCGAGGTGAAGGATGGGGACGAGAGGGTCTTCGACGCGGTCTTCCGCCGGGAAGAGATCTACGAAGGCCCCTATGTGGAGAACGCCCCGGATATCGTCTTGGGCTATAGGCCCGGTTTCAGGGTCTCTTGGGAATCCGCCGTCGGTTTTGTGGATGACCGGCTTCTCTCGGATAACACCCGAAGGTGGAGCGGCGACCACTCCTTCACCGCCGCCAAGGTTCCGGGAATCTTCTTCTCCGACCGGAAGGTCGGCGTCACGGACCCCGGGCTGATCGACATCGCCCCGACCCTTCTCTCCCTCTTCGGCGTCCCCAAGCCCTCCTTCCTGGAGGGGCGGGATTTGGAGGTGAAAGGGTGAACCGTCGACAGTTTCTCAAGACCGGAGGTGTTCTGGCCGCTTCGACCCTCCTGGCTTCGCCGCAGTTGATCTCCCGGAGCCACTCCGCCAGGAAACTGCTGGTCCTGGGCTTCGATGGAATGGACCCCAGAATCGTCCGCCTCCTGGTCGAGCAGGGCCGTCTCCCCGCCTTCAGGCGTCTCATGGAACGCGGAACGCTTCAGAGTATGTTCTCCACCGACCCTCCCGCGAGCCCCGTGGCTTGGGCCTCCTTCATCACCGGCCTCGACCCGGCGGGCCACGGTATCTTCGACTTTGTTCACCGAGATCCGGAGAACTACCTTCCCCACTTCGCCATCAGCGAGGCCGAGGCGCCCCGTCGGTTCCTTAAGCTCGGCTCCTGGAAGCTTCCCATGGAGAAGGGAGGAATCCGTCTGTGCCGTGAGGGCAAGCCCTTTTGGAATCTTCTGGAAGAGGCCGGACAGGACTGTACGATCTTCAAGATTCCCTCCAACTATCCCCCTTCGCCCATGGAGAGGGGGAGGAGCATCGCCGGGATGGGAACCCCCGACATCACCGGCGATTCCTATGGGGTTTACACGATCTTCACCACCGACGAGGGCGAGGCTTCCCGTTCTTTCTCGGCCGCCAAGGCTCTCTTCCTGATCTTCGACCCCCAAGGGGCGGCGGAGAGTGAGATCGTCGGTCCCCCCCATCCGCTCAAAGAGGAGGAGACCCTCTCCCTTCCCCTCAAGGTCTACTGGGATAAACGCCACCGAACCGCCCGGCTGGACGTTGCCGGAAGAGAGATTCTCTTGGCCGAAGGCGGTGTCTCCCCCTGGATCCCCCTTAAGTTCCCTCTGATGCCTTTCAAGGAGTTGCCGGCTATGGTCCGCTTTCAGCTCCTTGAGGCGGGGGAGCGTTTCCGCCTCTACCTCTCCCCCCTCTCTCTAGACCCCGCCGATCCGGCCCAGCCTATCTGCGAGCCTTCGGACTACGGCAAGGAGCTGGTCCATCGCTATGGGCGGTTCCATACCCTCGGCCTTCCCGCGGATACGAAAGCTTTCAGCGATGGGACCTTCGATGTCCAGGACTTTCTCTCCCACAGCGAAACCATTCTCCACGAGAGCGAGAGGATCTTCGCCGGAGAGCTGGAGAGGTTCTCTTCCCTTTCTCGGGGAGGGATGCTCTTCTTCTACTTCTCCTCCGTCGATCAGGGAAGTCACATGTTCTGGTCCCTCCGGGACGAGGGTCACCCCCTTCACAAACCGGAAGAACGAAAGCGGTACGGCGACCCCGTGGAGAATCTCTACCTCCGGTTCGACAGGATTCTCGATCGGGCGATGAAGGGTCTTCCCAAGGGAGCCGATCTGATCGTCCTCTCCGATCACGGCTTCACGACCTTCCGCAGGAAGGTGAACATCAACACCCTCCTTCAAAGGGACGGTTTTCTGAAACTGAAGAGTGGGTACGATCTCCCGGTCTCCCTCTACGAGGGGGCCCTCTGGGGCGAGACCCAAGCCTACGCCCTCGGCCTCAACGGTCTCTATCTGAACCTGAAGGGGCGGGAGGGGGAGGGCGCCGTCGACCCTTCGGAGCGTTCTCGGAAGGTTCAGGAGTTGAAAACGTGGCTTCTCTCGCTGAAAGATCCCGGGAACGGCGCCGCTCTGGTGACCAAGGTGACGGTTCCGGAGAGGGAGTTTTCGGGACCCTGGATGAAGAGGGGGCCGGATATCGTCGTGGGTTTCAACGACACCTACCGCATTGACAACGATTCGGCGTTGGGAACCCTTACCCCCGAAGGGGTCAAGGAGAACAGGGACCGCTGGTCCGGAGACCACTGTGTGGACTCCCGTGTCGTCCCCGCCCTTTTGATGACAAGCTTTCCATGCAAGACAAACAGGGCGCCGGTCATCTGGGATCTGGCGCCGACGATCTTGAAGCTCTTCTCCCTGACTCCTCCGTCGGAGATGCGGGGGAAGAGTCTGATTGAAGCGAGGTGATAGTATGCTTTTCGGTAAGAAACTGGCTTTGAGAAAAGAGATCTTCGAGAAGGCCGAGGCCCTTCGGGAAGTGAAGGGGTACAGTTCTCTGGAAGAGTTGGTGGAACACCTGATCGACAAAGAGTTCGAACTGATCCGCGAAGGCGGTGACGAGAAGACCATCGAGAAGCTGAAGGGCTTGGGCTACATCTCCTGACATGTTCTTGAGACTCTTCGCAGGACTCTACAAGGCGGCCGACCTCTTCTTCGCCCTCATCGCCCCCCTTCCCCCCTGGGTCGGTGTCACCCTTTTCAGCCTCTTGACAGCCCTGTTGGTCCTGGGGGTGACAAGAACCGTCTCCTCGGCGAAGGCAATCAGGGAGAGAAAGAACAGGATCAAGGCGGAGATTCTCGCGATTCGCCTCTACGGCGAATTCCCTTCCGTTGTCGCCCTCTCTTTCCTGCGCAGTCTCGGTCATACGGCGGTCTACTTCTTCCTCAACCTCCGCCCTCTGGTCTTCCTTTTCCCCCTCCTCTTCCTCTTCTTCCTGCCCGCCGAGAGCCGTTACGGGAGGAGGGCTCTGGAAGTGGGCGAACGCACTGTGCTGAAGATCAAGCTTCAACCCGGTGTGGACTGGGACAAACTCCAGGTGGTCCTTCCCGAGGGGGGAGGGCTTCGTCAGACGATCCCCCCGGTATTCATCCCGGCCCTTGACGAAGTGGATCAGGAGGTCGAAATCCTGAAGGCTCCCATGGAGGGCGCCATTTCGTTGAGAATCGGCGGTGGTGTCTACCGGAAGGGCCTTCTCGTCTCGACCCCCTTTGGATCCTATGTGGAAACCCGTTTCTGGAACCTTGCCCCCTCCTACTGGACTGATCCGGGGGAAGGGGCTCCAAGAGGGGATTCCCTGGTCAAGAGCGTCTCTCTCGACTACCCCTCTCACCGGATCTCCTTTCTGGGCTGGCGGGTCTCCTGGCTCCTGCTCTACCTCGTGGAGACTTTCCTCCTCGCCTGGTTTCTTAGAAAACCTTTCGGCGTCGAGTTCTAAGGGCTTCCTCCCTTGTCAGGTCGGGGAGAAGTAGGCTAAAATAGGGGAACCCCCACCCTGACAGAAGAAGTGCGCCCTTCTTCTCTCTGTGGAGAGGGGCAAAACGACCGGGAAGAATGGTAAAGACTGGATTTCTCTTTCTTGTGTTTCTCCTTCTGAGCGCGTTCTTTTCCGCCTCAGAGACCGCTCTTACGACACTCAACAGGGACAGGCTTCTCTTCCTCTCCAGGAAGGGGTCCAAGAGGGCCAAGAACCTGGCCGCCTTCGTCGCCCACCCAGGGGATTTCCTGGCCACCATACTGATCGGGAACACCCTGGTGAACGCCGCTCTCGCCGCTTTGGCGACGATTCTCACCGATACCCTCCTGGGCGACCTGAAGGGTTCCCTCGCCCTCTCGACGCTCTCGGTCACACTGGTCATTCTGATCTTTGGGGAGATCACACCGAAGACCGTCGCCGCCCTCAACGGCGAGAGAATCTCTTTCCTCTTCTTCCCACTCCTGAGGTTCTGCCACATCCTCTTTCGGCCCCTGGGAAAGCTCTTGACAAGTTTTTCCAACTTTTTCCTCCGCAGGACCAAGGGGGGGACGAAGGTGGAACCGCCGAAGCTCAACGAAGACCTTCTCACCTACCTTGTGGAGAGCAAGAAGGTGGAGCTCGAATCCGAAGAGAAGGAGAGGCTTTACCTGAGGTTTTTCTCTTTCTCCCGCAAGAGGGTTAAAGAGGCGATGGTCCAGCGTACCAGGACCGTCACTCTCCCCCTGGACTGCAAGAGGGACGAGGTTCTGGAGGTCATGAGGCGTCATGGGTTCTCCCGCTACCCGGTTTACCGGAGAGACCCCGACGATATCGTGGGCATTCTTCTCACCCGTCACTACCTCCAAGCCTCTCTGGAGGGGGGAGTCGAGAGTCTGGAAGGCTATGTTCACAAACCTCTCTTCCTCCCGGAGTCCACGCTTCTTCCCCACGCCCTGGAGAGGATCAGGACCGAGAGAAGCCATCTGGCCGTCGTTGTCGACGAATTCGGCAGTTTCGAGGGGATCGTCACCCTCGAGGATATTCTTGAGGAGCTCACAGGGGAGATCAGCGACGAAAAGGATCCGGGGATGCGGCCTCTCCTGAGGAAGGAGAAGAAGCGGTGGGTTCTTCCAGGGGATTTCGGCACCGCGGCCTTCTACTTGGAGGTGGCCGGACGGGCTCCCGAGGAGGAGAGCGAGGACTTCGTCACCCTCGCGGGGTTCCTCCTGGACCGTTTGGGCCACATACCGGAAGTCGGCGAAGAGGTTCGGGAAAAGGGCTTTCGCTTCTCGGTGCTTGAGATGGAGAGGCAGACGATCAAGTCAATTCTAGTGGAGATGGACAATGAAGATTCTTGCGACCAATAAAAAGGCTTACGGGGAGTACGAGATCCTCGAATCCCTCGAGGCGGGCATCGTCTTGACAGGACCGGAGGTGAAGTCCTCCCGGCGGGGAAGCTTCAACCTGAAGGACAGTTTCTGCAGGTTCAAGGCGGGAGAGGCCTTCCTGGTCAATTCGTATATCGCCCCTTACGTGCAGGCCTCATACAACAACCTTGACCCCTCCAGGGATAGGAAGTTGCTCCTGAACCGACGGGAGATTCTCCGTTGGTTCTCCAAGGTGAAGGAGAAGGGGCTGACCGTTATTCCCCTCAAGGTTTACCTCAACCCCAAGGGCCTCGTGAAGGTTGAGATCGCGCTGGCCAAAGGGAAGAGGGTTCACGAGAAGAAGGATAAGATCAAGGAGAAGGTTGAGCGCCGTGAGACCGATCGCTTCCTGAAGAGGGGCGGCCGGGAGTAGAATGCTTCTCCTTCGCCTGAAACGGTTCCTGTTGAAGAGGCTCTTGGCCCTTCCAGAGCCGAACGGGCGAAGAACCGGGCGGCTGGGGGAACTCTTCGCCCTCATGACGCTTAGGCTTGAGGGGTACCGCATCCTGGAAACAAACCGGCATCTCTCCTTTGCCGAGGCGGACATCGTTGCCGAAAGGAACGGGGAGATCGTGGTCGTGGAGGTGAAGGTTCGTCGAGGAGGGGTCTACGGCGATGCCAGGGACTCTCTCTCGGCCAAGAAGATCGAGCGGCTGAGGAAACTGGCCCTCTTCTGGAGTGAAGGAGAACAGAGGAACGCCCGCCCTCTCCTCTTCGCGATCGATGTGAAGGGATCGAAAGTGTGTTATAGTATTTTGGAGGTCTTGGAATATGGCTGAGTCCGGAAAACCGCTGGAAGCGTTGTTTGCCCGTTCCCAAGACTTCAACGATCTGGACTTTCGGCTTCTCCTCGAACAGCTTCTCAAGAGGGGGGGGAAAGAGATCGAGGACGGCATAGCCCTCTCCTTGGTGAACGGCTCCCTCTCCCTGCGGATACGGATGAACCTGATTCGTGTCACCGGCTATGTTCAGAGGAGCCTCTTCCTGGTGAACCTGAAGAGGGTCCTGGAGAACGAGAACAACCCCTCTCTGGTCAAGGAGTCCATCCTGGCCGTCTCCAAATACAACGACCGTAGGGCCCTGAACATTCTGAGCAGCGCCCTCTCCCGGATCAAGGACCCCTCCCTGGAGGGGATCATCAGGACCGAAATGGCCAGGATCAAGGACAACAACCCTCTGCTGGCCCTTATGCCCCGTTTCCTCGAGGGAAAGGCGAAGATGAAGAACTTCCGGACCACCGTGGAGATCTTGAAGAAGGTCTTGTCCCCCGCGGACTGTCGCACCTTCCTCCCCTTCCTCAAGGGGCAGGAACCGACTCTTGCGTACGGGGCCTTCGAGGTTCTCTGCTACCGGGGGGACGAGGGTCACTTCCCTTCTCTCCGGGCCTTCTATCAGGAGAAGGCCGGCCTCTTCATCGAAGGGCATCGGGAGGAGACGGAGCTCTTCTACGTGGCCTCCGGCGCATGGGAGAACTATGTGGAGCGTTTTCACAAGATCGCCTCCGAGATCCTGTCGGAGACCATCGATCTCTTCCAGCGTATCGAGGAGACCCGGATTCGGGAGCACCTTCTCGGGATCATCGCCGCCGAAGAGAAGGGGGTCCTCTTCCTTGGACAGGTTTACAAAGAGAGGGAAGAGCTCCGGGCGGTTTGCCGGGAGAAGCTCTCTTCCTCCGAGGAGGGGGCCGAGATTCTTCTCTCCTCTTATGGAGAAGACCCGAAACCGGAGACTACGGCGGCCCTGCTTAAGAGCGAAAAGGGGCGTAACCACTTCCTCGCCCTCTGGAACGAACTCCCCCTAGAGGAGAAAGAGAGGCTTCTCGCTCTCCTGAGAGAGGAGAGCTACGAAGATTTCCGTGAGAGGGTCTATGAGGCTCTCGTCGCTCCCAACGTGAACCTCCAGAAGCAGGCTCTCCAGACGGTCCTCTCCTTCCGGGACCTCGGAGCCGAGGCGACTCTTCTCGACCCCGCCAAGAGGGGGTGTTTCGGGACGCTGGAGAGGGAGTACATCAACCTTGTTTCCGAGCTCTTTCCCTCGAGGCTTATCAACCTTGCCGTGGAAGAGGCGGGACAGAGTGGAGAGTTCTCCGCCTCCCGGTTCAGGCTTATCTGGGAGAAGATCGCCCTCTTCGGTCAGTGGGAGCCACTGCTCCGGTGGGAGAACAGGGACAGCTTCCTGACCCTTACCGAGAAGGTGGCGAAGTTGGGTGCCCCCGATATCGGCGTTCCCTTCATTCAGGCCTACAGTAGGCTGAAAACCATCAGCCCCGCCACCTTTGCCATCCTTCAGAAGGGGTGGACCACTTTTCTCTCCCTGCGAAAGGAGGAGATCTCCGACGAGGAGAGGGCGGAGGTGCCTAAGGCCGAAGAGAACCTCGAGGCCTTGGGAAGGCTCCTCAACCCTCTGGAAGAACCGGTGAAGTCAGCCCTCTACATCCTCCAGAAGGAGACCCTTGACCCTGCGGCCCTCAGGGCCTTTTGGGAAACGAACCCTCTGGCCTTCGCCCTGCTCAGGGAGCGAATCTGTGAGAGGGTCAAGAACGCGCTTCTTTCAACAGACGCTCCGGAACAGACCCTCGCGGTCTTGGGGGTCTTAGGCCTCTCCCCTCTCTTCTCCTCCTACTTTGCCAAGGAGATCGAAGAGTTGAGTCGTTCCGAGAAGTACCTTGTTAAGAGTGAGGCGGAACGCCTTCTTTCAAGGATGTCTAAGGAGAGGCTCATCCTGGTAGAGACCGAGGATCCGAAGCTTAAGTGGACCGTGGAGGCCCAGATTCGGGAACTCCTGCCGGACTTCAAGATCATCTCCAACCTGAACCAGGGGGAGCCCGCGCAGGTTTTGGCCGATCACGAGAATCTCCGCCGAGAGAGCGCCCTTCAAGGGGGACCCTGGGGGGTGACCGCGTTCCTGAAGGATCCCACCGAGCACGGGGAACTCCAGGGTGAAGGCTCTGTCCGTGCTTTCCTCCCCCCCTACAGTATGGCCAAGATCTTCTACCCCCTCTTTAAGGACCTTTTCCCATGGCGCAGATCCTAAAACTGCCTCCGGAGATCGCCGGCAAGATCGCGGCCGGGGAGGTGATCGAAAACCCCCTCTCCGTGGTGAAGGAGTTGGTGGAAAACTCCTTGGACGCCGGAGCGGAGAGGGTGGAGGTGCGCCTCGAAGAGGGGGGGCGACGGCTGATCGAGGTGAAGGACGATGGAGAGGGGATGGCTCCGGAAGAGCTCTCTTTGGCCGTCGAGCGTCACGCGACCTCCAAGATCAGGGAGGTGGAGGATTTGGAAACAGTGGCCACCCTGGGGTTCCGGGGAGAGGCCTTGGCGAGCGTTGCGGAGATCTCCCGGCTCTCCCTCCTCTCCACCAAGAGGGGAAACTCCTCCTGTTACGGGATAGAGGTGGAGGGGGGACACCTCTTGAAGGGGCCTGAGGAGCAGCCCTTCATGAGAGGGACCCGGCTTCGGGTGGAGGATCTCTTCTACAACCTTCCCGCCAGACGCCACTTCCTCCGGAGCATCGCCACCGAGGGCAGGAGCGTCAGCTCCTTTCTTCGCAGCATGGCCCTTGCCTACCCGACCGTGGGATTCTCCCTCCATTCGGATGGTCGGGAGGTCTTCTTCTACGAACCGGTGGAGGATCCGGGAAACCGCTTCTTCCAAGTTTATGGGAGGGAACCCTGGTACCGCTTCTTCCGTCCCCACCAAGACGAAAGGGGGAACTTGGGCCTGGAGGGGTTTTTCCTGAAGCCCGGCCTGGAAGAGGAGAGACGGCTTCCCCAGGTACTCTTCGTTAACCGAAGGCTGGTTCGTGAGAAGTGCTCGATACAGGCGGTCTACTCGGCCTATGAAACCTTCTTGAAAAAGGGGGTGAAACCCGGATATGTTCTCTTCCTCTCGGTTCCCCACTCCCAAGTGGAAGTGAACATCCACCCGACCAAGGCGGAGGTGAAATTTCGCGAGACCGACAGGATCTTCTCGTTCCTACGCTCCTCTCTCAGACTCTTCCTGGAGGGAAGGGCGGCGGAGGGAATCAGCCCTGAAGAGGCTTCGGCCGAAAGTTTCACCCCCTCTCTCTCTAAACCGCTCTCTTCCTCTGGTTCTGGGAGCCTTGGCTATCGGGAACCTTCCCCGCGGGAGGGAGAAGAGACGCGCTCCCCGAAGGGGCAGGGGCCTGAACCCTCCCTCTTTCCCTCACCGGGTCCACTCTTTCGGGTGATTGGTCAGTACCGGGAGAGCTACATCCTCATCGAGAAAGGGGGAGACCTGGTTGTGGTCGATCAGCACAACGCCGACGAGAGAGTCCGCTACGACAGACTCTCCAACGGCGAGGGGAGAAGCGAGAAGAGGAGCCCCCTCTTCCCCATCATCCTGGAGGTGGACGGTTGCGAGGACCGGGAGGAGAGGCTCGCCAAGTTGGAACCCTGGGGGTGGGAGGTGGAGGCTTGGGGGGAGAGGAGCGTCGTGGTCAAGGCTTTTCCCGTGAAGATGGACCCCGCAGGGGTGGGGGAGTTCCTCCGGGAGTACCTGGAGGGGGACGGTAAGGGAGAGGCGCCGAGGGAGGATCTGCTGAAAATGATGGCCTGCAAAGGGGCCATCAAGGTCAACCACCCCTTGACCCTTCAGGAGATGGAGAACCTTGTGGGGTCGCTCTTGGTGAGCTCCAACCCCCTCTTCTGTCCCCACGGCCGACCGATTCTCTTCACCCTTTCCGAAGAGGATGTCCGTCGTCCCCTCCAGAGGAAGTAACCCCTTGCAGAGAGGAGACCCTCTCCTCTAAGGCGAACCGCTTCCCCCGTCTCTCTCCTTCCTCCCCGGAGAGGTACTCGTCGCTTCTGCTCCAGAGGGAGAAGAACTCCCGGAAAGCCTGGAAAAACTCTTGATTCTTTAAAGCCGCGAGGAGAGCCTCGGAGCGTTGGGGGTCGACGGCGAGGGAGAGGAGGGAATCCGCCGGTTCTTCTCTCTCCACGACGGGGTAGGAGAGCAGGGGCGGTGTTGTCTCCAAGAGGGCCTTGAGGCGTATGCGGGGCTCCGGCAGGGAGATCCGATTGCGGTAGGCCTCGGTGTAGGGGTAGGGGATGAGGTAGGGGCTCGTGGGGAGGAGGTGAAACCGGGGGAACCTTGTGGAGAGCTCCCAGAGGAGAAAGAACTCCTGCCAGAACTCGTCCCATGTGGAGTCCCCGTCTAGGATGATCCAATAGTGGTAGTGGTCGACCCCTAGGTCCTCTGCCATCTCCCCTAACTCTTCGAAGAAGGCCTTGGGAACGGGTCTCTTTCCCAACCGCTCCTCTCTCCGAGGGAGAAAGGCGTCCGTGCCGATCCAAAAGAGGGGGGAACCGAGGAAAAAGACGGGGTCGCTCAGGGTTTCGAAGAGGTCCCGCCGCAGGGTCCCCCTCCCCGTCGAGAGGGCTCCCAAGGAGGTCTGGAGGCCGTGGACCCTGTATCCCTTCTTGGAAAGAGTCTTCAAGAGGGGAAGGGCGACTTTCGGGGAGGCGGGAAGGTCGTCGTCGTTGATGTTTACGGAGAGGGCCTGTCGGGTTGGGGAGATCTTCCGGAGCTCCAGCTCGTTCCGGTGGTCTTCGAGGAGGCGTTCTAAGGCCTCCGGGGAGGTGGAGCGGATTCTTCGGCCGTGAACATGGGAACAGAAACGGCAGCGGCCGATACACCCACGGGAGAGGTTCAGCTCCAGACCCAGCGCGAGGGCCCGATCGTCGAGAAGGGAAAAATCCAGGGGAGCGTCCAGATTCTCGGCAAGGTTGACTTTGTCCAAGGAGGCCAGGAGAAAGAGCCCCTTATCACGGAAGAGGAGCCCCTCCCAGGATAAGCTTCTCTCCAGGAGCGCTTCCGCGCTCAGGGTCCGCCATCGGACCATCTCCTTCAGGAGGGGGCCGATCCGCCCCTCCCCTTCGCCCCGGTAGAGAAAGTTGAGCTGGGGAAGGTGGACGGCTGTGGCCAGGGGAGCCAGGGAGGGGAGGGGACCTCCCGCACCGAGGAGCCCCGGGTAGCTTGCCCGGATACTCTTGAGCCGTGGAAGGATGGAGGGAAGGAAGTCGTCGTAGAGGGTAAACCCCCAGACTTCGGCCTCAGGAGGGCGGGGAAGGGCTCCTTCCAAGGGGAGTAGGGAGAGAGAGCTTTCGAGCCCCTCCCTCCGGCACTCACCGGCCAGGATCAGAGGCGCTGGAGGAACGGGAAGGCTCTCCCAACGGGTATCTTGGGGGGAGTAAAAGGTGGAAAAGTGGGTGGAGGGAGAGGAGAGAGGGGGGGGAGAGGAGGGAACCTCCTTGACCGGAAGCTCTTCCCAGAGGAAGGGGGTCTCCGGTGTCGGGAGGGAGAGGAAGTCCCGTCCCCGAATCCTGAGGCGGGAGGGGGCCCCATGCCCTCCGATGAGCCCGCCGGCGAACTCTCCCTTCCGCCGAAGGGAGAGGATATCCATGAGCAGATCTTCGCACCGTTTTTGGGTGATTTCGCCGAAGAAGAGCCAGTGGCCCTTCCAGAGAAGAGAATCCGCGGGGGGTGTCAAAGGCGAAACCTGATGGTCACCGGACCGTCGCCGGTTCCCTTGAGGGTCTTCAGGTAGGCGGAGATGACGTTTCTCAGAGCGTTTCCGGTAAAACCGTTCAGACTCAGCCTCTGGTTGCCGACCTGAACTGAGATCTCCTGGGACGAGTCGTTGACGCACTCCTTCGGTGAGGCCTTCCCGGCGACAATCTCTCGGGCCAGGGCGCGGCAACTCTTCTTTCCGCAACCCCCGCAATCGAAGCCGGGGAGGAGAAAACCAGAGGTTAAGAGACGGGCCGTCAATTCGGGAATCTCCTGTGGCCCGAAGAGGGTGACTCCGGGGATTTCCATGGGGGAGAGGGAGAAACAGGCCAGCTCAAGGCCAGTGGATAGCTCTTCCCACTCTTGAGGGCTGCGGAGGCAAAGGATTCTCGGAAGCCGGAAAACCTCTTTGAACCCCTCTAGGAGGAGGAGATCGCCCTCCACCTCCTCAGGGTAGGTGGGTAGAGGGAGGAGCTTGTGGGTGAGGAGAGCCGAGCCCTCACGAAAGAGTCCCTCCACAGTGGAGGCGTGGGGGAAGAGGCGCATGGTGTCTTCCATCCCTGAAGGAAGGGGCTCTTGGCTGTGCTTGATCACGTGGGGCCGAAGGTGGGGCGAATCCCTGTGAAGGGTCTCCAGAATGCCCTCTAGAAGAAGGGTTTTCCCGCTCTTCTTGTAACCCACGACGGCGACGGCCGGGAAGGGGATCATCTTTCACCTCCGAAAATAAGGAAACCTCACGCCGGAGAGGCCTCACCGGCGCTTCGGTCGATAGAGAAGATCGTCGAGACTCCAGGCTCTTTCATGGTGATTCCGAAGACCGCGTCGGCGACCTCCATGGTCTTGGGGTGGTGGGTGATCAGGATGAACTGGGTGGAGAGCTCGTAAGTCTTGAGCAGCTTCTTCAGGCTTTCGACGTTGATTTCGTCCAGAGGGGCGTCGATCTCGTCGAGGACGCAGATAGGGGCCGGCTTTAACCTGAACATGGCGAAAAGGAAGGCCAGGGAGGCTAAGGCCTTCTCCCCTCCTGAAAGGAGTTGAAGGTTTTGGAGCCTCTTGCCGGGGAGCCTGACGTTGAGCTCCACTCCCGTGTTGAGGAGGTCTTCCGGGTCCAGGAGGGTGACCTCCGCGCTGCCTCCGGGGAAGAGGATGGCGAAGACCTCTCTGAACCCTTGGTTGACGGCTTCGACGGTCTCGGAAAACCGTTTCTTACTCTCTTGGTCGATCTTTTCGATGATCTGTTGCGTGTTCAGGATGGATTCTTCTACATCGACCTTCTGCTTCGTGTAGAAATCCGTTTTTTCACGGAACTTGGTCAACTCGCTCTCGGATTCGAAGCGGACGTCCGCGAAGAGGTCGAGCTCTTCCTTGAGCTCTTCACACTGTTTCGTCAGGTCTCCTTCGTCGCCGGTGCAGGGGTTGCGCAGAAGCTCCTCCCTGTTCAGCGTCAACTCGTTCCAAAGGTTCTCTTCCAAGTTGATGAGATCACGTTCCAGGGCCGCTTTCTCTACCTCTTTCTCCCCTTGGGAGGCGGTGAGCTGAGAGATCTTACGGGCGAAACTCTTGACGCTCTTCTCACGGTCGTCCATGAGGGCCTTTAACTCTCCTTCCCGACCGAGAACCTCAACGAGCTTGGCCTCCTCTGCTTTCAAGAGGGTCAGGGCCTCTCCTTTCTCCCGCTCCTTCTCTTCCTTCTCCCCCTTCAGCCTCTCCCGTTCCCTTTCCAGGTCCAGAGCCTCTCTCTTCCATTGGCTCTGGTGGGCTTCTTCGGTTTTTTTCCTCTCCTTGAGCCCTTCGGCCTCCTTCTCGAGGGAGATCAGCTCCTTCTCGCTCTTGGTGATCCCCTCTCTTCGCAGGTCCACCTCTTTGAGCCTCTCTTGGCGGGCTTTCTTCGCGTTCTCCCATCGGCTTTCGCTCTCCCTCTTCCGGGCCAAGAGCCTCTCCTCTTCGAAGGACAACTTCTCGATTTTCTCTTCCAGGGCCAGAATCTGGCCCTCCAAGGCGGCCTCCTCCTGTTCGGCGGCGAGAATCTCCTTGTTGACAACCCGGAGCCGTTCCTCCATCCCTTCCGTCTTCACGGCCAGGAGCTTCTTCTCTTGAGCGATCTTCTCTCCCCTCTTCTCTTCCTCTCTCTGACGCTGTTCCCAGAGGGCGACATCGTTAAAGGCTTCGCTCTTCTGCTTCCTCAAGGCTTCGGCGGCGCTCTTCGCCTCATCCCGTTCCCTCTCCCTCTCCTTGAGACGGGAATCCAGGTCCCGAAGGCGTTCCTTCAGGAGGAGGAGACCCTGCTTCTCCCCGCGGGTGACCTGACCGTTGTAGGAGAGGAAGTAACCGTCGCCGGTTATGAAGTTGCGGCGCCTCTTCCTCCATTCGACGACGGCCTCCTGAAGGGATGGGGAGTGCTCGAGGGGGGGGAGAAAGTCCAGGGATGGGGAGTCGATGTACTGGTCGTAGAGGGGGCACCGTTCGCCTTGAGAGAGGATGTAGGCACGTTTCGGGTCGTGTTGAATCTCTTCGCAACTCTGAGCCGGACTCAGGTCGAGAAGGGATTCGAGAAACCAGGAGAGGGCTTCCGGGAGGTCCCCCTTGAGGGAGATCTCCTTGCCCAAGGCGAGGGAGCGTTTCTTCAGGATCTCTTCGGTTTGGCGGTGGTACTCCTTGCTCAGGGCGGAGACCTTCTCGTAGTGAAGTTCAGCCTCTCTCAGGGCGGCCTCACACCCTTCAGACTCCCTCTTCAGCCGTTCCCTTCTTCCCTTGGCCTCCTCCAGGGGTTTGCTGAAATCCTCGATACCCTGGTCACTCAGCTCCTTCCCCTTGGCCAGCCAGAGGTCTCTCTCCTTCTCCCACTCCTGAACCATCTTCAGGGAGTGCTCCCTCTTCTGCTTCGAACTCTGAAGCAGTTTTTCCAGGGAGACTTTTCTGTTGGAAAGGTCTGTCTTGCGGGAGAGGGCTTCCAGGTAGAGTTGGCGGTGGTCCTGGACCTCATCCTCCAAGACGCGCTCGCCTTCCTCCTCCTTCTCCCACTTTCTCTTCAGATCTTCCAGGGCGCTCTTCTCCCCCTCCCATCTGGCCAGGACTCCCTGGCGAAGCGAGACGATCTCCTCCTCTCTCTTGGCCATGGCGGCGAGGTTCTTGCCGCTCTCCTCTTCCCAACGGCGGTTCTTGGCCAAAGCTTCTTCAACCTCTTGGCTCCTCTTCCCGTTGGCTCCGAGGAGGTTGATCAGGAGGTCCCTGCGGGAAGTGCATCGGAAACAGCTCTCCCTTTGAGCCTTTACATCTTCTTGAAGGGTCCAGAAGGAGGAGTTCGTCCGGGCCAGTTCGCTCTCCGCCCCCTTCTGCTGAATCCGGAGCTCTTCCAGGCGCTTCCACATCTCCTTGACCGCTCCCAGAAGTTCCTCCCGCCTCCTCTCCATCCCCTCCAGACGAATACGGTAGAAGGATCGGCGCAGGTCGCGGTACTTCGTCTTCAGTGTTCTGTAGCGGAGGAGCTTCTCCCACTCCTTTTCCCAAAAAAGCCTCTCCGTTTCGACTTCCTTGAGAATGTTCTCAACCACGGTCAGGTTGTTCTGGCTCTCGATGAGCTTGAGGGTCGCCTCCCTCTTCTTCTCCCTGTAACGGGAGATCCCCGCGGCCTCCTCCAGGAGGCTTCTCTTCTCCAGGGGGCCCATGGTGGCCAGACTTCCCACCATCCCCTGTTCGATGAAGAAGTAACGCCGGTCCCCCAGACCAAGGGAGTAGAGATCGTCGGTCAGGTCTTTCAGGCGAACCTTCTGGGAGTTGATCCGAAAGACCGACTCCCCGTCTCTGAAGGATTTCCGTAAGAAGACCTTCTCTTCGTCGTCCTGGGAGAGGGTGAAGACCAGAGAGACCTCCGCGGAGGCCATAGGCTTACGCCTGTGGTTGCCGTTGAAGATGATGTCTTGTGTGTTGGTCCCCCGGAGAGTGGAGATCCGTGTCTCTCCGAGTCCCCAGAGGAGGGCGTCCAGCACGTTGCTCTTCCCGCTCCCGTTGGGGCCGATGATCACGTTGATTCCCCTCTTCAGGATCATCTCCTGACGGTCGGGGAAAGATTTGAAACCGAACAGGTCGATCTTTTTCAAGTAAGCCATGGCTATGGTCCCTCTATTATAGGTGAAAAGGGGGAAAGGGAGAAGAGGGCCTCAGCCCAGTGTCGGTAGGGAGACCTCTACACAGGCTCCCCCTGAGGGGGAGTTGAAAGCGCGGACCGAACCCCCGTGCTCGGAGACGATCTTTTGGGTCAGAGGGAGACCCATCCCTTTGTTCAGATCGTTGACTTTCGTGGTGTAGAAGGGGGTGAAGATCCGCTCGAAGTCCTGAAACCCCGGCCCGTTGTCCTCAATGGTGAGGGTGATCTCCTGAGCCTCTTGCTGGCGGGAGAAGATACGGATGGTCCCTTTCGCCAGGTCTCCCTCCCTCAGGGCTTCCCAGGAGTTGCGGACAAGGTGGGTGAAGACCTCCCGAAGCTGGGTGTAGTTGCCGAAGACTCTCAACTGAGGGGGAATCTCGATGCGAACGTTCAAGGAGGAGGGGAGTTTGAGTGAGGTCACCGCTTCGACGACCAGACAGGCCAGAGAGAAAGAGGCCTTCGTCACCCGGGCCTGAGAGCTGAGGGATGCCATCTGGTCGAGAAGGGTCAAGATCTTTTCGGCGGAGGCGTAGATTTTTAAGATCTTCTTCTGCCCCTCTTCGCTGAGCTCTTTCATGGAGAGCCACTCCTCTGTCGAGGCGATGAGGCTCCGCAGAGGGAGCTGAATCTTCTCGTTCACATCGAAGAAGAGCTTCGTCATCATCTCCTGCTTCTCCGAGAGGATGAGCTTCTCCTTGGTCGTTTGGAACTCCCTCTGGAGCTCTTCTATCCTTCGGATGTTGTCGAGCAACCGTCTCCTCCTCTGGTCGATGGTCTCTTCCAGAAGGGATTGGTACTTCTCCCGGTCCTTGAGGGCGGAGCCGACCTGGGCGATCAGGTCGTTGATCAGAGAGACGATGGGGTAAAGCTCCGAGGAGGAGGCGATCTGAATGGGTTGAGGCGTGTCCGAGAGTTCGAGCCTGCTCGTGACATCCTGAAGTTCTTGAAGGTAACGGCGGACAGAGACGGCCAAAAGGGTGTTGATGACCAGAATGAGGAAGAGAGAAGAGGAGGCGAAAAAGAGACCCGATCTCCAGAGGGGGGAGGAGATCTTGCGGGGCGAGACGGCCAAGAGGACCTGACCGAGGTACTTCTGGTTGTGGTAGATCGGCGTCTTGAAGGAGAGGGGGGGCAACTTCTCCCGACTCCATCCCTTCGCGTAGGGGGAGGAGAGAATCGCCAGAGGCAGCCCATCCTTGTCAGAGATCTCCATATAGTCCAGGGAAGGGGTGAAGAAGAGAGAGGACTTTCTTTGAATCTGGGCGGGGTTGAAGAGCCAGAGGGGGATACGCATCTCTTGGGCGACCAGAAGTCCTGTGTCCCTGAGAAACTCCCGCTGGTTCCTGATGAGGTTGTTCTTCTGGACGTTCAAGAAAAAAAAGGTGGCCGCCAGGAAGAGGAGCGAGGAGAAGAGGACCGAAAGGGTGAGGATACGGCGACGGATGCTCTTGTAGTGTTTCATCGGTTAGGTAAGCGGATCTCTCTAAAATCGTAGAATCCGAAGGAGGAGATAGGGAAGGAGAGGACCTCTTTGCCGGCCAGGATATGGATCGGAGGGTAGTAGAGGGGAAGAAGGGGGATCTCCGCCCGGATGTGGGAGAGGATCCTCTGGACCTCCTCTCGCTTCTGGCTGTCCGTGAGAGAGGAGAGCCGTACGAGGGAGGAGGCTACCTTGGGGTTTGAGTACCCCCCAAAGTTGTACTGTCCCTGGGGGGAGAGGAAGTCTTGAAGAAAGGCCTGAGCGGGAAGAAAACCCGCATCGGGGTTGTGGGTGATAAGGTAGAGATCAGCTGGGTTGGAGGCACTTCCGGAGCGAACCGTCCTGACATACTCTTCATGGGACTGGACGATAAGCTTGGTGGGAATCTTCTTCTCTTTGAGAAACTCGAGAAGCCTTTTGGAAAAGCGCTCTCTCCCGCGGTAGGATGTGGTGAGTACGGTGACCGGCCGGTAGGGTCGTCTCTTGAGGATGAAGGGGCCTTGCCCTGGCTTCGATTGGGGGAACGGGGCCAGGGAGAAGTACTTCAACCCCATGGAAAGAAGGCCGTAAACGGAGGATGAAGAGAGCTTCTCTTCCGCTAAGACCTTAGGGATGTCGAACTCTTCGGCGATGAGGCGGCGGAACTCGCTCCGCCGACCCCAGGGACGATGGAAGTTGAAAAAGAGGTATTCCACGGAGGTGGAGGGGGTCTGAAGGTGGCGTGAGGAGCGTTCCCACCCTTGAGGAGGGTCGAAGTTCTCCTCCAGGAGACAGACTTCGTTGGCGGAGAGGGCCCTCTGCCGGGAGTAGGGGCGAACGGTGATGGTCCGCGGCGCGTGAGGCAGGGGGATGAAATACCGGGGAGAGAGTCCTAGCAGAAGTTCATGGGGGGAGGAGATCAGGATTCGGTAAGGCCCGCTTCCGATGTACCCGCCGGGACCTCTCTTGAAGATAGAGAAGTTGATATCCGCTAAGACGTAGAAGAAGTGAGGGTCAGGGCGGATGAGGGTGAAGCGGAGAGTCGTGGGGTTCAGGACCTGAATCCCTCTGACCTCACTCCGCCTCTTCTTGATGAAGTCGGAAAAACCCTCGAGAGAGGCGACCTGCGGGGAAAAGTAGGGGTTGAACCTCTCCAAGGAGGTCTCAAGGCTTCTCTTCACCGAGGCGGCGTCCAGGGGGGAGCCGTCTTCGAAGGAGATCCCAGGGCGGAGGAAGAAGGTAAAGACCCTCTTGGAGGGGTCGATCTTCCAGCGGTAGGCCAGGTCGGCCGTCAGTGTGCCGGTGCCATCGAAGGAGACGAGACGGCTGAAGAGGTTCTGTACGAGGTAGGAACGGCTCGTCTCAAGGATGGGGAGGCGGACGGTCTCCCAGCTCTTCACAGAAAGGATCAAATCCGCTTTCGTGGGCAAGGCGGAAAGAGTTGAAGAGAAGAGAAGAGAGAGGAGCAGAAGAACCCGGAGAAAGAGACTCTGCGCCGCCATGAAACCACTATAAGACAATCCAGGAAGGGTGTCAACAACCTGGGGTTTGACTTGCCTTGGCCTTTTCATTACAATGTTTTTCTGCGAGTATGAGGAGAGGGACGATGGAAGGTTTCTTCAGAAAAACGGTCAAGGTGGTACTTCGCTTTGTCTTCCTGGGGGTGGCCGGAGCATGCCTTCTCCTCCTTTCCGGTTGTGCCGGGCCCGTCAGAGTGGAGTACCCCGGAGGAACTACACTGAAGGCGCCTGTGATCCGAGTCGGTCTTGTTCAGGGGGCAGAGGCCTTGGAATTGGGATCCACGGGCGGGATGAGGATCTACAAAGGGATGAACCTTCTGAGGGACTATCCGGCCGGGAAGATTCTCTGTGTCCCAGTGGAGGGAGGAATCGAGGTTCGATCGGGGGAGGAGAGGAGCAGGGTCTCCGAGATAACCCTGGTCCCTGAGAGAGACTCTCTCCTCAAGTCTGGAGAGCGGACCTACCGGGGGCTCTTCACCCTGAGCCTCCGAAACGGCAAGCTTTTGTTGATCAACCTCCTCTCTCTGGAAGATTACGTGCGGGGGGTCCTGCCCTACGAACTCTCTTCGGAGAAGTATCCGGAGATTGAGGCCCTTAAGGCTCAAGCGGTGGCAGCGCGAACCTACGCCCTCTACACCCGGGGGAAGTTCGAAGCCCAAGGGTTCGATATTTGCAGTACCGAAGAGTGCCAGGTCTACGGGGGAACCGCGCGGGAAACCCTCCTTTCCAACAAAGCCGTTGAGGAGACCGAGGGAAAGGTTGTCGTTTACGGCGGCTCCTTTGCCAAGACGCTCTATTCCTCCACCTGCGGCGGCCATACCGAGAGCAACGGCGCGGTCTTCCTCGAAAAGGAACTGCCCTACCTTGTGGGAAGGCCTTGCCAGTACGACAACTTCCGCCTCCAGTGGATCCGCACCTCCTCTTCCTCGGGCTTTCCTCCCGAGATCGGCTTGGCCCTGGCCCTAAACCTTGTGGACGACCGAGCCATGAAAGGCTTGGACCTTCCTCTGACTGCGTCCAAGGCGGAGGAGTATTTCGGCAACCTGGGAAAGATTACCGGTCGGGCCTGGAAAGGAAGGGTGGAGGGAACGACCGTTAAGGCCCTTCTGCCCGTTTTCGACCATTTTTTCTCCCTCCGGGAGAAGTCCGGTAAGGAGCACGGCGAGGCGGCTCCGGAGGAAAGGGTTCTCCTCTATCTCCAGAAGAGGGGCTTCTCGGGGGAGAAGGGGGAGGCTCTGGAGCGGCCTCTCACCTTCCGGTCACTCCTGGTCCTCTCTGGGCGTCTTTTCATGGGGAGCTATACGATCTTCACGGAAGGGACGTTCCTGAAGATGGGGAAAGAGGGGCTCATCTTTCAGGAGAGAGGGGCCCTTCCTCAGAGTGGGAAACCCTCGCCGGCGGTGGAGAAGGAGTACTCCGTCGACCCTGCGGCTTTCCTCTACCGCGATGCGGAAGGGGTTGTCTCTCCGGCGACACTTCTCTTTCTCACCGGCGCCGAGAGAGTTCAGTTTCTTGAGGTAAGAGGGAAGATCCTCTTCATGAAAGTTCTCTACCCTCCCTTCTTTTCCAATCCGGATTCCAACAGCCTCTACCCGTTCTGGCATAAACGGTACTCCCGGGATGAGCTTGAGGCGAGGCTTCGCCAATATATGACCCTGGATAGGCTTGTCGACATCGTCCCGGTAGCCCACGGGGCCTCTGGAAGGGTCACAGGGTTGGAGGTTCAGGGAATCGAGGGCTCCAAGAGGTTCGAAGGGATAAAGATCAAGACCATCCTTGGACTCAGAGATCTCAACTTCTTCTTGGATAGAGAGTTCGGCCCCTCCGGAGAGATAACGGGGCTGACCTTTCTCGGGCGAGGGTGGGGCCACGGTGTCGGACTCTGCCAAGTCGGGGCCTACGGGATGGCCAAGGAAGGTTCTAAGTACAAGGAGATCCTTCTCCATTACTATCCCGGTACCCGGGTGGAGAACCTCTCGAAGGTGGAAAAGAGGGAGTAAGAGGGGAGGAGGAGCTCCCCCCCTCTTCTTTGCAGCTACCCGACGAAGATTTTGTCTTTGAGCTTCAGAAAGGTCTTTTCCCCGATTCCCTTCACCTTCATCAGATCTTCGATCTTCTGAAAACGTCCGTTTTTTGTCCGGTAATCGAGGATTCTCTGGGCGGTCTTCTCTCCGATCTTCGGTAGAGTCACCAACTCTTGAACCGTAGCAGAGTTAAGGTTGATCTTCTTGACCCCTGAGGGTGGAGTGGGGCTCTTCTGAGCCTGGGCGATCAGGGGCGCGGCGAGAAGAAAGAAAACGATGAAAAGGGCTGTCACAGAACGGGTTGTTCTCATTTTCCCTCCTTGGTAAACGCGGAATACCTTCCGACGTCAAGAGCCGTGCCAGAGAAAAAAGGGGGGGAAAAGGCCGTAGCGGGGGCGAAGCGTAAAGTTTCTTTTCCTCTTTCAGGGAGGGGACTTTACAAACATCTCGATGGCGTTTCCGAAAACGTAAAGAAAAGTATTCGTTCTCTTCTTTTGAGAGAGAAAAGAGGAGGAAAGAGCGGGGAGAGAGCATATCTGCGGCAGGAAGAGAGTTGGCACCGTTGTTGCCTAACAAAAGAGAGGAGGCGGCAATGGAAGGTAGAGGGGAGAGAGGCTTCACCCTGTTGGAGACGGTGGTGGCATTGGCTGTTTTTGCGGGAGCCCTTCTTTTGCTTGTGCGGGGGCTGGGGGCTTTGGAGGAGCTTCGACGGCGCTCCTGTTGGGAGAGGGAGCTCTTCGAGCGGCTGAACAGTATGGGGGACGGGCTCCATTTTCCTGAGGGTCGGGAGAGCTGGAGGAACCGCCCCCTCCTCTACTGCCTGGAAAGGATCGAAGGGGAGGGGACGCTCTACTCCCTAGAGGATTCCAAGGGAAGGAGGAGGTACCTCTTCTTCCGGTCCGACCTTTTCAACCTTTAGGAGGAGAGGATGAAGAAAGGAATCGGTCTTGTGGAAACGTTGGTCTCTCTCTTGTTGGCGTCTCTGATGATGGCTTCCGCTTGGAGCCTTCTGAGAAGTGTCACCACGAGGGGAAAAGAGAACATGCAGGTGAGTGGCGGTTTGGCGGAAGGGCAGACGGTCTTTTTCCTCATCGATTCCTTGGCCGGCAGGTGCGGTCAAAAGATGGGAGACGAAGAGGCCCTGGAGGTGGAAGCGAAAGAGGTCTCCTTCAAGAGCGCCATCGCCCTCCTCTCTCTTCAGGAGAGCGCTCCTGCGGGGGCGGTGGTTCTCAAAGGCCGCATCGAAGGGTTGAGAAAAGGGCAGAAGATGCGCCTGGGAACGGAGACCCTGGAAGTGAAAGGGACGGAGGGGGAAACCGTGACGCTGGAACTCCCCACAACGAGAGCCCATGGGGTCGGGGAGGTGGGACGGGTCGTGAAAAGCCACCGGTTGAGCGTTCGAGGGGAGGGGCTTGCGCTCAAGGTGGATGGGGCTCCCTTCCAGATGCTGACGGAAGAGATGAAAAACCTCTCCTTCCGGCTCGATTCGGGGCCAACCCTCGTCTTTCAAGGAGAAGAGCGGAGGGGAAAGGAGTGGCGGGAGTTTATCTTCTACGCCGGACTCCCTTTTCTAAGAAACAACGGCGGAGGCCTCCCATGAAAGGGAGCATTCTTCTGACAATGTTGGTGGTTCTCTCTCTGGTGGGGGTTTTCATGACGGCCTTTATCTCAACTGCTCAGCTCTCACAGAGGGCTCAGCGGGGGATGGTTGAGCGGTACTACCGGGAGAGCCTCTTGAGGGGGTTCCTTTCCAAGGGAATCGGTCACGAGTTGGAGAAGGTGAACCATAAGGAGGGGATGATCCGTTCCGTCGCTGACGCGGGAATCTTGGAGGGAAGCTACGGGGACTCTTTGCGGGAGGAGGCGGCCCGGCTGGAGGTGAAGGTGGAGGAAGAGAGCCGCCTCTACGGTGAGGGGAGGGAGATCGATGCCCATCTGACCATGAAGGCTCTCTTGGGGCGGGGGGGACGGATGGGCGCCTCGGTGGATCTGGAAATCTTCTCCGGTTTTCCCCCCTTCCTCTTCTTTCCGGTCTCCCCCTTGGGGGGGGTCATGGGGCACTACTTCTTTCCCTACCATAGATCCGCGAAAGAGTATGGGGCGGAGTTTCTCTTCCCAAGGGAGTCGGCCATGGGGAGACTCCTGAACCCAAGGGAGGGAGAGTCCCTGCGGGCCGCCCTTCGTCGTAAGTGCGGCCTGGAACCTGGGGAGATGCCGATAGTGGACGGCATCTACGTGGGAGAGGGTGACGATGGCCTCTTTCTCTACATCAAAGGGAATGTCGAGCGCCTTCTTTTGGGTTGGGACGGCGAGAAGGAGTACATCTTTGTGGAGGAAGAGGAGCATACGCTCTTGTTGAGTTACCCTCCCGAGGGAGGCGAGACCAGGTATGCCAAAGATGGAGCGGGAGGATCCTACCACGGTCTCTTCTCGGGAGTCCTCCTTGTGGAAGGGGATGTGAAGAGTTTTGGCTCGGGGGAGCCTATGGGCGAGAGGCTTGTGGAGGCTCCGGACTCTCCGGCTCTGGGGGAGGGCGTTGAGCTTCAACTCTATCTGGGAGGGGACGTAGCCATCGATCTTCCCCTTCGCTACGACGGGGTCTCTATCGCCAGAGGCAGCTTTAAGAGGGAGAAGAGCCGACTCTGCCTTGTACAGAGCCCAGGGCTCTTGGAGGAGAAGCCCTCGCTCCCCGTCCAGGAAGTGTTCTTACGGGGCGAACCGGGAGAGTTCCATGGGAACCTCTTCACCCGGGGTATCCTTAGGTCTGAAGAGGATGTGAAGGTTTTCGGCGCCCTCAGAGGGGGAGAGGTCCAAGGGACCGGTCTGTGGACGGTCTATGAGGATCCTGACAACTTCTTCCGCCCCTGGAAATGGCCCCTTCCCCGAGGAGAGGGGGAGTGGACTCTAGTCAAACGGGTGGTTCTCAGGGATGTGGAGGGACCATGAGGGAGAGAGGTGTAAGCCTGATCGAAGCGGTCGCCGTCTTGGGGCTCTCGCTCTGGATGGTCGTCGCTGTTTGGGGTTGGGGGAGGAACTGCTGGAGGCAGTGGAGGGAGTCGGGAGAGCTCTTTCAAATCAAGGTTTTCCTCGAAGCTTCCAGGCTTGAGGCCATTGTCAAGGGAGAAGAGAGGAGAGTTTTCTTTGTATCTGATGGGATGGAACGGCAGAGACGGTTTGGAGGGAAATGGGTCGCTTGCCGGCGGGTGAGCATCCCCTTCTTTCGGTTCAAAGCGAACAACACCCCTCTCTTTACCCCCACGGGAACGGTTTCCAACTTCTTTACCTTAACCCTGGTCGGCCCTGACAGGGTGAGGAAGATCACCATGAACTCCGTGGGAAGAGTACGGGTCTGCGAAATTGAATAAGGGAGGAGAGAATGGCACAAAACTTCAAGGATCTGAGAGTTTGGCAGAAGAGTATGGACCTCTGGACGGCGACGCTTTCTCTCGCGGAGGGACGCGGGGGGGAGCAGGCCGAGATGAAAGCCCTGCGGGAGGTGACGGTCTCGATTCCCTGCCTCCTCGCCGAGGGGTATCAGAGGAGGGACACTTCGGGCTTTCTGGAGAAGCTGACGCGGGTTCAGGATGGCCTTGTTAAGGCCTTTGTCCTCCTGGAAATGGCTTTACGTCGGGGAAACGGGTGCGAGAGTGCGGTGAACCGGTGCCTTCAGGAGGGTGACGATTTGGGCAAGATGGTTTACCGTCTCAAGAAGGCCTTGGAAGAGGGACGAGAAGAAGGCGGAGAGAGAGGCAGGGATAAAGGGACGGCATCAGGGCAACAGAGCCGTTCCAACGGCCCTGTCAGGGCCTGAAGAAAGCGGGCGAAAAGGCCGGTGGCGAAGGCTCGCCTTGACAATCGGGGTTATGTGTTATACCTTAAGAGATGAAAATAGCCCTGGGAGCCGATCACGCCGGCTTTTCGCTCAAAGAGATCTTAGCCGAAACCCTTCGCCAACAAGGCTATGGGGTAGAAGATAAGGGGACCTACGGGAGAGATTCCTGCGACTACACCGATTACGCCTCCGCTGTTGCCGAAGCGGTTGCCTCGGGAGAGGTGGAACGGGGTGTACTCGTCTGTGGCACCGGCATCGGTATGTCCATTGCCGCAAACAGGGTCCCTGGCGTTCGGGCGGCGCTTGTCCAAAGCGAGTATCAAGCCCGAAAGTGCCGTGAACACAACGATTCCAACATCCTTGTCTTAGGGGCGAGGGTCACGACGACGGAGATGGCGGAGCTCTACCTCTCCCTCTGGTTAACCACACCCTTCGCCGAAGGAAGGCACAGAGTTCGAATCGAAAAGCTGGACAAGAGAAAGAGTTAAGGCAAACCCTGGGATAGGAGGAGGTTGATCTATGTTTTATGAGAATCTATCCGTCATGGACAGAGAGGTAACAGAAGCTCTTCTGCAGGAGCTGAACCGTCAAAACGACAACATCGAGCTTATCGCTTCCGAGAACTTCGTGCCCGAATCGATCATGGAAGCCATGGGCTCCGCCTTTACGAACAAATACGCCGAGGGGTATCCCGGAAAGAGATACTACGGTGGTTGTCACAACGTCGACATTGTGGAGTCTCTGGCCATCGAAAGGGCGAAGAGCCTCTTCGGTGCAGACCACGCCAACGTCCAGCCCCATTCCGGAACCCAGGCCAACATGGGCGTTTACTTTTCCGTCTGTCAGCCCGGCGATACGGTTCTCGGCATGAACCTCTCCCATGGCGGACATCTTTCCCACGGTCATCCTCTCAACTTCTCGGGCTTGTTCTACAAGATCGTACCTTACGGCGTCTCAAAGGAGACGGAGACGATCGATTACGACGAGATGGAGAGGCTGGCTTTGGAGCATCGCCCCAAGATGATCATCGCCGGAGCGAGCGCGTACCCCAGAACGATAGACTTCCGCCGGATCCGGCAGATCGCCGACAAGGTCGGGGCTGTCATGACCGTCGATATGGCCCACATCGCAGGGCTCGTTGCCGCCGGGGTACACCCTTCACCGGTCCCCTTCGCAGACTTCGTCACCTCCACGACCCATAAGACCCTTCGAGGGCCCAGGGGTGGTTTCATCCTCTGCCGGGAGCCTTTCAAGAAGAATCTCAACAAGAACGTCTTCCCTGGCATGCAAGGCGGTCCCCTCATGCACGTGATCGCCGCCAAGGCGCTCTGCTTTAAGATGGCCATGACCGAGGAGTTCAAGGCTTATCAGAAGCAGGTTGTGGCCAACGCCAAGGTCCTCGCCGGAGCCCTTCAGGACAACGGCTTCCGGATCGTCTCGGGAGGAACGGACAACCATCTCATGCTTGTGGACCTTACCTCCAAAGGGGTCTCCGGGAAAGATGTCGAGATCGCCCTGGACAAGGCCCACATCACGGTGAACAAGAACACGATTCCCTTCGATCCCAACCCGCCTCTGGTTACGTCGGGGATCCGCCTGGGAACGCCGGCCGTTACCACCAGAGGCATGAAGGAAGAGGAGATGAAGACGATCGCGGTCCTCATCGCGGAAGCGGTCCACAACATTAAGGATGACGCGCTCCTGGAGAAGGTGGCCGGAAAGGTTCGTGATCTGACGAAAGGCTTTCCCCTCTACCCCAACCTTAGGGAGAAGTACCAGAAAGACCTGCACTCCTGAGGTTGATCGGTTCACCTGAAGGGCCCCGGAGGAAGAGACCGGATAGTGGATGGGTGAAATAGACGGGTTCCAGGTTCTTGCCAGCTTTTCTGACGACGAGATGGAGGGGTTCGTCACAGTCATCTCGTCGTCAGAGCCCAGACAGCCCATCCCCGATATCGATCAGCTTGTTCAAGAGATTAAGCGACAAGGGATCGTTTTCGGTCTCGACATGGAGAGGGTTTGGCAAGCTCTCCACGATTACAACGACGGTAAACCCGTCCAAAATTATTCCGTCGCATTAGGCCAGCCTGTGGAAGAGGGAATGGACGGGCGAATCGAGTTCAAGATCGATATGTCCGTCCAGCCTAAGATTGTAGACAGCCGCGTCGATTACAAAGAAATCGATCAATTCAAGAGCGTAGAGAAAGGGGATCTTCTCGCGGTGAAGTGGAAGCCCCGCCCTGGGAGCCGTGGAACGACGGTGACCGGGATGGCCAAGAGCCCGCGCACGGGAAAGACG
>ERZ1645187.481-NODE-481-length-39234-cov-7.484009_pt1 | contig 39234 bp, 29 predicted proteins | sample MGYA00575352_ERZ1645187 | MGnify/ENA primary metagenome ERZ1645187 (study PRJEB40837, sample SAMN11349314) | freshwater sediment metagenome | isolation source: river sediment | host: Sediment | place: India: Wazaribad , New Delhi | collected 2017-02-21 ... | reverse complement strand
ATCGCCGGGGCCTGCCCGGGCACCGTGCTGGCGCAGATCGGCACCGGCTACAGGGATGCGATCTTCACCTTCGTCGGCGGGCTCGCCGGTGCGCTCGCCTTCACCTATGCCGAGCCGACGCTGCTGAAGCCGATCCTCACCGCCGGCTCCTATGGCAAGCTGACGCTCGACCAGCTCCTCGGCCTGCCGTTCCCGGCAGTGGCGCTGACGTTTGCCGCGCTGCTCGCCGGCCTTCTGGTGTGGCTGGAGAAGAGGCAGCCCTGGCAGGAGGAGGTGGGGCCGGAGGCCGATGGCCTGCCCGCCGCCGAGCCCCGGCGCGCACCGGTGCCCGCCCCGGCGGAATAACGCCCGAGACCGCCCCGCATCGGGCGATTTCCTGCGGCGTCCGGCCTTCCCCCTGCCGGGCGCCGCTGTCCATGTCCGATGGGTGCAAAACGCCGCTTCCCCTTTTTCCCGTCCCGCGCTATTTCCGCGCCATGAGCACCCATCCGTTCGACAATATCCGCAATTTCTCCATCGTCGCGCACATCGACCATGGCAAATCGACGCTGGCCGACCGGTTGATCCAGCACACCGGTACCGTGGCCCTGCGCGACATGTCCGAGCAGATGCTCGATTCGATGGATATCGAGAAAGAGCGCGGCATCACCATCAAGGCCCAGACCGTGCGGCTGGATTACAAGGCCGAGGATGGCAAGGACTATATCCTCAACCTGATGGATACGCCCGGCCACGTCGATTTTGCCTATGAGGTCTCGCGCTCGCTGGCCGCCTGCGAAGGTTCGCTGCTGGTGGTCGATGCCTCGCAGGGGGTGGAGGCGCAGACGCTGGCCAACGTCTATCACGCCCTCGATGCCGGGCATGAGATTGTCCCGGTGCTCAACAAGATCGACCTGCCGGCGGCCGAGCCGGAGCGGATCAAGGAACAGATCGAGGAAGTGATCGGTCTTGATGCCTCGGATGCGGTGCCGATCTCGGCCAAGACCGGCATCGGCATCGATCTGGTGCTCGAAGCGATCGTCAAGCGCCTGCCGCCGCCGAAAGGCGACGAGACGGCGCCGCTGAAGGCCCTGCTGGTCGACAGCTGGTACGATCCCTACCTCGGCGTTGTCGTGCTGGTGCGGATCATCGACGGGGTTTTGAAGAAGGGCTCCGACATCACGATGATGGGCACCAAGGCCCGTTATTCGGTCGACAAGATCGGCGTGTTCAAACCCAAGATGGTCGATGTCGAGCGTCTCGGCCCCGGCGAGGTGGGCTTCATCACCGCCCAGATCAAGCAGGTGGCCGATACCCGTGTCGGCGATACCATCACCGATACCCGAAAGCCGACGGCGCAGGCGATGGCCGGGTTCAAGCCGGCCCAGCCGGTGGTGTTCTGCGGTCTCTTCCCGGTCGATGCGGCGGATTTCGAGGATCTGCGCTCGGCGATGGGCAAGCTGAGGCTCAACGACGCCTCGTTCTCGTATGAAATGGAAACCTCCGCCGCCCTCGGCTTCGGCTTCCGCTGCGGCTTTCTCGGCCTGCTGCATCTTGAAATCATTCAGGAGCGGCTGGAGCGCGAGTTCAACCTCGATCTGATCGCCACCGCCCCGAGCGTGATCTACAAGCTCGCCTTGCGCGATGGCGAGCATCTGGAGATGCACAACCCGGCGGATATGCCGGATGTGATGAAGATCCAGGAGATCGAGGAGCCGTGGATCAAGGCGACCATCCTGACGCCGGATGAATATCTCGGCAGCATCCTCAAGCTCTGTCAGGAGCGGCGCGGCAACCAGATCGACCTCAACTACGTCGGCAAGCGGGCGATGGTGGTCTACGAACTGCCGCTGAACGAGGTGGTGTTCGATTTCTACGATCGCCTGAAGTCGATCTCCAAGGGCTATGCCTCGTTCGACTATACCCTGACCGACTACAAGCCCGGCGATCTTGTGAAGATGTCGATCCTCGTCAACGACGAGCCGGTCGACGCGCTGTCGATCATGGTGCATCGGACCCGCGCCGAGGGGCGGGGGCGCGCGATGTGCGAGAAGCTGAAGGATCTGATCCCCCAGCATCTGTTCAAGATTCCGATTCAGGCGGCGCTGGGTGGCAAGATCATCGCCCGCGAGACCATCTCGGCCCTGCGGAAAGACGTGACTGCCAAATGCTACGGTGGCGACGTGACCCGCAAGCGCAAGCTGCTCGACAAGCAGAAAGAGGGCAAGAAGCGCATGCGCCAGTTCGGCAAGGTGGAGATCCCGCAGGAAGCCTTCATCGCCGCGCTGAAGATGGATTCGTAAGTCTCACGCCCCCGGCGGCATCAGCACGAGGTCGGTGTCGGCCGTCGTGCCGCCCAGCGCGGTGATCAGCGCCGTGACCTGCCCGCGATGGTGCGTCTGGTGGTTGAAGAAATGCGTCACCGCCAGCCAGCGCGGCTGGTGCATCGTCCGGTCTGCGGCGCGCGAATGCCAGGTAAGGTCGCCCGCCAGCCATGCGGCGTCCAGCCCCTCAGCCCAGGTTACGATGCGCTCGTCAAGCGCGGCGCGGCGGGCGCACAGCGCGCTCCACTCCGGCATGAATGCGGGCGAGTCCGCGATGCCGCCCGCCGGCTTCTCCCACCCGGCGAAGCGATGCATCCAGAAGCTGTCGCCCCAGTAGAGATGGCTCAGCGTGCCGTGGATCGAGCGGAAGAACGCGCCCATGTCCTTCCGCCGCGCCTCCTCGCCCAACGCCTCGGCGGCGGTGAGGATCGCCTCGTTCTGCCAGCGGTTGTAGCGCGCCATGGTGGCCGCATAGGCGGGGGAGATGCTCATCAGAAATGCGCCCGCGCGCCGAACACGAACACGTCGGAGGTCACCGCCGGGTCCGCCACGCGCTGGATGGCGATCAGCGGCACGAAGCCGGAGAGATGGGCATATTCCGCCATCAGCGACAGCTGCCTGTGCGGCTTGATCTCGAGGCCGGCAACCACCTGCCGCATCTCGTGCCAGTTGGTGCCGTCCTTGCCCTGTTCGCCGCGGCTGAACCCGGCGGAGAGAATGGTGTCCCAGCCCATGATCGAGGTGGTGTAGCGGCCCTGCACGGTCAGCGTCGAGACCGGGTGGTTTGTCGCCGGCCAGTCCTTGACGGTGGCGGTATATTCGGCCTGCAGGTCAAAGCCCTTGTAGCTGACCATGCCGTTGACATCCCACGCGCCGTTGTGACGCCGCGTGCCGGCGCTCGCCACCTGCGCTGATGTATGATGCGGCGTGGCGGTGTTGTAGATGGTGTTGTCGAGGTAGCCGCCGCCGAGCTTCAGCTTGAGGCCGTTGGCGAAGTCGAAGGTCTTCGAGGCGTTGAGCGCATAGTTGCCGATGGTGCCGCGCTGGTCCGGGCTGTCGGCCACGCGCAACTGCCGCCCGCCGCCGATGGCGGAGGCAACGATGTGCCAGCCGTCGCGATGGTAGCCGATCGAGCCGACCGCATCCTCTGTCTGCGCCTGGAAGTAGTGGTTGGTCATCGAATGGACGAACGGGTTGAACGAGCGCATGTCGCCGAAATCGATCGAATTCTTGCCGATCGAGGCATAGATCGGGAACGCCTTGAGGTCGCCGATGCTGACAAACGCCTTGCGGAGCTGGACGTTGTCCTGCCCCGGATAGGTCTTGTCGGTATAGATCAGCTCGGCAAAGCCGGCGAGCCAGCGGGTGGGGACAATCGTCAGCCCGAGATGGGCATTGTTGAACATCATCTCGCCGATCCGCCGCTGCATCTTGTGCTGGTCGGGGAACTGGCCGAGGAACGGATACTTGCCGATCGTGTTGGTGTGCTCGTTGGAATAGGACCAGCGCACCATGCCGCCGACATAGGCCTTGCCGGGGGTCAGCGTGCCGGCGCTGATCGCCTCCAGCGGCTGCACCGCCTTGTCGGTCACATCCCACTGCCAGTCGAGAATCCGGTCCGAATACTCGGGCGCGATATCGATGAAGGAGCGAAGCCCGAGATCGGCCGCCGCCGGTTGCGGCGTATCCGCAGCGCGGGCGGGGGCAGCAATGCCGGCGGCGAGAGCGAGAACAAGCGGCAGGGCGGTACGATACACGGGAACACAACCATCAGAACAATATCGAATGGTCTAATCATGCCATGTTAAGGTTAATAAAGTGGGCGCGCTCAAAAATACAATGGTGAATATTCTGTTACCAACAGTAAAAACAGGAGTTGTGCTCATGCGAACATAAACGTGCCGTTGTGCGCGCCGCGCCGGCAAGGGGCGGCATGAAAGGGCGCGGGATGGCAGCCGGGGCTGAAACGAAAAAGGGCGCCGTATGGCGCCCTTGTCCGGTCTGCGGGTGGCGATGGCCTATTCCTCCGTGAACGCTTCCTCGCGCGTTTTCGAGAAGGAAGGCAACAGCACCAAGGTCAGCAGGATGGCGGCAAAGGCCAGCATGGTAGCGCTGATCGGCCGGGTGACGAGCACCATCGGGTCGCCCTTGGAGAGCAGCAGCGCGCGGCGCAGGAACTCCTCCATCATCGGCCCGAGGATGAAGCCGAGGAGAAGCGGCGCCGGCTCGCAATCGAGCTTCTTGAAGACGTAGCCGATGACCCCGAACAGCGCCATCAGATAGACGTCGAAGGTCGCGTTGTTGAGGCTGAACACGCCGATGGCGCAGAACACGATGATCGCCGGGAAGAGATAGCGATACGGGATCGTGATCATCCTCACCCACATGCCGATCAGCGGCAGGTTGAGCACCAGCAGCATCATGTTGCCGATCCACATCGAGACGATGAGGCCCCAGAACAGGCTCGCCTGTTCCTTCATCACCGACGGGCCCGGCTGGATGCCCTGGATGATCATCGCGCCGATCATCAGCGCCATCACCGGGTTGGCCGGGATGCCGAGCGTCAGCATCGGGATGAACGACATCTGTGCGCCGGCGTTGTTGGCCGCTTCCGGCGCGGCCACGCCCTCGATCGCGCCCTTGCCGAACTGCGCCTTGTTGGGCGAGACCTTCTTTTCCAGCGCATAGGCGCCGAACGCGGCCAGCGCCGCGCCGCCACCGGGCAGGATGCCGAGGAACGAGCCGAGCGCCGTGCCGCGCAGGGTCGGGCCGATCGAGCGCCGGAAGTCCTCCTTCGTCGGCCACAGCCCCTCGACCTTCTTGATCGAGACATCACGGGTCGATTCATGCTCGAGGTTGGCGATGATCTCGCCGATGCCGAACATGCCCATGGCGACGATGACGAAGCCGATGCCGTCGGCCAGCTCCGGCAGGCCGAAGGTGTAGCGCTGCGCGCCGGAGTTGACGTCCGTGCCGACAAGGCCGAGCAGCAGCCCGAGGATGATCATCCCCAGCGCATGCAGGATCGAGCCATGCGCCAGCACGATCGAGGCAATGAGGCCGAGAACCATCAGCGAGAAATACTCCGCCGGTCCGAACTTCAGCGCCACCTCCGCCAGCGGCGGGGCGAAGAGGGCGATCAGCAGGGTGCAGACCGTGCCGGCGAAGAACGACGCCAGCGCCGCCGTGGCCAGCGCCCGGCCTGCCTTGCCCTGCCGCGCCATCTGGTAGCCGTCGAGCGCGGTCACCACAGAGGAGGTTTCGCCCGGCAGGTTGACGAGGATCGCGGTGGTCGAGCCGCCGTACTGCGCGCCGTAGAAGATGCCGGCGAGCATGATCAGCGCCGTCACCGGGGGCATGGCGAAGGTGGCCGGCAGCAGCATGGCGATGGTGGCGGCAGGGCCAAGGCCCGGCAGCACGCCGATGGCGGTGCCGAGAAACACGCCCATCAATGCATAGAGCAGGTTGACGGGGGTCATCGAAGTCTGGAGGCCGAGCCAGAGGTTGTCGAACAGTTCCATGGTCTCGCCTCCCTCAGCGCTGCCACGACGGCGGCACGACGCCGTCAAACCACGCCCCGAAGATCGGCATCGGAACCCCGAGCCCCTTCACGAACACGAGGATGCAGAACGCCGTCAGTGCCACCAGCGCCAGAACGGCCTTCAGATTGTATTCCGATTGCTCGGACCCGAGCGAAGAGATGCCCACCAGCGCCGGCAGGGCGAAAATCAGCCCGAGCTTCGGCAGGATCACGGCGAATGCGATGACCGACAGGGTGAGGATGCTCAGCTTCTTCCAGGCGATGCCCCCGATCGGCTCGCCGTCGGTCGTCAGCGAGCGGATGATCGAGACGACACCGAAACCGCCGAGAATCCAGCCCAGCGTGATCGGGAAATAGCCCGGCCCCATCCGGGCCGCCGTACCCATCTTGTAGTCCCGCCCGAACCACAGGAACGCTGCCGCAAGGACGACATAGAGCAGCCCGGCCCAGAAATCTTTTTCCGCACGGATTTTCGGCACGCGATACTCCCCCCGGGAATTGTTTGGGGGCGATTTAACACCCTCGTACAGTGTCCGTCCATCCTTGTCTGACAACGGATGACAGGAAATTTCACACCGTAGTTCTACGGTCCCCGGTGTGGAGCACGAGGGTCCGTTCCGTCACCGCATCGACCGCCGCCGCGCTGTAGGTCAGCGGCACATAGGCGCCCCCCGCCCACAGCGGCGCAAGATCGGCATAATGGGGATCGCGCGGATCACCCGACTGGCCGGGTGCGTTGATGCACAGGCTGTTGTCCCACGCCCCGACATCCATCACGAGCCGCACCGAAGCCCCGTGCATGATGCGGAAATCAGCCGGGCGGTAGCCGGTATGCATCGGCGTCGATCCGCTGCCGCCCTTGGGGTAGGGGCCGACATCGTAGCGGTTCCGCTCCCCCTCCGGCAGCAGCCCGGCGAGCGGATGGGTGAAATAGCCGTGGTGCAGCCGGCCCCATTGCCATGAAGCGGGATCATCGCCCATCCGCGCCGCGCAATCGGCAAAGGCGGCGTCGAGCGTCCGCGCCAGCAGCCGGTCGCGCGCCGCCGGGGGCTCCTCGCCGAAGCGGGAATCGGGCGCTTCAAGCGCGGTGAGGATGGCGCCGACATCGCCCGGTGCCAGCAGCGCCCGCACAGCGGGATCGGGCGCCAGCAGCGCGAAGAGGCCCGGCTTGAGATGGCGGGTGAACCACACCTCGAACAGCGCGGCCGCCCCGCTCTCCGCCGTCAGTGCGCAATCCCACCCCGCCAGCAGGGCCGGCGCGGGGGTGGCGCAGAGGGGCGCGGCCGGGGCGAGCAGCGCCATCAGCCGCCGCGCCGGCATCGACATCACATCGGTCTGGAGCGCACAGGACGCGGCGAGATCGTGCAGTCCCGGCTGCGACAGCACCTCGCGGATGCGCATCGCCCGCGACGGCTCGATCCATTCATGGCCGATGCGCAGGGTCTCGTGCGGCCAGTCCGCCGGCAGGTTGGGCTCGTTGGCGGAAAACACATAGCCGCACGGCGGATTGACGCGGCGTGGCAGCAGGGCGGGATCGCGCAGGCCGGCCCAGTCGTGGCTGCCGTCGCCCGGCACGGGCAGCAGCCCGTCCCAGTTCGGCCGCTCCGGCACATGCCCGGCCGGCAGCCAGGCGATGGTGCCGGCGGTGTCGGCATAGACCATGTTGATCGACGGGCAGCCCCAGCGGCCGAGTTCCTGCGCAAAGCCGGCGTAGTCCGTCGCCCGCATGGTGGCGAGCGAGGCAGCATAGGCATTGGCCCCCGGCCCCTGCCACACGGTGCGGACGGAGACGGCGATGCGCCCCGCCGGATCGTGATGCACCACCGGCCCGAAGCGCGAGAGGCGCAGCGGAAGGATCTGGTCGGCCTCGCCCTTCACGGCGAACCGCTCCTCCACCACCTCGAACCGCTCCCACCCTTCGCCGAAGCGGTAGAGATCGGTATCGTCGGGGTGGAGATCGTGGAGGAAGGCATCCTCCTGGTCGCCGCCGAAAATCGTCAGCCCGAAGGCCGCCGTGCCGTTGTGGCCCAGCGAGATGCCGGGCAGGCAGGGTTCTCCCGCGCCGATCACATCGAACGCCGGGCAGGTGAGGTGGACGATGTAGCGCAGGCCCGGCAGGGAATGGGCGCGGTGCGGATCGGAGGCGAGGATCGGCCGCCCGGTGGCGGAGCGCTCCCTGCTGATCGCCCAGTTGTTGGAGCCGTCGCTGGCTTCCGTGCGCAGCACCTCGGCAAGATCGTTGACCGAGGACCAGCGCGGCGCCTCGGCCAGCGGGGCGGCCAGCCGCTCGGGGCTGATCGTCACGCTGGCCTGCGCCAGGCGGAAGCGCATGGCGGCGGCCAGCGGCACCCGCGCGGGGTCGATCCGCCGGTCCGGTTCGCGCGGCGGGCTCAGCGGCTTGCGCAGCGCATCGGTCGCAAGGTCGGCTTTCGCCAGGATGGCGGCGCGGGTGATCTCGGAGACAAGGTTGTTCGACCGCGCATGGCTGCGGATGCGCAGCACGTCGCGCGCCTCCCAGCGCGCCGGGCGGGTGCCGAGCAGGGCAAATTCCGGCGGCAGCCGTTCAGGCTCCGCCTCGGTGAGCGCGATACAGGCATTGATGCCGGCGGTGAAAGCCGTGCAGATCGCTTCGGTGTCCGGTCCGTAGGCGGCGTATTCCGCCGCCATGTCGCCGCGATAGAGAAACGCGCGGGAGGCGATATCCTGTTCGAGAAAGCCGGGGCCGAGATCGGCGGCGAGCTGGCCCAGCCCCCGCTTGCGGCCGATATCGAGTTGGTAGAGCCGGTCTCGCGCGGCGTTGAACCCTTGCGCGAAGAACACATCCGCTGTCGATCCCGCGCGGATATGGGCGATGCCCCAGCGGTCGATCGCGATCTCCACCGGGCCGTCGAGGCCCGGCACCTCCAGCGTTTCGCGCGCGCTCATCCGCCGGCCCGGCCCTTGCACCACAGCGCGACATCGGCATGCGTGGCGCACCACAGGCCCGGCAGCGTGCGGGCGATCTTCAGCAGTTCCTCGACGATCCAGATGCGCGAGCGCACCCCGACGAGATGCGGATGCAGCGTCAGCTGGAACAGCCCGCCTTCCTCGTAGGCCATCTCAAGCTCGCGGCGGAAGATGTCGAACACCGCTTCCGGTGCCGCAGGGGCGCCGCTGCCCGGCGCGAAGAAGGTTGAATCATCCCGCTGGCGGCTGACCGGAATTTCGATCAGCCCGGTTGCCTCGCCGCCGGCGGTGAGGTCGTAGGGCTCGTCGTCGGCCATCAGCGAGGAATCATAGAGAAGCCCGAGCCCGCGCGCGACGGCCGCGCTGTTGTCCGAGAACGACCAGCCCGGCGCGCGGATGCCCACCGGCTTCAGCCCGGCGATCTTTTCCAGCGCATCGCGCGCGCCGGAGACAAGATCGCGCTCCGCCTCGGCGGAGAGGGCGAGGCTCTCCTCGCCGATCCAGCCATGCAGGCCCAGCTCATGCCCGCCGGCGAGAATGGCCTTGATCTCCTCGACATAGAGAATGGCCGCGACTGCGGGCACGAAGACCGTGGCCGGAATGGCCTGCTGTTTGAGCAGGCCCATCAGCCGGTGCAGGCCACGCCGTGCGCCGTAGTGCCCTTCGCTCAGCGCGGTGATGCCGCCGCCGCCCGCCACCGCGCCGATCTCCCCGGTCAGGTTGAACGACAGCGCCATCGCGGCGCGCGCCCCGCCTTTCCATTTCTTCGGCTTCAGCGGCCGGCCGGCCCGCACCCGGCCGATCATCGCCCGCCAGCGCTCCTCCGGCCAGCTCCACACGGGATCGTTCGATGCATCGGCCATGGGGCGCTTCCTCGCTGGCGACGGCCGGGTTGCGGCCATCCGGAAAATCGGAAATGCTTAGAGACAAAAGGATTCGTCCTGTTCCATCCTGCGCCATCGGCGCCTGAGGTTTCAAGATGCCTGGCGCCGATAAACAGAGCCCCGCCGGAAGATCGGCCCCGCCGGCCCATCCGCCGCCCGACAATGTGCGCGCCGCGCTGATCCTCGTGGTGGCGATGCTGTGCTTCACCATCGAGACGATGGTGGTGCGCACGCTGTCCGGCTCGGCCACGGCGATGCAGGCGGTGTTCTTCCGCGCGCTCGGACAGATCGTGCTGATCGGGCTGTGGATGCTCCTGCGTGATGTGCGCCCCACCCTGCGCACCTCCCGCCTCGGGCTGCATCTGGCGCGCGGGCTGGTCAGCATCGCCGGCTGGTGGCTGTACTACCGGATGTTCCAGCGGCTCGATTTTGCGCTGGCGACGCTGCTGACCTTCGCCAGTTCGCTGTTCGTGGTGCTGCTGGCCCGCCCGGTGCTGGGCGAAAAGGTGCACGCGATCAGCTGGCTGGCCACCATCGCCGGCTTTGCCGGCATCGCGCTGGCCACCGGGGTTGGCTCGGTTCCGCTGTCGATCGAGGTCTACGCCGGGCTGCTCGCCGCCATGCTCTCGGCCTGCATCGTGTTTCTGACGCGCACGCTGACCCGGACGGACGACACCATCACCATCATGACCTTCATCGGCCTGATCGTGCTCGCGCTCTCGGCGCCGTTCGCGCTGGCCGACTGGGCGCCGATGGGCACCAAGGACATGATGATCCTGCTCGCCTCCTCGCTGCTCGGGGCCTTCGGCATGTTCCTGATGATCGAGGCCTATGCCATCGGCGAGGCCTCCGTGCTGGCGCCCATCGGCTATGTGCGGATTGCCTTTGCCATCGTCATCGGCGCGCTGGTCTATGCCGAGTGGCCGTCCTGGCGGATGATCGGCGGCACGGCCATTGTGGTCGTCAGCGCGCTGGTGGCGATGCAGTACGAGCGCCGGCGCAAGCAGCGGCTGATCGGCGCCGGAGGCATCGGCTCGGGGCCGGTGCGCTAGTCTTCCGACGTCAGCGCGGCGCGCGCTTGGCGAGGATGCGCTGGAGCGTACGGCGATGCATGTTGAGCTGGCGCGCCGTCTCCGACACGTTGCGCTCGCACGATTCGAACACCCGCTGGATATGCTCCCAGCGCACCCGGTCGGCCGACATCGGATGATCGGGCAGTTCGGGCTTCACCGCGCCGCCGGCCTTCAGCGCCGCCTCGATGTCGTCGGCATCCGCCGGCTTGGCGAGATAATCGAACGCGCCGAGTTTGACCGCCGAGACAGCGGAGGCGATGTTGCCGTAGCCGGTGAGGATGATCGCCCGCGCATCGGGCCGCACCCGCTTGAGTTCGGTGATCACATCGAGCCCGTTGCCGTCCTGCAGGCGCATGTCGATGACTGCATAGGCGGGCGGGGCGGCGGCGATGGCTTCCAGCCCCTCGGCAACGCTGCCGGCACTGGTCACCACATAGCCGCGGCGCTCCATCGCGCGGGCCAGCCGGCTCAGAAACGGCTTGTCGTCGTCAACAAGCAACAGGCTCATCTCTGCCATGGGCAGGTCACTCCGGTTCCGTCTGCTGCGACGGTTATGACAGGTGTCGCACCCCCGTGTCCTTGCCGGGAGATAAATCGCAACGCCGCGCGCTTGTCACCCCCTACTTTGCTGGAAAGGGGCAACAAAACGGTGCTTCTGCCAGACAATCCGCACCCGTGCGCCCGGTCCGTCGGTCGCATTGGCCCATTGGATGCGCGCGCCGGCCCGCTCGATCAGCGTTTTGGCGATGAACAGCCCCAGCCCGAGGCCGCCGCCGGCCCCCCGCATCTCGGCCGGATGGTCGAGCCGGTCGCGCCGGCTGGTGACATAGGGTTCACCCAGATGACGCAGCACATCGTGGGCAAAGCCCGGTCCGTCGTCGGCGATGGTCAGGGTCACGGCGTCGCTGGTCCATTCCCCGGTGACGGTGACGCGTGTCTCGGCAAAATCGAAGGCGTTCTCGATGATGTTGCCGAGGCCGTACATCAGCCCCGGGTTGCGGGCCATCGCCGGTTCCGGCTCCGGCCCCTCGAAGGTGGCGGACAGGGCGACGCCGAAATCGCGGTGCGGCTCGCTCAGTTCGCCGATCATCTGGCGCAGGGTGAGCAGGCCGAGCGGCCCGCCCTCGTCGCTGCCGAGCGAGGCGATGCCGGCGAGGATCTCGCGGCAGCGGCCGGCCTCCTGCCGCAGCAGGGCGGTATCATCCTTCATCGGATGGCCGGCGGGCAGTTGCAGGTCCATCTCCTTGGCGACGACGGTGATGGTGGCGAGCGGCGTGCCGAGCTTGTGGGCCGCGGCAGCGGCCAGCCCGTCCACCGTGCTCAGGTGCTGCTCGCGTTGCAGCACCAGTTCGGTCGCGGCCAGCGCGTCGGCCAGCTGCCGCGCCTCCTCCGCCACCCGGAAGGTGTAGACCCCGGCAAAGCCGATGGTGACGACCAGCGCCGCCCAGATCGCCGCGATATAGACCGCCGGCAGGTCGAGCCGGGCGCCGTCCATCCACGGCAGCGGCAGGTGCAGCACCGCCAGCAGGCTGACCAGCGCGGCGGCGAGCGCCCCGAGCCCGATGGTGTGGCGCTGCGGCAGGGCGGCGGCGGAGACCATCACCGGGGCGAGGAACAGGCTGGCGAACGGATTGGTCAGCCCGCCGGTGAGATAGAGCAGCGCGGCAAGCTGGACGAGATCGTAGCTCAGGATCGCCGCCGAGGCGCGGGCCGAGAAACGGTGGGTCGGCGTGTAGGTGGCGATCAGCCACAGGTTGACCAGCGCCGAGGCGGCGATCACCCCGCCGGTGCGCCACAGCGGCACCTCGAACTTGAGCACGAGGGCGACGAACAGTACGGCGGCGGCCTGGCCCAGCACAGCCAGCCAGCGCAGGCGCAGCAGGGTCGCGAGCTTCAGCCTGAGGTCGCCCTCGGCGGGGCGAAGATCGAACCGGGGCGCCATGGCAAGGGCTCCATTTCCCGAAAAAAGGCCGCGCCGGGCGTGGCCCCCTTGGGCATGGGGTAGACCACGCCGGCGGACCTGCAAACGGAATTTTATCTCTCCGGCACGACGAACGTTGTATTTCTCTTGCAACGCAGCAATGCTTGAGTGCGTTTCCTCTCTCCGGGTGGTAGGCAAGGGCGGCGGAATGCGCCATTGTCCCTCCCCTTGTCCTTCGGGGGCAGCCGGTCGTTCACGGGATCACGCGTCAACAGGTTACCGAAAGGCACCTTGATGAACCATCATATGTACTACTTCTACGAAGCCGCTCACTCGATCATCTCGCCCTCGCGCGCTTTCGTGGATACGGTCGGCCTGTTTTATCGCAACCCGCTCAATCCGCTGGCCCAGACCGCGGTTGGCCGCAACATCGCCGCCGCCTGCGAGCTTTATGAGCGGATGACCCGCCGCTACGGCAAGCCCGCCTTCGGCCTCCACTCGACGGTGATCGAGGGCGAGGAGGTGCCGGTGACCGAGAGCGTGGTGTGGGAAAAGCCGTTCTGCCGGCTCATCCGCTTCGTGCGCGGGCCGCATCCCGTTGGCATCAAGCAATCCAAGCTGCTGATCGTCGCGCCGATGTCCGGCCATTATGCCACGCTGCTGCGCGGCACGGTGGAAGCGTTCCTGCCGTCGCATCAGGTCTATATCACCGACTGGTCGGACGCCCGCATGGTGCCGATGTCCGAGGGGCGGTTCGATCTGGACGACTACATCGATTATGTCGTCGAGATTCTCCAGCATCTCGGGCCGGATGTGCATGTCATCGCCGTCTGCCAGCCTTCCGTGCCGGTGCTGGCGGCTGTTGCCTGCATGGAAGCGGCGAACGATCCGCATGTGCCCTGCTCGATGACGCTGATGGGCGGGCCGATCGACACCCGGAAAAGCCCGACCGAGGTGAACAAGGTGGCCGAAAAGCGCGGGACCGAATGGTTCCGCCGCAACTGCATCATGCGCGTGCCGTTCCCCAATCCCGGCTTCATGCGCGAGGTTTATCCCGGATTCCTCCAGCTCTCGGGCTTCATGGCGATGAACTTCGACCGCCACGTCGAGGCGCATGCCGAGATGTTCAAGCATCTGGTCGAGGGCGACGGTGACAGCGCCGACAAGCACCGCGATTTCTATGACGAATACATGGCGGTGTGCGACCTGACGGCGGAGTTCTATCTCCAGACGGTCGATACCGTGTTCGTCCGCCATGCCCTGCCCAAGGGCGAGATGATGCATCGCGGCAAGCTGGTGGATACGACGAAAATCCGCCGCACTGCGCTGATGACGGTGGAAGGCGAGAAGGACGATATCTCCGGCGTTGGCCAGACCAAGGCGACGCATGATATCTGCCCGAACATTCCCAAGCACCGCCAGCTGTACCACCTTCAGGAGAAGGTGGGGCATTACGGTGTGTTCAACGGCTCGCGTTTCAGCAAATACATCGTGCCGGCGATGAACAAATTCATGGCCGAGATGGAAGCCTCGTTCGAACTGGGCAAGAAGCCGGCGCTGGCCGCTCCGGCGGCGGAGGCTCCCCCTGTTGCGGCGCCCCAGGCCGCTGCGCCCAAGGCTGTGGCGAAAAAGGCCGCGGCGAAAAAGGCCTGAGACGCCCTGCCTCGGCCGGCCATGGCCGGCACCACGCGAATCTCGTAGACGGGGGTCATGGTTTCATGGCCCCCGTTCCTGTTTCCGAAGGTAAAGAAGCCGGCCGCCCCGCAGGTGCTGGAGGTGGCGCATGGCGGCACGGTCTATCGCGTCGCGGTGCGGCGCAACAAGGCGGCGCGCCGGCTGATTCTCAAGGTGCGGTCCGATTCCGGCGAGCCGGTGCTCACCCTGCCGCCGCGGACAACGCTGGCGACGGCGACCGATTTCCTCTCCCGCCACACCGGCTGGCTGGCCGAGCGGGTACGCCGCCTGCCCGAGCGGATCGCCTTCGAGCCGGGCGCCGTCATTCCCCTGCGCGGGGTCGAGCATCGCATTGTCCATGTCCCCGCACTGCGCGGCGGTGTGGTGGTCAGCCCGCCGGCGGGGGCAGGCGAGACGGGGACAATCGCGGTCCACGCGCCGGAGGGGCATCTTGCCCGCCGCCTGCTCGATTTTCTGAAAGCCGAGGCAAGGCGCGATCTTTCCGCCGCCGTCGCCGTCCATGCGCGCAGCCTCGGCGTCACTGTCTCGCGCCTCACGGTCAAGGATACGAAAAGCCGCTGGGGCTCCTGCGCGGCCAGCGGCGCGCTGGCGTTTTCCTGGCGGCTGATCCTCGCCCCGCCCTTCGTGCTGGAATATCTCGCCGCCCATGAGGTGGCCCACCGGCGGGAAATGAACCACTCGCCCCGCTACTGGGCCGAGGTGGCGCGCGCCTTTCCCGCCTACGAGGCGGCGGAAAGCTGGTTGACTCGGCATGGCGCGCGGCTGCATCGCTATGGCCCTGCCGGCGCCCGGCCCGACGCGCGCTGATTCTCTTGACCGGATTCGCTCCTTGTCCCGTTTCCAACCCGATACGCTGGCGCTGACCGCGCTGTTCGCGCTGCTGATTTCCGTCGGGCCGATCTCGACCGATATGTACCTGCCGGTCATGCCGGAGATCCGGGCCGGGCTGTCCGCCACCACGGCGCAGACGCAGGCGACGCTCTCGGGCTATCTCGTCGGCTACGCCATCGCGCAGGTGTTCTATGGTCCGCTGTCCGACCGGCTGGGCCGCCGCCCGGTGACGATGGCAAGCCTGATCCTGTTCTCGCTCGGCGGATTCCTCTGCGCGATTGCGCCGACGATCGAGGTGCTGATCGGCGCGCGCGTTCTCCAGGCGCTCGGCGGGGCCGGCTCCATCGTGCTGGCCCGCGCGGCCGTGCGCGATCTTTATGAAGGCCCGCGCGCCGGGCGGGAGCTGGCCACCATGGGCACGTTGATGGCGCTGGTGCCGGCGCTGGCGCCCATTCTCGGCGCGGCGCTGGGGCTGGTGTTCGGCTGGCGGTCGATCTTCATTTTCCTCGCCGCCTTCGGCCCGGTGCTGGCGCTGCTGGTGTTCCTGAAAATGCCGGAGACGCTGGCCGCCCCGTCCGCCACGCCGTTTTCGCTGAAAGCGATGCTGGCGGATTTTGCCCATGTCTGGTCGGTGCCGGCGTTCCGCATCAACACGCTGTTCGGCGCGCTGTGCTTTGCCGGCTTCATGGCGTTTCTCTCCGGCGGCTCGTTTGTGTTGCAGACCCGCTTCGGCTGGGATGGCAAGGCCTTCGCGTTCGGCTTTGCGCTGGTGGTGTTCGGCTTTCTGGTGGGCGCCGGCATCGCCCGGCGCAAGGTGATGGCCTGGGGGGTGGACCGGACCATCCGCATCGGCGTGATGGTCGCTGTTCCTGCGACGCTGGCGATGCTGGTCTCGGTGCTCGCCGGCTGGGGCGGCGCGCTCGGCATCGTCATCCCGATGGCCGTTTATCAGGTCTCGCTCGGCCTCATCAACCCGATGTCGAACGCGGCCGCGATGCTGCCCTTCGGCACCCGGGCGGGCAGCGCCTCCTCGCTCTATGCCGTGGTGCAGATGAGCGTGGCGGCGGTGTCCGGCAGTGTCGTCGGCCTGCTGCTTGACCGGACGATGCTGGCACTGCCCGGCACGATGACCGTCTGCGCCGTGCTGATGGGGCTGATTGTCCTGGCGACGCGCAGGCGGCTGGAAGCGCCGCCCGGTTGACCGGGGTCTACTGCGAGAACAGCCTGTCGAGCCGTGCCCGGTCGACTGCCGAGGGCATCTGCGGCGCCGGCCTCGCCGGCTGGGCCCTGGCGGGCAGCGGCTGGGCGGGCTGGGTCTTCGCGGGTTGGGCTTTGGCCGGCTCCGGCCGGCGGATCGAGCCGGTCGTGCCGACATTTTTCGGCGGCACCATCCGCTGCTCGCGCGTTGTCTCCTGCCGTGTTTCCTGCCGTGTCTCCTGCCGCTGCGGTGTAGCTACCGCCTCGGCGCGGGGCCGGCGCACCGGGATTTCCGCCGGCGGGGCGCTCTGCGGCCGGGCGCGCGGCACCGGCGGCATCGGCTGGCTGTCGGAGAGATTGAGCGGCGGGCGCACGACCTCGCCCGACTGGCTCTCGTCCGGCCGATAGGACGGATGGTCATAGCCGACGCGCGGCTTGTCCGGCTCCGCCGTTGCAGGATGCGCGCCGGCGAGCCCCGGCAGCGGTTGGCCCGGCTGGCCGGCCAGCGCGGTTTTCATGAACCGGCTCCACACATCCACCGGCAGGCCCGAGCCGGTGACCTTCTTCATCGGGTCACCATCATCGTTGCCCAGCCATACGGTGGCGGTCAGCGCCCCGGTGTAGCCGACGAACCAGGCGTCCTTGTGATCCTGCGTCGTGCCCGTCTTGCCGGCGGCGACCCAGCCCGGCAGCTCCGCCTTCTTCGCGGTGCCGCTCACCAGCGTCTCGCGCATCATCATGTTGAGCTGCGCCAGCGTCTGCGGCTCGATCACCCGGGCGCGCGCACTGTCCTTGCGCTCGTAGATCAGCTTGCCGTCCACGGTCTTGACGCGGCGGATGACATAGGGCGTCACCGCGATGCCGCCGTTGGAAAACGCGGCATAGGCGGCAGTGAGTTCCAGCGGCGAGACCTCGGAAGTGCCGAGCGCCAGCGAGGCGTTGTTGGCGAGCGGGGAATTGATGCCCAGCCGCTGGGCGGTGCGGATGACGTTCTTGATGCCCGCTTCCTGTCCCAGCTTGACCGCCACGGTGTTGAGCGACATGGCGAGCGCACGGGTGAGCGAAACCGCGCCGAAATGCTCGCGCGTGTAGTTGGCCGGCTGCCAGCCCTTGATGTTGACCGGACTGTCCTCGCGCACCGTCTCGGGCGTCAGCCCGTGTTCCAGCGCGGTGAGATAGACGAACGGCTTGAAGGCCGAGCCCGGCTGGCGGCGGGCGAGCACCGCGCGGTTGAACTGGCTTTCGGCATAGTTGCGCCCGCCCACCAGCGCGCGCACCGCGCCATCCGGCGCCATGGCGACAATCGCGCCCTGATCGACGTTCTTGGCATCGCCCGAGGTATCGATGATCGCGTTCAGCGCCCGCTCGGCGGCGTTCTGCATCGGCATCAGGAAGGTGGTGGTCACCTGCACGTCGGTATCGATGGCGCCGACATAGTCGTCGATGAGATCCATCACCCAGTCGGCGGCATAGTTGACCGAGCCGGCGCGCGCGTTGCGGCGCACCTCGGGCGGGCTGGCGAGCGCGGTCTTGTACTGCGCCTCGCTCACCATGCCCTGATCGAGCATTTCCTTGAGCACGGTGCCGGCCCGCTCGGCCGCGCCGGCGGGATTGCGGTTGGGCGCAAGGCGCGAGGGTGATTTCATCAGCCCGGCCAGCGTCGCCGCCTCGCCGAGGGTCAGCAGCCGCGCCGTCTTGGCATAATAGCGCTGCGCCGCCGCCTCGATGCCGTAGGCGCCGGAGCCGAAATAGACCCGGTTGAGATAGAGTTCGAGGATCTGGTCCTTCGAGTAGTTCCGCTCCAGCCACAGCGCGAGGATCGCCTCCTGCGCCTTGCGCGAGAATGACCGCTCCTGCGTCAGGAAGATGTTTTTGGCCAGCTGCTGGGTCAGGGTCGAGCCGCCCTGTTCCACCTTGCCGGAGGTGAGGTTGCGGTAGACCGCGCGGCCGAGGCCGACGAGATCGAGCCCGAAGTGATCGTGGAAGCGCTTGTCCTCGATGGCGACGAACGCCTTGGGCACATGCGGCGGCAGTTCGCCGATGGCGATGTTGCGCCCGCCCGTCTCGCCGCGATTGGCCATCAGCGTGCCGTCGGCGGCGAGGATCGCGATGTTCGGCGGCCGCTTGGGCACCGACAGCTGGTCGATCGGCGGCAGCTTCAGCGCGTAATAGCCGATCAGCCCGGCGAGCCCGATGGCACACCACACCGAGGCGACGGCGCACCAGTAGACGATCGCGCCGAAGAACCCGCGCCGCTTGCGCCGGGGCCGCTCGTCGCGCCCGCGCGCCGGGCGGCGGGCGGTGTCACGCCGGCTCTCGCGCCGCGGCGGCTCGTCGTCATAAAAATCGTCGTCGATCTCCCGGCGGCGGCTCATGCGGGGCTCCGGTGTCGGCTCGTAGGCGGGCTCCCGCCGGGCCGCGCGGCGCGGCGGCTCGTCCCAATCGTCGGCAGGGTCGAAGGCCGGCTCCTGCCGGGCAGGGGCCTTGCGCCCGCTGCGGCTTGCGGGCACAGGCCGGTCGTCGGGGTCGAACGACAGCCCGCGACCGCGCGCGCCGGCATCCCCTGCCGGTTCCCGCCGTCGCCGTCCGCGTCCGTCATCATCATCCCAATCGGCCATTCAAACGCCCGCCGCACACCCGTCTCGGCGGCTACGTTAGGCCCATCGCCTTAAGGGTGCGTTATCGCTAACCGCTTTGGCCGCCGAAAGTGGCGGTCTTGCGTCCGGGGTCGGAGGAATTGCGGCAGGCAGCCTCAGCCGCCGGCCTGCGCCTTGAACGCCGCGGTGCGGATGGCTGTCAGCGTCGAGGAGGTGGTGATCGCCTCGGGATCGAGGAACAGATGCAGGATTGCCGGCTTGCCCGAAGCTTTCGCCCGCTCGAACGCCGGGGCGAACTCCGCGGTCGTGCGCACCGTCTCGCCATGGCCGCCGAAGGCCCGCGCATAGGCCGCGAAATCCGGATTGACCAGCTGCGTGCCCGAGACGCGGCCGGGATATTCCCGCTCCTGATGCATCCGGATGGTGCCGTACATGCCGTTGTCGACGATCAGCACGATGACCGGCAGGTCATATTGCACGGCGGTGGCGAATTCCTGCCCGTTCATCATGAAGCAGCCGTCGCCGTTGACCGAGATCACCACCCGCTCCGGGAAGGCGCGCTTGGCCCCGACAGCGGAGGGCAGGCCATAGCCCATCGAGCCGGAGGTGGGGGCAAGCTGCGTGCCATAGGCGCGGAAGCGGTAGAACCGGTGCACCCAGCTGGCATAGTTGCCCGCCCCGTTGGTGATGATCGCATCGGCCGGCAGGTGGCTGCGCAGCCACTGGACGATCAGGCCCATGTGCAGATCGCCCGGCGAGGGGCCGGGGTTCTCGCTCCAGCCGATGTAGCTCTCGTGCGCGGCAGTAGTCAGCGCGGTGCGGTCCAGCCCTTTCGGCGCCGGCAGGGCGGCGAGCGCGGCGGAAAACGCCACCGGCGAGGCGTTGATCGCCAGCTTCGAGGCATAGACGCGGTTGAGTTCGTTCATGTCGGGGTGGACATGCACCAGCCTCTCCCCGTCGCCGGGGATATCGAGCAGCGTGTAGCTCTGGCTCGGCATTTCGGAGAGGCGGGCGTTGACCGCCAGCACGAGGTCAGCCTCCTTGATCCGCTGCACCAGCTTGGGGTTGGCGGCAATGCCGAGATCGCCGGCAAAGCACGGATGATCCGGCGAGAACAGCGGCTGGCGGCGGAAGGAGACTGCGACGGGCAGCTGGAACCGTTCGGCAAACGCCATGAAATCGGCCCGCGCCTGCTCGGACCAGCGCGTGCCGCCGATGATGGCGATCGGGGCCTTTGCCGCGGCCAGCCGGGCGGCGAGCGCGGCCATCTGGTCCGGCCCGGGATGCTGCTCAACCGGGGCGACATGTGCAGCGTCCGCCACGCTTACCTCGTCCACCAGCATATCCTCCGGCAGGGCGATCACCACCGGGCCGGGGCGCCCGCTCATCGCCACATGGAAGGCGCGGGCGATGATCTCGGGGATGCGCGCCGCATCGTCGATCTCCGTCGCCCATTTGGCGATCGGGCCGAAGGCGGCGCGGTAATCCACCTCCTGAAAGGCCTCGCGCTCGCGCATGCCGCGCTCGATCTGGCCGACGAACATGATCAGCGGGATGGAATCCTGCTTGGCGACATGCACGGCGTGCGAGCCGTTGGTCGAGCCCGGCCCGCGCGTGACGAACACGATGCCCGGCCGCCCGGTGAGGCGCCCCACCGCATCGGCCATGAAGCCGGCGCCGGCCTCCTGCCGGCAGATGGTGACGTTGACCTTGGCATCATGCAACGCATCGAGCACGGCAAGATAGCTCTCGCCGGGGACGCAGAAGATGTCCTTGACCTCCTGGATCAGCAGCTGGTCGACGAGAATCTGGGCGCCGGTGCGGGGATTTGTCATGTCATCATACCTCTTCAGCGCGTTGTGCCCGGTCGCAGGGGGCGCTGTCCATGAAAAAATCGGCGGTCAGGTCCAGTTCGGGTCGCTCAGAACCTCGGCCTGATGTTCTCCGCAGGCGGGGGAGGGGCGGGTGGACACCTGCGCCATGCCGTCGAGCACGATCGGCGAGCGGACGGTGGGGATGCTGCCGGCGGCGGCGGTCGGAGCCGCAAGATCGAGGCGCATGCCGCGGAAGATCACCTGCGGATCGGCAAACACGTCGTCCATGGTGTTGATCGGCCCGGCGGGCACGCTCTCCGCCTCAAGCTTCGCAATCAGATCGGCCTTGGTGAGGGTGATGGTCAGGCTGCCGATCAGCGGGATCAGCAGGGCACGGTGGGTCACCCGGCCCTTGTTGTCGATATAGTCGGGGTGCGTGCCGAGATCGGGCCGGCCGAGCACGGCGCAGAGCTTGCGGTATTGCCCGTCGTTGCCGGTGGCGATGATGATATGCCCGTCCGCCACGGGAAACACCTCGTAGGGCACGAGATTGGGGTGGGCATTGCCCATCCGGCCGGGAACCTTGCCCGAAACGAGATAGTTGAGCGCCTGATTGGCATTGACCGCCACCTGCGTGTCGAGCAGCGCGCAATCGATGATGCCGCCCGCGCCCGTCTCCTGCCGGCGGTTGAGCGCGGCAAGCACGGCGACGGTGGCATAAAGCCCGGTGAAGATATCGGCGATGGCAAAGCCGGTTTTGGTCGGCTGGCCCGCGGCGTCGCCGGTGATGCTCATCGCCCCGCCCATGCCCTGGATGAGAAAATCATAGCCCGCGCGCGGTGCATAAGGTCCGGTCTGGCCGAAGCCGGTGATCGAGCAATAGACAAGGCGCGGGTTGAGGCCGGTGAGGCTGGCTGCGTCGAGCCCGTATTTCACGAGGCCGCCGACCTTGAAGTTCTCGATGACGACATCGGCCTTCGCCGCGAGACGGCGGATCATCGCAATGTCGTCCGGCGATTCAAAATCCGCCGCGACCGAGCGCTTGCCCCGGTTGCAGGAATGATAATAGGCCGAGGAAAGGTGCCCGCCGTCCTTCGCCGGCACGAAGGGCGGGCCCCAGGCGCGGGTATCGTCGCCCGCGCCCTTGCGCTCCACCTTCACCACATCGGCGCCGAGATCGGCCAGAAGCTGGCCCACCCACGGCCCGGCGAGAATGCGCGCGAGTTCGAGAACGCGCACACCGGCGAGAGGCTTGTCGTTCAAGGCTTACTCCATGACATGATCGAGCCCGCGGCGCAGCCCGGTGAACCCGCTGACCCGGGCCGCGGCCAGCAGCGTGCCGCCGACATAGGGCGCGGCGGAGGAGCCGGCATCGTGGCGGATGGTCAGCCGCTCGTCCGGCAGGCCGAGCAGCGCCTCGCAGGACAGGACATAGGACGGCATCCTGACCGAATGCACCTGCACCGCCACCGGCGCGCCGATGGCGCCGCCGCGCGTCGCGCGCACGCCGCCCAGCTGGTCCACCGGCATCGAGGTGGCGGGCTGACGCATCGCGCCGATCAGTTCGGCCAGTTCCCGCCCCGTGCCGGAGGGGGTATCGGCCTTTTTCGCCGAGGCGTAATCGATGATCTCGATATCGGGCACATATTTCGCCGCTTCCAGCGCGAACCGCCGCATCAGCGTGGCGGTGATCGAGAAATTCCCCGCCGCCAGCACGCCCCGGCCGGCTTGGAGCGCCGCCGCGTCGATCTCGGCATAATCCGCCGCCCCCATGCCCGAGGTGCCGACCACCACATGCCGTCCGGCAGCCAGCGCGGCGAGCACATGCCCCTTCACCACGCCGGGCTTGGAATAGTCGATCACCACATCCGACGCGGTGGCGAGCGCCTCGGCCAGCGTGGCGACGAGGCGAACGCCGTTGGCGGCAACGCCCGCGGCCTCGCCTGAATCGCGCCCCGCCGCCGTGCGCGCCACGGCGGCCACCAGGTGAAGGTCGCCCCGCCCGGCGAGCGCCGCGACCAGCGCCCGGCCCACCCAGCCGGTGGCCCCGACGATGACGACACGGGTCGTCATCAGAAGAACGCCTGCAGCCCGGTGATCGCCCGGCCGAGGATCAGCGCATGCACATCATGCGTACCCTCGTAGGTGTTCACGGTCTCAAGGTTCGCCGCATGGCGCAGCACATGGAACTCTTCCGAGATGCCGTTGCCGCCGTGCATATCGCGGGCCTGACGGGCAATATCCAGCGCCTTGCCGCAGTTGTTGCGCTTGACGATCGAGATCGCCTCGGGAGCCAGCGTGCCGGCATCGAACATCCGGCCGACCTGAAGCGAGGCCTGAAGGCCGAGGGTGATCTCGGTCAGCATGTCCGCGAGCTTTTTCTGGTAGAGCTGGGTATTGGCCAGCGGCCGGCCGAACTGCTTGCGGTCGAGGCCATACTGCCGCGCCGCATGGAAGCAGAACTCCGCCGCGCCCATCGCGCCCCAGCTGATGCCGTAGCGCGCGCGGTTGAGACAGCCGAACGGCCCCTTGAGGCCGGAAGCATGCGGCAGAAGCGCGTCCTCGCCCACCTCGACATTGTCCATCACGATCTCGCCGGTGATCGAGGCGCGGAGCGACAGCTTGCCCTCGATCTTCGGGGCCGAAAGGCCCTTCATGCCCTTGTCGAGGATGAAGCCGCGGATCTCGTCATTATGCGCTGCCGATTTTGCCCAGACGACGAACACGTCGGCGATGGGCGAATTGGAAATCCACATCTTCGAGCCATTGATGCGATAGCCGTCGGCGGTCTTCACCGCGCGCGTGCGCATGCCGCCGGGGTCGGAACCGGCGTCCGGCTCGGTCAGGCCGAAGCAGCCGATGAACTCCCCGCGCGCCAGCTTGGGCAGGTACTTCTTCTTCTGCGCCTCCGAGCCGTAGGCCTCGATCGGGTACATCACCAGCGAGGATTGCACGCTCATCATCGAGCGATAGCCGGAATCGACCCGCTCCACCTCGCGCGCCACAAGGCCGTAGGAGACGTAGTTGGCGCCCGCCCCGCCGTATTCCTCGGCCACCGTGATGCCGAGCAGGCCGAGTTCGCCCATCTCGCGGAAGATCGCAGGATCGGTCTTTTCCTTGGCGTAGGCGTCCTTGACGCGCGGCATCAGCTGATCCTGCGCATAGGCGCGGGCGACATCGCGGATCATCCGCTCGTCTTCACTCAGCTGGCTGTCGAGAAGCAGGGGGTCGGCCCAGTCGAAACGGGCCTTGATGTCAGCGGCCATATCCATGCACCTTCGGCGTTCATGAGGGTAGGCCGCCGTTGTGGCATGGCTTTGCTGCCCCCCGCAAGATGAGGAGACCAAAAAATAGCAGTACCTTGCTATATTTTTGATCTGTCACATCGTCGCACCGATCTGCCAGGGCACGAACTCGGCATCGCCATAGCCGAGCTGTTCGGATTTGGACCGCTCGCCCGAGGCAACCTTGAGGATGGTCTCGAAAATCTCCTGCCCCTTGGCCTCCAGCGATACGCCGTCCAGCACGTCGCCGCAGTTGATGTCCATGTCGTCCACCATCTTCTCGTACATCGGCGTGTTGGTGGCGAGCTTGATCGACGGTGTCGGCTTGCAGCCGAAGGCCGAGCCGCGCCCGGTGGTGAAGCACAGGATGTTGGCGCCGCCCGCCACCTGCCCGGTGACGCCGACAGGGTCGTAGCCGGGCGTATCCATGAAGGTGAAGCCCTTCGCCGTCACCGGCTCGGCATAGCGGAACACCCCGCTCATCGTCGCCGTGCCGCCCTTGGCCGCCGCGCCCAGCGATTTTTCGAGGATGGTGGTCAGCCCGCCCAGCTTGTTGCCGGGCGAGGGGTTGTTGTTCATGTCCATCTTGTTGCGCGAGGTGTAATCCTCCCACCACTTGATGATCTCGACCAGCTTCTCGCCGATCTCGCGGGTTTTCGCCCGGCGGGTGAGGAGGTGTTCCGCGCCATAGATTTCCGGTGTCTCGGACAGGATGGACGTGCCGCCGTGCCGCACGAGGATATCCGAAGCGACGCCCAGCGCCGGGTTGGCGGTGATGCCGGAATAGCCGTCCGAGCCGCCGCATTGCAGCGCCAGCATCAGTTCGGACGCCGGCACGGTGGTGCGCCGCGCCCGGTCGGCGATCGGCAGCATGGTCCTGATCGCCTCCACCCCGGCGGCGATGGTCTTTTTCGTCCCGCCCGTCTCCTGGATGGTGAAGGTGCGGAAGGTGTCGCTCTCGCTCATGCCATAGGCGTCTTTCCAGCGCTGGATCTGGAAGCCCTCGCAGCCGAGGCCGACCATCACCACGCCGGCCATGTTCGGGTTGGCGGCATAGCCCCACTGGGTGCGCTTGAGCACTTCATAGCCCTCGCCCTTCACATCGAGCGCGCAGCCCCCGCCATGCACCAGCGGGATCACCCCGTCGATATGCGGATAGTCCCCGAGCAGGCCGGACTGGACGATCTCCTGCGCCATGTAGCGCGCCACGGTGGCCGAGCAGTTCACCGAGGTGAGGATGCCGATGTAGTTGCGGGTGCCGACCTTGCCGTTGGCGCGGCGGAAGCCCTCGAAGGTCGCGCGCTGGCCTTCCGGCAGCAGCGCCTCGTCGGTCGCATCGGCGCAATAGGCATAATCGCGCTCGAAGGCGGCAAAGGTGCAGTTGTGGTCATGCACCCAGGTGCCGGGCGCAAGGTCTGCCGCCGCAAAGCCGATGATCTGGCCGAACTTGCGCACCGGCTCGCCCGAAGCGATCCGGACCGCCGTCATCTTGTGCCCGCGCGGGATGCGCTCGCCCGCCGTGACCCCCAGCACCGTCGCCCCCTGCGCGATCTGGTCAACGGCCACCACCACATTGTCGGCGGCATGCAGGCGGAGGACGCGCGGGGCGGGGGAAGCGGACATGGCAGCTCTCGATTGCGGCTTGGAACAGGAAAAACTCATGCTATGTCATACAACCTCAGTTGAAGTGCAAGCCGATAAAAGCGTGAAGGACGACCGCATGCGCATGACCCTCTCCGCCCGCTCGACCCTGCCGGTCGATGGAACCGCCGGCACGCTGGCCGGCCGCATCTGGCGGCCCGATCTGGCCGGACCGAGTGTTGTCGCCGTGCGCGGCGACGGGGTTTTCGATGTCAGCGCGACCTTCCCCACCATGCGCGACCTGTGCGAGACGGCAAACCCCGCCGCTGCGCTGGCTGCTGTTCCGGGCGAGCGGATCGGCGCCTTCGAGGATATTCTGGCCAACACTGCGCCCGAGTCGCGTGATCCCGCGCGGCCCTGGCTGCTGCCCCCGGTCGATCTTCAGGCGGTGAAGGCTGCCGGGGTCACCTTCGCCGTCTCGATGCTGGAGCGGGTGATCGAGGAGCGGGCGCGCGGCAACCCGGCCGCGGCAGCGGAAATCCGCAAGGAAGTGACGCGCCTCGTCGGCGATGATCTTTCCCGCCTCAGGCCCGGCTCGCCCGAGGCGATGGCGCTGAAGGAGGTGCTGATCGCGCAAGGCGTCTGGAGCCAGTATCTTGAGGTCGGCATCGGCCCGGATGCCGAGATTTTCACCAAGGCACAGGTGCTCTCCTCGGTCGGCACCGGCATGGACGCCGGCTTGCACCCGATCAGCCAGTGGAACAACCCCGAGCCGGAAATCGTGCTGATCGTCACCTCGGCGGGAGCCATCGTCGGCGCGACGCTCGGCAATGATGTCAACCTGCGCGATGTGGAAGGCCGCTCGGCGCTGCTGCTGTCGAAGGCCAAGGACAACAATGCCTCCTCGTCGATCGGCCCGCTGGTCCGCCTGTTCGACGCGACCTTCAGTCTTGATGACGTACGCAGCACCGAGGTGACCCTGCGCGTCGAGGGCGAGGATGGCTTCGTGCTCGACGGCGCGTCGAATGTCGCGAAAATCTCGCGCGATCCCGCCGATCTCGTCAAACAGATGATCGGCCGCCACCATCAGTATCCCGATGGCGCGGTGCTGTTCCTCGGCACGATGTTCGCCCCCACCAAGGATCGCGGCGGCGCGGGCAAGGGCTTCACCCACAGGCTGGGGGATATCGTCACCATCGCCGCGCCGAAACTCGGCAGTCTCGTCAACCGCATGGCCCATTCGGACACCGCGCCGGAATGGACCTTCGGCGTCAGCCATCTGATGCGCAATCTGTCAAGACGCGGGCTGCTGTAGGGGGGCTTGCGAGAAGGCCGCAAGGCCGCCGCATCAGATCACGTTCTTTTCCCGCAGGGGGCGGTCCGCGACGATGCGCTCGTAGGCAAGGTCGGACAGGTCGAGGCTGCGATAGCTGCCGTGGAGGATCAGCTCGGCCAGCCCGCGCCCCACGGCGGGCGATTGCTGCAGGCCGTGGCCGGAAAAGCCGGCGGCGAGATAGCCGTTGGCCAGATCGCCCATCCGCCCGACGACGGCATTATGGTCGAGCAAGGTCATGTCGTAATGCCCGGCCCAGGCGCGACCGGGCCTGATCGCCTCGAAGGCGGGAATGCGCGCGGCGAGCGAAGGCCAGATCACCTCGTCGAACTCGCTCCAGTTGACCTCGAAATCGCGCCCCTCGTCGGTCTCGCTGTCATCGGGCGGGGAATAGCCGCCGATGAAGCCCTCTCCCTCGGGCCGGCACCAGACGCCGGAGGTATCGATCAGCAGCGGAACGCCGCTCAGTTTCGTCTGGCAGGTCCAGGAAAACACGCTGCGCTTCTTGGCATAGACCGGCAGGGGAACGCCGCACATCGCCGCGATCTCCCGCGCGCCCCAGGCCCCGCCGCAATTGACAAAAACGCCGCAGGCGAGGGGGGTGCCGTCCTGCAAGGTGACGCCGGTGATGCGGTTGTTCTCCCGCGTCACACCCGTCACGGTGGCCTCGCGATACTCCGCGCCCAATGCCCGCGCCTTGCGGGCGAAGGCCTGCATCAGCATGTAGCCGTCGAACCAGCCTTCCCCGGTAACGCCGAAGCTGCCGCCGGTCAGGTCATCGACGGCGAGGAACGGGAACCGCGCGGCAAGCTCTTCCCGGTCCATCAGCGCGATATCGGCGCCGAGCGCCTGCTGGAGGACGTGGTTTTCCTTCAGAACCTCGAAGCCCTCGTCATGTGCGACATAAAGATAGCCGCCCTCCTTCAGTCCGATCTCCGGCGCCTCGCCCTCGACGGAAAGATGATCGCCCAGCGCGCGCAGGAAGGCGATGCCATGCATCGAGATGGCGATGTTGACGGGTTGCGAGAACTGCTGGCGGATCGAACTCGCCGACAGCGCCGAGGCGGCTCTGGCATAGGTCCGGTCCCGCTCGATCACCAGCACCCGCCCGGCAAAGGCCGGATCGGCGAGAAGGTGGCAGGCGAGGGACGAGCCCATCACCGCGCCGCCGGCAATAATCACGTCGAAGCTGTCCGCCATCGTCCATCGCCTTTGAATCGGGGCTCGATCCGGGCTAACACATCAGGGCAATCAAGCAAGGCAGAGTGATCATGACAACCCCCCTTTCCGCTGAAACCCTGAGCCTTCTCTCCCGCCTCGGCGTGCCGGAGGGCGCGCTGGCGAAGGAGGGGCTGCCCGCCCGCTCGCCGCTCACCGGTGAGGTGCTCACCCATGTGAAGGCCATGGGCCGGGGCGAGGTGGCGGCGGCCATTGGCCGGGCGGAGGCGGCCTTCCACGCCTGGCGCGAGGTGCCGGCGCCCCGGCGCGGCGAATTCGTCCGCCTGATGGGCGAGGAGCTGCGGGCCGCCAAGGCCGATCTCGGCCTGCTGGTGACCATCGAGGCGGGCAAGATCCTGTCCGAGGGTCTCGGCGAGGTGCAGGAGATGATCGACATCTGCGATTTCGCCGTCGGCCTGTCGCGCCAGCTCTATGGCCTGACCATCGCCACCGAGCGGCCGAGCCACCGGATGATGGAAACATGGCACCCGCTCGGGCCGGTCGGCGTCATCACCGCGTTCAACTTTCCCGTCGCGGTCTGGTCTTGGAATGCCGCGCTCGCCTTCGTCTGCGGGGATTCGGTGGTCTGGAAGCCGAGCGAGAAAACCCCGCTGACCGCGCTCGCCGTGCAGGCCGTGTTTGAAAAGACGGCGCGGCGCTTTGCCGCGGCAGGCAACGGCGCGGTGCCGGCGGGCCTCAGCGAGGTGATCATCGGCGGGCCGGAAGCGGGCGAGGCGCTGGTCGACGATCCGCGCGTGCCGCTGGTCTCGGCCACCGGCTCGACCGCGATGGGCCGCAAGGTCGGCCCGCGCCTGGCCCGGCGCTTTGCCCGATCGCTGCTCGAACTCGGCGGCAACAACGCCGCCATCGTCGCCCCCTCGGCCGATCTCGATCTGGCGCTGCGGGCCATCGCCTTTGCCGCCATCGGCACGGCGGGCCAGCGCTGCACCACCTTGCGCCGGCTGATCGTGCACGAGAGTGTCTATGAGGCGCTCGTGCCCAAGCTGGCCCGGGTCTATGGTTCCGTCCGCATCGGCGATCCGCGCGAGGCGGGCGTTCTCGTCGGCCCGCTGATCGACAAGCTGGCTTTCGACGGCATGGAGGCGGCGCTCTCCGCTGCCCGGCTGGCGGGCGCCACGGTGCATGGCGGCGGCCGCGTCGCCGGCATCGGCGGGGCGGGGGCCTATTATGCCCGGCCCGCGCTGGTCGAGATGCCGGAGCAGACCGGCCCGATGCTGCACGAGACCTTCGCGCCGATTCTCTACGTGACGCGATACCGGACCTTCGAGGAGGCGGTCGCGTTGCAGAACGGCGTCGGCGCCGGCCTGTCCTCCTCGCTGTTCACCCTCGACATGCGCGAGGCGGAGCGTTTCGTCTCAGTCTCCGGGTCCGATTGCGGCATCGCCAACGTCAACATCGGCCCCTCGGGCGCGGAAATCGGCGGTGCCTTCGGCGGCGAGAAGGAGACCGGCGGCGGGCGCGAGGCAGGATCGGACGCGTGGAAGGCCTACATGCGCCGGGCCACCAACACCATCAACTACGGCACCACCCTGCCGCTGGCGCAGGGCGTCACCTTCGATATCGGCGCGTAAGGCGTGGGGGGAGGGCGTCACAGCCCGGCATGATGGCCGATGACCGGCCCCTCACCCCCGGATCGCCGCTGCGATCGCGGCGATCAGATCGGGCACGGGGGCGGAAATATCGACGCTGAGAACAGGCTCGTCCGTCCCCGGCGTTTCCAGCGTGGCAAACTGGCTGTCGAGCAGCGACACCGGCATGAAATGATCGGTGCGCACCGACATGCGCGACCAGATCAGCTCCTTCGAGCCGGCGAGATGGATGAACAGCACCGGCGCGCCCGCTGTGGCGCGGATGCGGTCGCGATAGGCGCGCCTGAGCGCCGAACAGCCGCCGATGGCGATGCCCGGCTCGGCTGCCAGCGCGCGGGCCAGCGTTTCCAGCCAGGGCCAGCGGTCGGCATCGGTCAGCGGTTCGCCCCGGCTCATCTTGGCGATATTGGCGGCGGGATGATAGGCATCGCCATCGAGAAACCGGCCGCCGAGCAGATCGGCCAGCCCCTGGCCGACGCTGGATTTGCCGCAGCCGGAAACGCCCATCACCACCATCAGCCGGGCAGTCCGTTCGGCGGGCGTCAGGTTGCGGGCGGTGACGAGTCCCATCGGGAATATTCCTTTTTGACGCCGTTGCGGCGCAGTGCGGACTTGTCATACAAGGGATCGCACCGGGCTGGAACCGGTTGGGATTGTCTTTTCGGTGAAAATTCACCGGCCGGAATCGAACAGACGGGGAAGGATTGCCGCCGTGGCGCACGCAACTGCCGAGATTGGCCTGATCGGGCTTGGAACCATGGGCGCGGCGCTGGCGCTCAACATCGCCGAGAAGGGCTTTGCCGTCGCGGTGTTCAACCGCACGGCCGAAAAGACCCGGGCATTCCACAAGGGCGCCGGCGTGCTGGCGGAGAAGGTCATCCCCTGCGAGACGCTTGAGGCGCTGGTGGCGGCGATCCGCGCGCCGCGCGCGATCATCCTGATGGTCACCGCTGGCGAGGGGGTGGACAACCAGATCGCCGCGCTGCGCCCGCTGCTCGGGCCCGAGGACATCATCATCGACGCCGGCAACGCCAATTTCCGCGATACCAACCGCCGCATGGCGGAGGCCGACGGGCAGGGCTGGCGCTTTCTCGGCATCGGCGTCTCGGGCGGCGAGGAAGGCGCGCGCCATGGTCCCTCCGTCATGGCCGGCGGCCCCGAGGGCGCGTGGAACCGCGTCGCCCCGGTGTTCCGCGCCATCGCCGCGCAGTACAGGGGCGAACCCTGCGCAGCCCGGATGGGCGAGACCGGCGCCGGCCATTTCGTCAAGACCGTACACAACGGCATCGAATATGCCGACATGCAGATGATCGCCGAGGTCTACGGCGTGATGCGCGATGGCCTTGGCATGGGCGCAGGCGCGATCGGCGATGTCTTCGCCCGCTGGAACGAGGGGGTGCTCAATTCCTACCTCATCGAGATTTCCGCTGCCGTGTCGAAGGCGACCGATGCCGCCACCGGCAAGCCGATGCTGGATATCATTCTCGATCGCGCAGGGCAGAAGGGGACGGGCCGCTGGACAGTGATCGAGGCCCAGCACCTTGGTGCGCCAGTTTCGGCCATCGAAGGGGCCGTGGCGGCCCGCAACATGTCCGCCGCGCTCGCCGAGCGGAAGAAGGGCGAGGCAGTGTTCGGCCCGCGCGGCAAGTCGCGGCCCGACGTGACCATCGAGGCGCTGGAACAGGCGCTGATCGCCGGCAAGATCCTGTGCTACGCGCAAGGCTTCGCGCTGATCACCGCGGCCGCCGCCGATCAGGGCTGGGCGCTGCCGCTGCCCGAGATCGCCCGCATCTGGCGGTCGGGCTGCATCATCCGCTCGACGATGCTGGGCGATATGGCCCGCGCGCTGGAAGCAGCACCGGAGACCAACCTGATGCATTCGGCGCCCTTCACCGGAATGCTGAAGGCGGGTGAAGGCGCGCTGCGGCAGGTTGTGGCGGCCGGCGCGCTCCATGCCCTGCCGGTGCCGGCGCTGGCGGCGGGCCTGGCCTATTTCGACACGATGCGCACGGCGCGCACCACGGCGGACATGATCCAGGGCCAGCGCGACTTTTTCGGCGCGCACGGCTTTGAACGGACCGACCGGCCCGGCGCCCATCACGGGCCATGGGCGATGAATCCAGCGTGAAAGCCTTCAGCCGGCTAATCAAGGCGCGGCTTGGATATTGACGCCGCCCGCCCCAGCGCCGAAGGTAGTCTGGTGCTGGTTCGGGAGGGCTTTGATGCAGGGCATGCTGGATTTTGCGACGCTGAAGGCGGAGGTCGCCTCCGGCCGGATCGATACCGTGCTGGTCTGCATGGTCGACATGCAGGGCCGGCTGATCGGCAAGCGGTTCCATGGCGAGTTCTTCGTCAATGGCGGGCATGAGGAAACCCACGCCTGCGATTACCTGCTGGCTGACGATATCGATATGGAGCCGGTGCCCGGCTACAAGGCGGCGAGCTGGGAGAAGGGCTACGGCGATTTTGTCCTGAAGCCCGACATGGCCACCCTGCGCCGGGTGCCGTGGATCGAGGGCACGGCAATGGTGCTGTGCGATGTGCTCGATCACCACCACCACGATGTGCCCCATTCCCCGCGCGCGATCCTGAAGAAGCAGGTGGCGCGCCTCGCCGGGCGCGGGATGATGGCCTATCTGGCCTCCGAACTGGAATTCTACCTGTTCGACGAGAGCTACGAGGCGATCCGCGCCAAGCGCTACCATGGCCCGAAGACCGCCGGCGACTACATCGAGGACTACCACATCCTCCAGACCACCAAGGAAGAGGACGTGATGCGCGCGGTGCGCCTCGGCCTTTCCGGTGCCGGCATTCCGGTTGAAAATTCAAAGGGCGAGTGGGGGCCGGGGCAGGAGGAGATCAACGTCCGCTATGCCGACGCGCTGACCATGGCCGACCGGCATGTGATCATCAAGAACGGCATCAAGGAGATCGCCTGGGCCAAGGGCAAGGCGGTGACCTTCATGGCCAAGTGGCGGGCGGACCTTGCCGGCTCGTCCTCGCATGTCCATGCCTCGCTGTGGGATGCGGAGGGCAAGACCCCGCTGTTTCTCGATAAAGGCCAGCCCTTCGGCATGTCGGCGCTGATGCGCTCGTTCGTCGCCGGGCAGATCAAGTACGCGCCGGACTACACCTGGTTTCTCGCGCCCTACATCAATTCCTACAAGCGCTTCATGGCCGGCACCTTCGCGCCGACGAAAACGGTGTGGAGCCGTGACAACCGCACAGCCGGCTTCCGCCTCTGCGGCGAGAATTCGAAAGCCATCCGCATGGAATGCCGCATCGGCGGGGCAGACCTCAACCCCTACCTCGCCTTTGCCGCGCTGATCGCCGCCGGTCTGGCCGGAATCGATGAGAAGCTGGAGCTTGGCGCGCCGCATGCGGGCGATGCCTATGGCGGCCGGCGCCTGACCGAAGTGCCGAAGACACTGCGCGAGGCGGCCGTGACCATGGATCGCTCGAAATTCCTGCGCGGCGCACTCGGCGATGATGTCGTCGACCATTATGTCCACACCGCCCGCTGGGAGCAGGCGGAATTCGACCGCAAGGTGACCGATTGGGAACTGTTCCGCGGGTTTGAACGCTACTGAGTGATCCATGACCGAGATTGTCTGTACCTCCCCCATCGATGGCGGCGAGGTCGCGCGCCTGAAAACCCTGTCGGAGAGCGAGATCGCCGCCGCCGTGGCCGCCGCCCGCGCGGCGCAGAAGGCGTGGCGCCGCGTGCCGGTGGCCGAACGCGCCGTACTGCTGACGCGGTTTGTCGAGGCCATGCTGGCAATGCGCGACGATATCGGGCCGGAGATCACCCGCCAGATGGGCCGGCCGATCCGCTATGCCGGGGGCGAACTCAACGGCTTCGCCGAGCGTGCGCGCTACATGATCGACCTTGCCGAAGAGGCGCTGAAACCGCTGGAGCCGGCGGCGAAGGCGGGGTTCACCCGGTTCATCGCGCGTGAGCCGCTCGGCGTCGTCCTCGTCGTCGCGCCGTGGAACTATCCGTATCTCACCGCGGTCAACACCGTCGTTCCCGCACTGATGGCGGGCAATGCGGTGTTGCTCAAGCATGCGGCGCAGACCATTCTGGTGGGCCGGCGGTTCCAGATGGCGGCGGATGCGGCGGGCCTGCCGAAAGACCTGTTCGCCACGCTGGTGATGGGCCACGAGGACACCTCTCGGCTGATCGCTTCGGGCAATATCGACCACATTGCCTTCACCGGCTCGGTCGAGGCGGGGCGCGCCATCGAGCGCGCGGCAGCCGGCACCTTCGCCTCCGTCGGGCTGGAACTGGGCGGCAAGGATCCGGCCTATGTCCGCCCCGATGCCGATCTCAGATATGCGGTCGAGACGGTGGTCGACGGCGCGTTCTTCAATTCCGGCCAGTGCTGCTGCGGCATCGAGCGGGTCTATGTCCATGCCGATGTCTACGACCGGTTCCTGGCCGATGCGGTGGCGCTGACCGGGCAGTACGTGCTCGGCAATCCGCTGGACGAGGCGACGACGCTCGGCCCGATGGCGCAGCTGCGCCTCGCCGAAACGGTGCGCCGTCATAATGCCGATGCGCTGGCGCGCGGCGCAAAGGCGCATCTCGACCCCCGCGCCTTTGCCGCCGACAAGGCCGGCACGCCCTATCTCGCGCCGCAGATTTTCACGGCTGTCGACCATGGCATGCTGGTGATGAGCGAGGAAACCTTCGGCCCGGTCATCGGCATCATGCCGGTGCGCGATGATGCCGAGGCGATCCGCCTGATGAACGACAGCCGCTATGGTCTCACCGCCGCGCTTTTCACCAGCGATGCCGGCGCGGCGCGGACGATCGGCGAGGAGCTGGAAACCGGCACGGTGTTCATGAACCGCTGCGATTATCTCGACCCCGGCCTCGCCTGGACCGGGGTGAAGGAGACGGGGCGCGGCGTCTCCCTCTCGCGCCTGGCCTATGACGCGCTGACGCGGCCGAAATCCTATCACCTCAAGCATCTGTAAGGACGCCTCGATGACCCTGCCGATCTCCCTGCGCGGCAACTGGAACTACCCCACCGCCACCCGCTTCGGCGCCGGCCGCATTGCAGAGCTCGCCGAGTGCGTGCGCGCGGCCGGCATCGCCCGCCCGCTGCTGGTGACCGATCCGGTTCTGGCGAAAATGCCGATGGTTGCTGCCGCCAGGGCGCAGCTCGATGCCGCGGGCCTGCCCTGCGCCATCTTCTCGGATGTGAAGCCCAACCCCGTCGCCACCAATGTCGAGGCGGGGCTGAAGGTGCTGCGCGCCGGCAATCATGATGGCGTGGTCGCCTTCGGCGGCGGCTCGGCGCTCGATGCCGGCAAGGTCATCGCCTTCATGGCCGGGCAGACCCGGCCGATGTGGGATTTCGAGGATATCGGCGATTGGTGGACGCGCGCCAACCCCGATGGCATCGCCCCCATCGTCGCGGTGCCGACCACGGCGGGTACCGGCTCGGAGGTGGGGCGTGCCGGCGTCATCACCGATGAGACGACGCATACGAAGAAGGTGATCTTCCATCCGAAGATGATGCCGAAGATCACGCTGTGCGACCCCGAATTGACCGTCGGCATGCCGCGCTTCATCACGGTGGGGACGGGCATGGATGCCTTCGCCCATTGTCTCGAAGCCTATTGCGGCCCGTTCTACCATCCGCTGGCCGATGGCATTGCGCTTGAAGGCATGAGGCTGGTGAAGGAATTCCTGCCTCGCGCGGCGAAGGACGGCACGGATATCGAGGCGCGCGCGCAGATGATGTCCGCCGCCGCGATGGGCGCCACCGCGTTCCAGAAGGCGCTGGGGGCGATCCATGCGCTGTCGCACCCGGTCGGCTCGCTGCACAACACCCACCACGGCATGACCAACGCCACCTTCATGCCCTATGTGCTGGCCTTCAACCGCCCGGCAGTGGAGGACAAGCTTGCCCGAGTCGCCGCCTATCTCGGGCTGAAGCCGGGCTTCGATGGTTTCTTCGATTTCGTGATGGACCTCCGCGCGACGCTGGGCGTGCCGCATACCCTGCCGGAGCTGGGTGTCGCCAACCCCGATATCGGCCTGATGGCGAAGATGTCGCCGGTGGACCCGACGGCGGGCGGCAACCCGGTGCTGCTGGATGAAGCTGCTTCCGCCCGCCTCTTCGGGCAGGCGATGACCGGCAAACTCTGACGCAGGCTAGCTGCGGATCCCGTCGGCGAAGGGATCGCCGGGGGAGCGGATCAGCACCGCATCCCCGGTGATATAGGCCCGGCCAGTGATGACGGGGGCGATTTTGCCCCCGTCCAGCGCGGTATAGCGGCCGGTGAACCGGCTGCCGATCACGCTTTCCTGCACCCAGTCCGTCTCCGGCGCTAGCTTGCCGTCCGCCGCAAGGCAGGCGAGCTTGGCACTGGTGCCAGTGCCGCAGGGCGAGCGGTCATACGCCCCGCCCGAGCACAAGACGAACGAGCGGGAGTTGGCCTCCGCCATGCCCGGGGCGCCGAAAATCTCGATATGGTCGATCCGCCCGCCCTCGACCGAGGACAGCCCCTGCGCATCCAGCGCATCCTGAATCGCCTGCGATACGCTCATCAGCCGCGGGAGATGCGCGATGTGAACCGGGCAGGGGGCGTCCTCGGTGAGGAAGAACCAGTTGCCCCCCCAGGCAACATCGCCGGTGATGCGGCCGAGGCCCGGCACCTCCAGCGTCAGCGCCTTGGTGTGGCGATAGCTCGGCACATTGCGGATGCGGGCGGTGTTGGCATCCAGCAGCTCGAAGGTCACGACGCCGACCGGCGTTTCCACCCTGTGCTCGCCGGGGCCGATCCGCCCGAGATGCGCCAGCGTCACGGCAAGTCCGATGGTGCCGTGCCCGCACATGCCCAGCATGCCGGCGTTGTTGAAGAAAATGACGCCGGTGACGCAGGTGGGATCGACCGGCGGCACGAGAAGGCCGCCGACCAGTGCATCATAGCCGCGCGGCTCGTTGACCGCGAAGGAGCGGACGGCATCGAACTCCCGCGCAAACAGCGTTCTCCGGTCCGCCAGACTGCCGTTGCCGAGATCCGGCCCGCCCTCGATGATCAGCCGCGTCGGCTCGCCTTCGGTGTGGGAATCGATGACCCGCATGGCGCTCACCCGTTCAGCCGCGACCAGTCTGCATACCAACGCTTGAACAGATCAAGCTGGGTCCGGGCAAAATGCTGCTGGCTGGCCGACAGCGCATCGGACGCATTGAAATGAAGCTCGTACTCCGGGTTCCCTTCCAGCACCATCAGGTATTTGAAGAAGAGAACGAGATCGACGCCCTCATCGAAAGTGGAGAGCACCTTCAGCGCGGCTTCCAGTTCGCCCGCCAGCCGCCGCGCGGTGGCATCGCCCGCCGCCGCCTGCTCGCACAGGCTCACCAGATGCAGCACCTCCTTCGGCAGCACGTTGCCGATGCCGGTGATCGCGCCCTTCGCGCCGCAGTTGACATAGCCGTGGAACACTTCGGTATCGACGCCGACCATCAGCGTCAGCGCCTCCGACCGGCCGGTGATATGCTCGGCGGCATAGCTCATCGCCTTCGCGCTGCCGAATTCCTTGAAGCCGATCAAGTGCGGATAGCGCTCATGCAGCGCAAAGAACAGATCCGCCTTGGTCTCGAAGCCGTAGTACGGGCTGTTGTAGATCACCGAGGGCAAACCGTCGCCCGCTTCCAGAATGGCGGAAAAATGTGCCTTCTGCGCGGCAGGGGACGAGCCGCGGGAGAGAACGCGCGGAATGATCATCAAACCGGCAGCCCTGACCTTTTTTGCATGCGCGGCGAGCGCGGCGGCGCGTGCCGGGTTCTGCGCCCCGGTGCCGACGATCACCCGGACCCCGGCGGATACGAGGCGCTCGACGCCCTCCATCCGCTGCTCGTCGGTCAACAGCGGCCAGTCGCCCATCGAACCGCAATAGACGACCGAGGCCATGCCATGGCCGACCAGCTCCCGCGCCGTCTTCACCAGCGCGTCGAAATCCGGCGTCCGGTCGGCGCGGCAGGGGGTCATCAGCGCGGGGATGACGCCGGAAAAGACGTTGTCGGCCATGGCGGAACCTTTCGGAGGGAGGACGGCGCAAGGAGTGGAAAACAATCACGAATGAGAAATTGTAGATTTTATACAATCCTGCCGTCAAGCGGCTTGAAAGGGATCGCCCTGCATGCCCGGCTGAAAATGGCCACGCCGCCATGTTGCGCCGGGCAATAGGTCAGAGTTGAACCAATCCCCATCAACTTCGCCGTTACCGGTTGCGGAAGGCGGGACACCGTGCTTGGATCACTGTCATAAGGGTCACTGTCCTGTCATCGACGGGCGATAGAGCGGGGCGTGACCGATAAGCCCGGGGTGGTCCCGGCTGAAAAGGGAGATGACAATGGCGTTCTTTTCGCGATCCCATCTGTTTGCCGCAACCGCGCTGACGCTGGCTGCCGGCCCGGCGCTGGCGCAGACCGAGATCCAGTGGTGGCACGCGATGACCGGCGCCAACAACGACGTCGTCAACAAGCTCGCTGCCGATTTCAATGCGGCCCAGAAGGATTACAAGGTCGTCGTCACCTACAAGGGCTCCTACCCCGACACGATGAACGCCGGCATCGCGGCCTTCCGCGCCGGCAATGCGCCGCACATCCTGCAGGTGTTCGAGGTCGGCACCGCCTCGATGATGGGCGCCGGCCGCGCCATCAAGCCGGTGGCCGAGGTGATGAAGGAAGCGGGCGAGAAGTTCGATCCTGCCGCCTATCTCCCGGCGGTAAAGGCCTATTATTCCACCGCCAAGGGCGATCTTCTGTCGTTTCCGTTCAATTCCTCATCCTCGGTGATGTGGTACAACAAGGACGCTTTCAAGAAGGCGGGCTTGAACCCCGATGCCCCGCCGAAGACCTGGCCGGACGTGTTTGATGCCGCCAAGAAGCTTCAGGCGGCCGGCTATGCCTCCTGCGGCTTTGCCTCGGCCTGGATCACCTGGCTGAACATCGAGCAGTTCTCGGTGTGGCATAACGTGCCGCTGGCCACCAAGGGCAACGGCATCGACGGGTTCGACGCCGAACTGAAGATCAACGCCCCGATCTTCGTCAATCATTTCAAGAATCTGGCCGAGTTGCAGAAGACCAAGACCTTCGACTATTCCGGCCGCACCAACACCGGCGAGGGGCGCTTCACCTCGGGTGAATGCCCGATCATGCTCACCTCTTCGGGGTTCTACGGCAACGTCAAGGCCAACGCCAAGTTCGATTGGGCGAATGCGCCGATGCCGTACTATCCCGATGCGCCGGGCGCACCGCAGAACTCGACCCTCGGCGGCGCCTCGCTGTGGGTGATGGCCGGCAAGAAGGCCGAGGAATACAAGGGCGTCGCCAAGTTCTTCGCCTTCCTGTCGAATGTCGACCGCCAGGTGAAGCTGCACACC
>ERZ1645187.480-NODE-480-length-39264-cov-7.768344_pt1 | contig 39264 bp, 31 predicted proteins | sample MGYA00575352_ERZ1645187 | MGnify/ENA primary metagenome ERZ1645187 (study PRJEB40837, sample SAMN11349314) | freshwater sediment metagenome | isolation source: river sediment | host: Sediment | place: India: Wazaribad , New Delhi | collected 2017-02-21 ... | reverse complement strand
TCCGGTGCTCGCGAAGCGGGTTGATCTGAGAGATATTCATGGAACAGAGCTGCTCGTGGGAATACCCGTAAAAGGCGGAAGCCGCGGCGTTCGCGTCGAGGATCGTCCCCTTCTCGGGGTCGAGGAGCAGGATCGCCTCGACATTGTCGTCGAACAGCGCGCTGTATCTCTTTTTCGCGTCCGAGAGCGCTCCGAGGCAGGAACACAGGCGGGAAACGACAAGATAGACCACAAGACTTCCGGACGCGATGCCGAGAATCCACGGAAATGAAAGGGACGGTTCGAGGATGCGTTCCTTCATCAACAGGATGAACCCCGCGTGGACGCCCCCGATCGCAAGCGCGACAAACACCGTCAGGAGAACATATTTCAATTTTCGGGGCACCGAGAGGCCTCCTTTGCGTATCCGTATACACGGAAGCATTATCCCAAAAAAAGCGAAAGAATGCACCCCGCTGCGCGTTTTTTGTGGCGGGACCGCGACGGATGTGATACACTACGTTCGATGAGAAAGGTTCTTTGTTTTTCCATACGAATTGTGCTCGCACTTGTGTTCCTTTTCTTCCTTGCGCCCGGAGAGTATGGATGCAAGGAGGTTTGTGCTTGGGAGGAAATACGGTACGGAAGGGGCAAGACGGTCGCCCTGACGTTCGATGACGGTCCCCAGGCGGGATATACGGACCGGATTCTCGATATCCTGAAGCGCTATAACGTCAAGAGTTCTTTTTTCGTCGTGGGCGGCAACGCGGCGAGTGAATCGGAACTTATCAAGCGGACGGTCGCCGAAGGGCATCTTGTGGCGAATCATTCGCAGTATCACAACAACCTGACGAAATTGCCGCCGGAAAACGTACATATAGAGTGGGACATGTGCCAGGATACGATTCGCGCGATAACGGGATCCTACCCGGCGTATTGTCGCCCTCCCGGAGGGCAGTACAACGCACACGTTCTGGAACTCGCGGCGAAACGGGGCCTCGTTTCGGTCTTCTGGACGGTGAACCCCGGAGACTACGGAGCGAAGGATTCCGCGGAAGACCTTGCGCGGAAAGTTGTGCGGCAGATACACCCGGGGGCGATCGTCCTGCTTCACATCGGCGTCGCGCCGACGGTCGAGGCGCTTCCCGCGATCATCGAAGGAATACGCAACAGGGGATATTCGTTTGTCACCGTAGATCAGCTTCCGCGCCGGGATACGGCGCGATTGCACCATACCGCCGGAAAAGGCCAGTAACCTTCTCCGGTAACTCCTCCGACACGAGAAAGCCGGAGCGGTTTTTTTCCCGCTCCGGCTTTCTCGTGTTCTGTCGCCATGACATGATAGAATGAGCGCGAATCCTCCCGGGGCACACCCGGGCGGGGTATGAAGCATTGTTCAATGATGACGAATCTACGGGGTGATACGGTGAATCTTTGCTATATGGACGGGGTGTTCCGGCCGCTGAACGAGACGAAGCTCCCGGTTTCCGATCTGATCATCCAGCGCGGCGTCGGCGTGTTCGAGTCCATTCCGACCGTCGACGGCCGTCCGCTGTGCATGACGGCGCATATCGAGCGCCTGCTCGTCTCGGCGAACGCATCGACGATAGACCTGCCCGTCGCTCCCGACGAAATGAAGTCCATCATCCGCGAGGGGCTCTCGCGGCTCGCGCGCATGGAGCCCGGCCGGGAGACCCTCATTCGTCCGTATATCACGGGCGGAGACGATTTCGATGAGCTGAAGGGATTCCTGCATCCCCGGTTTTTCATTCTCTTCGAGAACGCGAACCGTCCGCCGAAGGAACTCTACGAGAAGGGCGTCCTTCTCTGGCCCCTCGATATGGCGCGCCGCTCCCCCGAAACGAAGAGCGTCGACTATATGACGTCGTATTCGCTCGAAGCGCGGGAAAACGGCGCGTTCGAGGTGCTGTACTGTCCGGGCGGAGAGATCACGGAAGGGGCGCACAGCAGCTTCTTTCTGGTCCGGGACGGCGAACTCGTCACGGCGCCGCTGACCCGCGTGCTTTCGGGAACCACGCGCCGGATCGTCATCGAACTGGCGCGGCGGAACGGAATCCGCGTCTGTGAAAGCGTCGCGCTCCTGGCCGGACTCTCCGGATACCAGGAAGCGTTCATAACGGGGTCGCTCAAGGGCATCCTTCCTGTCGTGGGCGTCGGCGGAACCGTTATCGGAGACGGACGACCCGGTGCGGTGACGAAACGCCTTCGGGAGATCTACGCGAGCGGCATATCGGAATGGCTCGAGTGACGGGATAGCTCCGGGGGGGCGAAAACGGCGGGAGCCCCGCGAATCGCTCACGGAAAGGCGGCGCTGCGAAATGGACGAAAGACGCCTCGACCTGAACGACAAACCGCGAAAACAGGGGCCGGTTCTCTACTGGATGAGCCGGGAACAGCGGGCGTTCGACAACTGGGGGCTTCTGGCCGCGGCCGCGGAAGCCCGCGAGATGCGCGCGCCGCTCTATGTCGTCTTTGCGCTCGCTCCGTCGTTTCTCGGCGCGACCTGGCGACAGTACGACTTTCTGCTTCGCGGACTCCGCGAAACGGAACGGCAGCTTCGCGACCGCCGCATCCCCCTTCTGATACGGACCGGCGAGCCTCCCGACAGCGTCGGCGCGCTCGCCCGGGAACTTTCCGCGGGGTCGGTGTTCACGGATTTCGACCCCCTCCGACCGAAGACCGCTTGGCGGAAAGCGCTCGCGGCGTCGCTTCCCGTCCGGCTGACCGAAGTCGACGGCCACAATATCGTTCCCTGCCGCGTCGCGTCGCAGAAACGCGAATACGCGGCCCGGACGCTGCGTCCGAAACTCCACTCGCTGCTTCCCGAACGGCTGACCGACATCCCCGCGCTCGATACGCACCCCTTCCCCCCCGACGACTTCCCGGCCCCGCAGGACTTCGACGCCCTCGAACGCCGGATCACGGCGGACCCTTCCGTTTCTCCCGTTCGCGAATTTCCGCCCGGCTATTCGGCCGGAATGGAACGCCTCCGAACATTTCTCGAAGAGAAGCTCGATCGCTACCCGGAAGACCGGAACGACCCGTGCAGGGACGCCCTCTCGGGGCTCTCTCCGTACCTTCATTTCGGCCAGATCTCCGCGCAGCGCGTCGCCTTCGAAGCGTCTCGAACCGTGTCTCCGGGCGCCGGGGCGTTTCTCGAAGAACTCATCGTCCGCAGGGAACTCGCGGACAACTTCTGCCTGCACGCGCCGTCGTACGACACGCCGGACGCGTGGCCGGACTGGGGAAGAAAGACGCTCGAACGCCATTCGGGAGACCATCGCGAATACATCTATCCGAAGGAAACGCTCGAGGCCGCGGAAACCCACGATCCTCTCTGGAACGCGGCGCAGCGGGAGATGACCGAGCGGGGCAAGATGCACGGGTGGCTCCGGATGTACTGGGTCAAGAAGCTCCTCGAATGGACGGAAACGCCGGAAGAGGCGCTCGCGCTCGCGATCGCGATGAACGACCGCTACGAACTCGACGGGCGCGACCCGAACGGATACGCGGGAATCGCCTGGGGACTGGCCGGATTGCATGACCGGCCCTGGGGAGAACGACCGGTCTTCGGGCTGGTCCGCACGATGACGTTCGACGGAGCGAAGCGGAAATTCGATCTGCGACGGTATCTCGAGAGCGCATCGCGCAACAAAAGGTCAAAGTAGATCAAGGCTTTCCATCACTATTTTGGTCTTGAATCTGCTCGAATAGGGAACGCTTCGGACGCATCGGGCAAGGAAGTCGTCGCGTTGCGCACGACCCCCCCGCTTTTTCTATGAGGGCAGAAAGCCGTTCGTCCGTCGCCGGGGGGAACGCAGGAAATCCGACGGATGCTTTCTGTGAAACGACGCGCCCCCACGTTTCACGTGAAACGTCGACGTTCGCTGGAAACGGCGGATCGACGTTCATGAACGCTTCTGCGACAACGTGCGACGCGGACGGAACGACTCCGGCGCAAGCAGGTCGCGTCGTGAACGACCGAACCGCCTGACACGGCGCCATATCCGGGTGCGGCTGCAACCATGCCGTGTGTGTTGGGGCTTCATCGTTGCGCCATAAGGCGCATGATTCGGGGCTATTCGCGACCGGCACGAAGTCGCGGACGAATCTTCCACGCGAACGACGCCGCGACCACGGCCTTGACCGCGTCGACGACGATAAAGGGCAACACGCCGATCTGAATGACGCGAACGACTCCAATCGGCTTTCCGACGATCCACGTCATATTCCACAGAAGAAATGTAGCCCCCGCGGCATACAGAACCGCGACGGACGCGACTCCCGCAAGAAGATAGCGCGCGAACCCCGGCCGCTCGCCCTCGGTGAGGCGCCCGGCGCACCACGCCATCGGAACGAACCCCAGGATGTACCCGAACGTCGGAGACAGGACGGATTGAATCCCGCCTCCGGTCGTGAATACGGGAAAGCCGAAGAGTCCCATGGCGATATAGGCGACCTGGGAAAGAGCGCCGAGCTTTTTCCCGAGAAGAAAACCCGATAGAAGGACCACGAGAACCTGCAACGTGACCGGGACGGCCCCGAGCGGAACCGATATCCGGGCCGCGAGAGCCGTCAGGACCGCATAGAGAGCCGAAAGAACGATGCCGCGCGTCTGCATGAAGAACCCCTCCGTCGTGTCGCCGTTTGCAGGGCGAAATAAATCATTCGGCGTCGGTTCGACCGATCGCCGAAAGGTGCGAACAACGCTTCCGTTTTTACTCCGAAAAACGGTATATGTCAACGCGCATTTGCATAGGGTTGACAAAAAAACGACAAATGGCGAACCTCACCGCACGGATTCGATCCGTATTCGTTGAAAATCGTAACGTAGGCCATATTAAATGAGTGCCAAGCATTTGTCCTATGCTGACTATAGTTCTCGCTCGCAGGAGTCTCGGGAGACGATACGGTTCAATTCCCCGGTGATACACTGCAGAAACGGCGATACATCCGCACTATGGCCGCGAAATGGCGGCGAAATCGCCCCGGAATGGTTGAGAAATCGCATACAGGAGAGGGATAAACGGCCTAAAACAGGGAAAGACGCGACCGGAAAGAACATTTTCGGAGACGAGGTCAAAGTTCTGTGACGAGTGCGCGGTTGTTGTATGAAAATGGCCGGCCGTACGGCGGATGATCCAATGGGTTCGTTCGACGCTGATTCTTTGACGTGCTTTCTGTTCGGAAGAATGCGCGGAAAGCGCCTCGACGGCGGATCCGCCGCGGGAGGGAGAGCGAATGGAGTGCCTCATTCGTATGTCCGTTGCGTGTGCGTGTCATCGAATGTGCGCCCGATCGGTCCGTTGAAATTCTCGCTGCGCACAACGAGCGCGGCGTGCGCGTTCCCCTCTTCGCGAGCGCCGTTGTGTTGTCGGAAATGTTGGAGAACGAAAGCGGAATGGAGTCGGAAGATGACGCCGGGGCGTTTTTCGCGCCGAGACGTCAATGAGCGGGGTAATGTTACAGGACGACGGAATCGTCGGTCCAGTCGAATTCGACGAGCATCTTTCGCGCGCGTCGTTCGCAGAGGTGTTCGTTCAACGAATCGACCTGTTCAATCGGCACGGAGGCGAAAAGACGGACATCCTCCGCATATTCGGGCGTTTCGACGACGGAATCGTGCTTTCGCAGAAGCGCCATCGTCTCCGCGAGATGATCGTACCGGACGTTCAAATAGCATCGTCGCGCCGGAATGCGCGAAACCTGTCCGGCGAGTCGGATCGCTTCGGATGCCACGGATCCGTACGCCTCGATGAGGCCGCGAACCCCGAGCTTGATTCCCCCGAAGAAACGGACGATCAGAACGCAACAATTCGTCAGGCCGCTGCGCTGAAGCGCTCCGAGAATGGGTCTTCCGGCCGTTCCGGACGGCTCCCCTGCGTCCGTCGAGAATTCGACCGCGTTCGGGAATCCTATGCGATACGCGTAGCAGATATGCGTCGCATTCCGGTGGCGTTCGCCTGTTTCGGACACGATGACTTTGACGTCCGCGCCATTTCGGACGCATCGGACGACGCCGAAAAAACGCGATCGTTGGATGACTTCCCTATATTCGGCATCCTCGAGCGGTTCGAGGAAAACCGCGTTCATTTCCATGCATCGCGCAGACGCCTGTAGGTCTCTTCGAGCGCTTCGGCGACGACGCGAACGTCGGAGAAAACGGGCATGAAATTCGTGTCTCCATTCCAACGCGGCACGATGTGAACATGCAAATGTTCATCCAACCCCGCGCCCGAAACCTTTCCTAGATTGACGCCGATATTGTATCCCTGCGGATTCATCGCGCGCTTCAGACATTCGAGGGCGCGCGCGACATGCGAATGCATATCAATCACTTCTTCAGGGAGAAGATGCACATAATCGGCCGTATGACGATATGGCGCCACCATAAGATGCCCCGGATTGTACGGAAACGCGTTGCAGATGACGAAGCAGTGCTGTCCGCGAGCGATGATCATGTGTTGGGCGTCGCGTTCCTCCTTCGGATATTCGCAGAGAAAGCAACCGTTTGTCGGTTCGTTTGTTTTGATATACGTCATTCTCCATGGTGCGAATATATGATCCATTGTGACACCTCGTTCCGGAAGTTTGTACATCGTCAGATGCGAAACAGACCGTGATTTGTATATTCCTCCGCCGAATTCGGAATATGTATCCCGTTTTTGAACGTACCCGTTTGTTATGTCGCACACTCGACGTGTGTATCGGTGCGTAAATTTGCGCTTCGATGCGATGATCGCGCATTTTGAGACGACCAACGAGTCGATACAAAATCGTCAACTCGCGGGTGCGCGCACAACGCAAGGTCGCGTCACCGGAGCTGTTTGCCGGGATGCACAGCCGATGCGCTTGCATTACTGCGAATCAGGAATGTTTCACGTGAAACATTCCACGGGTGGCGCATGGAGCCACGCAAAAGCGAGAGATTCAGTCAAAAAAAGCATCCATTGTCGCGAATCGTCATCGGATGGAATGATTGTACTCCTCGCGCCTCGTTTGGTTGAAAAGCACTGTCTGTCGAATTCAAGGAGACGTGCGTCGCGTAGATATTCTCAATCGTTGCTGGATAGAAAAACAACGATGCTCGTGTATTGTTCACTCGACAAACGTGCTCCACCGTCATAGTTCTCCAGACATCGAAAATCGCCGTAGGTCATTTAGTGTTCATGCGTATAGAAAACGTGTTATTGTGAAAAATGTGACGATGTATTCATGTACGCGAATCATACGCCAAGAGAAAGGCGCCATACTATTTCATTTGATGCAGCAAATTAACTAATAAACAACCGTGTAAATTTATTATTATTTTTTAAGATTAGCCGAAAGCTTCAAATGCTCGTAATGCTGCCCTGATTGATCGCCATGCAACTTTCGTGAACGTTGGAAAACGAATCGAGCGTTCTCGTGGGTTCGCAAGATACTATGAGACGTATTCAAAAACGGCTCTCGTCCGTTACGGGTGGAAAAAAGCCTCGAACGTCGATCTGCTTCCGGTGACGCGTTGCATATTATTGGCGTTATGAGCGGAAAACCAGAAACTCTATCGTATATGTTGTGGAATCTTTCAATACAGACCGCTAGTATTCAAAATACTTCCGAAGTGTTATGCACGTTCGTTGTAGAAACGTCGTCGCGTCGAATTTCTTCAGCGCGATCCGTTGCATCATGAAAGAGAAAAAACGCTCGTACGGTTGCGCTTTCCGTGACACGATCGATACCAGTGCGCACAAGATCCTCGGCATCCGTGAACGTGATGCGTCTTGCCTCGTGTCGCAGATATGCTCGGGATTCTTCACGCACTGACTCAAACGCGAGCAAAAAGTGCATAGTACGTTTAAAAAAATAAGTCTTCTAAAATAAAATTTTATACAACTATATTAGATTTTATGCGTGCGCTATTTGTTCTTATTCTTTGTCTGCTTCATGTCTTGTATGATCGACCGGATCACCATCCATGCCTGATGAAGCCCTATCAGAGCTCCCACGGTCATTCCAGCGCTTCTCGACCATTCCGGACACCCTTTTTCGACACAGTACCCGCCTACGAGATGTCCCAAGAAAATAAACCCGCCTATCAGGAACGCTACGGAGATGATCTTTCCAAAGACGATGAAATCGTCGGCTCGAATTTTCATCGCGATTATTTCCCGGGAAATATTTCTTCCGCGTTCGCTTCGAGGATAGCGCACAGGGCAACGAAGCGTTCTTGATCGATGCCCTTTATCGTCAAGGATAGCGATTCGCCCATCCTCCTCGCCTTGACGCTCGCGCCCCACTGTCTGCTTGCCTTCTCGAATCGTTCCGGAAGCCGGACTCGCTTCGAGGACGTTCGTCGCGGCGCTTCAATATTGATGTCGCCGGGGTGGTCTGTCGTTGCCGGTTCTTCGTTCATGGAAGCGATGTACTCTTCGAGATCGCGTACGGACAGGCGTCGCGTCTGAACGTCCAGTGCGATCCGTTCCGCTTCGTCCGTTTCCATGCCGATGAGGAGGCGGGCGTGACCTTCGGTAAGCGCTCCGTCTTCGAGCATATCCTGAATGCGGTCCGAAAGATTGAGAAGGCGGATCGTGTTCGTCACCCGGCTGCGACTCCATCCGATTCGCGACGCCAGTGTCTCCTGTGTGAGCTGGTGGTCCCGGATCAGGGCGGAAAGCGCCCTGGCCGTCTCAAGGACGGAAAGGTCCTCGCGCTGGAGGTTTTCTATCAGCGCGATCTCGCGCAGATTCCGGTCGTCCCCTTCGACGATGCGAACGGGGATCTCCATGCACCCCGCCATCGTGGCGGCGCGCCATCTCCGTTCGCCGGCGACGATACGGTATTTCTCCTCCTCGCGCGCGACGAGCACCGGCTGAACGACGCCGTGTTCGCGGATGCTTTCCGCCAGCGATGCGAGTCCTTCTTCATTCATGTGGCTTCGGGGTTGTTTCGGGTTGGGCAGCAGCAGTTCGATGGGGAGGGTCGTCGGATCGGCCGCGGATCGCTTGTCCGTCTGTTCGTCCGCTGCGGGAAGAATGGCGCCGAGTCCGCGCCCTAACGCCCGTGGCCGAGCCATCGTGCAGCCGCCTCCTTCGCGAACGAGGAATAGGCGAGGGCGCCCGCACAGTTCGCGTCGTAATAGGCGACCGGCGAAGCGAAGCTCGGCGCCTCGGAGAGTCGGATGTTTCTCGGGATGACTGTCTCGAATACCGCCGTCGGAAACTGTTTTCGGACTTCTTCCGCCACTTCGTTCGACAGATTTGTGCGGCCGTCGAACATCGTGAGAAGGACGCCGTCGATGCCGATATGCGGATTCAGGGATTCTCGAAGGAGTTGAACCGTATGGGCGAGTTGTCCGACGCCTTCGAGCGCGTAGTATTCGCACTGGATCGGAATCACGAGTTTGTCGGCGGCGACGAGCGCGTTGATTGTCAGAAGGCCGAGGGAGGGGGGGCAATCGATCAGCGCCACATCGTATCCCGAGAGCCGCGAGAGATGCTTTCGAAGTTGCGTTTCGCGGCTCAAAACGCTTGCAAGCTCCAGTTCCGCTCCTGCGAGATCGATGTTCGACGGCAACAGGGAGACGTTCTCCCATTTTGTCGCGATGACCGCGTCCGCAATTTTGGCGTTTCCGATGAGGACGTCGTAGAGCGTTGTCTCGAGCATCGCGGGAACCGCCCCGAGTCCGCTCGTGCAGTTTCCCTGCGGATCGATGTCCACCGCGAGCGTCGAGTATCCCATTTTCCCGAATTCGGCCGCAAGGTTGACGCAGGTTGTCGTCTTTCCGACGCCGCCCTTTTGATTCGATATCGCGATTGCAATCATGTTCTCACCTCCACCAGGGGTCTTTCTCCGCCGAGCCCGCCCGCCTGGGGAAGACCTTCGGACACGGAGCGTTCTTTTGCCAGACGAGAATGTGGCGTTCCTTCTCGCCCATGTGGTATGAGATAATCGTCGGCGGATGGAGGCCGAGCCCCTTCCATGTCGCAATGGCGGCGATTTCTTCCGCGTATCGCGGCCCCTTGAACGCGAGGACGCTTCCTCCGCGACGAACGAGAGGGGAGAGCAGTTCGACGACGACGCCGGCTTCAGCGAGCGCCCTCGCTCCCGCAAGAGCGAACGACTCCCTGTGCGTTACGGCGAAGTCCTCCGCGCGGGCGCAGGCGACCGTGACGTTTGTCAAACCCAGTTCGGCGCTCATCCGCTCCATCGCCGAACACTTTTTGTGCACACTGTCCAGAAGCGTCACCGCAATGTTGGGGCGGCAGATCGCCCAGACGATTCCGGGCAGCCCGCCGCCCGATCCGACGTCGATGACCGCCCCGGAGTCGGGCAGGGAAGGCAACGACCACGCGCAGTCGAGAATATGTTCCTCCCAGAGGACCGTGGCGTCCGAAGGCCCCGTGAGCCGGATTCGTCCGCCGTACGACGCGAGAAGCTCGGTATATCTTCTGAGCGCCGACTCGTTGCGGGCGATTTCTTCACGTATGCTCTGTCCATATTCGTTTTCGTTCATCGTGTTTCCCTCCGTTCGGATTCACGTACTATCATATATGGAGAAACACGCTCTGACCACAGGACGGGAAGGAGGAACGCCGTGAGATTTCTCGAATCGATGATCCGAAAGGCGCTTGCGGCTCCCGACGCGCCGGTCGCCTCGCTCGTCCTGGGATTGCGGGGGAGCATCGCGGTGTTGGCCGACGGACGGGTCGGTATCGGCTGGCCGCCCTCGACGCCGGATGGATCGGCGACCATTCGGGAGGATTTCGCCTGCCGTCTCGCCTCCGCTTCCGCGCACGAACTGGCGACGCTGTACGCGTCTCCTTTTCCGCAAGAGTCCGCGGCTGCGTCCGCGGCCATCGCGGCGCTCTGCCCTCCGCCGGAGGAGCCGGACGCGGAAGGCGCGTTTCTCGAGTCCCTGATCCCGCTCCCGTCAGGGGGAGCCGTCGCGCTTCTCGGCTCGGACCGGGATGTCGCCGACACCCTCCGGGACTGGGGATGGAATGTGACGGTCTTCGAAGACGCCTCGACCCGCCGCGGATCGCTTCCGCGATGGACCTCGACGTGCACGGCGGCGTCGTTTTCGACATTCTGGCTGACGGGAAGCCTTGTCCCCGGCGGATCGATCCTCTCGCTTTCCCGGGTTCTTCCGCCCGGGTGTCCGATGATCGTCCAGGGACCGGGAATTCCCTACGTTCCCGAAGCGCTCTCTCCCATCGGAGTCCGATATATCGTTCTTCCCAGGCCGTCCGCCGGTGCGACCGACCGCTGTCTGGCGCATATCGGCGCGGGCGGAAGCCCCTGGCTGTCGCCGTACATTCTCTGGCGCGTCTATGCCTGCGCGCGCTCCTGAGACTTCGGCCTTCCGGCGACGGAAGCGGATTCCGGGAAACGTCCAGGATGCACCCAAAGAATGAGGGACGAAAGTCCCGTCTAGTGGCTCCCGCGCATCATCCACAACGCGGCAGGTTATCCACAATCGTCGTCGACGGGCAGCTTCTTCCCGCTATATTCACCGGTTATCCACCGACTTATCCACTTATCCACATCCCTGTGGATGATCCGGAGCCCCTATCCCTGTGTCGGACAAAGCCGAGTTATGGATTTTCAGAGCAATCGTCTTCACAATTATTAACGATACGAAGGCTCGGGCTTTGTGATACCATGAGACTCGCGCCATATCTCCTTTGAGTCGGGAGGGGAAACATGAAACACCGTGCAGTCAGCCTGAAGCTTTTCCTGCTGTGCCTGACGCTTTTCTTTTCCGGAAGCGCGGTGCGCGTCGGCGCGGCGCCGGCGTCGATGGACGTTGAAGTCATCTCGTACGGGGCGAGGGACGACGCGACGCTCGAACGCGAGTCCCGGACCGATCCGAACGCCCAGGCGGAATGGGGCAGGCGTCTGTTGATCCGGGGCCGGTACGCCGAAGCGCTTCCGCTTCTCGCAAAAGCCTCCGAGCTGCGGATTCCCTCGGCGATGACGAATTACGCCTTCCTTCTCGTGAATGGATTCGGCGTCATGAAGAACATCCCGAAGGCGCGCGGATTGTTCACAAAGGCCGCCGAAATGGGAAGCGTCGCGGCGATGAACAATCTCGGATGGATGCACCAGAACGGACACGGGGGCCCGGTCGATCATTCGGCCGCGGTTTCCTGGTACCGCAGGGCCGCGACGCTCGGATACGCTCCGGGCCAGGCGTCGCTCGCCTATATGTACGAGAACGGGCTCGGCGTTCCGCGGAATCAGGCCGAATCCGCGGCATGGTACGCCAAAGCGGCGGAGCAGGGGAACGCGACGGCGCAGAACAACCTCGGCGTCCTCTGTCTGAAGGGGGAGGGGACGGCCGCGGATCATGCGGCGGCGTTCCGATGGTTCCAGAAAGCGGCCGAACAGGGCGACCCCGCGGGACAGTACAACCTCGGATACGTTCTCGAGCGCGGCATGGGCGTCCCGGCCGACGCGAAGAGCGCGTCGCTCTGGTACGAGAAATCGGCGATTCAGGGGTACGTTCCGGCCCAGTACGCGCTCGGCTCGTTCTTCCACACGGCGGGCGAGCCCTCGAAAGCGCTCGTCTGGTTTCAGAAGGCCGCCGACAAGGGAAACGCGTACGCCCTGAACAGCCTCGGGATCATGCACCAGAACGGCGAAGGCGTGGATGCGAACGCGACGAAGGCCGTATTTTACTATTCGCGGGCGTCGGAAGCGGGGCTCACGGAGGCGTTCTACAACCTGGGATATCTCTACGAAAACGGGCTCGGCGTTCCGAAAGACGCCGCAAAAGCCGCATCGCTCTATTCTCAGGCCGCCGGGAAGGGGAACCCGTCCGCGCTCTACGCGCTCGGCTGGCTCTATCACGACGGCTCGGGCGTTCCGTGCGACAAGAGCAAGGCCGTGGAATGCTTCCTGAAAGCGGCCGAGCTGGGGCACCCGCTCTCGCTGACGAGCATGGGACAGGCGTGCGAAAGCGGAACCGGCGTTCCGAAAAACTGCGTTCGCGCCTACGCGTGGTACTGTCTTGCGGTCGAGAACGGCCAGCGGCAGGCTTCCAGGTTTCTGGACGCCCTCCGCCGGGAAATGGACCCCAGGCAACTGTCCGAAGCGGAGACCATGCTCCGCGAAATGCGGCAGCGCCTGCACGGGGAGTCGTAGTGGGCGGCTCCGCCCGGACGGCTTCCGGGGTGTCGCGCGGACATCGAAATACCACGGGAAGGGCTGTCTGAAAAGAAATGAAGGGAAAGAAACGATGGGTCTGTCTCCTCGGGGGGCTTCTGGGCGCCCTCGCATTCGGCTACGCCCTGTTCCAGGGAATAGACATCGGAACCGATATGGTCCGCTCGGAGCTGTTGAACGCCGTCTCCGGGAGCATGAAGGGACGGTGCGACGTCGCGTCCGTATCCGGAAACCCGATCGTCGGGTACCGGATACGGGATCTTCGCATTCTCTCCGGTGACGTCGTCGTTGCGACGGTCGGCCGTCTGCGCCTCCGCGTCGATCCGCTCCGCCTGCTGCGCGGCGGGGATCCCGTCTCCTCAGTGGCGGTGTCGGACGGATTCGCGGATCTTCCCGGAATTCTGGATCTTCTGAAGCCTTCGGATTCCGATGCGTTCCCCGCGCTTCCGCGCATTGCGCTCCGCAGGGTGCTCCTCGACCTGCCCGTCGGTCCCGTTTCCATCGATCGCGTCACGATCGGCGCGCTCGTCGCCTCACAGGACCGCGCGCGCGTCACGGGAACGCTCTCCTTCCGGGACCGCCCCGTTTCGCTCGACGGCGAGCTGCGTCGGGACGGCGTTGCGGCGCTCCATGCCGCAGCGGACGTCGCGAGCCTCGACCTGAGCGGTCCGCTGACCGGGGCTCCGTTCTCGGTCGTCGTCTCCGTTCCCGATCTGTCGAAGCTCTCCCCGCTCCTTCCGTCCGAAACGCCCCCCCTTTCCGGAAAGGCGACCGCGTCGCTTCGCGTCGCCCCGTCGGAACAGAATATCGTCGCCGGTCGCCTGTCGCTCGCGGACATGACGGCCGCATCCCTCGACATCCCGGACGCAACGGCCTCCTTCGGGTTCGACGGTCGGAGGCTCTCCGTCGCGTCGCTCGACGCGACGGTCATGGGGACGCGCGTCACGGGGAACGGCGCCATGCTCCTCGCCGAGAATCCGAAGGTCTACCTGTCGCTCCGGGCCGCCGGCCTGCCGATGAAGGAATGGAAGAAGGCCTTTCCGGACGCCGCGCTCCTTACCGGAACGATGGATTGGCTCACGGCGACCGTATCGGGGACGTTTTCCTCCCCGCGCAGCGTCGTGACGATCCGGACCGCGCGCCTCTCCGTCGCGGGGGTCGCCGTAAAGAACATCAGGGGACATGTCGACGTCCGGCCCGACGGGTACGGCGTGGATTTCCTCGGAACAGTCGCCGGAACGCCGCTTCACGTGGCGGGGAAGGGACGCGGAAACGACGCCCCGCGCCTCGAGATCCGCTCCGACAGGATCGATCTCGCCGCGCTCGCGGCCGACATCCCGGAGCTGTCCGGCCTCGGGATCTCCGGATTCGCCCGCGGCGACGCGACTGTCGAGGGACGGAAGATCCGGGCTTCTCTCGACGGCAAAAATCTGCGAATCGCCGGTCTGCCGGTGGACGCGGCGTCCGTTTCGTTGAACGGAACGACGACGCAGCTCTCCCTCGACCCGATCGCCCTTGCCTCGGAGGGAAGCACGCTCACGGGAAAGGGAACCGTGAAGATTCGCGACGGATCTCCGCTTCTTGCGCTCGCGGGATCGGGAAAGCTCCAGCAGAAGACCGCGGCGCGACTGATCTCCGACGTTCCAGTCTCCGGGCCGGTCACGTTCGCGTGGTCCGTCGAGGGGCGCGCCGCCGACCCCGTCGTCACGCTCGACGCCGAGGGGCGGAACCTCACGCTCGCGAAGACGGTCCCGGTTTCCTCGCTGACGCTCCGGGCGCGGTACGAAAACGGAAGCGTCGTTTTCCGGGACGCCGGGGCGGTCGTGCTCGGCGGGACCGTCTCGCTCCAGGGCGATGTGCGTCAGATCGGATCGAAGCCCCGGATGGCGCTCGCGGCGACGATGCGCGGCGTGAACCTTGCGCTGTTGCAGCGCGCGCTCGGTTCGACCGTGGCGATGGCGGGACAGGCGGACGGATCGGCGACCATCGAGGGACCCGCGGAGTCGCCCGTCATCCGCGGCGCGCTGAACGCGGCCGGCAGCGTCGAACAGCGCCCCGCACAGCTTCGCGCGTCGCTCGAGATGAAGGACGGCGCGATCGTCTTTCCGTCGATCAATCTCTCCGTTCTGTCGACCGATCTCGCGGGACGCGGCCGGATCACGCTCCCGGCCGCGAAGAAACCCGGAAGCGTTTCCCTGAACGCGACGGCGACGAAGATCGACCTCCGGACGCTGAACGCCGCGGCGGGGCTCGACCTGCCGCTCTTCGGAACCGTCGTGGCGGAGCTGTCCGTATCGGGGAAGACGGACGCGCCCGCCTTTTCGCTCTCGCTGACGGCGCCGGAACTTCGCGCCTACGGCCTGAACCTGACCGGCTTCAACGCGCAGATCCGCCCCTCCCCGGCGCGGAGAACGGACCCCGGGATCGCGCTCCTGCTGAAGGCGTCGCTCGGGGGGCGTCCGCTCCAGCTGTTCGGAAAGCTGATTCCGGGACAGGACTCGGCGCGGCTCATTCTCAGAAGCGAGCGGACGCCGGTCGATCTCGCGGGGCTCTCCGAGGCGCTCGCGGTCGACCGGACGGGATTGATGTCCGGCAAAGTCTCGTTTTCCATGGACGCGACCCTGCGCGGCGATTCCATCTCGGGAACCGGAAACGTCGGAAGCAAGCGGGCGACCTTCTCGGGCTTCGAGATCCGCGATTTTTCGTTTCCGTTCGCCGTTTCCGACGAGGGCGTCACGGTGACGAAGGGGACCGCGTCACTCTACGGCGGAGACGCGAAAGTGACCGGCGCCTACCGGTTCGACCAGGGATCCTGGACCTGCAACATCGCGGCCGTCAGCATGGACCTGGACCAGATCACCCGTCCGCTGCTCGCCGCCCCCGCGAAGATCACCGGAAGCGCCGACCTGACCATGAAGACGTCCGGCACGTCGGGGAGATTCCTCTTCGTCTTCGGCGACGGGACCTTCTCCGCCCGCAACGGCGTCATCTCGGGGTTCCCGGCGCTCAAAAAACTCTCCGAGGCGGGCACGCTCCGCTTCAACTCGCTGCTGTCCAACTTCAACGTCGACGGCAAACAGCTCTATCTCCTTCCCGGAAGCCGCGCGTCGGCCCATCCGGGAGACAACATCTACCGCTACTTCGGCGTGAACGGAACGGTCGGTCTCGGAACGACGGACCCCTTCGACCTCAAATGTTCGGGAGAGATCAACCTTCGCGCGCTGAACACCGTGCTCGGCGCCCTCCAGGGGCTTCTCTCGATCGACGGGACGCTCGCGAGCGCGACCTTTCTGCAGAACTTCCTCACGGGGCTGGTCGGCGGGCTCTCCACGAAGGATTTCCGCGAGACGAGCTTCTCGCTCAAGGGAACCTGGGACAAGCCGCTGATGTCGGACTTCAAGGTCGCGCAGCCGGCCAAGCGCGGGCCGGACATCCCCTGGACGACGTCGACGAAAGGGACGAACGGGAACGGACGCGAGTTCACGATCCGGATCGACATTCCGACCGGCCCGGGAGCGGACTCGACGCCCGACGCGGAAGACCAGGTGAAGAAACAGATTCTCGAAAACATCATGAAGAGCATCGTCACCACAGGGGAATCGGAATGAAGATGGGAAAACGCATCAAACCGGACGAATTGCCGTGATTGTTACACATCCGTAATGTCCATCTCCGGGGGAAAAGGGTATGATACTCCAATAGGGCGTTCCACCGCGGACGCCCCCGGAGGTGGACGAGATGGACCCGACAAAGGGCAACGCCGCCAAAGAGGAACGTGACGCAGGGCCCGGGACGACGCTCATCAATCTCGACGACCCGTCGCTGTTCCTGAACCGCGAGATCAACTGGATCGACTTCGACGCGAAGGTGCTCGAAGAGGCGGAGGACGAGGACACGCCGCTTCTGGAGCGCCTCAAGTTCCTGTGCATCTTCTGGAACAACCTGGACGAGTTCTTCATGGTCCGCGTCGCGAACATCTTCCACCAGCACACGAAGGGCTTTCTGAACCTGCCGCCCGACGGAATGACGCCCGCGCGGCAGCTTGCGACGATCCGCAAGAAGCTGCTCCTGCTGCTTTCGAGGGCGCAGAACTGCTGGCTCAAGGACGTTCTGCCGGCGCTGCGCAAGGCCGATATCCGGATCACGCCGTTCGACGACCTCGGGGAGAAACAGAAGAAATTCCTCGAAGGGTACTTCCGGAACGAAATCTACCCGATCCTCACGCCCCAGGCCATCGACCCCGGACGCCCCTTTCCGACGATCTCCGGCCTGAGCCTGAATTTCCTCATTCAGCTCCTCGACCCGGACTCGGGCATCCGCTTCGCCCGTCTCAAGATCCCGAAGAACTTCTCCCGGTTCGTCTTCATCCCCCGGAACAAGGAGGCGAAGTCCTACTCGTCGCTCGGGATCTCGAAAAACGTGCGATCCAACGACATCGTCCTGATCGAGGACCTGATCAGGACCTTCCTGCCGCTGCTCTTCCCCGGGTACAAGGTGCTCGACGCGGCGACCTTCCGGATCACGCGGAACACCGACGTCGAAATCGAGGAAGACGAGGCGTCCGATTTGCTCGAAGCGGTGAAGAACCTCGTCGACCGGAGGCACTTCGGCGAGGTCATCCGGCTCGAGGTTGCGCGCGACATGTCCCGCGAGATGTTCAGCTTCCTCGTCCGGCGGTTCCACCTCGCGCCGTTCCAGGTTTACCGGATGCGAACGCCGCTCGCCTTCCAGGGGTACATGGCGCTCTGCGACGCGGAACGCCCGGACCTGAAGGACGACCCGTTCGCCCCGCGGACGCCCGCCCCATTCGTCGAGGGCGCGCACATCTTCGCGACCATCCGGGCGGGCGACGCGATCGTCTACCACCCCTACGACAGCTTCATGCCCGTTCTCGACTTCGTGCGGCGCGCCGCGACGGACCCGAAGGTCGTCGCGATCAAGATCACGCTCTACCGTGCGGGAAGCGAGTCGCCGATCGTCCAGGCGCTCATCGAGGCCCGGCGCAACGGCAAGCAGGTGACCGCGCTCGTGGAACTCAAGGCGCGCTTCGACGAGGAGCGAAACATCACATGGGCCGAGGCGCTCGAGGACGCGGGCGTCCACGTCGTCTACGGCCTCGTGGGATACAAGATCCACGCGAAGATGTGCCTCGTCGTCCGCCGCGAGACGGAGGGCATCCGGCGCTATGTCCACCTCGGCACCGGGAACTACAACCCCGGAACCGCGCAGGTCTACAGCGACATCGGCCTGTTCACGGCGAACCAGGCCATCTGCGCCGACGTGACGGACCTCTTCAACGCCATCACGGGGTACTCCCGGAAGGACGACTACCGCCAGATCCTCGTCTCCCCGATGACGACGCGTTCGGGAATCATCGGCCGCATCGAGCGCGAGATCGCGCGGCACCGGGAGCACGGCGACGGCGAGATCCTCTTCAAGATGAACCAGCTCGTGGACAAGGCGTGCATCCAGGCGCTCTATCTGGCGTCCATTGCCGGCGTCCGGATCCGGCTCCAGGTCCGGGGCATCTGCTGCCTGCGCCCCGGCGTTCCGGGCGTGAGCGACAATATAACGGTCACCTCGGTCGTCGGGCGCTTCCTGGAGCACGTCCGGATCTTCTTCTTCCACAACGGCGGCGACGAGGAGCTGCTCATCGGCAGCGCCGACCTCATGCCGCGCAACCTCGACCGCCGCATCGAGATCCTCGTGCCGATCCGCGACCCGGAGATCCGGAAGACGATCCGCGACGACATCCTGAAGATCCATCTCGCGGACAACGCGAAATCCCGGCGGCTCCTCGAGGATGGAACGTACGTCCGCGTCCTCCCCGAAAAGGGCGAGCCCGTCGTGGACTCGCAACGTCTCATGATGAACCGCGCCGCGGGATACAACCCCGTCCGCGGAGAAGAGGAGAAGCGACATGAACAGCTTCGTTTCTGAGGATCCCTTCCGCTACGCCGCCGAAACGCTCCTCTCCTTCCTCTCGCGCTTCGAGGAGCAGGCGGCGGGCATCGCACCCGGCGCCGACATCGAGTTCCTGCACCGCGCCCGCGTGGCCACGAGGCGGCTCCGGGCGGCGCTTTCGCTTTTCGCGCCGCTCATGCCGGAAGGCCGCGACGACGGCAGGGAGCAGGCCGCGTCCGTCCGCCGCGTCACGAACGCGCTCGGCGCGGCGCGCGACCTGGACGTCCAGATCCTCTTCCTGCGCGAAAAGATCGCCGCGCTCGTCCCGGCCGCCGAATCGGGAAAGGCCCTTCTTCCCGGCCTGAACAGGCTGCTGTTGCGAAAGACGCAATCCCGCGCCCGGCTCGAAGGACGCCTGATCCGGGCGCTGCTCCGCTGGCGCGACTCCGGAACGTCCGACCGGCTCCGGGAGTCGCTTCGCCGCGCCGTCATGGCGTCGGAGGAACGGAACGCGCCCACCGACGACCGGCTCGCGCGCATCGCGGCGCAGGCCGAACGGGAACTCCGCTCGGCGCGGAGCTTCGACCTCTTCGTGCGCGACGAGACGGCCGTGACCGAGCTGCACGAACTCCGCAAGGCGACCAAACGCGTGCGCTACATGCTGGAAATGCTCGACCCGCTCTCCGGCGGCGCGCTTTCGGATGTCGCGGACCGGTTCCAAGCGCTCCAGGACGACCTCGGCGCGATCCACGACTGCGACGTGTGGATCGCCGAGATCCCTCCCTTTCTGGCTCGCGAGCGGGAGCGCACGGTCGCCTACTTCGGCTCGCCGCGCCCCTTCGCGCGGATCGTCGCCGGGGCGGAATTCCTTCTGGACGACCGGCGCGCGGAACGGTCGACGCTCTACGGATCCTTCGTGAAGACGTGGGAGCGGGAACTCGCGGACGGTCTTTTCGGGAGGGCCTCGGACCTCCTGAACGGACGCGGTTCGAACGAAAACGGGGAGGCGGCGGACGCATGAAGATCGTATGCCTTGGCGACGCACACGCCAACCTGCCCGCGCTGGAGGCGGTCCTCGAGGACGCCCGGCGGCGCGGCGGGGATATCGTCATCAATACGGGGGACTTCGTCGGGTACGGCCCCTGGCCGGAGGAGACGACGCAACTGCTGCTCCGCACCCAGGCGGCCGCCGTCATCGGAAACTACGACGCCAAGGCGCTCGAAGCGAAGAAGCGCCTGGACGAATGGAAGAAGAGCAAGGCTCCGGAAAAGATCGAGGCCTTCCTGTGGACCCGTCGGGCGCTGACCCGCGCGACGCGCGACGCGCTCGCGCGCCTGCCCGAAACGCAGCGTTTCACGGCCTCGGGAAAGCGCTTTCTTCTCGCGCACGGAAGCCCCGAATCGCCCGGAGAGTTCATCGGCCCCGAAACGCCCGAAGAACGCCTGAACGAGATCGCCGAACGCTCGGAGGCCGACGTCATCGTCCTCGGCCACACGCACGCCCCCTTCTCGCGCAAGGTCCGGGGCGTCTGGTTCGTCAATCCGGGCAGCGTCGGACGTCCGGAGGGCGGCGACCCGCGCGCCTGCTACGCGATCATCCAGCTGCACGAAGGGTATTTCCGCGTGCAGCACTACCGAGTCCCCTACGACGCGGAAAAAACCGCCGCGGCGCTTCGCGGCCTCGGAATGCCCGAAGCCCTGGCAGGCGTCTTCACGGAGGCGCGGCGGATGGAGCCGATGGACGCAAGCGGCGGAGCGGAGATGGCGCTCGCGCGCCTGACGCCGGAGATCGCGCCGCACAGCCGGCAGACGGCGCGGCTCGCGCTCGCGCTGTTCGACGGAACGCAGGCGCTTCACGGGCTCGGGCCGGACGCGCGGAAGCGGCTGGAGCTGGCCGCGTTGCTTCACGACATCGGCTGGTCCGGAGGGGAGAAGGGGCATCAGAAGCGCTCCATGCGCCTCATCCTGGAACGCTCCGACCTGATCCCCGACGAACGGGACCGGGTTGTCGTCGCGCTGCTCGCGCGCCTGCACGGCGCGAAAGAACCCGACGCGGACGACGAACGCATGAAGGCGCTTTCCGACCCGGAGCGGGACGAGGTCCTGCGCCTGGCGTCGCTGCTGCGCATCGCGGACGGACTGGACTACTCGCATTCGGACGCCGTGCGCGACATCGACGTTCTCGCGGGCGACGACGTCACGATCCGCGTCGGCGCGGAACGCGAGCCGCTCAGCGACATCGGGCGCGCGATGGAGAAGGGCGGGCTCTTCCGGAAGACCTTCGGACGGGAGCTGGTCATCGAGTGGCGCCCCATCTGATCCCCACGGAGGGGCACGTCGTCGGCCTCGTCGATCTCGGGACCAACTCCGTGCGGCTCCTCGTCGTGCGGATCAACACGAACCGGTCGTACACCATCCTGAACCAGCACAAGGTCATGGTCCGGCTCGGCGAGGGAGAATTCGTCAAGCAGCGGCTGCGCCAGGAGGCGATGGAGCGGACGATCCTCGTCCTGCGCCGCTTCGCGGACATGGCCCGGAACCTCGGCGCGGAAGAAATCTACGCGGTCGCCACGTCCGCCACGCGCGACGCGGAAAACCGCGACGTCTTCATCGAACGCGTCCGGAAGGAAGCGGATATCGACCTCAAGGTCATCTCCGGACTCGAAGAGGCGCGGCTGATCTACCTCGGCGTCGCGAGCGGCGTCCACCTCGGGAGCCGGAACGCGCTCTTCATCGACATCGGCGGCGGCAGCACGGAACTCGTCGTCGGCAACCGCTCCGAATACTCGTATCTCGACTCCCTGAAGCTCGGGTGCATCCGGCTGTCGAACATCTTCTTCCTCCCGGACGAAGAGGCCCCCGTCGACGACCAGCGCTACGCCCTGCTGCAGCAGTTCATCCGGAACGCTTCGCTGCGGAGCGTCCAGCGCCTGAAGGAGTCGGACTTCGATCTGGTCCTCGGAAGCTCCGGAACGATCGAAACGCTCGCCGAGGTCGCGCAGCGCGCGGCGGGAAAGGGGAAGCGGCGCGACGAGGAGGGGGACCCCGTCGTCACGATCGACCAGATCGAATCGGCCGTCCGGCTCATCCGGACGACGCCCCTGTCCGAGCGCTGCAGGATCCCGGGGATGGACGCGGAGCGCGCCGATGTCATCCTCCCGGGCGCGGCGATCCTGCACACCCTCATGCAGGACCTGGAGCTGCGCGAAATCCGCGTGTGTTCGCGGTCCCTCAAGAACGGCCTGCTCGTCGACTACCTCATGCGCGGAACGTACGGCGGCTACCTCGAACCCGAAATGTCCGTCCGCGAACAGAGCGTCCTGCAGCTCGGCCGCTCGTGCGGCTTCGACGAGGAACACTCGCGGCACATCGCGGACCTGTGCCTCGGGCTCTTCGACAGCGCCGCCCTTCTGGGGCTCCACGCGCTCGGCGCGCAGGAACGGGAGCTGCTGTACTACGCCGCGCTGCTTCACGACGTCGGCCTCTTCCTCTCGTTCAGCAACCACCAGGCCCACAGCTTCTACATCATCCGGAACGTCGAGCTGCTCGGCTTCCACGCGCAGGAGATCGCGACGATCGCCTCCGCGGCCTTCTACCACCGCAAACGGGCGCCGAAAAAGACGGACCCGGAATTCGCGCTGCTCGACGCGGCTTCGGCGAAGACCGTCCGCGTCCTCTCGATGTTCCTTCGCATGGCGGAGAGCATGGACCGGAGCCATCAGCGCTTCGTCGAGCGGGTGGAATTCCGCCGGAAGGGGAACGTCCTGCTCCTCGACATCCGGGGCGTATCCGGCTGCCAGCTCGAAATCTGGTCGCTCGAAGAGCACATCAAGCCCTTCTCGAAGCTCTTCGGGGAACGCTTCGCGATCCGCGTCGACCCGCAGGACCGTCCGGTTCCGGCGTAGGAAGACCGCGCCGCACGAATCGCGGAGGCGGCCGATTGCCGCGCCTTCCCCAACGGCGCTATACTGGACGCGAGAATATACGCCTTTTCGAGGAGGCCGTCCCGTGAAAAAATTCCTTGTGCAGATCGTCATCGCGGCGTCGATCGCCGCATTTCCGGCGGCAGCGCTTCCCGGATGCGCCGCCGAGCTTCCGAAACCCGTCGCGGAGGTCTGGAACAAGCTCTACGAGACGATGGAACGGACCATCGACCTGAAAGACCGGCACGAATCACTCCCCGATTCCGCGTGGATCGGAGCGGACAAGACGTCGAACGCGAAAAAGATCGACGAACTGCTCGACCGCGCGATGGAGCTTCTGCTCACGTCCGACGTCAACGAGGCGCGCATCGAGATGCGGAAGCTGCAGGAGACCATCCCGGCGATGCGGCGGACCATCGAGGAGTACCGGAACAAGCGCCTCTCGGCCCCCGTGAAGACGAAGCTGCCCTACGTCGTCAAGACCGTGAAGGATTACGACGACCTCATCGCCGAAACGGAAGAGGACATCGCGAACGCGACGAAGGCCGTCGCCGGGGTCCGCTCCCGGATCACGGACAACCTCAGGAGCTACGACCTCCGGCTGGACGACGATCAGCTCGACGTGCTGCTGACCTCCGTCGTCGGCGACGACCTCCTGAAAAACGCGGTCATCTTCGAAAACGTCCGGACCGTCACCACGAAGCTGATGGAACTCGCGGGCGCGAACCGGGACGACATGACGATCGCGCGGCGCTACTACGGAATGTACGTCGTCCTGATCGACGTCCTCATCCACACGCAGAACGAATTTATCCGACGAATCGACGAGGGGTACGTCCCCCGGATCGGACAGATCCGCGAGAGCGTCCGCATGAGCCTCGAAGAGGCCCGGACGGCCCTTGCCGGGCGCGGCTTCTCCGAGACGCAGCGGAAGATCCTGAGCGCGAACGTCGAGTCGAACACGTTCACGCTCCGCGCGGCGAAGCTCTACGAGGAGCTTCTCGGAAGGCAGCGCTCGCAGCTCGTTCTCTGCGTCCACGGGCTCGAACGGGATCGCCGTGTCGCCAAGAACACCTACGACACCGTGCGCCACTCCTCGGACCTGAGCGCCATGATCCAGTCGGGGCTCAAGCTCTTCGACACGCTCATCGCGCTGCAGATCCCCGAGATCCAGACGTTCGAGAACGCCGGCGTCCGGCGCGAGTTCGAGGAACTCACGCGCCGGCTGCGGGAGTAGGTTTCGTCGCCCGCATCGATGACTTCGTTCGTGGGCTTTTCGCGTGCACGATTGCCCGCACGCGCATTGTCGCGCTATACTGACGGCAGTGCAGACTGATGGCCGGATCCGCGAGCGGACGGCCGGAAAGAGGGGGTTGAAACGATGAAGCGGTTCGGCGGAGTCGCGTTTCTCGGCGTGCTGTGCGCCGTTCTCCTGTGCGTTACGGGGCTTCCCGCGCATGCGGGACTGAATCTCGGGGGGCTGTCGGACGAATGGGTGGAGCAGCCGGCGGAAGCGCCCATCAAGTACTTCTACTACCTCATGAAGGAAGGCAATGTCGCGGCGGAGTTCCGCGCGGTGGAAGAAAAGGTTGCGATAAAGATCAATCCGCAGGGATACCTCAAGCTCGTCCAGCAGAACTCGCTGAAGACCGGCTTCGCGAACTATGCGCCCGGCGAGACGACGGAAACGGCCGTCGCCGGAGAGAAGGCGGCCCGGCACGACTTCACGTTCACCCTCGACAGCGGCGCCAAGCTGAAGGGACGCGTCTACTGCTTCCTCAAGGGCCAGGAGGGGTACACGGCCCTGTTCGTGGGCCTCGAGGAATTCTTCGTCAAACTCGAACCGGATTTCGAGGCGGTCGTGAACGGGATGACCCTGGGCGACGCGGTTGTCCCGAGCGGCGTCTTCGCCGCGAGCCCGACGCCCGTCCCGGCGACGCCGACGAAAGCGCCGCTTCCGAAGCCGTCGCTCGGTCTGCCCGTCGCCCCGACGAAGGCCCCCGCGCCGACCGAAGCGCCGAAACCCGAACCGACCGCCGCTCCGACGTCTGCCCCCGCCGTATCGGGCGACTTGCCGGACCTGACGCCTGAAGCGTCCGGCGACGCGAAGCCCGGCGGAATGCCCGCCCTGCCCGAAGACAAATCCACGTTCTGGTCGCCCGAGACGCGGCAGTACGAAGACCCGATGGCCCGAAGCGTCGTGACGCTGCCGGAGACGATCGAGCTCAAAGAGGAGATTCTTCCCGACGAGGTCATCTTCAAGGGGCCGGACGCTTCCGAAATCCGGCTTCTCTTCCCGGTCACCGAAAAGGACCTCGCGAACCGTCTCGACGAACAGACCAAAGAGTGGAAGAACCACGGTTCGTCGCCGATCTCCGGAGAGCTTGCCGGGAGCATCACGCTCTATAGCAAAACCGAGACGGTCCGCAAGGTCCGCCTGATCGCGCACTACAAGGATATCCAGACGCTCGTCGTCGTGACGCTCGCGGCCGCCGACTACGACAAGGCGAAGCCGTGGATCCAGAGGCTCTTCGCCGACGTGAAAAAAAAGTAGCGGCGGAAACGGTTCTGCATACGACTGCGTCATGCTGCACAAGGCGGCTTGCCCGGTCGCGCGGGCGGGCCGCCCTTTTCCAAGGCGCAGCGGTTCGGGACGCTCGGCCTTCCCGCACCGCACACGCTTCGGACGCCTGATCGACGAAAGGGGAACTCCACATCGTGAAACGATTCGCATGGAAGCTGTCGCGGGCCCTGCTCTGCGTCGTCCTCCTTTGCTCGGGGGCGTGCGCCGCGTCGGCGCGTCTCGTTCCGGGGCCCCTTTCCGAAGAATGGGTGGAGCAGGAGGCCAAACCGCCGCTTTCGTCGTTCTACTACCTCGTGAAAGACGGAAAGATCGCCGCGGAGCTCCGCACCGTCGAAGAACACATCCGGATCCGGCTGACGCCGATCGCGTACCTCCGGCTCGTGCAGAAGAACTCGCTGGAAAGCGCCTTCGAGAACTACCGTCCGGGCGCCACGACAGGAGCCGTCGTCGCCGGAAAGCCGGCCGTGCGCCACGACTTCACGTTCAGCGTGAAGAACGGAAACAGACTTCAGGGGCGCGTCTTCTGCTTCCTCGACGGGAACACCGGGCTTGCGGTGCTGTTCGTCGCGCTCCAAGAGGCCTTTGAAGTCCTCGAAGCCGACCTCCGCGCGTATCTGGATGGATTGCGCCTGGACGACGGGACGTCTCCGACGCCCTCCCCGACGCCGGTCGACGCGTTTCCGACGCCGACCCCCTGGCCGGAACTCACGATCCCCGACCTTCCGACCGTCACGCCGCTCCCCGATCGCCCAACAGCGTAGCGCCGCCGTGACGTTCCCGGGAATCGCCGCGCGCTGCGTCCGCTTGTGCGCTGCCGGCAGGAGCGCGCTCGCGCTCGCTGCCGCAGACCTGCTCTCCCGCGGCGCGAACCCCGTCGTCCGGCTCCCCTTCTACTGCTGCCCGTCGGTCGCGCAGCCCTTCGCCGAAGCCGGGTTCGACATGCGCTTTTACTCGCAGGGGGCGGACCTGTCTTCGATCCCCGACGAGACGCCCGCCTCGGGAGACGTCTTCCTCTTCATCCACTGGTTCGGTTTTCCGAACCGCGCGGCCGTCGCGTTTGTCGACGCGTTCGGCGCGGACCGCCCGTTCGCCGTCATCGAGGACTGCGTCCCGGCGAGCCTGTGGGCGTTCGACCGGCCTGCGTCCGCATCGCCGTCCCATCCGCCCGATTATTCCGCGTACAGCTTCCGGAAGGTCCTTCCCGTTCCGGACGGCGCGCTGCTGGCGTCGCAGAGGCTCGTGGACGCCCCAGCGCTGCCGTCCGACCGGACGTTCGTCGCGTCCGCGCTCGCGGCGTTGCGGGCGATGCGTCGAGACGGCGGACGCCGGGAATATCTCCGGCTCTCGCGCGCGGCCGAAGCCCGACTGGACGCGGACGCGTCGGCCCGAGACGCGTCCGCGTCGGGACGTCGCATCCTGACGCGGTGCGACATCGCGACGGCGGCCCCGAGGCGGCGCGAGAACGCCCGCCTGCTCGCGTCCCTGCTGCCGTCACAGCTGCGGCCGTTGCATCCCGATGTCCCGGAGGACGCCGCGCCGCTCTGCCTGCCCGTCCTGCTCGAACGGGGGAGCCGCGATGAGCTGCTGCGCCGCCTGCGCGCCGCGCATGTCGTCCCGCCGCTCGCCTGGGACGTGAACCCGGAGCCGGGCGACCGTTTCGCGACCGACCGCGACATCGCCCGGCGCGTGATCGCGCTCCCCGTGGGGCAGGAGCTTGACGGCGCGGATGTGGAACGCCTCGGGGAGATTCTCAGGAACGCCGTCGCGGGAAGACTGTGACCAGCATGTAGGCGCTTGCGGCGACGAGGATGATCGCAGCGCCCGCGGTGAGGTTGAACGTGTAGGCGAGCTGGAGGCCCGAGAGGGAAAAGGCGACGCCGAGGAGCGTCGAGAGGACCATCATTCCCGAGAGCGACCGGGAGAACCGTTCCGCGATCGACGGCGGGATCGTCAGCAGCGCGATCACGAGGATCAGGCCGACGACGCGGATCGCGAGGACGACCGAGAGCGACAGCACGACGACGAGCGCGTAGTGATAGAACGAGGTCGGAACGCCCCGGACCCGCGCGAAGTCCTCGTCGAACGCGAAGCACAGGATTTCGCGGTAGCGCGTGGCGCAGACGGCGAGGCAGACGGCCAGAAGCCCTCCCATCAGCAGGAGGTCCTGCCGCGTGACCGTGAGGATGCTTCCGAAGAGATAGCTCATGAGGTCCGCGCCCGACCGCGGCGCGAGATCCGTGCAGATCACGCCGACCGCCATCCCCGCCGCCCAGAGCACGCCGATCACCGAGTCCGAGCGGCCCGGGCTCCGTTTCGCGATCCAGGCCATCAGGAGCGAGACGAGCCCCGTGAACGCGAATGTTCCGGCCTCGGGAGGAAGGCCGAGGAAGAGCGAGAGTCCCACGCCGCCGTACGCGGCATGGGCGATTCCGCCCGCGAGGATCACGTAACGCTTGACTACGACGAGCGTTCCGAGGATGCCGCAGAGCGCGCTCGCGAGCAGGGCGGCCAGGAGCGCGTTGCGCATGAAATCGTATTGCAGCGCCTCGATCATGCCGCCCCTCCGTCTTCGCGGTCGCAGTTTCCGTCATGCCGGTGCGGCGCGAGAACCCGGTGCGGAAGGCCGTGCGCGACGAGCTCCACGGGACACGTTCCGTAGGCGAGCGAGAGCATCTCCGGAACGATCTCGCCCTTGTCATGGTAGTAGACGCGCCGGTTGACGCACGCGACGGCCGTGGCCCGGCTCGAAACGGCCGACAGCCCGTGACTCACCTCGACGATCGTGATGCGTCCCTTGAGGGCCGCAAGGCGTTCGTCGAGCACCTCGCCGGCCTCGCGGTCGATCGAGGCCGCAGGCTCGTCGAGAAGCAGCAGGCTCGGTTCGGCGGCCAGCGCGCGGGCGATGAGGACGCGCTGGCGCTGTCCCTGCGAGAGCGACCCCATGAGGTCGTCGCGCCGGTGGGCGAGTCCCATCGCGCCCAAGGCCTCTTCGGCGCGGGATCGGTCGTCGCGGCCGAGCCGCGATCCGCCCGGAGCGCCGCCGGACGCCGGCATGTGCAGCCGCCCCATGAGGACCACGTCGAGAACGGAGACCGGGAAGCCCCGGTTCCGGCCCGCGTCCTGTGGGACGTACCCCACGCCGCGCGCGTCGCCGGCCGGGGCCCCGAGCACGGAGACGCTCCCCGAGTCCGGAGCGATCAGGCCGAGCATGAGTTTGAGCAGCGTGGTCTTGCCGCCGCCGTTCGGCCCCATGCAGACGAGGTATTCCCCCTGCGGGACCGAAAAGGAAACGTCTTCAAGGACGGGGTCTCCTCCGTATGCGAAGGAGACCCCGTCGAACAGGAGTGCGGGAGCGTCGTTCACGCTTTCTTCCTCTTTTCCGTATCCGTCTTCTTCTTTTTCTCGGGTTCCGGCGCCGTTTTCGGGCCGCCGTTTCCGGCAATCGCGGCCTCGATGGCGTCAACGATCGTCGAGAGCACCTTCACGCGCGCGAGCTTCTTGGAATTTGTCGCGACGACCGTCCAGGGCGCCTGCGCGGTGCTCGTCCGGACGATCATCTCCGATGCGGCCTCCTGGTAGAGCCCCCACTTCTCGCGATTGCGCCAGTCCTCGTCGGTGAGCTTCCAGCTGCGTTCGGGGTCGTCCCTGCGGCTTTCGAAGCGGCGGAGCTGCTCGTCCCGGTCGATCTGCAGCCAGAACTTCGCGATCACGACGCCGGTGGACGCCAGGTGCCCCTCCATCTCGTTGATCTCCCGGTAGGCCCGCTTCCAGTCGCGCTCGCCGCAGAAGCCCTCGACACGCTCGACGAGCACGCGGCCGTACCAGCTCCGGTCGAAGATCACGAGCTTTCCGTCATCGGGAAATTCCTTCCAGAAGCGCCAGAGATACGGGTGCGCGCGCTCCCATTCGTTCGGGGCGCCGACCGGAACCACATCGTAGCATCGGGGGTAGAGGGACTCGGTGAGGCGGCGGATCGCTCCGCCCTTGCCCGCGGCGTCGACCCCCTCGAAGACGACGATTCCGGGAAGGCGGGACTGCATCATCGCGATGCCCAGCTCGTGCATCCGACCCTGCAACGCTTCGAGGCGCTTTTCGTACGCGTCCCCGTCGAGGTCTCCGGAGTAGTCGAGCGACGTCATCATGGAGCTTCGAAGCACCGCGTCGGTCGTCCGCGAGGCGCGGCGCTCGGGAGCGGGAACGGGGGCGGCGCGCTCCAGCCAGGCGCTCATCGCGTCCCGGACGCATGTCAGGAACGCGACGGCCGCGTACGATTCGTCCGTCGCGGGGATCACGGTCCACGGCGCGTGCTCCGACTCGGTGGCGCGCAGCATCGCCTCCGCGGCGGCGGCGCGCTCGTCGTACCGCTCGTTCTCCTCGATATCGCCGGCTTCGACGTTCCAGGAGAGTTTGGGGTCCTTCATGCGCTTTTTCAGGCGTTTGCCCTGCTCCTCGCGGGAGATGTGAAGAAACGCCTTGACCACGAGAACGCCCGCGTCGGCCAGCTGGCGCTCGAACGCCGCGACGTCGCGCAGGAAGACTTCGTCGGCGGCGGCGCGCCAGGCCCGGTCGTAAAAGCTCCGTCCGAACACCGCGATGCGTCCGACGGGCGGAATCAGCCGCTGGAAGGGGAGGAGCGACGGGCGCCCTGTGGGGCAGCAGGGCGTTTCGGGGTAATGGAAGGAGTATCCCCTGGGGTCGAGGGCGAGCAGCAGGCGGTTTGCGATCCCCCCCCGCCCGGACGCGGCCCATCCCTCGAGAATGACGACGACCGCCGTATGCCGTTCGGACAGATGGCGCTGCATTTCGCCGATGGAGCACATCAGCTCCCCGACGGCGTTCTGCGCCTGCTTCTTCTTCAGACTCCGGGACAGGTCCACTGTTTCCAGCACGATCCATCACCTCCACGCATCAGTGTACCCTCTCGCGGACGCGATGAAAAGGGACGAGTCGGTCAGGCGAATTCGATCCGGGACCCCCCGTTCCGCTTCGCCGCGTACATCGCGCGATCCACGCGCCGGAGCAGGTCTTCCGCCGACTCGTTCGGTTCGTGGCAGGCGATCCCGAAGCTGGCGCCGATCCCGCCCGCATGCTCCTTCGGCAGGGAGCGGATCAGGTCGAGCGTGCGCCGCGCGAGCGCCATCGCGTCGTCGGGCGTTCCGCGGACGAACACCGCGAACTCGTCGCCGCCCCACCGGTAGAAGGCGTCGCATTCGCGGATATGCTTTCGGATCGATCCGGAAAGATAGGAAAGCACGCCGTCGCCCGCGACGTGCCCCCTCGTGTCGTTGATGATCTTGAAGTCGTCGAGGTCGAACATCACGAGGCAGAAGGCGCTCCCTTCCCCCTGATCCGCGACGATGGCGCGGCGCAGGTCGCGCTCGAACGTCTGCCGGTTCCTGAGGCCCGTCAGGACGTCCGTCTCGGCGGCGACGCGAAGCCGGTCGAGCAGCGCGCCGCGTTCTTCCTCGACGGCCTTGCGCCGCGAGATGTCCATGATGATCCCCATGACGCGGACGGCCTTCCCCGCTTCGTCGCGCTCCATGACCCGCCCGCGCGAGTGGAGCCAGAGCCAGGCCGGATCGCCGGACGCGAAGTCCGCTGCGATGTTCGAGCGGTATTCCGTCTCGTAGCCCTCGTCATCGACGTGGCCGTCAAGGTGCGCCTGAAGCTTCGTCCACACGCGTTCCCGGTCCTCCGGGTGGATCCGCCGCCTCCATTCGGACATGGAGTACACGCGGTCCTGCAACGGGCGTCCTCCCGCGAGTCCGCCGCCGCGAAGCACGCGGATCGTGTCGGACGGCACGTTCCACTCGAAGAGCAGCGAATCGCCCGCGACGATGGCCATCGTCAGGCGTTGTTCGTCTTCCCGGAGGCGCTTTCGTTCCGATTCGCGCACCAGCGCGTTGCCCAATATGTCCGAAAAGATCCGGAGCATCGGAAGGTCCTGTTCCGACCAGGTTTTCGCCTGCATCCGGGAACTCAGGCAGACCACGCCCGCCGGCTCCTTGCCGGCGAAAACGAGGACGCAGAGCATCGACGCCGTCTCCAGCCGGATCAGCAGCGTGCGTTCCGGCGACGGGGGCATGGCGGAGACATCGGGAAGGATCAGGGAGCCGTTGCGAAGGATCTTCGCGAGAACGGCCTCGAAGGACTCGTCCGGGAGCGTCGCGTGATCCCGGAACGAGGGCATCCCCTCGTCGAGCCATTCGGAGACGCACTCCGCATCTCTGACGTTCCCGAAGAGGTGGAGGCTCACCCGCTTCGCCCCGTAGAAGCGGCCGATATCGGCGAGGGCCCTGTCGACCGCGCGTGCGAAGTCGTCGGCGAACATGAACGTCGACGAGAGCGACGCGATCAGCTTCTCGAATTCGATGCGCCAGCGAAGCCCCGCCTCGGCCTCGCGGCGGCGCGTGACGTCCCGGCCGACGCCGACGAAGACGGAGCGATTGCCCCAGACGCCCGCGATCATGCGGACTTCGAGGTAGCGGGGCGCGCCTTCGGCCGCGGCGATGGGAAGCTCTTCCTGCCATTCGCGCACGCGCGATTCGCGAAGAAGCCGTTCGACGGATGCGTGTCCCTCGGGATGAACGATGCTTTCGAGGCGTCGTCCCCGGAGCGACGCGCGATCCGCGCCGACGAAGCAGTGCACCGCCTCGTTCGTGTCCAGGATGCGTCCCGAGCGGTCCAGGACGAACACGCAATCCCCGACCGAATGGACGAGCGACACGATGTCCGACTCCATCACGCGCAGCGCGGAACGCACGTTCCGGAGCGCGGTGACGTCCATTCCCGTTCCGGCCAGGCTCGACGGCTTTCCGTCGGCGTCCCACGATACGGGACGCCCGGACGCGACGATCCAGCGGAAGCCCCCGCCGGGGAGCATCACGCGGTGACAACAGCGAAATCGCCGTTTCACCCCCTGGGCGACGGCGTCGAGGCGTCCGAGTATTTTTGTCTGATCCTCCGGGGGAATGATCGCGAAGAAGCGGTCCAGTTCGCCTTCGAGGCTGTCTGCATCCCGGCCGATAACGCCCTTCGCCTGCTCGGAAAAACGGACCCGCCGGTCGGGAAGACTGCATTCCCAGAAAAAAGCCGCATCGGACTTCCAGAGTTGCCGAACGATCTCCTCCGATTCCTGTCTGTTCATTCGCACCACCGGATTTCCTCCGGCGCGGAGAACATCGCGAGAACGCGGCCGGAGGATTCTGCGGAACCTTCCATCTATCGTACGTGCAGAATACACTCCCGACTCATATAGATCAAGGGCCCCCGTCGAAATAGTCCGGGGGCCCCTGACCGGATTCACGAAAACGAACGGGAGTACGGGCCGGCGCTAGCGGACGCGCACCACCGCGAAGTGGCGGCGCAGCGGGTAATTGCCCCTCTCCCAGCTTCGCGCGTACTCGAAGGTCAGGATCGCGTACCCCCGCTGGACGGTCGAAAAGACCCAGACATCGGAGCCGCCGCGTCCCGCCATGCGTCGGGAGCCCGTCTGCGAATCGGAGAAGAAGTTTCCTTCAAGGCGAACGATCGCCTGGTCCCCAAAATCGGCTATCTTCCAGGAGTACCCCGTTGACGGATTCGACCCGAGGCGCACGACGAAATCCGTCCCGACGCCCGTCTCCACGAACTGCACGGAGATGCTCGACGGCATCCCGCGGGGAATCACGATATTTTCGAGCCGCACCCCGCCGCCCGATCTCGGCGAAATCCGGAACGTCAGCGGGACGTCGGGCCGGACATCGGAGAACGCGCAGACGCCGCGGCCGTCCGTGACGCCGTCGAGCGTCTCGCGGCCGTCCCAGATGCGGATGGCTGCGTCCGACATCGGGCCGTCCTCTCCCGTCACCAGGATCTGGAACATGCCCGCATCGGGGCGAGGCGGGACGGGCCGTCTCTCCGGTCCCTGCGGAGCCGCGAGAACCGCCGCGCCGAACGCGGGAGCCATCGTCGCCGCAAGGATCGCCACCGACAGGACGAGCGCCGCAGCCTTTCCGAACGAAGTCAGTCGCATATCCGTCACCTTCCTTGAGAAAAGTTTTTTTCCGGGCTTTCACGCCCGGCCTATCGCCGGACCGTACAAATGTAGTATAACATGGTTCAATTCCGCGACTCGTCCGTATCTTCGCGTATGTGAAAAGAAGTCGGCGTCTTCTTTACAGTTGTACTTTTTGCAATACACAGCGACGCGTCCCTTGCTTTTTCGGCGACGCGGCGCTTAGGATAGGCGCGGCGAGCGGAGAGCGAGCGGAAGTATCTCATACAGGAGGTGTTGCGCATGCGAATGGCTGTACTGATCAAACAGGTTCCGGCCACCGAGAACATCAAGATCGACGAAAAGACCGGAACCATGATCCGCGAGGGCGTCGAGGCGGAGCTGAATCCGCTCGACCTTCACGCGGTGGAGGAGGCGGTGCGCCTCAAGGAGCGGCTTGGGGGCGAGATCACCGTCATCTCGATGGGGCCGCCCGCGGCGCGCCGGGCGATAGCGTCCGCCATCGCGATGGGGTGCGACCGGGGCTTTCTGATTTCAGACCGCAAGTTCGCCGGGTCGGACACGCTCGCCACGTCGCTGACCCTCGCCGCGGGCGTCAGGAAGGCCGGAGAATTCGATCTCATCTTCGCGGGCGAACGCGCCACGGACGGAGAGACGGGGCAGGTCGGCCCGGCCGTCGGGCGGTATCTCGGCGCGTCGGTGTTCACGTACGTCTCGAAGGTCGCGTCCGTCGAAGGCGGGCGGATCGTCCTGGAGCGGGCCGTCGAGGGAGGCCACGAGACGGTCGCCGCCCCGTTGCCCGCGCTGCTCTGCGTCGTCAAGGAGATCAACACCCCCCGCTTGTGCACGCTTGCGGGCAAGATGCGCGCGCGCCGGACCGAGATTCCGCTCCTCGACGCAGCGTCGCTCGGAATACCGGACGCGAAGCTCGGCCTGGGTGGTTCGCCGACGAAGGTCGTCCGCGTCATGTACCCCCAGATCACGCGAAACGGAAAGATCTTCTCGGCGGCCGACGATCCGGACGGTGCGGTCCGGGCGGTCTTCGACCTGTTGCGGGAACACGGAGCCATCGAGGAGGCGACTTCGGATGCCGAATAGCCGCGGAGACGTGTGGACCCTTGCGGAGGTGCGCGACGGAGCGATTCATTCCGTCTCGTGGGAACTGCTTGCCTGGGGACGGAAACTCGCCGACAAGCTCGGAAGCAGGCTCGCGAGCGTCGTCCTGGGCTCGGGCGTCGCGGACAAGACGGACAGCCTGATCCATCACGGCGCGGACGTCGTCTACGTCGTCGACGAGCCCGAACTCGCGACCTACCGGCCGGACGCGTACAACGCGGTCCTCGTCTCGCTCGTGAAGGAGTACAAACCGGAGATCTTCATCGCGTCGGCGACGACGACCGGGCGCACCGTCATGCCCGTGCTCTACGTGGACCTCGAGACGGGCCTCACGGCGGACTGCACCGGCCTCGACATCGATCCCGAAACGAAGCTGCTGCTCCAGACGCGGCCCGCGATCGGCGGCAACGTCATGGCCGATATCCGGACGCCCAACACCAGGCCCCAGATGTGCACGGTGCGTCCGCGCTCCAAACGGCCGCTCGCGCCCGACGCGAACCGGCGCGGCGAGGTCATCGTCAAACGCGGCGCCGCCGCGGATCTGGCCTCCATCTACCAGTTCCTCTCCTTCGACCGCGAAAAGGCCGTCGGCCTGCCGATCCAGGACGCGGAAATCATCGTCGCGGGCGGCAAGGGCATGAAGAACCCCAAGAACTTCGCGCTGCTCGAAGAACTCGCCCGACGGCTCGGCGGCTCCGTCGGCGCGTCGCGCCAGGCCGTGGACCTCTCCTGGGCGCCCTACTCGGCCCAGGTCGGCCTCTCCGGAAAGTCCGTCACGCCGAAAATCTACATCGCCTGCGGCATCTCGGGCGCGGTGCAGCACCTGGCGGGAATGTCCGCCGCGGATACGGTCATCGCGATCAACACCGATCCGGACGCCCCCATCTTCCGCGTCGCGGACATCGGAATCATCGGAAACGCGATGGAGATCGTCCCCAAGCTCATCGACATGTGTCCGGGCGGATGCGGCAGGAAGGGAGGCGAGGCCCGATGACGCGGGAATACGGAAAGGTGACGCCCGAAATCGTCGCGGAACTCCGCGGCGCGGCGGGCGCGCGAAACGTCGTCACGGACGACAAAGACACGATGGAGAACTACTCCTACGACGAGGCGGGACAGCTCTTCGGCCACATGCCCGACGTCGTGATCCGCGTGGACAACACGGAACAGGTCTCGGCCGTCATGAAGATCGCGTCGAAATACAAGATCCCCGTCACGCCGCGCGGCGCGGGCAGCGGACTGGCCGGATCGGCCGTCCCGGTCCACGGGGGCATCGTCCTGTCGCTCGAAAAGATGAACCGGATCCTCGAGATCGACCCGGTCAACAGGGTCGCCGTCGTCGAGCCGGGCGTCGTCACGAACGAACTCTGCAAGGCCGTCGCGGAAAAGGGATTCCTCTACGCGGGCTACCCGATGAGCACCGAGACGAGCTTCATCGGCGGCAACGTGGCCACGAACGCGGGCGGCGGCAAGGTCATCCGCTACGGCAGCACGCGGCGGCACGTCATGGGACTCGAGGTCGTCCTGGCCTCGGGGACGGTCCGCAACATGGGCGGCACGATCCGGACGGCCACGTGGGGGGACCACCGGGGCCAGCGCAGGGCCGGCTCGGACGGCACCCTGGGCATCATGACGAAGATCATCGTCAACCTGGAGCCGAAGCCCGGCAAGGTCGTCAACCTCCTCACGGCCTTCGGGACGCTCGACGAAGCCGTGGACTGCGTCGCGAAGGTCATCCGGTCGGGCGTTCCGATCATCTCCTGCGAAATCCTCGACCGGCTCTCGACGGCCATCACGTGCCGCTACCTGAACACGAGCCTGCCCTATCAGGACAAGGCGGCGGCCTACCTGATCATCCAGATCGAGGGCGACACGGACGAGCGGCTGGAGGACTCCTACGAAAAGGTCGGCAAGATCCTCATGGACGGCGGCGCGCTCGAGGTCTTCGTGGCCGAGAGCCGCACCGAATCGGCGGCGATATGGAACGTCCGGCAGAACCTCGCCGAAGGCGCGCGCAACTACGATCCGTACGCGTCGCTCTCCGGCGACCTCGTCGTTCCGCTGTCGGTCGTGCCCGAAATGGTCGCGGAGAGTCAGGCGGCCGCGAAGCGCCGCGGCATCGAAATGGGGCTTCTGGGGCACATCGCCGACGGCAACCTCCACCCGATCATCTTCAAGCCCAAGGACATGGAGCCGCATCACTGGGCGGAATTCGCGGAGGAGTACTTCGAGGAACTCGTCGGCGTCGCCGTGCGCCTCGGCGGCGTGGGCAGCGGCGAGCACGGCGTCGGGTTCGTCAAGATGCCGATCTTCCTCGGAACCAAGTCGGACGAGGAACTGGCGATCCTGCGGGGCATCAAGGCGTCGTTCGATCCGGACAACATCATGAATCCGGGCAAGGTACTGGGAGACTTCTAGAGAGCGCTGTATCGGACGGGGCGTCAAGGCAGGCAACATATCGCAAAGGGGGGTTCGGAAATGGTGAGTAAGGCATGGGGACCACTGGCGGTTGCTTTCGTATGGTTCACAACGCACTTCGGCGGCGGCTTCGCGAGCGGCAGGCAGCTCGTGGACTTCTTCGTGGGCTACGGATGGTACGCGGCGTTCACGCCCGTCCTGGCCATCCTGATCGTGGGATTCGTCCTGTATTACGCCTGGGAATTTTCCTTCATTCATAAGGCATACGACTACCGGGAGTGGATGGACCGGTTCTTCCATCCGTATTCGGTGTTCTTCTCGAACGCGTTCGAGATCATGTACCTCATGATCCTCCTGATCGCCTCGGCGGTCGCCATCGCCACGGGCGGAACGGTCATGCAGCAGCTCATGGGAACCGGCTACGTGATGAACACCGTCATCGTCGCGGTCTGCATCTTCTTCCTCACCATCTTCGGCGCCGAGGTCGTCCGCCGGGCCGCAACGGTCATGGCGCTCCTGATCATCATCGGGATGCTCATCATCTACGTTGCGAATCTGTTCGTGAACCTGCCGCTGCTGATCGGGGTGCTGAAATCCGCTCCAGCTCCGAAGGGCTTCGGCGAGGCCTTCTGGGCCATGTCGAAATATATCGGCTTCCAGGCGTGCGCGATGGGCGCGTACATCGCGGTCGCGGACGCGCTGATGAGCCACGAGGACGTCAAGAAGGCCTTCTGGTACGGCGTCATCGTCAACGCCGGCGTGCTCTGGCTCGCGACGCTCGGCGTTCTGGCCCACTATCCGACGATCCTCGCGGAGAAGGTCCCTGTTCTGTACGTCGCGGCGCACGGCGGCGGCGGCGCGTTCGGAACCGGAATCGTGTCGATCCTGATCTTCCTCGCGGTCGTCTCGACGGGCGTCAGCCTGATCTACGGCGTCGCGCGGCGCATCGTGGGCTGGTGGGGACGGACGCACCGGGGAAGCAACGAACGCACGACCAACGTCATCGCGTCGCTCGTGTACGTCCTGATCACCTGGGGCGTCGCGCTGTTCGGCCTGCTTCCGCTGATCGCGAAGGGGTACGGCTACCTCGGCTCGATCGCCATCTTCCTGCTCGTCATCCCGATCCTGTTCGTCGGGCTGTTCCGCTCGGGGAGCTGGAAGGCGGACTGATTCCGTCCCGAAACGCCGCAGCACACAAGCGCCCGGCCGTCCGATATGGAGGCCGGGCGCTTTTTGTGTCTCCGGACGCGGGCGCACCGGTCGGTTCGTTCCGCGGCGATCCTGTTCTTTACGCGGAACTGCGGTCGTGTTATGCTCGCGCTTCATTCCATGCCATCTTTGCAAAAGAGAGGTTTTTTCGTGATCACGCACCATATTTCTCCAAACGAGGCATCCCCGGTTTCCCCCGTCAGGGCGCACGGACTGTTTCTGCTGCTGGCGTCCGCATACTTTCTGAGCATCTTCCTGCGCACCTCGGCGGCGGTGGTCATGCCCGCGGAGGCGCAACGCCTCGGGATGAGCGCTTCCCTGATCGGCTTCCTGTCGAGCCTGCACTTCTACTCCTACGCGTTCATGCAGCCCGTGTCGGGCATCCTTCACGACCGCTTCGGACCGCTGCGCGTCACGGCCGCGGGGATGCTCCTGGCGGCCCTCTCCAACGCCCTCGTCGCGTGGGAGTCCACGCCCGCGACGCTCGGGGCGTGGCGCTTTCTCTCGGGCTTCGGACTCGCCCCGATGTACTCCGCCGCGCTCGTCTTCCAGGCGTACGCCTTCCGGCCGGAACGCTACTGCCTCTATTCGGCCGTGAACTTCACGATTGCGGATTTCGGCTCGGTCGCGTCGGTGATCTGCCTGGGGTTCGCGCTCGACCGCTTCGGCGTTCGCGGCTCGTTCGCGACGCTGACTCTCCTGTGCCTGTTGATGTCCGTTTCCCTCCTCTTCCAGGCGCGTCACGACCCGGTCCGGCGCGCTGCTCCGGTCCGCCCGCAGGGGGCGGTCTGCGGTCTGCGATCCCTGATCGCCGGGCTCCGTGGCGCGGCCGGAACCATCCGGCGCTCCCGTTCGCTGCTCGCGATCCTGCCCTGCTGGATCATGTCCAGTTCGTCCCATCTCGCCTTCCAGGCGTTGTGGTCGGTCTCATGGTATACGGCCGCCTACGGGTGCGCGCCCTCGAC
>ERZ1645187.479-NODE-479-length-39327-cov-28.855673_pt1 | contig 39327 bp, 38 predicted proteins | sample MGYA00575352_ERZ1645187 | MGnify/ENA primary metagenome ERZ1645187 (study PRJEB40837, sample SAMN11349314) | freshwater sediment metagenome | isolation source: river sediment | host: Sediment | place: India: Wazaribad , New Delhi | collected 2017-02-21 ... | reverse complement strand
GCGAGAACATGGCGTTCCTCACCGCCACGTCCAACTCCTTCGGCGCGCGCTGGTTTGATGAAAACTGGAAACCCCAGTTCGATCAGCCGGAGTGGAAGGCTACCATGTAGTATTACCTCGACCTGATGAAGGCCGATGGTCCTCCGGGCGCTTCCTCCAACGGCTTCAACGAAAACCTGGCGCTGTTCAACTCGGGCAAGTGCGGCATGTGGATCGATGCCACGGTGGCGGCCTCCTTCGTGACCAACCCGAAGGACTCCAAGGTGGCCGACAAGGTGGGCTTCGCCCTTGCCCCGGACAATGGCCTGGGCAAGCGCGGCAACTGGCTGTGGGCCTGGTCACTGGCCATCCCCGCCGGTTCGCAGAAGGTGGATGCCGCCCAGAAGTTCATCGGCTGGGCCACCTCCAAGCACTACACCGAACTGGTGGCGGGCAAGGAAGGCTGGGCCAATGTTCCGCCCGGCACGCGCACCTCGCTCTACGCCAATCCGGAATATCAGAAGGTGCCCTTCGCCAAGATGACGCTGGACTCCATCAATTCCGCCGATCCAACCCACCCCACTGTGAAGCCGGTTCCCTATGTCGGCGTGCAGTTTGTGGCCATTCCTGAATTCCAGGGCCTGGGCACAACGGTGGGCCAGATCTTCTCGGCGGCATTGGCCGGCGAAAAGACGCTGGACCAGGCGCTGACGGAAGCGCAGGACGCCGCCACCCGCGAAATGACCAAGGCGGGCTACATCAAGTAATTCTCCCAAACTGGGCTGCCCGGAAAAATCCGGGCAGCCATTTTGCTTGACGGCCGTTTCAGGGAGGGAAGGCCATGGCAACCCAACACACGCGAAGCCTCGGGCGGATCGCGGTGGCGCCGTCCGTCATTGCGCTGTTTCTGTGGATGATCGTGCCGCTGGGCATGACCATCTATTTTTCCTTCCTGCGCTACAATCTGCTTGATCCGGGCAATGAGAGTTTCATTGGCCTTATCAATTACCAGTATTTTCTCACGGATCCTGCCTTTCTTAAGGCGTTGGGCAATTCGCTGAAAATCGTAGGCTCGGTGCTGGCCATTTCGGTGATCGGCGGAACACTGCTGGCGCTGCTCCTCGACCAGGCCATCTATGGCCGCAATTTCGTGCGCCTGATGGTGATTGCACCCTTCTTTGTCATGCCCACCGTGTCGGCGCTGGTGTGGAAGAACATGATGATGCATCCGGTGTCCGGCCTGCTGGCCTGGCTCACCACACGGCTGGGCTTTGAACCCATTGACTGGTTTGCCCATTATCCGCTGGCGGCGGTGGTCATCATTGTCGCCTGGCAATGGTTGCCCTTTGCCACACTCATTCTGCTCACCGCTCTGCAGTCCATGGACGAGGAGCAGAAGGAGGCGGCCGAAATGGATGGCACGCCGCCGCTTTCCTATTTCCGCCACATGGTGCTGCCGCATCTGGCGCGGCCCATCACCGTGGTTGTGCTGATCGAAACCATCTTCCTGCTCAACGTGTTCGCCGAGATCTATGTCACCGGCTCCGGCGGGCGGGCCGGCAACATGCCCTATCTGGTCTATTTTCAGGGCCTGTTGAATTTTGATGTGGGCGGGGCTTCGGCGGGCGGCATCATCGCCGTCATCCTCGCCAATATCGTGGCCTTTTTCCTGATGCGCATGATCGGCAAGAATCTGGAGGGGTGACATGGCGCGCGCGGTCTCAAAGCAACGGCGCTGGCTGATGACGGCACTGGCCTGGGCCTTGGGATTTCTCATCTTCTTCCCGATCCTGTGGACCATACTCACCAGTTTCAAGAGCGAGGGTGACGCCATTGCCTGGCCGCCGCAGCTGCTGTTCTTCGACTGGACCACGGAAAACTATGGCGTGGTGCAGGAGCGCTCCAACTATGTGAAGTTCGCCATGAACTCGGTGGTGCTGGCGCTGGGGTCCACGGCCTTTGCGCTCATCATCGCCATTCCCGCTGCCTGGGCCATGGCCTTTGCGCCGGGCAAGCGCACCAAGGACCTGTTGATGTGGATGCTGTCCACCAAGATGATGCCACCGGTGGGGGCGCTCATCCCGCTTTATCTGATCTTCCGCGACTTTCACCTGCTCGACACGCGGGGCGGCATCATCACCGTGCTGATGCTGCTCAACCTGCCCATCATCATCTGGATGCTCTACACCTATTTCAAGGAAATACCGGGGGAGATTCTGGAAGCCTCACGCATGGATGGCGCTTCGGTGGGCAAGGAGCTCATCCATGTGCTGGCGCCCATGGCGGTGCCCGGCATTGCCTCCACCATCCTGCTCAACGTCATTCTGGCGTGGAATGAGGCATTCTGGACGCTGTCCCTCACCACCAAGGATGCGGCCCCCCTCACCCAGTTCATTGCTTCCTATTCCAGCCCGGAGGGGCTGTTCTGGGCCAAGCTTTCCGCCGCCTCCACCATGGCAATCGCCCCCATTCTGGTGCTGGGCTGGTTTGCCCAGAAGCAACTTGTCCGTGGTCTGACCTTCGGAGCTGTGAAATAGATGGGCAACATTACCCTCAAGAATGTGCGCAAGGCCTTTGGCGATGCGGTGATCATTCCCGACGCCAGCCTGGACATCAGGAACGGTGAGTTCGTGGTGTTCGTGGGGCCATCCGGCTGCGGCAAGTCCACGCTGCTTCGCCTGATTGCGGGGCTGGAGGATCTGACCTCGGGGCAGATCTTCATCGACGGTAAGGATGTGTCCGACATTCCGCCCGCCCAGCGCGGTCTGTCCATGGTGTTCCAGTCCTATGCGCTCTATCCGCATATGAGTGTGAGGAACAATATCGGCTTCGGCCTGAAGATGGCAGGCCTGCCCAAGGATGAGATTGACGCCAAGGTGGCCAAGGCCGCGGCGACCCTTAATCTCACCGACTATCTTGAGCGCAAGCCGCGCCAGCTGTCCGGCGGCCAGCGCCAGCGCGTGGCCATCGGGCGCGCCATTGTGCGCCAGCCCAAGGCCTTTCTGTTTGACGAGCCGCTGTCCAATCTTGATGCAGCACTGCGCGTCAACATGCGGGTGGAGATCATGCAGCTCCATCAGGATCTCGGCACAACCATGATCTATGTGACCCACGACCAGGTGGAAGCCATGACCATGGCAAACCGCATCGTGGTGCTGAACAAGGGCAATATCGAGCAGGTGGGTTCGCCGCTCGAGCTCTACAACAAGCCGGATTCGCTGTTCGTGGCGGGCTTCATCGGCTCACCCAAGATGAACTTCATCACCGGCCCGGTGGCAGCGGCGCACAAGGCGGCGACACTGGGCATCAGGCCGGAGCACATCAATGTTGTGAAGGGCAAGGGCGAATGGCAGGGCACCATTCACTTTGCCGAACATCTGGGGGCTGATTCATTCCTGCATGTTGATACGGTGCAGGCCGGACGGCTCACGGTGCGGGCACCGGGCGATTTCGAGGGCAGGCCGGGTGAGGCCATCGCCCTGAAACCGGAGACGGTGCGGATGCATCGCTTTGACGAGAAGGGATTGGCCATCAGATGAAACGGCTGCAGGGAAAGCGGGCGCTCATTACCGGTGCGGCGCGGGGAATTGGCGCGGCCTTCGCGCAGGCCTATGTGCGCGAGGGGGCCACGGTGATGATCGGGGACATTGACAGTGCCCGCGCCGAGGAGACGGCTGGGCAGATCGGACCCGCCTGCATGGCGGTGACGCTTGATGTGACAAAGCAGGAGTCCATTGACGCTGCCATGGCCGAAACGGTGCAGCGTCTGGGCGGTCTGGATATTCTCATCAACAATGCCGCCGTGTTCGACATGGCACCGCTCACCGAGATCACGCGGGCAAGCTATGACCGGCTGTTTGCCATCAATGTGGCGGGTACGCTGTTCATGATGCAGGCGGCGGCAAAGCAAATGATCGCCCAGGGCAAGGGCGGCAGGATCATCAACATGGCCTCGCAGGCGGGGCGGCGGGGCGAGGCGCTGGTGGCGGTTTATTGTGCCACCAAAGCCGCCATCATCAGCCTCACCCAGTCGGCTGCTCTCAATCTCATTCCGCACAGGATCAATGTGAATGCCATTGCTCCCGGCGTGGTGGATGGCGAGCATTGGGACGGCGTTGATGCGCTGTTTGCGAAATATGAGCAGCGACCGCTGGGCGAGAAAAAGAGGCTGGTGGGCGAGGGTGTTCCCTTCGGCCGCATGGGCACGGCGGAGGACCTTACGGGCATGGCGGTGTTTCTGGCCAGTGACGAGGCCCAATACATCGTCGCCCAGACCTATAATGTCGATGGCGGACAGTGGATGAGCTGAGATGGACCTGGGGCTCAAGGACAAGGTGGCCGTCATCACCGGCGGCAGTGTGGGCATCGGCCTTGGCGTGGCGCGGGCCTTTGCGCGCGAGGGGGCGCATGTGCTGATTGCGGCGCGTGACGGCACCCGCGCCGACAGCGAGGCCCGGAAAATTGCCGCTGACCATGGCGTGAAGGCCGTGGCACAGGCCTGTGATGTGGCGACCGCCGCGGGCTGTGCCGCACTCATTGCGGCGGCGGAGAGGAATTTCGGCGGTTGCGATATTCTGGTGAACAATGCCGGCACCGGCTCCAACGAGACCATATTGGCGGCGCCGGACGCGAAGTGGCAGGCCTATTGGGACCTTCATGTGATGGCGGCGGTGCGTCTGGCGCGCGGCCTTGCACCGCTGATGGCAAAGCGCGGCGGCGGCGCCATTCTGAACAATGCCTCCATCTGCGCGGTGCAGCCCCTGTGGTATGAACCCATCTACAACGTCACCAAGGCGGCCCTGGTCATGCTGTCCAAGACCATGGCCACGGAATTCATCCCTCTCAACATCAGGGTCAATGCCATCAATCCGGGGCTCATCCGCACCCCGGACTGGGTCAAGACCGCCACCCAGCTGGCAGGCCCGGACAAGGCCGAAGACTATCTGCAATCGGTGGCCGATGAACATGCGCCGATCAAGCGCTTCGGCACGGTGGAGGAACTGGCGGATTTCTTTGTCTTCCTGTGTTCGCCGCGCGCCTCCTATGCGGTGGGGGCGAGCTTCTTTGTTGATGGCGGCATGCTGAAGACAATTTGAGGAATGAGGTTGGCCATGGCTGTTGCGCTGTCACTCAAGACGTTGCCTGATCTGCCCAAGGGCGTGGGCAGGCCGCATTATGCGCGTTCGTCGCTGTCTCCGGGCATTGTCCATTTCGGGGTTGGCAATTTTCATCGCGCCCACCTTGCCATCTATCTTGATGACCTGTTCAACCACGGGCTTGACCATGACTGGGCCATCATCGGGGCGGGTATTCTGCCCTTTGATGAACAGATGCGGGCAACCCTGGAGCCGCAGGACTGGCTGACCACGGTGGTGGAGCAGGATGCGGCAATGAGCGCCGCACGGGTGACGGGGGTGATGGTGGATTTCATTCCGCCCACTGACCGCCAGCGCCTGCTCAAGACACTGGTTGACCCCAAAATCCGCATCGTGTCGCTGACCATCACCGAGGGTGGCTATCTCATTGATCCGGCCACCCAGAAATTTGACCCCAACCATTCCGCCATCCGGCATGATGCAGCGAATCCTGATGATCCCACTTCCGTGTTCGGCCTTATTCTGGCGGGCCTGCGGCAGCGCCGCGAAAGGGGCATACCGCCCTACACGGTCATGTCCTGTGACAATGTCCCCCACAATGGCGTGGTGACGCGCAATGCGGTGGCCGGTCTGGCGCGGCTTATGGACAGTGATCTGGCGGACTGGGTGGAGGAGAAGGTGGCCTTCCCCAATGCCATGGTGGACCGGATCACGCCCGCCACCTCCGACCGCGAGCGCAGGATCACGGCGGAGACATTCGGCATCAGGGACCATTGGCCGGTGTTCTGCGAAAGCTTCAAGCAATGGGTGGTGGAGGATCACTTCCCGCTCGGCCGCCCACGCTGGGAAAGGGCCGGGGCGCAGTTTGTGCCGGATGTGACGCCCTATGAGAACATGAAGATCCGCATTCTCAATGGCGGCCATGCGGTCATTGCCTATCCGGGCGGTCTGCTTGATGTGCATTTCGTCCATGAGGCGATGGCGCACCCGCTGATTAACGCCTTCCTCGACAGGGTGGAGCGGACCGAGATCATTCCCATTGTGCCGCCGGTGCCCAACACCAATCTTGCTGATTATTATGTTCAGACGGCGGAGCGCTTCGCCAATCCCGCCATTGGTGACACGGTGCGGCGGCTGTGTCTTGACGGTTCCAACCGGCAGCCGAAATTCATTGTGCCTTCCATTGCCGACCGGCTGAAGAAAAATCTGCCCATTGCCGGGCTGGCGCTGGAGTCGGCGCTGTGGTGCCGCTACTGCTATGGGGTGAGCGAAAGCGGGGCGGTGATCGCGGCCAACGACCCCAACTGGGACCGGCTTTCAGCCCTGGCGAAACAGGCCAGGGATGATCCGGGCGCGTGGCTCACCATGAAGGACATCTACGGCGATGTGGCGGAAAACAAGCGGTTTCGCACCGCCTTCACCACGGCGCTTCAAGCGCTGTGGCGCGACGGCACCGTGAAGACGCTGACCGCCTACCTCAACAGCTGAAGGTTGGGGCCGCACGGGTTGAGCGTGCGGCCCCGCCCGGTTACATGCGATTCATCCAGCCATCGACCTCGGACCTGGCCTTGTCCTTGGCATAGCCGTAGCGTTCCTGCAGCTTGCCTTCCAGCTGGTCGCGGTTGCCCTCGATGAGGTCAAGGTCATCGTCGGTGAGCTTCCCCCACTGGATCTTGGCCTGGCCCTTGATCTGCTTCCAATTGCCTTCAATGCGGTCCCAGTTCATCGGAACACCTCCTCTTTGGGTTCAAGTGGTGACGCCGGTGATGGTTGGCGCCGGTTGCAGCCGTCGCGGGGTTAAGCCTGCATCGGCCCCCTGGTTCCCCCCGATGGGGCGATGTGTCGAGAGTTCACGCCCGCTCAAATCTTGCGCAGCGGGGAACCGCCTGTTGTCCATGTGAAATCCCTCCACAGGCCGGCGGGAGGCCAAAGGTATTTCAAGCGGAAGTGATCAGCGCCCGTCCGGACGCTTTTGACAGATACTCCCACAGGGTATAGCGTATACTCCTATGGAGTATTAGCGGATTGTGAAATGCCCCATTCGCCGGAAGACAAAAAGCGCGCCATCACCAGGCTACGGCGCATTCGCGGCCAGGCCGAGGCGCTGGAACGCCAGATTGCCGAGGGCTCATCCTGCGGTGATGTACTGCAGCAGCTTTCCGCCATGCGCGGCGCGGTGACGGGGCTGATGAGTGATGTGCTGGAGGGCCATTTGCTGGAAAGTTTCGGCCATGCCGATTGCCCGCCCGACTGCCGCGAACCGGACCACGAAAAGCTCCATGCCTCCATCGCCGAGGCGGTGGGGCTGGTGCGCGCCTATCTGAAATAGTGCCTGCCAAGCGGGCGTCAGACCCGCGGCCATGAAACCGAGGAGGAGATCATGAAATCACGCGCTGCCGTGGCCTTCGGGCCGGGCAAACCCCTGGAGATCGTCGAGATTGACGTGGAGCCGCCGCGCAAGGGCGAATGCCTCATCAAGATCAGCCACACCGGTGTGTGCCACACCGATGCCTTCACGCTGTCGGGCGATGACCCGGAGGGCGTGTTTCCCGCTGTGCTGGGCCATGAGGGGGCTGGCGTGGTGGTGGAGGTGGGCGAAGGTGTGACCACGCTCAAGAAGGGAGACCACGTCATTCCGCTCTACACGGCGGAATGCCGCGAGTGCAAATTCTGCAAGTCGGGCAAGACCAATCTGTGCCAGAAGGTGCGCGCCACCCAGGGCAAGGGCCTGATGCCCGACGGCACCACGCGCTTTTCCTATCAGGGCAAGCCCATCTATCACTACATGGGCACCAGCACCTTCTCGGAATATACGGTGGTGCCGGAAATATCCCTCGCCAAGATCAACCCCAAGGCGCCGCATGAAAAGGTGTGCCTGCTGGGCTGCGGCGTCACCACCGGCATCGGCGCGGTGCACAACACCGCCAAGGTGAAGGCTGGTGACAATGTGGCGGTGTTCGGCCTGGGCGGCATTGGCCTTGCGGTCATTCAGGGGGCAAGGCAGGCCAAGGCGGGCAAGATCATCGGCATTGATGTGAACCCGGCCAAGTTTGAACTGGCGAAGAAGATGGGCGCCACCGACTGCGTCAACCCCAGGGACCATCAAAAGCCCATTCAGGAGGTCATCGTCGACATGACCGATGGCGGGGTGGAATTTTCGTTTGAGTGTATCGGCAATGTCGATGTGATGCGCTCAGCCCTTGAATGCTGCCACAAGGGCTGGGGTGAAAGCGTCATCATCGGCGTGGCGGGGGCGGGTCAGGAAATCCGCACCAGGCCGTTCCAGCTGGTAACGGGCCGGGTGTGGCGCGGCTCGGCCTTCGGCGGGGTGAAGGGCCGCAGCCAGCTTCCGGGCATGGTGGAACAGGCCATGAAGGGTGAGATTGATCTCGACTCCTTCATCACTCACACCCTGCCGCTGGACCGGATCAATGAGGCCTTCGACCTGATGCATGAAGGCAAGTCGATCCGCACCGTCATTCATTTCTGACGTTTCCTGCCGAAGTGCTGTGCCTGCCTGCTCCGGGACCGGAGCTGCCGCGCGTGGGGCAATTTCATCCGCGCCAAACACATGAGGAAACGGCCATGGCCAAACTGTCTCTCCATCCTGCCATTGATAATGGCTTGAAACGTGCCTCCAAAACCTTCAAGGGCGGAACGCTGCGCTGTCACTGCACCCATGAAGCGGTGGAAGTGACGGTGGGTTCGCAGGTGCTGCACAACCACGCCTGCGGCTGCAGCAAATGCTGGAAGCCGGAGGGGGCCACCTTCTCGGTTGTCGGCGTGGTGCCGCGCGACACGGTGAAGGTGGTGGCGCATCCGGAAAAGCTGCACATTGTCGACGACAAGGCGCTGATCCAGCGCCACGCCTGCAAGGTGTGCGGCACGCACATGTTCGGACGCATTGAAAACAAGGACCACGCCTTCCACGGTCTGGATTTCATCCACACGGAACTGTCCGATGACAAGGGCTGGGCACCGCCGGGCTTTGCCGCCTTCGTGTCGTCCATCATCGAGTCCGGCACACCGCCCGACAAGGTTCCCGGCATTCGCAAGAAGCTGAAGACGGCGGGGCTTGAACCCTATGACTGCCTGTCGCCGGTGCTCATGGATGTGCTGGCCACCCATGCGGCCAAGGCCAAGGGCACCTATCGTTCGGCTTGATGTGAGGGGGCGGGTTGCGGCCCGCCCCTGTTCTGGAGGAATCATGGAACGGATCGAACGGCACGCGGCATCAGGCGGCTTTCAGGAGGTGTGGAAGCACAGGTCGGAGACGCTGTCCTGTGACATGCGTTTCGGCATCTATCTGCCGCCGCAGGCCGCGGTGCAGAAATGCCCGGTGGTCTATTGGCTGTCCGGCCTGACCTGCACGGAGCAGAACTTCATCACCAAGGCCGGCGCCCAGGCCCATGCCGCGCGCCACGGTCTCATTGTGGTGGCACCGGACACCAGCCCGCGCGGTGAACTGGTGGCCAATGATCCCGCCTATGATCTGGGGCAGGGGGCGGGGTTTTATGTCAACGCCACGGAGGAGCCGTGGGCGGCCCATTTCCGCATGTATGATTATGTGCTGCGCGAACTGCCCGCATTGGTGGAGGCGCATTTTCCGGTCACGGCGGCGCGCGCCATTTCCGGTCATTCCATGGGCGGGCACGGGGCGCTGGTTCTGGCCTTGCGCAATCCGGGACGGTTCAAAAGCGTGTCCGCCTTTTCACCCATCGTGGCGCCGTCGCAGGTGCCCTGGGGCGAGAAGGCGTTTTCCGCCTATCTCGGCGCTGATCGCACCACCTGGCAGGCGTGGGACGCCTGCGCCCTCATTCCGGCGGCTGCCGAGCGCCTGCCCCTGCTCATTGATCAGGGCACGGATGATGAGTTTCTGGACAAGCAACTGCGCGCCGATCTGCTGGCGGCGGCGTGCAGGCAGGCGGGTCATCCGCTGACGCTCAATCTGCGGCCCGGCTATGACCATTCCTATTATTTCATAGCCAGCTTCATGGCCGAGCACATGGCGCACCACGCCAGGGCCTTGCTGGCCTAGGCCGGCACAGAGAGCGCAGGCCTGGCTCGTGTGGCGGTGCGGGGCTGGGTCGGGGCGCGGCTGGTGCCGCCGGCAAGCAGGCGCAGTTGGTGACGGCTATGCCTTCGCCTGTGGCCAGCATGAAACCGTCTTGCCTAAGGGTTATACTACGCATAAGAAATGGCTGGCGGCTGACTTGGGGACCCAATGCAGAGATTCCTTCCGGGATTGGTATTTCTCGGCACATCAGCGCTTGGTCTGGCGTTGAGCTATTCAGTCTACTCCGCCGACCGCACGGCTGGTCGGCTGCGCATCGAAGGCATGGCGCGCGAGGCAGCCCAGCGGGTTCAGGTCAAGGTTGATCACCACATCGCCGTGCTGGAGGGGGTCCGGGCCCTCATTGATGTGGCGCGGGCCACACCGCCCCGGACTGACTTCCGCGATATGGTGGCCCATTTTGATCTGCGCGATGCCTATCTTGGCATTCAGGGCGTGGGTTATGCCGAGGTCATTCCGCCCGGCGGCGAAGCGGCGGTGAGCGCGCGCATCAAGGCCGACTATGGCCTTGACCGGACAGTCTGGCCGGAAAGCGCCCAGCCGCTGCGCACCAGCATCGTCATGCTGGAGCCAGATGATGAACGAAACCGGGCAGCACTGGGCTATGATATGTACAGCGAAGCCAACCGGCGTCAGGCCATGGACAATGCCTGGGCCACCGGCCTGCCGCGGGCAACCGCACCAGTGCAGCTCAAGCAGGAAATCACCAGCGAGAAGCAGCCAGGCTTTCTCATCTATGTGCCGGTCTTTGCACAGGGTCAGAGCCAGACCACGCCAACCGGTTCGCCCCAGCCAATCAGCGGCTTTGTCTATGCGCCCTTCCGGGCTGGCGATCTGCATGCGGCAGCCTTTGCCGGGTTCGATGCCAGGTCGGCGGCGGTGGAAAGTTATGATGTCTCCTCGGGCGCTCCGGCGCTGCTTTACCGCAGTCCCGGCTTTGATGAGGAGAAGGTTGAACATGGGCGGGATGCCACGGCCGAGGTCAGGATTGCCGGCCGGACATGGCAGTTCCATGTGGTGGAGGGGCAGGATTTTGTCCTGACCCTGCGCAAGTCGCTGGGGCCGCTTCTGGCCCTGATTTCGCTGGTTCTGGCGGGGGCGCTGGGCTGGCTGGCGCGGGCCCAGCTCAGGTCGGCCGACGCGGCCCACCGCCTGTCCGCGCTGTCGCAGAAGGCGCTGGATGACAAGGATCTGCTGCTGCAGGAGATGAACCACCGCATCAAGAACCTGTTGGCGCGGGTGACAGCCATTGCCCGGGCAACCGCCAATGGCTCAGCCGACATGCAGGAGTTCAACACCACCTTTCAGGCGCGTTTGCAGGCCATGGCAACAGCCCAGGACACGCTGGCCCGTTCGCACTGGGAACGCGCCAGTTTCCGCCAGCTGCTGCGCAATGAAATGGAGCAGGTGTTTGGCGCGCAGGCTGACAACATGAGCCTGACCGGGCCTGATTTTGAACTCGACGAGAGGGCGGCCCAGGCCTTCGGCCTCACCTTCCACGAGCTGGCGACCAATGCCCTGAAATATGGGGGAGCAGCCGAACAGAAGTTCGCCCTGGCGGTGGATTGGGGATTCACGCCGGATGGTCGGCTAGTGCTGGAGTGGCGCGAACACCATGACAGGCCGCCGCAGGTGCCGGAGCGCAAGGGTTTCGGTTCCCGGCTGATGGAAGCCACCATCCGCGGTGATCTCAATGGTGCGGTGGAGCGGGTGTTCAGCCAAAGCGGCGTGGTGGTCACCTTCAATGTGCCGAAGGAAAAACTGGTGCAATCATCAAGGCCGGACCAGGCCTAGCGCCGAGGGTCAACAGCGCGCGCTGTCGTCAATTGTTCTGACGGCAGAGGCACCAGTCACATCTGGCTGTTCTGCTCGCCCTCGGGCCTCATGTCGATGGCCACCTGCAAGGCTTCAGCGGTGCGCGTCACCACGGCATCAACAGTTGTCTTGTGGCGCAGCTCGGCCTTCAGCGCGGGGTCGGCCTCCTGCCACAGGGCAAGGGCCACGCGCGCCTGCGGCAGCGCCCGGCTGACCCGCATTTTCAGGGCACGCAAGTGCAGGGTGCTCAGCGGTTCCACGAAGGAAAGAAACACCAGCGCCGGCACATCACCGGCTTTCGGGGACTGAGTTTCGGCTTCAGTCAGGCTGGCAATGCGGGCATTGAGACCATATTTGGTGAAGATCTGTCCCAGCATCATGGCGGCGGCACGGTCCAGCGGATGGTTGCCATGCAGCACTGCAATGGGGTGTGCTACCGACCAGGCCGACTGCAGCCGGTCACCTGCAAAAATGTGGCGGGCCGAAGCCCGATCGGGTGCAATCACATCAAAAGCGGCTTCGGCCTCTGCATTGGCAGAGCCACCCACCGCCAGGGGCTGGGGCAGGGCGTCAAGAGACGACACCAGGCTTTCGCTGGAAGCAACCAGCCGGCCGAGGCGCTCGTCATCCAGATGACCGCGCACAATGTCCAGATGAGCGCGGCGCACCGCCTCCAGCGCAATCTCATCGTAATAGGTGGCAAGGCCGCGGCCCTTGAGAAACTGACGGGCCTGATCAGCGGCCTCGCGCGGATCACCGGCCAGCATGCGCTGGTAGAAAATCTCGTGCGGGGCCAGAACCGGCCTGTCCCCCAACAGCACATCAAGAAATTTAAGGCGTGGCACATGGCGCCCCAGCACAACGAGGCAGATGGTGAGCGGTGTTGCCAGCACAAGGCCGATGGGTCCCCAGAGGAATGCCCAGGTGAGTGCCGCGATGATGATGGCAACCGGCGACATGCCGGAGGAGTGGCCATAAAGCAGCGGTTCCAGAACATGACCGACCAGGGGTTCGATCATGGCAAACAGACCGACGGTGGCCATCAGGCTCCACCAGCCGGGGTCGGCAGCAAAGGCCACCAGCAGCGGCGGAATGAGGCCGATGAAGGCGCCGATATAGGGGACAAATCGCATGACACCGGCGAAAATTCCCCACAGAAACGGGCTGGGCAGGCCGATGAGCCACAGGCCCGCGCCGATCACCACGCCAAAGCTGGCGTTGACGGCAAGCTGGGTCAGCAACATGCGGCCAACGCGGCGCGCGGCATCATCCAGGGCGTTGGTGGTGGTTTGAATGTCGTCGGTGCCCGCCAGGCGGATGAAGCGATTGCGCAGGTCCTCGCGCTGGGCCAGCATGAAGGCCGCAAGCAGCAGCACCACCACAAGTGTGGCCACAGGGTGCAGCAGCGGCTCAAGATAACCCAGAACGGCCTCCAGTCCGTGGCTGGCTGCATCCACCCGCACGGTGGGAATGATGGTGCCGTTCTCAGCCACGGGGGCAGCCCCGATGACATGAAAATCGGTCAGCACACGGAAAAAAACATCACCGGCACGGGAGAACACCGATGACGCAGTGAGGGCCTCCGAGAGAAAGTCGAGCTTGGCCCGGATGGTCGGCTCATAGGAGGGGATTTTCTCCGCCAGCTTGGCGCTTTGACGGTAGGCCACAAGCGAAATTGCCGTGATGATGCCGAGTGCAAACAGAACCGCACCGGCCACTGCCAAACTCTTGGGCAGGCTGGCGCGCATCAGCCAGGAAACGATGGGCGACAGGGCAAAGCTCAGCAGCAGGGCAAGTGCCAGATGCACCAGCACATCCTTGGCGAGGAACAGGATGGCGCCGATGCCGAGAACGAGCAGAACAGCCGCCGTAACCGAAAACAGCGGCACGGCATTACGCACCATGCGGTTGGTCAGGATATCCATGGCGGCTGCTCTCTCTGGTCAATCAGCCGGCACGCGTCGTGACGACGTCAATCTGGGCCAACAGCTTGGCAAAGTCGATGGGCTTGGGGTGATAGTCATCGCAACCCGCCTGCAACGCCTTGTCGCGGTCACCGGCCATGGCATGGGCGGTCAGGGCGATGATGGGAATCTGGCGGGTAGCCCCTTCGCCCTTGAGGGCGCGCGCTGCCGTCCAGCCATCCATCACCGGAAGGTTCATATCCAGCAGAATGACATCAGGCAGTGATGCCCTGGCATTTTCCAGCCCCTGTTCACCATCATGGGCGAGGATGACACTGTGGCCGCGCCGTTCCAGACGGCGGGCAAGGAAATCCCATATCTGTTCGCTGTCTTCGACGAGAAGTATCTTGGCCATGGTGTTCCTCATGCGGATGGGGGGTTGGGCGGCTGGTCAACAAAACGGCGCAGGTCAGCCACAAGGTCAGCCATGGACATGGCACCCTTCTGAACAATGGCTTTGGCTTCAGGCGCAAGGGTGCGAACCTTGGCTGATTTCACATCCTCGGCGGTCATCACCACCAGGGGGATGGCGGACCATTCGTCATGGGCGCGCACCTGGCGCACGAATTCGTAACCGTTCATGCCCGGCATGATGAGATCAACCAGAACCAGCGACGGGCGGCTGCGCACCATGGCGTCAAGGCCTTCGGCGCCGTCACGGGCCAGCCGCACGCGCCAGCCCTGCTTTTCAAACATGGTTTTGAGGCGGCTGTTGGCGGCGGCGTCATCATCAACAATGAGAACGCTTTTGCCGTCATGGCTGGCCAGCACGCTGGCCAGCGCCTCGGCGAGCTGCGGCCGCTTCACCGGCTTTTGCAGGTAACCGGAGGCGCCCAGGGTGTAGGCAAAGTGCTGTTCGTCCAGCACCGTCTGCATGATGACCGGTATGGTTCTGGTGGCGGGGTTCTGGCGGATGGCGCGCAGCACGTGCCAGCCGTCCATGCCCGGCATCATGACATCCAGAAGCACAGCAGCGGGATCGCCGGTCTTGAGCTTGTCCAGCGCCTCTGCGCCGGTGGCGGCCGTGACCACGGAGAAACCTTCCCGGCTCAGATGACGCTGCAGCAGGTCGCGGGCCGAAGCCTCATCATCCACCACCAGAACAGTGCCACGGGTGGACCGGGCAAGCGGACCCGCCGTGGCGGGGGCATTTTCCGGTCCTGCTTCGGCCACGGTTGCCACCGGCTTTTCATATCGGCTTGGAATGGTGACAACAAAGCGGCTGCCCACGCCGGGTGTGCTTTCCACGGTGATTTCTCCCCCCAGCATGATGGCGAGCGCGCTGGTGAGCGCCAGGCCAAGACCGGTGCCGCCATATTTGCGGGTGGTGGTCTCATCGGCCTGGGTGAAGCGCTTGAACAGATTATCGACCTGCTCGGCAGTCATGCCGATGCCGTTGTCCGACACTTCCAGGCGGGTCAGCGCCTTGCCTTCCTGCTGCTGATGGCTGACGCTGAGGGTGATCTCACCATCACGGGTGAACTTGGCGGCATTGCCGATGAGGTTGAGCAGGATCTGCTTCACTTTCAGATCATCGGTGGACAGGACATGGTTACGGTCGGCAGCAGCAAGGGTGAGGCGGTTGTTGTTGCGCATCATCAGGCTGCCGGTGGCGGCTTCGACCTCGTCCAGAAGGGTTGCAACGGTGAAATCGACGGCGTGAACGTCCATTTTCTGGGCCTCAACCTTGGACAGGTCGAGTACGTCGTTGATGAGACCAAGGAGATGCCGAGCATTGACGCCGATCTTGTTAAGGTCGGAAAGAATGGCTTCCTCACCCTTGTCACGAAGCTCTTCCTCGATCAGCTCGCAATAGCCCAGCACTGCGGTGAGGGGGGTGCGCAGTTCATGGCTCATATTGGCAATGAAGGCCGACTTGGCGCGGTTGGCTGACTGAGCTTCATCGCGCGCCTGCTCCAATTGCAGCTCGCCTTCACGCTGGCGCGTCAGATCGGACAGAACCAGACCGGCGCCGGCTGTGTGGCGCCCTTCATTATCCACCAGGGTGACCGGAAAGACTTCGGCCTTGAAATATTTCGTGCCTTCCGGTGTATCAATCTCGAAGGGCTTGTCCTCGTCTCCCTGGGCGGGGATGCGCCGGAAGGCCAGGGCCTCGGTCATGCGCGGGCTGATGATCTGGTGGAGTTCCGGCACCACGGCGGCCATGGGCGCTCCCACCAGAGCAGAAGCGCTGCGCCCCATGAGGCGGGCGAAGGCCGGATTCTGTTGCTGGATGGCGTTGTTCTGATCGATCAGGGCGAGGCCAACGGGCGCGCGGTCGAGAACATCCGTGAGCAGGGATCGGGCCCGCAGCGAGGCATCGCGGCTGCGCCGCACCATGGCCAGTATGAGACCCGTCATCATGAGGGTTCCCACCAGGCCCGCCAAGGCCACCGGCAGCCAGAGAGAATATTGCTGACGGGTCAAGCGGGCGATGGTGGCATCAGCCATGTTGTGCATCAGCGCCGTGTTTGAGCGCACGCCGTCCATCAACTGTTTGCCGCGGTTGGTGTTGATGATCCCCTTGGCCAATTCGAAAGAGGTGTTGCGGGCTGTTGTCACCTCCTCGGCAAAGCCGAAGAGGGCCGAGGCATAGTCCTTGATGCTGGTCAGGGCCTGGTCGGGAATGCCGGCGGCAGCAGCGCTCTGCTCAAGGGTCATGGTCAGACTGCCAATGGCATCGGCGGCTTCACGATAGGGCTGCAAATAGGACTCGCTCGCCGTGATGACATAGCCGCGGTAGGAGGTTTCCACATCTGCGAGCGCGGCCTGATGGCGGTCGGCGGCCTGCAGGAAGGTGTTCTGCGCGGCAAGGCCGATCTGGGCCCGCACAATCTGCATAAGGCCGGTCAGCAATGCCAGCAAAGAGAGTGTCAGAAGAAAATAAACAATACCGCGAAGCACCGGAGACATGACGGCTTTGGTAATCATCGTCGCAGTCTCCCTGGCCCAGGCGCAATGGCGACAGAACGGGGCCTGGGACGGACGGTTCCTTGGCCGCGAAAATATTTCTTTCACGAAATGGTGGAACTGCGCCCACCCTGGCCCGTTACCGGGGAACTGAACGCCGCCGTGATCCTCAACCAAATTCCCCCATCAGGAGATACATCATGAAAGGTGCCGCACTCTGGCTGCTTGGACTGCCCATTCCGCTCATCATCCTTCTCTATGTCTTCAACGTGATCTGAACCGCGCTCCGGCGGCTACCCCCGTAAAATTGAAAGGAAAAATCATGACCGTGACCAAGATGATCGAACCCGTGAACACCGACCTTGCCGCCAAGGACCGCGCTGCCATTGCGGCCGGCCTGGGGAAGTATCTGGTTTCCACCTATGAGCTTCTTCTGACCACCCAGCTGGTGCACTGGAACCTCAAGGGCGATCTGTTCTATCCCATCCACAAGCTTACGGATGAGCATTACAGCGCCCTGTTCGAGACGGTGGACCTTCTGGCCGAGCGCATGCGGGCCCTGGGCAGCTTCGTTCCGGCCAATGGTCCGACCAGGGAATTCACTGTGTCGGCGCGGGTCACCGGCAAGGACATTGCCGCAATGGTTGAAGAGCTGGCCAAGATGAACGAGGACGGGGCGCGCGCGGCCCGCGAGCTGGCGGGCAAGGCCGACGACGCCGATGACATCGTGACCAGCGACATGCTGGTGGATTGCATCAAGTTCCACGAAAAGGCGATCTGGATGCTGCGCGCCACCAACGGCTAAGCCCGGCCAGCCACCAGAAACGAGAAAGGCCCTCCGGAAACGGAGGGCCTTTTGCTTTGCAGCTGCAACTAATATCAGACAGCGGACCCCGCCTTCATGTCAAAGAACAGGGCCTGGGCAATGAGGGCCTTCACCATTTCGGGCGAGAAGGGCTTGGTGATGAGGAAGGTGGGTTCCGGCCTCAGACCGGTGAGCAGGCGCTCCGGGAAGGCGGTGATGAAAATGACCGGAACATCCTGATCCTTCAGAATGTCATTGACGGCATCAATGCCGGAACTGCCATCGGCCAGCTGGATATCAGACAGCACCAATTGCGGTTTGCGCCGGGCGACAATCCTGGCTGCTTCGTCGCGGGTGCGGGCCACGCCCACCAGGCTGTGGCCGAGGGAGGTGACAATTTCCTCCAGATCCATGGCGATGAGCGGTTCATCCTCGATGATCAGAATGTCACTGGCGATCATTTCCGAGATCTGGCGGTTGGCCTCGTCATATTTTTCCGACACCTCTTCCGGGGTCAGGCCGAGAATGGCCGCCGTATCGTCGAGGGAGAAATCCTCGACTGCCATGAGCAGAAAGGCCTGGCGGGCGGTGCCGGGAATGGCGGCCAGACGGTCCTGAACGGTTTCCTCCCAGCCGGGACGGGACGCCTCACTGCGGTTGTTTATGGCAACAGCCCCCCACAGGCGACTCAGCGCATGAAACAGGGAAATGCGCGGATCTGCCTTTGCCTTGATGAGGGAGGGATCGGCAATCAGGGTTTCCATCAGCGCGGCAACGTAGGCGTCCCCTGAGGACTGCCAGCCGGTCAGTGCCCGGGCATAGCGGCGAAGATAGGGCAAGTGCGGCGCAACGACAGAAGAAAGTGTCATAAAATCAAATGGTTGGCTTAGCCAACCCTCCCTGTATAGCCCCGGGGCTGTGGCCCCGCATCATCACTCAAGCTCTTATTAACGCAATTTGCCGGGACGGGTTCCATTATTTTTTGTCAGCGGAACCGTTTTCGGATTACAGCATTATGGAGGCTATAGACCCCCGCCCCACCGGGCGAACGAGAGACGATCATGACCAGCAAACCGACCAAACCTCACACCAAAAGCAAAACTGCCGCGCGTGTTCCCACGACGGTGGAGAGGTCGCTTGGTCAGCAGCTCAAGACCTATTACGACGGCATTACCAACCAGGAGATACCAGACCGCTTTCTGCAGCTTCTGCAGGAACTGGATGAGAAGACGTCCTAGGGTTCAGCACTTTTTGCCGGCATGGAATGACCATGAGTTCACATGACTTCAAGCGCGATCTTCTGGCGGCCATGCCGTCGCTGCGTGCTTTTGCCATTTCTCTGGCCGGCAAGGTGGACCGGGCTGATGATCTGGTACAGGAGACACTAACCAAGGCCTGGGCTCATCAGAATTCCTACACGCCGGGCACCAATCTGCGCGCCTGGCTGTTCACCATTTTGCGCAATGAATTCTACACCACCCTGCGCAAGCGCGGCCGTGAGGTTGAAGATGCCGATGGCGAGATAGCCCTCAATGTCGGGGTTCATCCGTCTCAGGACGGACACATGGACATGAACGACATGAAGAGCGCACTGGCCAAACTGCCCGCCGACCAGCGCGAAGCCCTGCTGCTGGTCAGCGCTTCCGACATGTCCTACGAGGAGGCGGCCGCCATTTGCGGTGTTGCCGTGGGCACCATCAAGAGCAGGGTGAACAGGGCGCGCGCCAAGCTGGCTGATCTGCTTCATCTTACCGACGGCAGTGTCTATGGACCCGACGCCGGCACCATGGCGGCGCTTACCAATCAACGGCCGTAATTTTCTGATTTCTCGTCGTCACGCCGTGGAACCGGCGATGATCCTGCCCGTTGTCTGGCTACAACCACGCAACCGAGGAGACCGCCATGGGCCGTTCCAACTACCCATCTGCTTCTGAGACTCTGGACAAGACGCGCCGCGCCGCTGCTGACATGAGCGAACGCATGGGCGAGCGCATTGGCAGCATGGCTGATGAAGCGGCCGACAGCGTCAAGGACATGGCCTATGGTGCCAGTGAAAAGGTCAAACGTGTTGCCGATGACGTTGCCGATCGGGTGAAGCGCAGTGCCGGTGACGTGGCGGAAGGCACCGATCGCCTGATGGCCAATGCATCTGACCTTGGCAACCGCGGTGTGGACCAGGCGCAGAGCCGCGCCAGCCAGACACTTGCCGATGTCGAGCGCTTTGTGGCGCGCAACCCGGTGGGTGCGGTTGTGGCCGCGCTGGGCATCGGCGTTGTGCTTGGCTTCATGACCCGGAAATGACGCCATGATGCGGCTTGTCCAACTCGCCATTTCGTCCCTCGGTCTGGCGCGGCTGCAGCAGCAGCTTCGCAACGCCACGGTTTCAGGCGCCCACTATGCGGTGATCGGCGTCATCACTTTGGCGGCAACGGGTTTCCTGCTGTCGGCTCTCCGCCATTACCTGGCGGTGGAACTGGCGCTGGGAACCGGCATCGCCGACGCGGTTATAGGTGGCGCATTGGTCGTGGTGGCCGGATTGTGGCTGGTCATGGTGCGCACCGCGCGTCCGCAAAGGGATCTGTCGCCGCAGGACCTTGGTTTGCAGCCGCTGGTCAATCTGGTGGACTCAACTGCGCAGTCGGTGCGCTCGACATTGAATGAACCAAAGACTGCCATGCAGACGGCGGCCGCCATTGGGGCCATTGGCTTTGTTGCAGGGCGCATGCTGCGCCGGCGCTGAGCATCAGCTTTCATTGCAACCGCCCCCGGACGCCCATGGTGCCTGGGGGTTTTCCTTTTGTCTTCTCCACAAGGTGCGGAAAATGCCACCGCCATGGAACCCGGTGAGTGACATCACGTTATTTCAGCGAAGGCAACTTCACCCCTGCATCATGGATTTGGAGTACACATCATGACCATGAACAATCTGCTGTACTGGGCTGTCGTCCTGTTTGTGGTGGCCATTGTGGCCGCCTTCCTGGGCTTCGGCGGCATTGCCGGCACCGCCATGGGCGGCGCCAAGATCGTCTTCTGGGCGGCCATCATCATTGGCATCGTCATGGCGGTTCTGGGCGTTCTGCGCCGCGCCTGAGGTGCTGCGCGCCCAATGACAAGGCCGGTCTGGAAACAGACCGGCCTTTTCTGTTGGTTCCGGAAAAGGAGGGTCACGGTGAGGGGATGAAAAAACCCCGCCGAAGCGGGGTTGATGAAGCGTGCCTTGCAGGGGATCGGCTTCAAGGGAATTCAGAGGGGGGTGCGGTTGTTCTCCCGCAGTTCAACCGCCGCCGTCACGGCGGGTGATGAGGGCGTCATATAAAATACGCTGAGATTATTCTCAGACGGGGAGAGCTGCGTCACCGCCAGCCTGGCTGTGTCCGCCTGCCGGGCCTGATTCATTGCCAGGGCCGACACAAAGGGCACAGCGGTGAGCTGCGAGGCGGCGAGAATGAGAACAGCGGCAATGCGCATGGGTGATCTCCTTGTGGTGAGATAACGGCCTGACGCTGCCTGGGTTCCACAGAGCTGGAAATGAACAGATTGTGAGGCGGGGAGAGCGCAGAGGAACAAAATCGCGACTGGCGCATTGACACTATGGTTTCACTGCTTTGACACAGGACAAGTCATGCTGAAGGCTCGTGATCATATGCACCTGGTGCTGGCCGCCATGTGGGTTGCCGCTCTGGGCGTGGTTATTCTTGTATGACCTGCCGCCATGCTGTGGGTCCGCCTCACAGAATGAGGATGTGCACCTTCTGAACGCGAAGTAGGATTGAGCCGGCTGAACTGAGCAATCGAAGACGCTTGCCGATGCTTTGAGCACATTGAAGGACATGCAGTACGCCGAGAACGCGCTGACCAAGGCGCTGCCGAAGGTGATCAGGGGGGTGAGCCAGAGCAGGCTTTAGCAGGCGCTGTGCGATCATCTCGCGGAAACGGAGCAGCAGATTTCACTGCTGGGTCAGGTATTAAATTCCATCGGCAAGAAGCCGGAGGGCAAATGGTGCGAGGCCATCGAGGGTCTCATCAAAGGTCCCGAAGGCATCCTGGAGGAGGCGGAGGGGCGCAATTGCCCGCAATACGGCGGTTGCCCTTGTCTGTCAGGTGCCAGAATGCTGGATTGAGGGCAAAAGCCATTCGCTGGGTGCGGTGTTAACCCCGCAGGGCAAGGAGAGATGATGAACGGAAGCGGGCCAAAGCCCGGAATGGGCGCCCAAGTGCATGAGCATGGATGCAGTTTCCGGGTCTGGGCGCCCCATGCCGAGGCTGTGACCGTGCGCGTCACGGGAGACAATGAAAGTCCCCGTGAGACGCCCCTGGCACAGGAGGGCAATGGCTATTGGGCGGGTGACGTGGCGGGGGTGAAGGCCGGTGCCCGCTACAGGTTCGTCTTGTCTTTGCCGGGTGGCGAAAGCCGCGAGCGCATTGATCCCTATGCCATGGACGTGACCCATTCCGCAGGCGAGGGTGTGGTCGTCGATCATGACTGCTTTGACTGGCGCGGCGACGATTTTGACATGGCGCCGCACAATGAACTGGTGATCTATGAACTGCATGTGGGTTCCTTCGCGCCGGAGGGCGATGGTCCTGGCACGCTGCACGATGCACAAGGCCAGCTTGCCCATTTGAAACGCCTGGGCATCAATGCAGTTCAGATCATGCCGGTGGCTGAATTCGCCGGTGATCTGTCCTGGGGTTATAACCCGGCTCACATTTTCGCCGTGGAAAGCAGCTATGGCGGGCCTGACGCGCTGAAGCGCTTTGTGCGGGCCTGCCATTGCCATGGCATCGCCGTCATTCTTGATGTGGTTTACAATCATTTCGGCCCCTCCGACCTTGATCTCTGGCAGTTTGACGGCTGGAGCGAGAACGGCGGCGGGGGCATTTATTTCTACAATGACCATCGCGGGGAAACCCCCTGGGGCAAAACCCGGCCTGACTATGGCCGCCCCGAAGTGCGCCAGTTCATCCGTGACAACGCGCTGATGTGGCTTTCCGACTATCACATCGATGGCCTGCGCCTTGACATGACACTTTACATCCGCAGCATCGGCGGCGCGGGCGGTGATGACCTTCCCGACGGCTGGCGCCTGATGCAGTGGGTGAATGACGAAGTGCGGAAACTGCCCGGCCGCCACATCACCATTGCCGAGGACCTGCGCAATTATGCCGGGATGACGGCGGATACGGCGCATGGCGGAGCAGGGTTCAACACGCAGTGGGATGCCAGTTTTGTTCATCCGGTGCGGGCGGCAGTGATTGAGCAATCGGATGAGCGGCGGTCGATGCTGGCGGTGCAGCAGGCCATCACCCAGCGTTATAATGATGATGGTTTTCGGCGCGTGGTCTATAGCGAAAGCCACGATGAGGTGGCCAATGGCCGGGCGCGTGTGCCCTATGAAATCGACCCCGGCAATGCCACGTCGTGGTTTTCGCAGAAACGGTCGACACTGGCGGCAGCACTGGTGTTCACGGTTCCCGGCATTCCGATGATCTTTCAGGGTCAGGAATTTCTGCAGGGCGAATGGTTCCGCGATGATGTGCCGCTGGATTGGGATCTGAATGAGGAATTTTCCGGCATCGTCCGGCTCTATCGTGATCTCATTCACCTGCGCCGCAACCTGGGTGGAGTCACAGCGGGTCTCATGGGCCAGTTTGTGACGGTCCACCACATCAATGACGACATGAACATGCTGGCCTTTCAGCGCTGGGAGAAGCATGGTCACGGCGATGATGTTGTGGTGGTGATGAATTTCAGCAATGCCACGCGCGAGAATTACATGATTGGCATGCCCGTGGCCGGGCGCTGGCGGGTGCGGCTCAACAGTGATTCACATCATTATAGCCGTGACTTCGGCAATGCGCCGCTGGCCGATCTGGTGGCCCAGGCCCAGGCCTATGACGGCATGCCCGCGGCGGCCCAAGTGACAATCCCGCCCTATTCCTTTGTCATCCTGTCGCAGGACCGGAATGACTGATCGTCAAAGGCCGGAGAGCGGCAGACTGGCGTGATAGACAAGGCCGGTGCGTGGCCAGTGTGCTTCGGCGGTGCCACTGAACTGGTTTGGCAATGCGCTGAACAGAATGGAACTGCCAAAGCCTTCGCGCCGTGGCCGCTGCACGCGGACCGGCGATTGTTCCGTCCATTGGAAATCAAGCTGGGGTTCACCGGCAGCGCCACTCTTTATGTCGGCGGTGATGGTGACGGTGCCGCCATGGGCAAGAGCCCCATGGGCGGCGGAATTGGCGGCCAGTTCCATGAGGGCGATGGCAAAGGTCTGGGCGTGCTGCGGCGGCAAGGCCACAGCGGGCAAGTCAAGAGTGATCACCTGCTTGTCGCCCTGGCCTGACATGAAGGGAGCCAGAACCCGCTGCGACAGGGCTTTGAGGGATGCGCTGTGCCAGTCGGAGTCAAACAGGATGTCATGGGTGTTTTTCAGGGCACTCAGGCGCCGCTGGAATTTCAGTTCATAGTCCTTGACCGAGCGGGCGTTGCGCGCGGTCTGGCGGGCCAGGCTTGCGGTGAGCTGCACCGTATTGCGCACCCGGTGGGCCAGCTCCCTGAGCAGGGCGGCCTTGACGTCTTCGGCCTGCTTGCGGTCGGTAATGTCTACAATGATGGTGGCAAAGGAAATGGGCTGACCCAGGGCGTTGCGCACCATGCGGGTGTTGACGAGCGCCCAGAATACCGTTCCATCGCTGCGCACATAGCGCTTCTCAAACTGGGCGATGGGGTTGGCAGGATCCGCTGTGCTGGTAATGGCGGCCTGGGTCACGGCCACGTCGTCAGGGTGGGTGATGTCAGCGAAATTACGGCTCAGAAGCTGGTCGCGGCCATAGCCCATCAGCTCGCACATGCGGTCGTTGACGCGTATAAATCGGCCGGTTCCGTGGCTGGTTTCACACATGGCCGCACCGGCATTGTTGAACAGCGCCTCCTCCATCAGGCGGACATTGGACAGTTCCGTGGCGGTGGTTGCCAGTTCACGGCCAAGAGTCGTGGCGCGCTGGCCCACCATGGATCCCGCCCGGAAGGTGACGAGCACCAGGGTCAGCATCAGGCCAAGCGCCAGAATGATGAGCCAGGTCAGATGGGGGATTGCCGCATGGGCGGTCTGATGCTCGATGCCATAGGTGGCAAGGGCGGCAACACCGCTCAGCAGCACGCCGCCCGCAAACAGGCGCCGGTTATTCCAATAGGACTGTCGCATGCTGTTTTATGAACCGGTCACCCCATATCGAAGCACGGTTGCAGGATGATGCCGTTTGCCGTCCTGTCCACGCATTGCAGCCCCCAAACTTGCCAGATTTGGCTATAATGCCAGAAATTGCCGCAGGTTCCATCACGGCCGCGGTCTTTTCGCCAGGCCCTGGCTTGAGCTTCCTTCACCGGCCGATTGAGGATTTCTAAGCTGTGGCGGGGCTGTGGCTTCTCTATGTGACAGGAACGGGCCGGTGCCTCCGGCCGAAGCGTAACGGAAGGCCGCGCCGGGAATGTCCCTCCCGGTGCCACCATAGCGGAAGGAAGTGCCCATGACCGCCCAAACCAAGAAGCCCGGCCGTGGCCGGATCTACCAGTCGATCACCGAAACCATCGGCGACACACCGCTGGTTCATATTGAACGGCTGGCTGCCACCCATGGCGTCAAGGCCAGGATTTTGGCCAAGCTTGAGTTCTTCAATCCCCTGGCCTCGGTGAAGGATCGCATCGGCCTGGCCATGATCGAGGCCCTGGAAAAGGCGGGCAAGATCGGGCCGGACACGGTGCTGGTTGAGCCGACCTCTGGCAACACCGGCATTGCGCTGGCCTTTGCCGCCGCCGCCAAGGGCATCAAGCTCACCCTGGTCATGCCGGAATCCATGTCAATGGAACGGCGCAAGATGCTGTCCCTGCTGGGGGCTGAACTGGTGCTGACGGAGGCCGCCAAGGGCATGAAGGGGGCGGTGGCCAAGGCCGAGGAGCTGCGCGCTGCCAATCCCAATGCCATCATTCCGCAGCAGTTTGAAAACCCTGCCAACCCGGCCATTCACCGGGCCACCACGGCGGAGGAAATCTGGAACGATACCGACGGCACGGTTGACGTTTTGGTGGCCGGGGTGGGAACCGGCGGCACCATCACCGGCGTGGGCAGTGTTTTGAAGGCGCGCAAGCCGGGGATCAAAATCGTGGCGGTGGAGCCAGCGGATTCGCCGGTTCTGTCGGGCGGCCAGCCCGGCCCGCACAAGATTCAGGGCATCGGGGCGGGCTTTGTGCCGGCCATTCTCGACCGCGCCCTGATCGACGAGGTGATAACCATCAGCAATGAAACCGCCTTTGCCACGGCGCGTGCCATGGCCCGGCGGGAAGGCATTCCGGCCGGCATCAGCTCCGGCGCGGCGGTGGCGGCGGCGCTGGAACTGGGCAAACGGCCGGAATATGCCAACAAGACCATTGTTGTCGTGGTGTCGTCCTTCGCCGAGCGCTATCTGTCCACGGCGCTGTTCGACGGGCTGTAATCGTCCAATACGGCAAGGGAGAAGCCCAGGCCCGGCGCCTGGGCTTTTTCAATTGGGGCGCCGGGCCGAACGCTGTGTCTGGCTGCGCACATAGACGGTGATCAGCGCCAGGATGATGGTGCCGGTGATGAACAGGAAGGCGGCAGAGGCAATGGCCGGGCTGATGTTCTCGCGGATGGTGGAGAACATCTGGCGGGCCAGGGTGCGCTGGTTGGGGCCAGCCACGAACAGGGTCAGCACCACCTCATCCAGCGAAGTGGCAAAGGCAAAAACCGCCCCCGACAATACGCCGGGAATGGCCAGCGGCAGGGTCACCTTCTGGAACACCACATGGGGCGGTGCGCCGAGGCTGGCGGCGGCGCGCTCAATGCGGCGGTCAATGCCGTCAAGGCTGGCTGACACATTCACCACCACAAAGGGAATGGCAAGCACGGTGTGGGCGATGATGACGCCGGGATAGGTGTAGGCCACACCGAGCTTGACGAAGAGGATCTGCATGCCCACCCCCAGCACCACCGCGGGCACCACCATGGGCAACAGAAAGGCCGTCTTGAAGAAGCCGGAGAAGGGCACCAGCCGGTCGCGCAGGCCAAGTGCTGCCAGCGTGCCCAGCACGGTGGCCAATATGGTGGTGCCAGACCCGACGATGAGGCTGTTGATGATGGAGCGGCGCCAGGCGTCGGCGGTGAACAGCTCATGGAACCAGCGCCAGGAGAAGCCGGGAATGGGATAGGACAGGAAGATGGAATCGGTGAAGCCCAGCGGCAGGATCACCAGCAGCGGGGCGATGAGGAAGCTCACCACCATGATGCCGAAGAGGATGCGCGCGGCCTTGAACATGGTCACACCCTGAGCGCCCGGTCAGAGGTGAGGCGGTGATAGACCGCATAGAGGGCCAGAGTGGCAGCGAGCAGGATGATGCCCAGGGCGCCCGCCATGCCCCAGTTGGCCGTGCCGGTGGCGTAGAAGGCGATGATGGAGGAGATCATCTGGTCCCTTGGGCCGCCGATGAGGGCCGGGGTGATGTAATAGCCGATGGCCGACATGAAAACGAGGAGCGCGCCGGAGGCAACCCCGCGCAGCGATAGCGGCAGCAGCACATGCCAGAAAGCCCTGAGCTTGCTGGCCCCCAGCGACTGGGCGGCCGGCATGAGGTTGCCAGGAATGCCGATGAGCACCGAGAAGATGGGCAGCACCATGAAGGGCAGCAGCACATGGGTCATGGCGATGACCACGCCCAGCCGGTTGAACAGCAGCGGCAGCGGCTCGGAAATGATGCCGAGACCCAGCAGGGTGGAATTGATCATGCCGCGGTCCTGCAACAGGATGAACCAGGCGGCGGTGCGCACCAGAAGCGAGGTCCACAGCGGCAGCAGCACCGCCCCCAGCAGCAATTGGCGCTTCCAGCCGGTGACGGATGCGGCCAGCATGGCAAAGGGATAACCAAGGGCGATGCACATGAGCGTGACAAGGCCGGAGATGACGAAGGTGCGCTTGAAAATGTCGGCGTTGTTGGAAGCCGCGGGCGGCAGCGCCTCAATCGACCCCTGCGGATTGCGGGCATAGTCGAGGGCGGCAAGCAGATTGCGGTCGGTATAGCGCGACTGGGCCGCCGCCGCGATGGCCTCCCAATAGCCGTTGTCCTTCCAGCGTTCATCAACGGTGGTGAGATCAAGCGGACCGGTGGAGCCGCGCGCCGCCGACAGGGTTTTCATCATCAGGGTGCGGAAGCCGGACTTGGCGCTGTTCAGCCGCCGCACCACGTCGCCCATGGCCTGATCGTCAGTGGTGGCGCGAATGTCATCCACCAGTGCCTGGCCCAGGGCTCCGGCCCCCGGCGTCTGCCGGTCCCAGGCGCGGGCGGCTTCGGTGGTGGCCGGCAGGGTTTTTACCACCACCGGATCGGACACCGCCTCGGACAGCATGGTGATGATGGGCCAGACGAAAAACAGGCCGAGAAACACCACCAGCGGCATCAGCATCAGCGCTGCCGCGAGGTGGCGGCGGAGTGGAGTGCCGCCCCTCATCCCACCACCCAGCAGGCATTGGCGGTGAAGGAGGCGGAGGCCTTGTCGCCCTCGTCAAGCACGGCCATGCGCCGGTCGGTCTTGACAATGAAGCGCTGGTCCCTGGTTTCCAGCACGACGCGGATGTGGTCGCCGTGATAGACGCGGTCCAGCACTGTGCCGGGAAAATCATTCTCGCGCTCGGCGGTGCGGTCGAAGTGAATGCGCTCGGGACGAATGGAAATGGTGGCGGCTGCCCCCGCTTCCAGGCCGGGGCGGGTATCCACCACGAGCTTGCCACCCTGTTTCAGGGTGATGGTGGTGCGGTCCTTGCCCACCTTGGTGATGGTGCCCTCCACCAGATTGGTCTCGCCGATGAATTCGGCGACAAACCGGGTCTTTGGATGATCGTAGATGTCGGAAGGCTTGCCGATCTGCTCGATCTTGCCGTGGTTGAACACGGCAATGCGGTCGGACATGGTGAGCGCTTCCGACTGGTCATGGGTGACGAACACGATGGTGAGGCCAAGGCGCTTGTGGAGGTCGCGGATGTCAAGCTGCATCTGCTCGCGCAACTGCTTGTCAAGCGCGCCCAGCGGCTCATCCATCAGCACCACGGCAGGTTCAAACACCAGGGCGCGGGCCAGCGCCACGCGCTGCTGCTGGCCGCCGGAAAGCTGGCTGGGCTTGCGCTCCTTGTAGGCGCCCAGTTGCACCATATCGAGGGCGCGCTGAACGCGGGCGGCGCTGTCGGGTTTGGCCACGCCGCGCATGTTCAGTGGAAAGGCCACGTTCTCGGCCACGGTCATGTGGGGAAACAGCGCATAGGACTGGAACACCACGCCCATGTTGCGCTTGTGGGGCGGCAGCTTTTCAACATGCTGGCCGCCAACGATGACCGCCCCGCTGGTGGGGTTTTCAAAGCCCGCCAGCATCATCAGAATGGTGGTCTTGCCGGAGCCGGAGGGGCCAAGCAGGCTCACGAATTCGCCCTTGTCGATGGCGAGGTCGAGGTCCTTGATGACGGTGAGCGGCCCGAAGGACTTGCTCACGTTCTGGAACAGAATGTAGGGGTCACTCACCGGCGCAATCCCGTCTCTTCAGTCTTCATGCAGAACCAGAAGCTGGTCGGCTACGGCTTTATGACTGCGCCACACGGAAGGACGGATCCTCCCGTGTGACGCAATGGTGTGGCGCTTACTGGCCGAGCCAGGCGTTGAAGCGCTGGGTCAGGGCTTCCGAATTGTCGATCCAGAAGTTGCCGTCGAGCGCGATGGAACCCGTCATGTTGGCGGGCGTGGTCGGCAGTTCGGCCTGGAATTCGGCGGGCACCATGGCGGCCGCTTCCTTGTTGGGCAGACCATAGGCGATCTTGGCCGGCAGCTTGGACTGATTGTCGGCCTGCGAGGCGAAGGCGATGAAGTCCATGGCGGCGGCGGCGTTTTCCGCCCCCTTCAGAATGACCCAGCTGTCCACCGCATAAATGGAGCCCGGCCAGACCACCTTGAAGTTCTTCTTTTCGGTGCGGTTGATGCCGCTGATGCGGCCGTTATAGGCCGAGGACATGGCCACTTCGCCCGAGGAGATGAGCTGCAGCGGCTGGGCGCCGGCTTCCCACCACACAATGTTGGGCTTCAGCTCGTCGAGCTTCTTGAAGGCCCGGTCCACACCCTCCGGCGTGGCCAGAACCTTGTAGACATCGGCTGCCGGCACGCCATCGGCCTGAAGCGCGAACTCGAGGTTATACTTGGGGCCCTTGCGCAGGCCGCGCTTGCCGGGGAACTTCTTGACGTCCCAGAAGTCAGCCCAGCTCTGCGGGCCTTCCTTCAGCTTGTCGCCGTCAAAGGCAATGGCGGTGGACCAGACGATGGCGCCGACGCCGCAATCGGACACAGCCGAGTCAATGAACTTTTCCTTGCCGCCAAGCTTGGCCCAGTCGATCTTTTCATAGATGCCATCGGCGCAGCCCAGGGCCAGTTCCTCGGTTTCCACCTGCACGGCATCCCAGTTGGGCGCACCGGCCTTCACCTTGGCCTGCAGCGTGCCCACGCCACCGTCCCAGCTTTCGTCCAGCACCGGCTTGCCGAGCTTTTCCGAGAAGGGCTTGAAATAGATTTCGCGCTGGGCGTCCTGATAGTTGCCGCCCCAGGACACGACGGTGAGGTCGCGGGCCTGGGCCGCCATGCTGCCGAGCGTCAGGGCCGCCAGGGCGGAAGCGAAAATGAGAGATTTGGTCAGTTTCATGGGACGTCCTCCTGTTATGGTTCAGCTAGATTGGGGGAATTTTTAAGCCCCAGCCAAGCACAGTTACGAGCCAATGCATGGGGTCAGTTACGACCTGGACAGAATAATCAACAGCGAGAGCCGCCTCAATAGGTGGGCGGTGTGATGGCGGAGAGAATTTCGCTCTTGCCGGGGGCCACATTGCGAAAGCGGTGGGGCAGGCGGCTGTCGAAATAATAGCCGTCGCCGCTGTGCAGCACGCGGCATTCACTGCCCACCGTCAGTTCAATGGCGCCGCGCGTGACCATGCCTGCCTCCTGGGCGGTGTGGGTGAAGGCAAGGCCTGTGTCGGCGCCTTCGGTGTAGGTTTCATGGAGCATGAGAAGCTGGCGGTTGGGGTGGTTCATGCCGATCATGCGGTAGGAAATGGCTTGTGGTTTGCCAATTTCCACCAGTTCTGACGCGCCATAGAAGGGTGTGTAGGGCAGGCGCGAGGGCAGATCCATGAAGAAGCCGGTGAGCGTGGTGCCGAGGGCGTCCAGAATGGCCGTCAGCGTGTCGATGGAGGGCGACATGTGATCACGCTCGATCAGGGAAATGGCGGCGTGGGAAATGCCGGAACGGAGCGCCAGTTCGCGGCCTGAGAGATCGCGCCGTCGCCGCAATTCCCTGAGCTTGTCGCCAATCTTGGGCATGGGCCTGTCTCCTTCTGCAACCGGGGCAGAATAGGAGTGTTAAAAATACTAAACAAGCCCTGACGGGCGCTTGTGGCGCTGCGCGGCAGGACAGAAGATTCGAAAAAAGGGGAGAATGTCATGTCATCGCTGCCTGCCGGATTTGCCGATCGCATCCGCCTGCTCAAGGCGCCCAGCCGCTCGGCCGAGGGCGATGCCTCGGCCATCGAGGGCACGGTGAAAGAAATCATTGCCCAGGTCAGGGCACGTGGCGACGCCGCGCTGGCCGATTATTCGCAGGCCTTTGACAGGATGGTGCCGGAGCAACTGGAAGTCTCCATGGCGGAGCGCAACGCGGCGGTGGCAGCGCTGGACCCGCAGACCCGGGCCGACACGGAATTTGCCATTGCCCAGGTGCGGGCCTTTGCCGAGGCCCAGTTGGCCACCATGCTGCCGCTGGAGGTGGAAACCCTGCCGGGCCTCCACCTCGGCCACCGCGTCATCCCCATTGCGCGGGTGGGCTGCTATGTGCCGGGCGGGCGCTACCCCATTCTTTCCGCTCCGGTGATGACCCTGGTGCCGGCCAAGGTGGCGGGCTGTGCCGAGGTCATTGCCTGCCTGCCGCCCGGCGCCCATGCCGCCATGATTGCCGGCTGCCACATGTCGGGTGCCGACCGCATCTTCCGGGTTGGGGGCGCACAGGCCATTGCCGCCATGGCCCATGGCACCGAGACCATTCCGGCGGTGGACAAGGTGGTGGGGCCGGGCAATGCCTTTGTGAATGAGGCCAAGCGCCAGGTCTTCGGTCAGGTGGGCATTGACCAGCTGGCGGGTCCCTCGGAAATCTTCACGCTCGCCGATGACACGGGCGATGCCGCCATGATTGCCACCGATCTTCTGGCCCAGGCGGAACATGACGTGCGCACCAGGGTCGGCCTCATCACCACCAGTGCCGAACTGGCGCGCGCCGTGGTGGTGGAAATCGGCCGGCAACTGGCCACGCTTTCAACCGCCGATGTGGCGGGCCAGGCCTGGCGCGACTATGGCCAGGTGGCCATAGCCAGCGATGAGCAGGCAATGCTGGACTATTCGGATTTCATTGCCGCCGAGCACCTGCAGGTGCACACGCGCGAGCCGCACGCCACGGCAGGCAGGCTCAGCAATTACGGCTCGCTGTTCATCGGCCCGCTGGCCAGCGTGGTCTATTCCGACAAGTGCTGCGGCACCAACCACACGCTGCCCACCATGGCGGCGGGCCGCTACACGGGGGGCCTGTGGGTTGGCTCCTATGTCAAGGTGTGCACCCACCAGTGGCTGGAACCGGCAGGGGTTCGGGCTGTGGCTCCGCCGGCGGCGCGCCAGAGCGCCACCGAGGGCATGGAGGGTCACCGCCGGGCGGCCCAGCTGCGGCTTGACCTGCTGCAGATGAAGAACTGACGCCGGTTATTTGTCAGTCTTTTCGGGATTGGTGAGGCGATAGATGTTGCGCTCGGAAATGCCCATGGCCTTGGCCGCCTTGGCCTTGTTGCCGCCGTGGATTTCCAGCATGCGCTTAAGATAGGTGGCGCGCAGCTCATCCAGCGTCGGCTCATGGTCGAAGCGCAGGTCGAAGACGCCGCGGCTTGACCCCTGGGTTTCCGGCAGGGACAGGTGATGCGGCTGGATCATGATGGCGCCACCCGACATGAGCAGGCCGCGCTCCACCACATTGCGCAGTTCGCGGATGTTGCCGGGCCAGTCATAGGCCAGAAGGGCCTGTTCCGCTGAGGGATGAAACTGCTTTTTCAGATTGCGCATGAAGGCGCGGCCTTCAAGGAAGGTATGGGCGATGAGCAGGATGTCGCCGCGCCGCTCGCGCAGGCTCGGCACCTTGATGACGAAGGCCGACAGGCGATAGTAGAGATCGCCGCGGAATTTGCCCTCCTTGACCAGATCGGCAAGGTCGCGGTTGGTGGCGGCGATGAAGCGCACATTGGCAGACAGGTCGCGCGTGCCGCCAAGACGGCGGAAGCGCCCGGTTTCGAGAACGCGCAGCAGCTTGGCCTGAATGGAGGGGCTGATCTCGCCGATTTCATCAAGAAACACGGTGCCGCCGTCGGCGACTTCAATCAGGCCTTCCTTCTTGCGGTCCGCGCCGGTGAAGGCGCCGCGCTCATGGCCGAACAATTCGCTTTCGAGCAGATTTTCCTGAAGGGTGGCGCAATCAATGGTGAAGAGCTGGCTGGCGCCGCGCTCGCTTTCGGCGTGAATGCTCTGGGCCACCAGTTCCTTGCCCACGCCGCTTTCGCCTTCAATGAGAACGGTGGTATCGGCCTTGGCAACGAGCGAGACCAGTTCCCGGATTTTCAGGAAGGCCTGGCTCTGGCCCACCATGCGCGGGCCGGATTTTCCCTTCACCTGGGTTTCCAGCAATTCGATCTTGCGCCGCATGGTGGCGGTTTCGATGGCGCGCTTCACCGCCAGTTCAAGGCGCGAGGGCGAGACCGGCTTGATGAGATAGTCGGACGCACCGGCCTGAACTGCCTGCACGGCCTGATCAATCGAGCCATAGGCGGTGAGGATGATGACCGGGCAATTTTCGGAAAGCCGCTCCACCGCGTCCATGCCGCTCGAATCCGGCAGGCGGTGGTCGAGCAGGATGAGCAGCGGCTCCTCGTTGGGGAAGGAGGTTTCCGCCTCGGCCATGCTGCGCACGCCGACAGCCTCAAAGCCCAGACGTTTCAGTTGCCCCACCAGAAGGCGATTCAGGGTGGTGTCGTCTTCGATCACAAGTATGGTTCTGGCGGGGGCGGCCGTCATTCTTCCTTAACCACAGAATCGGCACTGGGGATCACCACATGGAAGGTGGTGCCCCTGCCGGGTGTACTTTCAACGCTGATACTACCACCAAGGCGTTCAACGGTAGCCCGACAAATAGACAGGCCGAGGCCCGTGCCGATGCTGCCGTCGGCCCGTTTTGACCAGAAGGGCCAGAAAATGCGCTGCAGGTTTTCCGGGGCTATGCCCACACCGGTGTCAGCGAAGCTTGTTTTTACCAGGCCGTGTTCCTCCCGGGCGGTGATGGTCAGGGTGCCGCCTTCCGGCATGGCGTGAATGGCATTCTGGCAAAGGTTCAGAATGACGATGCCGAGATCGCTTTCGCTGGCCAAAATGCGTGGAAATCCGTCATATTGCCGGACAATGGTGACCTTGGCCTGCTCGGCCTGATAGGCCAGAAGCGTGGCCACATCGTCAAGCATGTGGCGGACATCGGTGAGCATGAGATCGGGGGAGGCCGGCTCGCTGATGCGCAGCAGCCGTTTGGTCACGTCAATGCAGCGGTCGATCTCGCGGTCGGCAATGTCCAGGTACTGCTGCACCGATGCGCCGGGCGCAGCCTTGGTAATCTCCTCCTGCATGGCCCGCAGCGCCAGGTGGATGGACGACAGGGGATTGTGGATCTCGTGGGCGATACCGGTAGCCAGCATGCCAATTTCCGACAGGCGCTGCTCATGGGAAATGGAGGCCTGATCGGCCAGATCGCGGATCGACTCGATGACGCAGCTGCGCTTCACCCCGTCCAGCACGATTTCGGCCCGGGCGGCAATGACCTCGACAAACAGCTCCTCGCCATTCTTCTGGATGTGGCGGTGGCGGCACTTGAGGGGGCCGGCGCTGGTGCGGGCCAGTTCAACCAGCGGGCAGGTGACGATGGTGGGTGAACAGGGCTCCGCCAGGCGGTGGCTGGAAACGTGGCACTTCTGACCGATGGCCTCGGCGGGCGTGATGCCCAGCTGGCGGCAATAGGCTTGGTTGACTTTGAGAATGGTGTAGTCATCGGCGATGACGCGCACCCCGTCGGGCACGGAATCGATGACGGTCTGCAGGAAATTCTCGCTGCCCTTCAAGGTGCCAAACATCTGGCCGATGCGGTCGGCCATGAGGTTGAAGCGGCCGGCCAGAACCGCCAGCTCATCATCCTTGCTGACGGTTTCCACGCGCGAGGTAAAATCGCCCTCGGCAAAGCGCGCCGTGGCGCCGGCCAGGGCATTCACCGGTTTCAGAATATAGCGGTAGAGCAGGGCGGCGAGCGACAGAAGGGCGGCCAGCAGCACCGCCGCGCCGGAAAGGGCCATGGCAAGGGTGCCGTTGCGCGCATCCTCGCGAATCTGATGGGCGGCATAGTCCACCACCAGCACGCCGTTGATGGGGTGGCTGACCGCCGGGCCGTGGCAGCCGCCGCAGCGCTCCTCATTATGGACGGGGTTGATGGTGCGCAGCACCTCAACCCCGCTGGCCGTGGTGGTGAATTTGGCCGAGGGCTTCAGGATCTCCGTGGGTTCGGTGGTGACCGCGCTGAACTGCCCGCCCACCCGCTCGGGCGCGGTGGAAAAGCGTACCTCGCCGTCCGGGTTGACGATCATCACCGAGACGATTTCGTGCTGGGTGCCCAACTCGTGGATGATGGCGCGCAGGCCGTCGAGGTCGCGCTTCAGCATGGCGTTCTTCAGCGACGCTTCCAGCAGGCTGTTGACCTGGGACGAGGCGCGGGCGTGTTCGGCGATGAGCCTGGCGCGATAGGCCGTCACGAAGACGGCGAGAAAGACGAGTGACGTGAGGGTGAGCGCCGTGAACAGGCCGAGGATGAAGCGGCGGCCCAGTTTTGAGCCGGACCAGGCGCGGAGAAAGTCGCTGATCCCGCTCATGACAGGCTCCCCAGCCGCGTGAGCAGCGACTCGGCCGGCAATTCGGCGGCGGCCAGTGTGTGGATTGCGGCAGGCTTGTCCGGCAGTTCATGGCCAAAGAGTGCCATGGGCAGGATGAGGCGCTGCGGCCAGGCGTGATCCATGGCCTCGGCCAGCCAGCGGCGGCGGCTGCCTGCATCATTCACGGCCAGCAGCGCTTCGGCATTGTGCAGCACCACGCCTTGCCCTGCGGCATGGATGGCGTTCACCGTTTCATTGAGGCTGGAAAGCGGCAGCTGTCCGGCGTTCCAGCCCATGGGCCGCATCACCGACTGCCGGAAGTCCAGCAGCTTCAGCCCCGTGGCCATGGCCAGGTCGGTGACCAGGTCAGGCCGGTAGGAGGGAAAGCACACGGCCACTGCCTGGCCGGTGGGCCGGGCGGCAAGCCAATCCATGAACCTGGCAAGCCAGGAGGGAGGGGTCATGATGAAATCACGGGCCTCTTGAACGCGGATGCCATCATCCCATGGAAGCGGGCCGGAACCAACCCCGCTGCGCACCATGGGAAGGGAATTGGAAACAGCATAGTCCTAGCTGTCCCGCCTCACCAGCCCGGAGCCGTTCCCGGCACATAGGGGGCCGTGTCGTCCTGGGCCTGCGTTGACAGCTTCGGCACGAAGGTTTCACGCGGGGCACCGGTGGCGGCGGCAATAAACTCACGCGTGGCCTGAAGGGTGGCCTCGGTGAGCAGCGCCAGCGCGGCATAAAACGGACTTTCCGACTTATTCGCCATGCCGCCCAGAAACATCTTCGACCAGACCAGCAGGTGGCGGTCCATGAATTTTCCGGCATCCACCAGGGCCGCCAGGGTGTTGTGCCGCAGCAGGGCGGCGACAAATTCCATCTCATGGACCAGGTGGTCATCGGCGCGGTTGCGCCAGTCCGACGCCTCCAGCCCGTAATGGGCGTACCATTCGCGCACTTCGAACATGGGCTGCTGGCGCTCCAGGTGATCTTCGGTCAGCCAGTGCGATTCATTGGGGGCTATGCGCTGGGTGAAGGTGAGGTAGAGGTCAGCGTAGTGGACGGCAAGGTCATCGGCCATGGCAGCCGCCTGGTCGGGCGTCACGGTGGCAAAGTAATCGGTCATCAGCAGGAAGCCCGCCCTGGCGTCCTCACCCGCAAGATTGAGGCAAAACCACTGTTCCGGCGGGGTGGACTTCAGCCGGAGCAGCAGGTCCGGCGTGGGTTCGCGGTCATGCAGGCGGCACAGCAGGGCCAAATCAGCCGAGGCGGCGAGAGATGTCTCCGCCGCCTCGTCCGAAATCTGCTGGTCTGGCGTTCTGGCCTGATCCGTCAACCGTCCACTCTCCCCTTGGAATGCGGCACGAAGACGATGGACGGGTTGGTGAGGTTCGGGTCAGCCATATGCTGCACCTGGTTCACCACCTGATCGTTGGGGCCGCGCGCCTTGGTTTCATAGGTGCCATCGCGCAATTTGTCGATGGGGCCGACGTCGAGCACGCGCATCATGCAGGCCATGACGCAATAGGGCCTGCGGCCGGCATCCATTTCATCGACGCACATGTTGCACTTCTTGACCACGTTCTCGTCCGGGTCATACTGCGGGGCGCCGAAGGGACAGGCGGCCTCGCAGCGGCGGCAGCCGATGCACAGGGTGGAGTCGATGTCGACAATGCCGTCCTTCTGGCGCTTGAAGATGGCGCCGGTCGGGCAGGTGGGCAGACAGGCCGGCTCGGCGCAGTGGTTGCACGACATGTTGACCTTGTAGGCATACACCTGCGGATAGGTGCCGCCTTCAATGTACTGCACGCGGCGGAAGCGCGGACCGGGCGCCAGGCCGTTCTTGTCCTTGCAGGCGATTTCGCAGGCGCGGCAGCCAATGCAGTCCACATTGTTGTGGATGAAGCCCCACTGCACATCGGGAACGACCGGCGTATAGACGGTCTGCTTCACCTTCTGGGCGGCTTCCTTGATCTTCTGTTTATCGTAGGTCTGGGCCATGGTTCTTTCCCTCGGTCCTTACTGGTCGCGCCGGAAGATGAAGCTGCGGGCGGTGGCCAACTGATCCCACACCGGACGATGGACGAGATCGGTTTTCTTGATGTCGCAGAGCACGGTGTTGTAGGCAAAGGCGCCCGCCGGGCTCGGATTGTCGAGTGTCAGGAAGTCCGGGTTGCCGGAGCGGTCGGAGCCGTCCTCGGCAATGTCCATCCAGGCGCCTTCATGCAGCACCAGCACACCGGGCATGCAGCGCTCGGTCACATAGGCCGGCACGATGGTGCGGCCACGGTCGTTGAACAGCTCCACCGTGTCGCCGGTGCGGATGCCCAGCCTGGCGGCGTCGGAGGCGTTGATGGTGACCTCCTGGGTGAAGGTTTCCCTGAGCCAGCCGATGTTGTTGAAAATGGTGTGGGTGCGCCAGCGCGGATGCGGGCTGATGAGGTGATAGGGATGCTTCTTCAGCTTGTCGGTGGCGTTGAGTGACTCCCACGGCTCCACCCATTTCGGGATATAGGGAATTTCCTCGCCATAGCGGGTCTTCTTCCAGTCGGTGATCTGGGCCAGTTCGGTCGACAGGATTTCGATCTTGCCGGACTGGGTTTCGAAGGGCCTGCCCTGTTCCACCTGTTCACGGAAGGCGACATGGGGCTCGCCGAGGATGAACTTGTGGATGCCGCGCTTCTTGAACTCCTCCCAGCTGATGCCGGGATTCTGATGGGGCACCACGCGGTTGTTCCACCATTCCGACAGATAGGCCTCATCGACGTTATCATCGATGAGGAAATACTCGCGGCTGGCCTTGGGGTTGTATTGCGGGCCAAAGCCGAGGCGCCAGGCCAATTCGGTGAACACCTGGAAGTCGGTCTTGGATTCGCCCAGGGGCTGAATGACCCGCGGGCGATGGATATAATAATGACCCTTGTACCAGGGCAGAGCCACGTCGTGGCGCTCGAAATGGGTGGCGATGGGCAGCAGATAGTCAGCCCAGATGCCAGTCGGGGTGATGGTGGAATCCATGCACACCAGCAGGCTTTCCTGATCGCCCTCGGCCTCGAGCTTGCGGATCGCCTCGATTTCCTTGTTGATGTTGGTGAGCTGGTTGAGCCAGTCCGATCCCTGCCAGAAGATGCCCCGGATATTGGGGATCACGCCGTCCAGATTGTCGCCGCGCGGCCACAGGCCGATTTCGTGGCGGCCGACATTGGGATAATTCAGCACCACATGGGCCCAGCGGTCGGACTTGATGGAGGCATACCAGATATTGGCGTTCTGATCGTAGGGATAGGCCACCGCTTCCGGGTGCCAGCCCTTGCCGATGCCTTCAGCGCAGCCGCCAAGCACGCCGATGTTGCCGGTCATGGCCTGCAGGGCGGCGGCCATGCGGTTATACTGCTCGCCATAGGCGTTGCGGCCCGGCGCCCACGAAGCCTTCAGCGCTGCCGGCTTGGTGGTGGCATACATCTGGGCCAGTTTCCGGATGTCATCGGCCGACACACCGCAGATTTCGGCCGCCCATTCCGGCGTCTTGGGCGTGTTGTCATATTTGCCGAGGATGTAGTCCTTGAAGTTCTCCTTGCCCTGCGCCCATTGCGGCATGGT
>ERZ1645187.478-NODE-478-length-39360-cov-18.036789_pt1 | contig 39360 bp, 32 predicted proteins | sample MGYA00575352_ERZ1645187 | MGnify/ENA primary metagenome ERZ1645187 (study PRJEB40837, sample SAMN11349314) | freshwater sediment metagenome | isolation source: river sediment | host: Sediment | place: India: Wazaribad , New Delhi | collected 2017-02-21 ... | reverse complement strand
AGTTTTTTCATTTCAAGAAAACTGCTTATTCCACCTAAATGCTCTTTAACGCGTTTATTTCCAAACTCATACACTTTGTCAACCAATCCGTCAAGGAAGTCGCGATCGTGCGAAACAAGCACCAGCGTGCCGTCATAGTCCATGAGCGCGCTTTTAAGGATATCTTTTGTGCGCATATCAAGGTGGTTGGTGGGTTCGTCGAGTACGAGCAGGTTCACGGGTTCGAGCAAGAGTTTGATCATTGCCAGACGTGTGCGCTCACCACCGGAAAGTACTTTTACTTTTTTGTTCCAGCTTTCGCCGCCAAACATAAACGCGCCAAGCAGGTCTTTGATTTTGGTGCGAATGTCGCCTTTGGCCACATCGTCAATGGTTTCGAATACGGTGACTTCCTCGTTGAGCAGTGAAGCTTCATTTTGGGCAAAATATCCGATCATGGTGTTGTGGCCGAGGCTCAGCTTGCCATCGAAATTTGTTTCGCCCATGAGGCATTTCACAAAAGTTGACTTTCCTTCGCCGTTTTTTCCAACCAGCGCAATGCGTTTGCCACGCTCAACCACAAAAGAAACATCAGAAAAAACAAGGTGATCATCATAGCTTTTTGCCATGTTTTCAACGATGACCGGATAATTTCCTGAGCGTGGTGAGGGCGGAAACTTAAGTTTCAAAGCCGAGGTGTCTTCTTCGTCCACCTCTACCAATACAAGTTTTTCGAGCATGCGCACGCGCGACTGCACTTGGTTGGTTTTGGAGTAGGTGCCTTTGAAACGCTCGATAAACTCTTCATTGTCGGCAATAAACTTTTGTTGTTCATCATACTGTTTTTGCTGTTGTTCGCGACGTTCTTTCCGCAACTGGAGATAGGAAGAGTAATTGACGCGATAATCGTAAATCCGTCCCATCGTCACTTCAATGGTTCGGGTAGTTATGTTATCAACAAAAGCCCTGTCGTGCGAAATTACGATGACGGCTTTGGCGCTGTTGATCAGAAAATCTTCGAACCATTGCACCGATTCGATGTCGAGGTGATTGGTAGGCTCATCGAGCAGGATCAGATCGGGTTTTTGAAGCAAAATCTTGGCTAATTCGATACGCATACGCCAGCCTCCGCTGAATTCATCAGTGTTGCGCTGAAAATCTGCCCTTTCAAAGCCAAGCCCAAGGAGGATTTTCTCAACCTCGGCGTCAAAATTCACCTCTTCGAGAGAGTAGAATTTTTCGCTCAGTGTGCTCACTTTTTCAATGAGTGCGTAGTAATCATCTGATTCGTAATCGGTTCGACTGGTGAGTTGCTCGTTGAGCGATTCAATTTCTTTTTCCATTTCGAGCACATGCGCAAAGGCCTGCGAGGCTTCGTCAAACACGGTACGGCTGTCGGTGGTTAAAAGATGCTGAGGAAGATAGGCAATCACGGCATCGTTGGGCGCTGTCACCCGGCCACGGCTTGCGGTTTTTACACCGGCAATAATTTTAAGCAACGTTGACTTTCCCGCGCCGTTTTTGCCCATAAGGGCGATGCGGTCTTTGTCGTTGATAGCGAATGAAATGTCTTTGAAAAGGGTCGTATTGCCAAACTCAACGGTGAGGCCATCCACAGATATCATAAAGGTATTTTAGGAGGGCAAAGGTAGGGAAAATCCTTCAGGCAAATCAATGTGATAGTGGCTTAACGAAAATGATTAGATTTGATTTTGATTACATTTGCATAAATATTTGGAGAAATGAATGTGAATGAACCGCTTTTTAATTTGATTGAATCAAATACAAATTACAAGATAATTAATGGTGATAGCCTTGCTGTTTTAAAAGCTATTGAAGATGGAAAATTTGATTTAATTATAACTTCCCCACCTTATAACATCGGTAAATCCTACGAGACTAAGACAAGTATTGAAGAATACCTTGAAACGCAGGAAGAAATAATAATTGAAATGATTCGCACGCTATCAGACAAAGGTAATTTATGCTGGCAGGTGGGAAATTATGTAGATAAAGGTGAAATTTTTCCTTTGGATATTTATTATTATGGAATATTTAAAAAACACGGCTTAAAATTGAGAAATAGAATTATTTGGCACTTTGGTCATGGATTGCACGCATCAAACAGATTTAGTGGAAGATATGAAACTATTTTGTGGTTTAGCAAAACCAATGATTATATCTTTAATCTAGACAATGTAAGGGTGCCATCTAAATACCCGGGAAAATTGCATTTTAAAGGAGAAAAAAAAGGCCTCCCCTCCGGTAATCCATTAGGAAAGAACCCTAGTGATATTTGGGAGATTGTTGCAAAAGATTGGGAGTTTGAATTGTGGGACATTCCGAATGTAAAATCAAATCATCCTGAGAAAACCATTCATCCTTGTCAATTTCCGGTTGAATTAGTGGAAAGGTGTGTGCTTGCCCTGACAGATGAAAATAGTTGGGTTTTAGACCCTTATGCCGGTGTTGGTTCTTCTGTTGTTGCTGCTGTTAAAAACAATAGAAATGCTATAGGAATAGATAAAGATAAGGCATATTGCGATATCGCTAAAAAAAGGCTCGATGATTTCAATGAGGGTTTATTGAAGATCAGACCCATAAATAAGCAGATTCATAAACCTTCTGAGAATGATAAGGTAGCAAAAATACCAAAGGAATGGCTTGAGCTAGGGCTTTATAAAGATCAACCAATACAAAGCAAACTATCGTTATGAAAATTTCTCAAAAATACTCACATCTAAATGGAGAGGAGTACTTAATAGTTCATCATCCTGACGTTTATGAGGAAATAAAAAACGTTATTGAAAGTATAGATGCCTCTGTATTCAAAATGAAGGAAAGTCAGGAAAAAACAATGATGGGAAAAGTTTTGTACAGCCCAATCGAACTAAATAAAGCATTTGAGAATAAGTTTTATAGTAAGGGTTGGAAAGAATCTCGCTACAAATATTTCATCACTACAGATCGAAATCTATTGCCAGAACTAATACTCCTTCCTTATCCTGAACAAAGATCATTTTTAAAATCAAAAGGGATTGAAGAACCAATTTCATCTTATAAACAGACCGATTTTGTAAAACAACAAATTGCTATTGAAATACAGTTTGGCAAATATGCTTTTGTTGCATTTGACTTGTTTGTAAAACATCTTTTGTTCTATTCCGGCGGTATTATAAATCTTGGAATAGAAGTTTTACCAACGAAAAAAATGCAATCGCAGATGAGTAGTGGCGTTGCCTATTTTGAAGGAGAAGTTTATAATGTTCTGCGCCATGGAAGAAATAATCCTCCAGTACCACTTCTAATTTTAGGTATTGAGGAATAGATTGATAGAGTATAAAAAAGACCCGGACAAATTTTGTCCGGGTCTTTTTTGTTTTTTCAACTATTTGATCTCCACCTCAATCCACTTGCTGCGGTCGGGAGGAGCAGGTGCTTTTACTTTTTTTACGGGATTGTTTTTAAGGCTTTCGAGGAGCACTTCCACCGCCTTTTCGATACCCGGGTCTTGTCCTTTGGCCAATTGCTCAGGACGGTCAACCACTTCAATATCTGGATAAACGCCAATGCCTTCGATGATCCATTCTTCGTTTTCGCTATAGATGCCAAAGCGTGGGACCGAAATATATCCGCCATCAACCAAACGTGCATTGCCTGAGATGCCGACCAATCCGCCCCAGGTGCGTGTTCCGATGAGTTTGCCTAATCCCATTTTTTTGAAGAAGTAAGGGAAGGCATCGCCACCCGATGACGAATAGCCATTGATCAACATCACCTTGGGGCCATCGTGTGCCACGCCGGGAGCTTTTGCGGGCAGTGTCATACCGTTCCGATGCCAATAGGTGAGGGTTCGGCGATCGAGCAGGTTGGCCATATTATCCGGAATAAAACCTCCTCCGTTGTAGCGGTCGTCAATGATGAGGGCTTCTTTGTCATGGTAAGCATACATGCCTCTGAACAGTTCGCGGTTGCCTTCAAAAGCCGTGTTTGGAACATGGATATAACCGATTTTACCATCAGAGAGTTTATCCACCATTTCCCGGCGTTCTATTACCCAGTTGAAGTATTTGAGTTCGAGTTCGCTGTCAATGGTGGTGATGAAAGACGATTTTGCATCGCTGCCATCGGCATTGCTGCTCACAGTGATTTCTATTTCGCGGTTTGCCAGGTTTTCGAGCACTTGATAGGGGTTTTCGGCGGTTGTGACTTCTTTTCCGTTGATGCGCAACAGGTAATCTCCTTCGGCAACTTTCACACCGGCCTCGGTGAGGGGCGAGCGACGTTCGGGGTTCCAGTTCTCGCCTTTGTAGATTTTCATAATGCGGTAGCGACCTGCTTTGGCATCGGATTCGAGTTCGGCGCCCAGCAAACCTGAGTTGATGCGTTTAACGCGCGGAATATCGCCCCAATCCACATAAGAATGGCCGGTATTGGTTTCCGAAACAATTTCATTGAGCACATAATCCAGGTCGAAACGACTTCCAACGGCGGGCAGCAATGTGCTATAGTTTTCTTTAATGCCTTTCCAATCAACACCATGCAGATTGCTCACATAGAAATAATCGCGAAAGATGCGCCATGCGTCAGTATAGATTTGATTCCACTCTTTTTGTGGAAATATTTTCATTTCGAGCTGGTCGAGATTGAGTTTTCCTGATCCCGGCTTTTGGCCCGGTGCTATTTTGGTAATGCCATAGTCGCTCCCTGAGCGATAGAGCATCATTTTTCCATCGGCTGTTGGAACGGCATTGAAGGTGCGCTCCATGATTTCTTCTGTTTTTTCATCGCCAATGTTGTAGCGCATGATTTTTCCGTCAGCTCCATAGAGGAGTCCTCCGTCCACAGCAGCGATTATGCGGTAGTTGCCGGCCGAAAGTGGTAATGCCTCAATGCGGCCATTGATCCCTTCAACATCAATGATTGTTTTAGTTTTTTCGGCCGGTTTTGGTGCTTCATCTTTCTTACTTTTATCAGCTTTTTTAGGTTCTTCAGCTTTTTCTTCTTTAACTGTCTCGATATCGTTTTTTCTTGTTTTCAGTTTTGTGCCATCGTTTCGCAATGCGATTGCATATATTTTTGAAGCATTGTTGTAGAGATAGTCAAACTCAAAACTTGAAAATTCCAGGTTAAAATCGCGGTTCGAGACAAAGAAGATGAATTTTCCGTCTTTGCTGAAAACAGGCGAAAAGTCATCAAACTGTTCATCGGTGAGCTGAGTGATTTTGGCAGTCGGGACATGATACACCCACACTGCTGATTGTCCGTTAGCTGTTTCCTTGCTGTAGGTGATCCACTCGCTGTCGGGAGAGAAAGAGTAAGAGCGTATTTCGTTCATTGCAGCCTGATCAATTGCTGTTTGCTTTGCTGTTTGAATGTCAACAAGCCACAGATTCATGGTGCGATCGCTGTAAACAAGGTAGCGGCTGTCGGGCGACCATTCGGCTTCGTATTTCCATGCTGAGGAATTCACTGTGATTTGTTTGGCCGTTGCATTGGCTTTGTTTTCGAGCAGATAGAGTTCATATTCACCACTTTGATCAGAATAGTAGGCGATGTATTTTCCATCTGGCGACCAAGTTGGATATATTTCGCGAATGCCGGGCGTGTTGGTCAGGTTTTCGATTTGCCCGTTTTCGGCAGGAACAGAGAAGATGTCGCCACGTGCATCGAAAAGTGCTCTTTTTCCTGAGGGAGAAATGTTAAAACTGTGAATATCGTCTTTCACATTCTTGAAATATGCTTTTAGCTGTGGGTTGTCATAATTGATCTGAACATTGATTTTGTCTGATTTTCCTGTAGTAAGGTTCAGTACATAGAGAAAACCGCCGTTTTCATACACAATCTGTCCGTTTTCGCCAGAGGGCCACATCACATCAAAATCCTTATGAAAGGTGAGCTGGGTGCTTTTTTTGGTGATCGGATCGAGTTTGTAGATATTGAGCCGCAGGTCCTGATCGCTGGTGTAGAAGATGTTATCGCCAAACCATACGGGCCATTGGTCGCTGCCGGCAAAGGTGGTGAGGCGGTCAGAGGTGTTTTCTTTGAGGTTGTACAACCACAGATCAGTTGCCCGGCCACCTTTGTAGCGTTTCCAGGTGCGAAATTCACGGTCAACCGGTGTGAATGCAATTTTGCCTGCATCGGGCGACAGGCATGCAAAACCACCGTTGACAATGGGCAGTTCTTTTTCAAAACCACCGTCTAACGAAACAAGGTAATAATTACCATTTCTGTCGCCAAAGGCTGTGCGGTTGGCGCGGATAAGTATTTGCTTGCTGTCGGGTGTCCAGTCGAGCACAACATGGTCGTAGCCGCCGCGCGGAGGCATCACACCCACCGAGTTGTAATAGGTGAGTTGCTTGGCCTGACCACCTTCTGAGGGCATCACCCATATCTGGCGACTGCCTGAATATTCTGCCGAAAAGGCAATCCACTTGCCATCGGGCGAGATTTTCGGAAACAGCTCTAATCCTTCATGCGAGGTGAGCCGTTTGGCCTCGCCGCCTGAAGACGAAACCGTCCAAATGTCGCCGGCATAAACAAAAGTGATGAGCTGCTTGTTGATGTCGGGGTAGCGCAGCAGGCGGGCATCATCCATGGCCGAAAGCTGCATCATGCTAAAAAGTCCTGAAATGAGGAAAACCAAAAAGGTGATGCGTTTTTTCATAAGTCTATTTGTTGATTAAACATTTAAAAGTACATGTATGTTGTGGGAATGGTCAAACCGATCAGTATAAGGTGGTTACAATCAAGTTAAAACCAGACGCATATAAAAAAGTCAGAAACCAGGCTTATTTTTCTCTGCCCGACCGCTGATGCAACCAAACGCCAATGCCAATACCGGTGGCCATCCCGGCGCCAATGCCAACAGAAAGCCATACAGCTAAATCATGTGTCAGGATGCCTGCCAAAACGCCACCTATTGCCCCTATGGCCATGCCCCAAACCATGCCCAACAGCATCGGTTTTGGAAATTCGTCGGATGTGTTACCACTTTGTTTCATCTGATTTTGTGTTTAAAGGTTATTGTAATTAATAGAAAGTGTTCGTTTTAGTATAAGTTGTATGTGATCTGTATTAGGACAAAAACCCGCAGCCAAAAATTTTCACTTCCGGCTGCAGGTTACCAAACCAACACACAAAAGAGCTACTTTGCAGCAGCTTTGATCTTATCGTCAGCCGAGAGTCCTTCGAGCACTTCAATAACAAGGCCATCGGACAATCCGGTTTTTATGATTCGTTTTTCATAGGTTTGTGGCGCAGTTTCAACTTCCACATAGGCAGTATCGCCATCAAATTTCAATAAGCTTTCGTTGATTGCAAGCACATCATTTTTGCGCTCGAGCACGATATCGGCATTGGCGCTGTAGCCTGAACGGATAAACTGGTTTTCCTTGAGTCTGACATCGGCTTTGATTTCGAACTGAATGGCACCGTTTTCTTCAACGCCTTTTGGCGAGATGCGTTCGAGAATCGCCGTAAACTTTTCCTGATCAATGGCACCAATCGAGAGGATGAGTTCCATTCCCTCTTTGATTTTGCCCACTTCTGATTCATCAACCTTGCCTTCAAAAACCATTTCGCCCATGTCGGCAATGGTGGCAATTGTTGTGCCATCGTTGAAAGTATTGCTTTCAATCACCGATTTTCCCACTTCAACAGGAACAACGAGTACCATGCCGTTGAGTGTTGAACGGATGAGGGTATTGGTTGTTTGGCCTGCTTTTTTAGTGGCACCTTCGCGAATGAGCTGGAGGTTGTCTTCGGCAGTTGTCAACTCCTCATTGGCTGTTTTCCATGCAATTTCATGGGTGAGGTATTCAGCTTCCGGAATCACTTGCTGTGCAAAGAGTTCTTTATAGCGCATATAGTTCTTTTTGGCTTCTTCGAGTGCGATTTCGGCTCTTTTCACACGCGATTCTGCATTGTTAAGATTGATCATATCGGGGATGATCTTGACCCGTGCAATCAATTGATCTTTTTTGACATAATCACCGGGCTCAACAAATATCTCTTCGATGATACCCGAAACCTTTGGTTTAATCTCTATCTCACGCCGGGGAACTACCGAACCGGTGGCAACGGTTTTGCGGATGATATCGGTTTTGAAAGCGTTTGCAGTATCAAATACGACCGGCTTGGCCTGCGATTTCTGATACAGATAAAAAAGTGTTCCAACAAAAACCCCAACAACAAGGAGGGCGGCTAAAATTTTTAATGCTGTTTTCATTTTCTGAAATGTTTATCTTTTAGTTAATCAATCATTTTATTCGTAACGCAGTGCGTCTATCGGTTTCATGCTCACGGCCTTGCGGGCAGGTATAAGCCCTGCCACAATTCCCGAAACAACCAGAATTCCCAATGCTGTCAAAGCCACCTGAAAATCAATGTTCGGGTGCAAAAACATGGTGTCGCGGCCCGATGGTGGCGGCAGGTTTCTGTCAATCAATTCGATCAATAGCACGCCCACGACCATACCGACATAACCCGCTGTGGTGGTAAGCAAAACCGATTCGCTGATAATTTGTGCTATAATTTTAGAGGGTGTTGCACCAATGGCGCGCATGATGCCGATTTCTTTGGTTCGTTCTTTCACAATCACGAGCATGATGTTGCTAATGCCGATCACACCGGCCAAAAGTGTGCCTGTACCCACGATCCATATCAAAGCATTGATGCCCGCAAATAGGCCGGTCATCTGTTTGAATTCCTTTGCCAGGTTGAAATGACCAACTGCACGGTCGTCTTCCGGTGCAACTTTATGACGTTCTCTAAGCAACTTCATCGCTTTTTCTTCAACCACACTCACCTCGAATCCGGGCTTGGAAGTCATTGCAAACCAGGCAACAATGTTTCCATAGTTGAATGCCTGCTGCATGGTGCTGAATGGCATGTGGATGCTTTCTTCTTTGTCGCCTCCAAAATTCATATTCGAGTTTTTAGGTGTGAAAACACCTACAACCTGAAAGTATATACCATTGATTCTGATGTATTTGCCTAACGGATCTTCATCTTTGGCAAAAAGTATTTCATAAACCCGTTTGCCGATCACAACCACTTTGCGTTTTTGATCAATATCTGTTTTGTTGATAAACCGCCCTTTCAGGATGTTGGTAGGATCAATGAGATTCCATTCGGGATAATCGCCATAAATATTGAAAGCGCCTGATTTGTCGTTTCTTACAACATTGTTTGATGAGTTTCTGCCGCCACCTTCCAGCCTTGGAGCAAGCAAATCCAATTCAGCAATGTTTTCCTTAAGTGCTTTTATGTCATCGTTGTTGTAGAAATAGCGTCGGTTGCGCGGCAATCCCTTGTAAGGAATGGTTGTCGGACGCGTCCACATAAACACGCTGTTGGTGGCAAAATCGCCCATGCCGTTCGTTACGCCATTTTTGAGTCCTGAACCCGAGCCAAGCATCACCATGAGCATAAAAATGCCCCAAAACACCCCAAAAGCAGTTAGCGTAGTGCGCAATTTGTTTTTAGCCAAACTGCTCCATATTTCCTGCCAGCGATCGCGATCAAACATTGTGTTGTGGTTTTGTATTTTATTGTTATTCGTCTCTTAAGGCTTCAATCGGCTTGATTGATGCTGCTCTTCGTGCAGGAATAAAGCCTGCCAGCGCACCGGCTACAACCAATAGCAAGGTTGCTCCAACTGCAATCTGAATATTAACTTCCGGCTGCTTAAAAAATGGAGTATCAATGCTTTTCGAAATCAATTCGAGCAATCCAACGCCAAGCACAAGCCCTATATAACCGGCAAATCCTGTAATCAAAATAGCTTCCTGCATAATCAGGCCAATGATGCTCCCGGGTGTTGCTCCCAACGCTTTGCGTATGCCTATTTCTTTGGTTCGGTCTTTCACCACAATCATCATGATATTGCTCACACCCACCACGCCGGCGATAATGGTTCCGATTCCAATCACCCAGATAAACATGCTGATAGAGGCAAAGAGTTTTTTAAACTTCTGAAACTCTTCCACGCTGTTCCAGAAAAACATGGCGCGCTCATCTGTCACATCAAAATGATGGCGGGCTGCAAGTTTCGACTTGATTTCATCCTCTATCAGGCCTGCTTCCTCCGGACTGGCATCGCCAACTGTAACAACAATACCCTGCACATTGCGTCCGGCACCAAACACCTTTTGCGCTGTGCCTATGGGCACATACACCAGTTGCATATTGTCATCGCGGCCATCATCGTCAGCAAACACACCAACAACCTTGAATGGAATTCCGTTTACCTGCACATACTTATCCAAAGCACTTTCCCCGTTTTTAAAAAGTGCCTCTTTTACCATAGTGCTGATAATAACCGACTTACGCGTTTCTATTTGGTCTTTTTCATTGATAAAGCGCCCTTCAGTAACAGTTAGTTTTTCCACGGTTGCATAATCGGGATGTATGCCCCTGATGCTGAAAGAGCCGTATTCGTTTTTATAGGATACTGTGTTGCCCGACCAAATCTGGTAACGCGATGATATCAACTCAACACCTTTCACCGTTTGGGCAATGTATTCGTAATCTTCATTGGTCATCTGGATGTTGCGTCCGGGTTTCATGCCGGCATGAGCTTTGCTTGTTTGTCCGTTCCACATCCAGATGGCATTGGTGGCTGATGAGCGAAACTCGTTGGAGACACCGTTTTGCAAGCCAATGCCGCTTCCCTGAAGGATGATCAGCATAAAGATGCCCCAGGCTACTGAAAAGCCGGTGAGGAAAGTGCGCAATTTGTTTTTTTCAATTGTGCTGAAAATTTCCTGCCATTTATCGAGATCAAACATGGTTTTTGGTTTTGCGTGGTTTCATTGCGATTTGTCAGGCAACAACTGCCGCTGCTTTGTGGTGATAGCCATTGCGCTCATCGGTGCCGATCAATCCATCATGAAGCCGGATGATGCGCTGTGTTTGGTGTGCAATATCGTTTTCGTGTGTTACGATGATGATGGTTATACCGGTTTGATTGATTTCTTTAAACAGCGCCATCACTTCGTTGGATGTCACGCTGTCGAGGGCACCGGTTGGCTCATCGGCCAGAATTACTTTTGGTTGCGAAATAAGCGCGCGGGCAATGGCAAGACGTTGTTTTTGTCCGCCCGAGAGTTCGTTTGGAAGGTGCGAAGCCCAATCTGCCAAGCCAACACGATCAAGGTATTCCATGGCGGTTTTATTGCGTTTTCGCCTTGGAACGCCTTGATAATAAAGTGGTAAAGCCACATTTTCCATCGCGTTTTTGAAGCTTATCAGGTTGAATGACTGAAAAACAAAACCAAGAAATTTATTACGCAAAATGGCTGCTTTGGTCTCGTTCATCTCCTTGATCTGATGACCATCAAGCATGTATTCGCCCCGATCGTGGTTATCTAACAGGCCAATGATGTTGAGCAAGGTGGATTTTCCCGAACCGGATGAGCCCATGATCGAAACCATTTCTCCTTTTTCTACTTTAAGGTTGATGCCTTTGAGCACATGCAAACTGTTGTGCCCCATCTGGTAACTCTTGTGAATATCAGTCAATACGATCATTGTGTGCGTTTTGGGTTTACTGCTATGAAATATCACACACAATGCCAAAAATTGCAAATGCTTATATATCAGTAATTAGCTTAATATTATTAATTTGTCATCTCATCAATTGCCGCTTCAAAATGTGTGCGATGACGGTCATATTTATTCGAAAACGTACAGTAAAAAAACACGGCGGACAATTTTGTCCGCCGTGTTTTTGTATTTGAAAACAAATGCACTGGCTGTTAACAGCCTCCTTTTGTTTTTACAACTTCTGTTGATGCAGGTGGGGGTGCAGCAGCTCCTTTTTGACTTGTTTTAAACAATCGTCCGTAGTCAAAGCTTGCTTTTTCTCCTTTTCTGAATGCAAAACGGGGATCATTTTGTCCTTGAAGCAATTGCTTATTCATTTCGAGGTCGTTGGCAACAGCCCGAACATTTTTATAGCCCTTGCCCAACAGCAGTTGCAGCGCCATCATTGCCTGGGTTTCGGTTTTGCCAAAAAGCAGCACTGTTCCTTTATCCGGAACCTGTTTTAATGATTTTGACTCAAGCAGCTGATCGAAAGGGATGTAAATGGTTTTTGCAAAGGGGAGTGAATTCTCTTTTGATTCGGCAGCTAAAACTATTGCAGTGGTTTTCTCTGCATTTTCTGTCCAGTTTTGGAGCTCATCAGGCAGAATCAAAGGTGCCTCAACACTTACTTTGTGCAGTACCTTATCGGTATTCATGGCATAAGAAGGCGCCATCAACCATTGCAGGGTTATTATGCCAACAATGGCCAAAATGAACAGCAGCGCTGCGTAGGTTAGCATTTTATCATTGATATTTTCCATGGTGTAAGTGTTTTTTGGTTAGCAACCGCCTTTTCCGGCTTTTGGAGGTTCAATATCTACGATGGTGGTGACAGGTTTGCCTTTGCTGATAATTTTTTCAGCAGCTTCACCCGTTTTAAAGGCTTTCATCGCCCGTTCACGGAAACGGGTATCAAACTGTTCTTTTTCGTTACGGCTTTGGGTTTGGTGATTTTCAACAAAAAATTCGGTGAAAAACCCATTCAATCCACCTTTTAAAACCCTGATGTCTTTGTGACCTTCGCGCCGAAGCAGCATCCAAGCCTGATCGGCATCCGTGGAGGAATAGCTGTAAATGACCACCTTCTTGTTTGAATCATCGAGCAGTTTTCCTGCTTTTTGTCCGAGCACTTCCTTCAATGGAAGGTTTTTGGCTCCCGGGAGTGCAAAGCGCTGAAAATCTTCAGCAGGACGAACGTCCACCAGCATCAAATCATTTTCGGATTCATGCAGCAGTTTGTACGCCACTTCGTCAATCATTGCATAGTGTACTTCTGCAGCTGCCTCACCAAGCAAGGTTTTTGCATCGGTTTCGTTCCATTTGGCACGCGGACTTTGAGGAAGATAAAGGTTCAAAGCTGCCAAAAACAACATCATAAAGAAAGGCATTCTGTAGGATGGATGAAACAGCCCTTTGGGCAACAACTCAACGCCGTTGATCCTGTCTTCTATCTTTCTGGTGATGATAAATGCAGCCAGGGCGATCAGTCCGAAGATGAATACAAACCAGTCGCGGTCAACACCCAAGGAATCATACACTAAGATTCCGCCCAGATTATCCGCTTCATAAAGCGGTTTAAACGTTTCGTAGAATGAACCGAAAAAGAAAACACCTCCCATCAGTCCGACTACAAAGAACATGGCATCAATCTTGCCAATAACAGCGCCAACCATGCTAGTTCCGGGGCAATAACCGCCCAAAATAAAGCCAAAACCCATGATAATGCCGCCAACGATGGCTGCTTTAACAAAAGTCGGATTTACATACAGCATATCGTATTCAACCAAACCCATGTAGCTGAAAAGCAACAAGCCGATGGCTGCAGTTAGTGCTGCTGTGAAAAAAACACGCAACACCACGAAATCGTAGCCGTAGAAAACGCCGGCAAGCTTTTTTGAATTGGAAAAGCCGCCCTGTTCGAGTACATAGCCAAAACCCAGACCGATCACAAATGCAAAGAAGAGGTTCAGGTCGGAGTTAACATATCCTTGTGGAATTAATGGTCCCATGTCGTGAAGGTATTAATTGATCCAAAGTTTTCTGAAAAAATACGCGATGGCATAACCGGTGCCGAAGATGGCAATAACGGTTATAAAACCTGCTGTTGAAAGCACAGCCATACCACTAAGGGCCGCGCCACTGGTGCAACCGCGCCCGAATTGTGATCCAACCCCGAACAGGAAACCTCCGGCAACAGCAAAAATCAAACGTGTTGCGTTGGTAATTCGCACTCCTTTGTCAATTTTAAAACCGGCTCTCCCCGAGAGAAAACCGGAGAAAAAAGCGCCGCCAAGCACTCCTAAAGTCAGATAAACCAACCAGTTGCGCATTGGTCGTCCATCGCCCGTTGCAAAGAATGAGGCGTAAAAAGAATTCTCTTTAGCATATTCGGGAGCTACGCTGCCAATGGTTTCAATGACCACGCTCTTGGCAGCACCACTGGCTCCGAGGCCTCTTCCCGTGATGAAAAAGGCCGATAACAACACCAAACCGAGCAGAAATCCTGCAAGGTAGGGGTTCATATAAGCTTTGGGTTTTTGTTCCATATTATCAGTTTTTAGCAGCCGCCTTTAGCAGCTTTATTTTCGGTTGTATTTGTGGCTGCAGCAGGTGCAGCACTGTTTGACAGTGGGAAGTTGTGCTTGTGCGCATCACCCCAATAATGGGATGGTGCAAAAGCCGGACCGGTTAACACCTGGTGCATAAAGGCATTGCTGCCATAGATCAGCGAATGGGCATCGTAGCCCAGCATACGCAACCATGCTGTCACATTGGCTGCATGTTGGCCGGTGTAACAATATACAACGATGGGTTTGTCCACCGGCAGTGTAAGCAAGTCTTCGTTCGACTGTAGTGAAACTTTTGGTGTGTATTGGATTGCACCAGGCAAGTGTCCGGCTTTAAGATATTGTTCCTCAGGCCAGTAGTTTATAATATAATAGGCTGAAGGATTTTTCATCAGGTCTTTGTAATCCATCAGAAAAGCAGGTGCATCTTTGGAAAGAAGCTGTTGCGCACGCAGCAGGGCTATTGAAGATGCCCGGCTTGCTCCTGTTGAGAGTTTTGGCCATACATTGCCTTTCGGGTTTTTGGCATGACTTTCATAATCAAGCTTATCGGTCAGTTCGTTACCAATAACCTTGTCCCATCCGGCAGCTGCAAAACCCGCATTCCAGCTGCTCATTCCAAAACGCAGCGAAAACACATTGTTATAACCTATCATGCGCATGACTGAAGTCACATAGGCCGATAACTGACCACGGTTGTCAACAAAAATGATCTTTTCAAAGGAAGCAGGATCTATACGCTGCATGAAAAAGTCAATCACTTTGTCAGTGCCAAGGTTGATCGCTCCATCAATATAGCCAGCCGCGTATTGTTCGGCATCACGAAGGTCTATCAGCAGAATGTTGTTTCCAAGCAAACTGTACAATTCTCCGGCACTGATCACAGCCGGCACTTCTGCCGATGCAATATAATTGCCGTTTTTTTCGAGCCAGCTTGCAAGTTCTTTCGATTCATTCTCAATAACAGCTGTTTTGTTTTGATCCGAAGCTGGATTTGAACACGAAACAACAAACAAAAGGAATGCAATCAACACATTGAGAAACAAACTTTTATTGAGCATCGGTAAGGTGTTATTTTGTTTCATGATCGTTTTCTTTTTTGTCAGCTACTTCATTTTCATCTTCCGTTTCTTCCAGATCTTCCCATCCGGAAATCATAGCTTTCAGATTGGATGTAATCGTGTGTCCGGTGGTAATCAGATAGAGATGTACGAGCACAAATGCGATCACAGCAAAAGCTCCTGCAGTGTGGATGAGCGCTATGATTTCGAGATTGTCAATGTTGATGATCTCAATTTCGTTGCCATGCGGATAACGGTAAAACATAAAAAGCAGACCCGAAATCACCATCACCGGAATCATCAGTATTTTAAGACCGAGATAAACCAGGCGCTGCAATGGATTAAGTTTGCTGATCAAGGTTTTTTCGGTGGGATGAGGTGCGTTTTTGAAAATCCCTAAAAGGTAGAATTCGGCTTGTGCTTTCAGGTTCTTTGTTGTCGGAATGTATTGCTTCCACTCACCTGTTGTGAAATGCCAGAAAATGGCAAAAATGATCAGGATGATAAATCCCCATGCCGCTTTGTTGTGGATGTCAACGGCTGTTTCAAATCCCAAAAAGGTGTACGAGCTGTGGATTTCGAAGCCTGTTAGTGCCAAAATAAAGATGAGCAGGGCCTGATTCCAGTGCCAAAACCTTTCAAAGCCCTGATATACATATACTTTCTTGTGTTTTTTCATTTCTTTTAAGCTTTATGTTGTTGAGCTAATTTGCGGCGGCGTGAAGCCATAATCCTGATGGCAGCATGTACAACGATGCCAAAAAGTGAACCTAATAGCACCAGTTTTCCACCAAGGTCCAACCATTCATTACGATCGCGGCCCGGCATGTAGAAATCTGTCAGTGTTGCCAGCCTGCCCTCTTCACGTGTGTGGCATTCTTTACAGCTTAGTGCTTCTGACGAAACCGAAACCATATGGTTGACAGGCATATACATCTCTGTAGCAACAAATCCGTGCTGTCCACTGTAGGGCATATCCACATATTTCATTCCTTCAACGATGGCACGTTCCCATTCAAGATCGAGCCAAAGCGCCCCTTTGCCTTTTTCCTTGTCCCAAAGTTTGGTTTGGATAATTGTAAGGTTTTTGGAGTCGTAAGGCTGTTTGCCGCGATGCACTTTCATCGGGATGATTTTGCTGTTTCGGTCGCGGTAGGCTCCGTTGAGTGTATTGATTTTTACAAAAGCCTGGGTTGTATCAATTTTATCGGTGAGCAAAAGATGGTCGGCAGTGCCATTGAACCATGTATATTCAGGCTCAACATTTTTTTGCCAGATGAAATCACCTTTGATCGAGGCGTATGTAACATTGCCTTCAGCATCTTTTTCTTCAAAGCCTTTGCCGTCTTTTTTCCGGGTGGCTGTGCTCCAGTCCCAATACATTTTTGTTGGGTTCACCTTTGCATACACGGGGATATGGCAGGTTTGACAAGCCACTTTGATGGAGTGCTCGTTGAGGATTGATTTCTGATGCGGAAAGGCTGTATGGCACTCTTCGCAGCTCATACGCTGGTCGTTGGTGGAAGAAACGCCGTAATATCGGCCTTTCATCTGGTGATTTTCGGCCGAATGGCAGTCCACGCAGTTCATGTGTGCGCCGTCAACACCCATGTGCACGTCCACATTGCGGCCTGCTTTTAGCAGTGCCATTTCGAGGTCGCCGTGTTTCACATTGTTGCCACCTCCGCCAAGAAAATGGCAATTGCCGCAGTTTTCGCTTTTTGGCAGACCCATACTGCCAAGGATTTTTTTGTAGTCCGGACCACCTTCACCCATCACCGGATAGCCTCCTCCTCCGGTTGCTTTGGCGTAGGTGCCTGTGTTGTCGTGGCAAACCACACAATCAATGTTGAGCTGGTTGGTGAAATCGAACGCTTTGTCGTTCCATCCATAACCGGCATGACATTTCATGCAGCTTCCTTCGTTGGATTGCACACCGGTACAATAGTTATTCAACAAGTTTTTCTTGCCCAGATATGTTACACCACGTCCGGGAATAAAAGCTTCCCTTTCCCAGGTGAAATGGGAGCTGTGCAACAGTTCCATTCCCCTCTCGGTATGACAACTAAGGCATGCCTCGGTGATTTGGTGCGGATTTTTGAAATCCTGCTGGAGAATTTCCATCTTGCTGTGATCAACACCCGATTGGTGCCTGGCAGGATACTGTGCGCGTAGTTTTTCCAGTTGTGCGTGATCGGGCGCCGGCTTGCGCAACGCTACTGTCACAATCAGCAAAGGCGCTACTACCGCCAGGAAAAAGATGATCGCTTTCGTGAATTTTTTCATGATTAATACTATTTCGTAAACATTTGCCTTGGCAGGCTTATGGCTTATATCTTATAAATCAATTAGTTAATAAAATGTTAAAAGTAGATATTTAATCATGCAAATGTATAGATGTTTTTTAATTCACAATGAAAGTTGAGTATTTAGGCTGGGTCTAAATTATAATTGTAAATAACTATAAAACAGTGTATTATGTAAAGTTTTTTAGAGTTGAAAGAAATGGAAAGTAAAAAAACACATGCACGCATAGGATCGCGGAGATTTTATTTCGTTTTTTTTGCAAAAAAAACCTGCTTTTGGCAGGTTTTTAACGTTTTGATTTAAGGATGAAGTTAGGAACAACCGCCTTTCACACCTTTCTTTTTTCCCTGAGGTTTTGGTTTGGGCACTCCGCCACTTTTGTCGGTGCTATTGCCGGCTGCCGAAACAAGCGCACCACCTCCCAATGACTGACTTGCGCCGCGGCGAAAGTCGTATTTTGCAATCTCGTCATCTGATTGGGTAGCGGCAGGCGCTGCGGGATTCATCACGGTTTCAAACCAATGGTTGAGACCGCCCTGAAGCACGTAGTTGTTTTCATAGCCAAGCTGCCGAACCAGCATCCAGGCTTCGTTGGCGCGGGTGCTGCCATTGGCGTACAGCACATTTGTCATCAAGCCCTGATTCAGCACTTCCTGAAATTCGGGAGCAAGCAGGTTGTCGAGGGGGATGTTAATGGCTCCCGGAAGACTGAATTTTTCAAATTCACTCTGTGGGCGCACGTCAATCAGGCGCAATACCGGATCTTTTTCGATGATCATTTTAGCAATGGCATCGGCTTCGAGGTATTGTGTGCCGCTTTTCAGCTCTTCAAGAATTTGCTGTGCGGTAAGCTTGAAGGGCGTTGTCGTATTTTTTGGAACTGCGGCAATAATTAATCCCAGCGATAAAATCACCGCTGAGAGGAATATTCGGGGTGTTAAATTTATATTCTTCATGGTCTATTGATTTTGTGTTTAATACTCGTCTCTTGGAAAAAGTTTTTCTGCCCATTCAGCACCCCAAAACATGGCCACTGCTGCCAGTATTACGACCAGCACTGTTACTCCTTCCGAAATACCGAAATATTCGGAAATGCGCGGACTTCCCCAAAACTCGGCCATGTACAACGGTTCGAGCAGGTTGTAGGCTTCTCCAAAAATAAATACACCAATGAAAAGTCCGATGATAAAAATGTATGCATCAATTTTGCCGATGGCAGCGCCGCAAAAGCTTGTTCCCGGACAGTAGCCTCCCATGATGAAACCGGCTCCCATGATCACTCCGCCCACCAGCGTTGACCAAAGAAAGGTTTCGTTCACATAAACAAGGCTCAGATCAACCCATCCAAAGAGGCTGAAAAACAGCAGGCCGAGCATGGCCGTTATTGCTCCGGTGAAGAACACCTTTAGCACAACCGTGTCGTAGCCGTAGAATACACCGGCGAGTTTACGGCTCGATGAAAAGCCGCCTTGTTCGAGCACAAAACCAAAAGCGATGCCAATAAAAAAGGCAAGCAAAAGGTTCGTGTTTTCTGAAATTACTTCATTTACTACTAATGGTCCCATTTTATGTTTCGTGTTATCGGTGAGTCAATTAAATCCAAAGTTTACGGAAGAAATAGGCCAGCATGAAGGCTGTGCCAAAAATGGCTGCCATGCTGAGAAAGCCTCCAAGCGAAAGCACCGCCATGCCGCTGAGGGCCGAGCCGCTTGTGCATCCGCGTCCCAGTTGCGATCCAAGGCCGAACAAGATGCCTCCGGCAAGTGCGAAAATCAGGCGTGTTTTGGATTTGATGCCGGGATTATGTTCCACTTTCCAGGTGAGCCGACGTGAGATGACGCCGGAGAAAAATCCACCGACAACAACTCCCAACATTTGATATACCAGCCAGTTGTTGAGTGGCTTGCCTTGGTGTGCCTCACTGTACTTGTGGTAAAAAGGTGAAGCATCGGCATGTTTTGGGGCTATTGTTTCAACACCTGCCACGATGGCACTTTTAACGGCTCCACTGGCTCCCAGCCCGCGACCCGATACAAAATTGGCTGCTACGACCACCAAGCCTAACAAAACTCCTGCCAGGTAGGGGTTCATATACTTTTTTGGTTTTTTTTGTGTTTCCATTTTTTATCTTTATATAAATCAATGAATTACGATACTCTTTTGTGTCTAATACAGCCAGCGGCTGGCTTGTCCGGCATAAGCCATGATAAACCTGAGCATAATACCTCCAAACAAAACCAGCGACGGAGCGAGCCAGTGTGGCATGTGGAAGCCACGGAGTTCAAGGATTTCCAGAATTGCAGGCACAACAAGACCAAAACTGAAAACAAACATCCAGAAGACGGTTGTATAAGGCCCTCCGAGGAACAGTTGCGCTGCTTCGATGTGCACCTGTGTGCTGGCAAGAAATCCCATGAACATGTGTATGATGAGAAAGATTTCGATGCCGATAAGCATTAAGTCAATTCGGGCGAAATAATTTCTTTCGGTTTGTTGCTTGCTCATCAGCACAATGGCTGCAGCCCCTGTTGAAAGTCCTGAAGTGAGAAACAGCGGCCCGAGGATTGAAGTATTCCACAGCGGTCGGGCATTGAATGCCGAAAACAAAATTCCGGTATAAACGCCAAGGATGAGCGAAAAAACCAGCATGATCCATGAAATGGTCAGCAGGTTATTTTTGAAAAAAGCCTCTGTTTTAAAAAGAATTGGATACTTCCAGTCCCAGCGCGGAAATATTTCCCTGATATTCAGCGCACACCAAATTAGCGAAAGCGGCGTTACGACCATCAGCGTCCATGCACCCCACGACATCGGCGATTCGAGCCGGATGGTGGTATAGAGCCTCCAGAAATAAAGCTTGTGGTTCAAATCCAGAAAAAGTGCTAAAAGGCCCAGTGCCAGCAGAAAAGGAGTGAGGAAAGGCGCGAGTTTTGCCGCAGTCGGATATTTGTCTGCTTTACCCTGAATGGTTACCAAGGCTGCAAAAAACAGGATTCCTGCAGCAAGACCTCCCAGAAAAAGATACAAGGGTATGTGCCAGTGCCAGATGTTCAAAACCGGATCAACAAGCCGGTTCATCCTTCCGCTAATGATAAGTTCTTCTCTCATATTGTCTTTGTTTAAACGTGGAGATTGTTCATCTTGTGTTGATTATACCAGAAAATAAAGTTGTGGATCGGTTCCGGCCTCGGGAATAAGTGTTTTCCATTTGCGTTTTTTCAACACCAACGAAACAGGACTGTTGGGGTCGTCAAGATCGCCGAAGTACAGACATTTGGTGGGGCAAACACTCACACAGGCCGGGTTGAGGCCTTTTTGCACCCTGTTTTCAAGACAGAAAGTGCATTTGTCCACATAGCCATCGGGATGAGGATAGCGCGCATCGTAGGGGCAGGAAGCAATACATGCGCCGCAGCCAATACACGCTTCATGCGTAACGAGCACCACGCCGCCATCGGCATAATGACTGGCTCCGGTGGGGCAGCAACGCACGCAGGGCGAATTGTCGCAATGATTGCAACGTTCCGACCTGATCTCGATCTCCAGCTGCGGATAGGTCCCGTCAGTTACCTCAACAATCCAGTCGCGGCAGTAGCCAATCGGTACTTTGTTCTCGGTTTGGCAGGCTACCACACAATCAGAGCATCCCACACATTTTTTGGTGTCAACAGCCATTGCGTATCTCATGACTCAGCCTCCTTTCCTGTTGTTTCAAAATCGGTGATGAAGGTAACAAAGTTGCCGCGCATACCTGTTCCTCCCATCACAGGATCAATTTTCACATTGGTTACTAATTCAGTATCATTGATGCCACGACCATGTGCGCGGCTAAGTTTTTTGTTGTTGTGTCCAAAGCCGTGAACCATATAAACGCTGTCCCAACGGATGCGCTCCGTAACCCTGACCTTGATGCTGAAAGTGGAAACTTTACCATCCTGGTTTTTGAGTTTTACATATTGACCGGCTTTCAAATCCCATAGTTTAGCCACTTTCGGGTTTACCCAAAGGGTGTTTTCGTCCATCAGATCGGTCAAATTCGGATTGTTGGCCGTGCGGCTGAAGGTGTGCATGGGTGCTCTTCCGTAGATAAGTCTGTAAAAACCTTCGGCCGGCTCTTCGTGGGCTGTGTAAACAGGTAATGGGTCGAAACCTTCGGCCTCCATATCGGTTGAATAGAGCTCGATTTTGCCTGTGTTGGTGTTGAACGCGATGTCTTCGCCGGGCGCGAAGTACAGGTCGTCGTGCTGTCGTGGAAACTTTTTCACACCGATGCGTTTCATCTCTTCGAGCGAGCTGCCAACCTGATTCAACTGCCAGTCGAGGAGTTCTTCCATGTTTTTCCAGGGAAACCATGCGCCAAGACCCAGTTTTTCTGCCAGATTTTTAGCTATCCAATCGGCGGGTTTGGTATTGTATTTTGGTTGGGCAGCTGGTACGCGGATGGCGATATTTGGTTCGCGGTGACCCGACTTGCGCAGCATATCATAGCGTTCGAGGTAGGTACATTCGGGCAGAATGACATCGGCATAGCCCGTGATCTCGACCGGCATTGTGTCAATAACCACCAGTAGTTCAAGTGCTTCCAGCGCTTTGATTGTTTGTTCCTGATCGGGCAAAGCAGCCAAAAGATTTGTTCCGTTGACAAACCATACCCTGTAGCTGCAATTTTGATCCGGCGTGGGGATGGTTGCATCGCAGATACCATTGCTCACCACCTCGTTGGCCAGATTGTATTTTCCTTTGTAGGCTTCTGTTGGCTGGTGCTTAGGTGTTGGAAAGGGGGGAACAGGAAAATCAGGCACTTTGGCTTTTTCGGGTTGATAAAAACCGCCCCTGCGGCCCCACGAGCCAAGCAGCGCATTCAAAATAGCCACAGCCCTGAGGCGCTGGGTGTCATCGCCATACCAGGTGACATGTCTCCCTGGGTGAATGATAACGGCAGGCGAAGCATTAAACATCTCTTTTGCCGTTTTCCGTATCAGATCAGGCGCGAGGGTAGTTATGCCAAAGGCCCATTCGGGGGTGTATTTTTTTACATGTTCTTTTAGTTGATCAAAGCCATGGGCATAGCGGGTGATATAATCTTTGTCGTACCAGCCGTTTTCGATGAGCACATTCATCCATGCAAGCAGCAGGGCCATGTCGGTGCCGGGCTTTATTGGCAGCCAGAATTTCGATTTGCCGGCCACAGTGCTGAAGCGCGGATCAACGGTGATGATGCTGGCTCCTTTGTCAATGGCGTCCGACATTTCCTGCACCTGACCGTTGTGCATGTTTTCGCCCAGGTGCGAGCCGATGAGCACGAGGCAACGGGTGTCGCGTATGTCGGTACGCTCGGGCGAATATATGATGTCGCCAAAGGTGGTAAGAAAACCAACCTCACGCGGGCCGCGGCATTGCGCAAAAGAGGGCGCAGTCACTGCCTGTGAACCAAAAGCTTTGAGCATGTGGCCAAAATGTGCACCCCCCGAGCCGTGTGTGAACAAGGCAACATATTCGGGGCCATAGCGAGACGAAATGTCTTTAAGTTTTGATGCAATATAATCGAGGGCTTCGTCCCAGTCAACTTCGCGAAAACTATCAACACCATCCACTTTGGTGCGAATCATCGGTGTTTTCAGACGGTCTCCATCTGTGTACTGTCCAACACCACCTGTGCCTCTCGGGCAGAAACGTCCGTTGCAGTGCGGGTCATCATCATTGCCGACGATTTTTTGAATTTCGCCCTTTTCGTCTTTGTACACCCATCCGGCGCATTGCCAGAAACAGACTTCGCAATAGGTGGGTGTGCGTGTTGGAGTAGAGGTGCCTGCTGTTAGCTCACCAAGAAGGCCGGAAGCCCTGGTCCATTTTCCAATCGAAGCACCTACCGCCAAACTGCCTGCACCCATTGTGCTGACTTTGATGAATTGTCGTCTGGTGGTTTTCATATTGTCTCAGGTTATATATGTAAATATTTATATACGTCTATGCAATCGCTTCAAAAATAAAAATATTCGCGACTTATCAAATTGATATAGAACAGTTTATATAATTGTTATTTAGATTAAATATAAATAAAAAGTTAAGTGATTGCTGGCTATTTTGTTAGGAAAACAGAAAGTTGAAAAGCGTAGGTTTATTACAAAAAAAAGTGCAGAAATATTGTTTCTGCACTTATCTCAGCGTTATAAAACGGCCTGTAATTATTGTTGGCGGATCTATTCTTTCGTCATTTTCAAATCAATACCACCTTGCTTGATTGTGAGTGTGTTCTGGTCGAACACGATGGTGATTCCGGCTGCATCAAAACGAAAGGTTTTTTCATCAAAAGGAGTGAGCGGGAAGGCCGACTGTCCGGTTGCTTGCGCAAAGAGTTTGTCTTGATCCAGCGTAACGGTGATTTTCAGCGGAAAATCGGGGCTGCTGTATGTTCCGGTGTAGGAAAGTAGCAGTTCGCTGCCCAGTAAAACGGATTCAAATGATGGAAAAGTGTATTCTTTCCCGAAGTAGATGCTGAGCAATCCAATCATTGCCTCGTTGGGATTGAAGTCGGCTGCATTAACACATAAAGCCACGGAAAGGCTGTCGGCAGGAAAATAAGTGAGACTGGAGCGAAATCCGTCAATTCCACCTGTATGGCCCAAGCCCTCATGATCGTTGAAATTCATTGGAAAAATACCATAGCCAAACTGTTCGGTCACTTTGGTCATTTCGTCTAAAGTGCTTTTTTTGATCAATTTTTCACTGAAAAGTGCTTTTATGAAAACCGTAAGATCTGACGGGGTGGAAAGTACGGCTCCGGCGCCGCCCGGAACTGACATATCAGTGATGGTTTCGTCAACAAGATTTCCATCTTCATATTTGAACGACATACACACATCAACAGCAGGATCGTTAGCAGCGCCCAAAAAAGTTTGATTGAGACCAAGCGGCTTGACAATACGCAGCTCAAGATTGGTTTTGTAGTCTTTTCCTGTTGCTTTTTCGATGATGTAGCCCAAAAGAACATAATTTGCATTGCTGTAGGCGCTTTTGGTTCCGGGCTCAAAATCAGGAGTTGCAGCGCTGATTCTGTCAAGGATTTGCGCATGGGTTTGAGGCAAACGGAAGTAGGTTTCATAAACACTGTCGTTTGTAAAGTTATGAATACCACTGCGATGCGCCAAAAGATGGTCAATAGTAATTTTTTCGGCGTTTGGTACTGAAGGGAAAAAATCTGAAAGCAGGGTTGAAGTTTTGAGTTTTTCTTCTTCAACGAGTTGTAAAATCATCACCGATGTAAACATTTTAGTGATTGATCCGATGCAGTAAACAGCCGATGGTCCGGCTTTTACGTTGGGTTGGAGTTTGCATGTTCCGAACTGGCGGCTGTATATCTCTTTGTCGTTGAACCTGATTGCGGCGCTGCCCATTAGCTTGTTCTCATGTTCGAGCAAAGTAAAGAGGCTGTCGAGCTTTTGTTTGTCGAAGCTCTTTTGTGCCTGAACAAAAAGTGTGGCACAAAAGAGCAGGGCAAGAACTGAAAAACGCTTCATGACTTATTGTTGTTGCGTTCTCTGGTTTCGAGCAAATAGTTGAGCACAAGCGCGCTTCCGCCAAAGAGGAAAATCATCGAAAAGAATGCAACTTCTTCGTTCAATGCGGTTGTGACAGTAAGGATGTTTCCAACCAAAATGCCTGCACCAACGCCGATAAAGAGCATGCCGTATTTGAGGCTGTTGAAACGTGTTGATGGTTTTTCAACATAAAACAGTGAAGGATCGAATCCTTTTTCCATCATGGTGAGGCGTTCGCGACGGCGAACAAACAGAAAAAACAAGCCATAGATCGTTCCAAAAACGATGGCAGTGATGAGAATTGGAGTGATTTCGTTCATTTTAAATTCATTTTAGGGTTTAACAATTTCGTATTTGCCTCTTTTGACGCAGCTTTTTTAAAAGGTTACAAACACTGACATATTATCTGAGGAAAGCACAGGGCAATAAAAGCCGGAAATTCTTGTTATTTTTGTCGGCTCAAAATCGGGCAAAAGATAAATCAGCGTTTTGATGTTAAGAAAACTGGTATTAGGTTGTTTGTTGTTTATTCCTTATGTGTTGTTGGCACAAATAGAGGAGATGGAGCCCGACACTTCATTCCAGGATATTTTTGGTGAGGTCTTCATCCTTGGCGACAGTTTATTGCTCGAAGCACGTGCCGACAGCGGCTCTATCATGCAGGACAGTTTGGCTTATATTGCCCAGTTTGAGGCATCCTTTTATTTTTCTGACAGTGTGTATCTTTATGCTGACGCAGAAAGGTTTAATGTTTTTAACGAACGTTTTTTGCAGCAACCACCTTCTGTTGTTTCTGTAGAAATTGAGAAACTGGTTGATTATTCGCTCACTTTCGTGGGATTGCCCTATCGTTTCGGAGGAACAACCGAAAACGGCTTTGACTGTTCGGGCTTTGTGCGGCATGTTTATGGCAAACACGGCCTTAGCCTGCCACGTTCGAGCAGGGAGCAGGTACTTGTGGGCAGTGAGGTGTCGCTTGATGCTGTTCAGAAAGGCGATTTGTTGTTTTTTAAGGGAAGAAACGCGAAAAGCCCGCGAATTGGTCATGTTGCTCTTGTGATAGAGGTGGGCGAAAACAAAGATGTGAAGATGATTCACAGCACCCGGCATGGGTTGCGTGCCGACTGGCTGTCGGAAGAGCCCTATTACCGGAAGCGTTATGTCACAGCCCGGCGACCCGACCTTAAAACGCAATAATGGTATGAAGGCAATCAAGGCAGTAATCTTTGATTTCAACGGAACCCTTGTGTCTGATACGCATCTGCATAACCTTGCCTGGTACGGTTTTTTTCGCAGACACAACCTCCCGCAGCCCGACGAAAGAGAAATGTTTCATTTGCACGGCAAAACCAACAGCGATATTTTATCCATCATTTTCGGACGCCGGATGAGCCCCCCGGAAGTGAAGCAGCTGGGAAACGAAAAGGAAGAAATCTACCGGCAACTTTTTAAGGAAAAGCAAATTCAGCTGTTGCCGGGTGCAATAGATTTATTCAGGTGGCTAAACATCAACAACATACCTTTTACAATAGCCACGGCATCAGACAAGGACAACGTTGATTTTTACTTCGAACACCTTCAGCTGGGCGATTTTTTCGATCGCCCGATGGTGGTTTTTAACGACGGTAATATGCCCGGAAAGCCTGATCCTGAATTGTTTAATAAGGCGATACAAATTCTCGGGTTTTCTGCCGCCGAAACATTGATTTTCGAAGATTCGTTCAATGGCATCAAGGCTGCCGAAAATGCAGCTGCAGGCAGCATTGTTATCGTTGACACGCATGGCGAAGATTATTCAGCCTGGAGTTACCCGAAAATCAAGTCTTTTCTGAACTTCGACTTCAGCTTATTCGGTTGATTTGGCTTTCTTTGGTTTTTCTGTTTTCGAAAGCCTTTCGTTTGCTTTTGACAAAGCACAATGAATGTCGGGACAAATATTTCCTTCTCCGACAAGCGTGCAAATGCCATCTTTTTTCAATGCTTCAAACACGGTTTTGTTTGCACCCGAAAGGATAATGTGAATTTGTTTTACCTGTGCCCGGCGGATGAAATTGCGCAAGTTTGTGAGTCCTGTCGCATCAATAAACGGAACTTTTCTAAGCCTGATAATTCTGATTTTCGGTGTTTTAACGAGGTTGCGTTCGGCTTCGTCAAATTTGTTGGCAACACCAAAAAAGAATGGTCCGCTGATCTCGAAAATTTCAACATCCTTTGGAACAAGCAATTGCGCGCCGTCTTCGGTAAAATCAGACTGGTCATCGTCAACAGCTTGTTTGATGATATCAACTTCTGTTGTTTCGATCAATCGTTTGAGGAAGAGCAACACAGCAAGCAGCAAGCCAAACTGAATGGCCACCGTCAGGTCAATGACAACGGTTAGAAAAAAAGTGACCAATAATACTGAAATGTCGGAACGGCTGTTGCGAAAAAGCGCTTTGAAAGAGCGCCATTCGCTCATATTGTATGACACCATCACCAGAATGCCTGCCAGCGTACTCATCGGGATAAGCTTGGCCCATTTGCCAAAGAACAGCAAAATCAGTAGCAGAACAATGGCATGTATCAATCCCGCTACAGGCGTCTTTCCGCCGTTGCGGATATTTGTCATGGTGCGGGCAATGGCGCCTGTTGCCGGAATGCCTCCAAAAAGGGGAGTTATAATGTTTGCGATACCCTGGCCGATAAGCTCGGTATTTGAGCGATGACGACCGCCTGTTGCGCCATCGGCCACCATTGCCGAAAGCAAAGATTCAATGGCACCGAGCATTGCAATCGTGAAGGCAGGCGCAATCAGCATACGCATTGTATCGAAACTGACAGACGGGATGGCTGGCATGGGAATGCTCGCCTTAATCTCACCAAACCGGCTTCCGATGGTTTCGACAGGAAGTTCGAAAAACAGGGTGGCTAAAGTCGTCAGAATGAGCGCAATCAAGGTGCCGGGGATTTTTTTGTTGACCTTGGGCCAAAGGATGATTGTTAATATTGTAAACAGCCCAATGGCGAGTGCGTGGAAATTTACAGCATTGAAATGCGCAAAATAAAATCGCCATTTTGCAATAAAATCAGCCGGAGTGGCTTCTGCTACTTCCAACCCAAAAAAATCCTTGATCTGACCGGAAAAAATAACCACAGCAATGCCGCTGGTGAAACCAACAACGATTGGATGCGGCATAAACTTGATGATGCTGCCCAGCTGCAACACGCCCATGACCACCAGCATGATGCCGGCCATGATGGTGGCAACAATGAGGCCCGAAACACCAAACTGCTCCACAATTCCATATACGATCACAATGAAAGCTCCTGTTGGGCCGCCTATCTGAACCCGGCTGCCCCCAAGCGCCGAAATCAAAAAACCGGCGATGACTGCCGTAACCAAACCCTGCTCCGGCGACACACCTGACGCAATTCCAAAAGCAATGGCCAAAGGCAAAGCGACCACACCCACGATGAGACCAGCGATGAGGTCGGAGATAAACGTCTGTGAATTGTATTCTTTGAGGGTTGTGAGAATCTTGGGGTGAAAAACCTTTTGGATGTTTTGTAACAGTTGTGATGGCATTGCTTTGGCCTTAGAGTTTGAGGGCGCAAAGTTACAATGAATGAAACAATATGGATTGAAAATGAGGCGATTTTATCTGTTTTGAATGCTAACTCACCGTCAATCAATAAAATTTAATCCAGACTTATTGAAAATGGAGTGCGTTTTTGTGGAAATCTGCTTAGTTTCGTCGAAAAAATTACAATGCATAAAATAGTTGTCTTAAGCGTTTTCTTGTCTATCGGCTTGATGGTTCAGGCACAGGAGTTTGTAAGTGTAAAAGGGCTTGTTTATCACGACCTCAACAGCAATGGAAAACGTGAAAAATCCGAACCCGGAATAGCCGGTGTTGCCGTTTCAAACGGCAGCGATGTGGTGCTCACGGATGCTTCAGGTGCCTATCAGCTACAGATTCAGGCAACAGACGGACAGCTGTTTGTGATAAAACCTTCGGCTTATAATTATCCCGTTAACAAAAATAATTTGCCACAATTTTTCTACCTTCACAAGCCCAACGGAGCGCCAAAGATGAAATTTGAAACCCTGCATGAAACCGGTCCATTGCCCGAATCGGTTGATTTTGGCCTGCTCACCGGCTGCGATTCGGAGGTTTTCAGCGTCATTGTTGCCTCCGACCCACAGGCTTATACCGAAGAGCAGGTGTCGTTTTATGAAACCGATATTGTGAACGAGCTTAAAACAAATACAGAGGCAGTGATGGGTTTTACGTTGGGCGATATCGTTGGCGACCGCCCCGATTTGTTTGATGCTATGAATGCTGCAACAGGAAAAATTGGCTTGCCATGGTTTCATGTGCCTGGAAATCATGATATGAACTACGACGCAAAGAATTCGGATCAGGCCGATGAGTCTTTCGAACGCTATTATGGCCCTTCAACCTATTCATTCAACCAGGGAAAAGTGCATTTTTTTGTGCTTAATGATGTGGTTTATCCCAACACCTACAACGATCAGCAATACATCGGCGGCTTATCCGAAAAGCAGTTTTCCTATCTTGAAAATGTTTTAAAAACCATTCCCAAAGAAAACCTGCTCGTTTTTCTGATGCACATCCCATTATACAACGAGCTGCAGTGGGGCGAAACCTTCAGAGACGAGCAACGCAGCCGCTTTTTTGAGTTACTCAAAGACCGGCCTTTTACTTTTTCGCTTTCCGGACACACCCACACCCAGCGGCATTATTTCTTCGACGAAAAACAAGGCTGGCTGCAAAGCAATCCGCATCACCACTATACCGTTGGAACGGCTTCGGGCGACTGGTGGTCGGGGACCCCCAAGGACAACGGAGTTCCTGTTTCCACCATGAGCGATGGAACACCCAATGGCTATAACGTTTTGAGCTTCGATGCAAACACTTACAGCTACCAATACAAAGCCGCTTCATTCGACAGCGAACTAAAAATGCGTGTTTACGGCCCAAACATTGTGCCGGCAAACAGCTATTTCAGGGGCGAGTTTTATGTCAACTTCTTTCAGGGAAACGAAACCGACACCGTCTTTTTTCGGCTGAATAATGGCGCATGGAAAAAGATGCGCTATGTGGTTGAATCAGATCCGTTTTTCTGTGCCGTTCGTTATGAATGGGATCATGCCACGGTGCTGCCGGCCGGCACACGACCATCAAACCCGACGCCCTGCTACCATCTCTGGAAAGCGAGGGTGCCCAACAGATTGCCTGCGGGATTGCACGAAATCGCCATCCGCGTAAAAGACAGATACGGAAGAGAATATGACGCGAAATATTCATTCGAGGCGGTAAAGCCCGATTAGGCTGAATTCGAAACCGGGCTTCGCTGATGAAGAACATGAGCGTTTCGATACGAAGTGTCGGGAAAAGTCAACGTTTTATAGCTGCCACTTGACACCAATGTGACCCCACCAGGAATAATACTCCTGTTTTTTGAAATATTCGCGCGAACCCATATAGTATTTCAGGGGTTCATTTGTGATATTGATTAGGTCAATGAAGATGTTTAATGACTTGCTTATCTGATAGTTGGTGTTAAAATCCAGATGAAGAGCCTTGTCGTTGAACACATCCAGCTCGCTGTCATTGCCCAGCTCATAAAGAAAAGGACTATGATAATTGAGCGAAAGTTTGCTGTACCACTTTTTGGTTTCAAAAAACAGCGCTGCATTGGCGGTATGTGTTGCTTGTCCGGGAAGAGGGATGATTTCGGTTTCGTTGCTATTAGTGAAAAAATTGGCATCATCTTCATTGAAAATAAACACCTGGTCGTTCTCATTTTGCGGATAGCGCTTGCTGATGCGTGCTTCTGAGGTTGTGAAGGTGTAGTTTCCGTAAAATCCAAAATTTCTCAGAAAATTGTTAAACCAGTTGAATTTGAATTGTGTTTGAACTTCGGCTCCGAAAACTTTTGCATCGAGACCATTGACGGCCATCGTAATTTTTTTAAGACCGTAGCGGTTAAAATCAGTGCCTTCATGCGCATTTCTTACAAAGTTGAATGCTATATTGTCAATATTTTTAAAGAATAAGCCGCCAGAAAGCAATCCTTTGTTGGGCAAGTAGCGCTCGGCTAGCACATCGAGGTTGAGTGCAAGCGGATATTTCAAAGCAGGGTTGCCAATTTCCACTTCATCATCTTCATCTTCGCGGTAGGGAATGATATCGTCGAAATTCGGACGGGTATAGGAATAGGTGGCAGCAGCCCTCACATTGGTTCGTTCGTCGAGGGCATAGCGCAATTGAAGCTGAGGGAGAAGAAAGTTTTGCTGACGCTTGTCGAAAATGGAATCGTAATAAAGCATGCCGTTGCCCTGGTAAATAACACCGGCTTTAACCCCCTGATTGTTTACAAGTGTGTGTTCGTAGCGAAGTCCTCCAATGATTGAAAGGCGTTGTATATCGTGCCTGAACATCATATAAACGGCATAAAAATCCTCCTTCGCATTGTAATCTTTGCTGTAAGTCTTTGACCAGGTGTATGTTTCATCAATTTTGAAATGTTGGGGATGTTTTTCAAAGAAATTGCGCATTTGTTCAGCTCCGGGAATATAATCAAGCAAATAGCTCTGCCCTAACAAATTTGTTTCGGCAAAATCATCCATAATGGTTGTAAGGTCAAGCGGAGGGCCAATCTGGGAGTATATGGAGAGTTTTTCGAAATATTTGTTGTAAGCAACGGCATTGTCTTCGCGGGTTTTTGTTTTCGAACGCCATTTAGCACCAAACTTAAAATACCTTTTCTGCCCGGATGAAGTATTGTATGGCAGCTCGAAATTTATTTTTGCGGTATAATTCTGATCTCTCACCTTGCTGTTGATGAGCAGCAATTCATCAAACTCATAGTTGTTTAGGTTGAAGGCATCCAATGAATCTATTTCGAAGGGATATCGGATTCGGGGATAGTTTTCATTGCTTTTATCCACCCTCATGGTGATGCCTCCGTTTCCAAACACGGTTGTCATTCTGTCGGGTTGTTTTTCAGTGGCGAGCGACCAAGACATTTCGTAGTCAATCTTCATGCTGTTTTTTAATGTGTGTTCTGCCCCGATATTGAGTGAGGAGATTTCCTGAATTTTAACCCTGTCCTTAAGTTCATGATCTATTCCGGCTTCGCGGTAGGTGAGCAGGTCGTTTGCATCGCTGAAATCATATTTTATTCTCCGGCGTTGCTCATCGTCGGAAAAACGGTTATACATGGCTCTCAGGTACACATTGTGGCGTTTGTTTGGTTTGTAGTCGAGGCTGGCACTGAGTCCGGTGCGTTTGCGGGTGATGGTATAATGCCTTAGTTCAATGTCTTTGTACAGGATATAAAAATTGTCCACCGCGGTCGAATCCTGCGACTGACTTGTGAGAGGTCCGCGCGTATAGTCGAACTCCATGTTGTGAGAACCCTGATCGTTGCTGTAATGATTGGCATTTACTTGAAAACCAACATTTTTATAGCGTTGGCCAAATGTAAACTGAAGCTGGTAGTTGTTGGTTTTCATCAGCTGATTGTATCCTCCGGCAGCTGAGATCATCATCTCCGGGATGCTGTCTGCTGCCGATTTGGTTTTGATGTTCACATTACCGGCAATGCCATCGGCATCCATATCAGGCGTCAAAACTTTTGTCACTTCAATCCGGTCAATCTGGTCGGCCGAAATCACATCGAGGCCCACATAGCGCACACCACCTTCCGGCGATGGAATTTGTTCGCCGTTTATGCTGAAGTTCGTAAACTCGGGCGATGTTCCCCTGAGCTGCACAAAGCGTCCTTCTCCCTGATCACGCTGAATCGTGATACCGGGAATCCGCTGAACCACTTCTGCAGCATTCATATCCGGAAACTGTCTTATCTGCTCGGCCGAGACGATGTTTTTGATGTTGAGCGCTGCCTGCTGTTCAAGCAAAGCTTTCTGCTGACCTTCTGTTTTGCCAACGACCTCAATCTGTTCGAGGGTGCTTACCACTTCTTTGAGGCTGACTTCAACCCATTTTTTTTGATCCGAACCGAAATCAACAGAAAGGGTTTTTTGCTCAAATCCCACAAAATGAATGAGAAAATCGGTTTTTTTCGTTTTAATCCCTTTGATCTCAAATTTTCCTTCGGCATCAGTACTTGTTCCTGTGTTCGTTCCGGCCAACTGAACGGTTGCTCCGGGAAGCCCTTTGCCTGTGGAAAAATCTTTAACCACTCCGTTGAGCTGATAGTTTTGGGCAAACAAGGAAAAACCCGTCAACATCAGGATAATGAGGAGTAGAATTCTGGATTGAGCAATCATATTTTTGGTTTTTAGTGAGATGTTATATAGGAGCTTTTGAACCTGAGGCGAAAAAGGCAAAGCCTGTCTGCTGGTATTATTCAACAGACAGGCTCATTCTCCTCTATTATTTTTAGTGAATTATAAGCTTGCTAACGTATAATTTTCCGTTTTGAACAGCCTGAACCAGATACAATCCCGATTGTTGATTCATGAAACGGAAGCTGAAAGCGGTATCTTCAAAGCTGTTTTCAAAGACAATACGGCCTTCTTGATTAAATACTTTAAGCATTGTCAGGCCTTCATGATCCATTTTAACATTGAAAATTCCGTTGGTGGAATAGGTTGGGAAAATGCTAAGCGGGGCATTTACGCTGCTGCCTTCAAAAATAGAGGTGTTTCCCGAAAAGGTAATGCGAAGCAGCGGAATACGTTCGGGATGATGGAGTCCGTCGCCGCCGTCTTCCGGGTTTTCGATGTTTTCGAACGATTCAAAATCACGTGCATTGTCTAAAAGGCTTGCGCCCTGATCTTCGCCACGTAAAAAAATTGTCAGCGCATTGCCCGGAGTCCAGCCTGATCTGTTAACAACTTGCTGTATAACCGATGAAAAATCAGGGGAGGAATAGGGTTGCCAAATTGTCCAGGGCTCTGTTATTGTCCATGGCACCGAGGCATTGGTCCAGTTGCGTGCAGTAATAAGCTCGGTTTCTACAAAAGCTGATGAATTATCACTGTCTTCGGCAAAAATGGTGATTTTGGCTTCGCCTTCTTCGTCTTCATGTGCAAAAATATCAAGTACTGCCGACTCAATGGTGGCGCCTTGCGGAATCTGGATGTTTTGAAAGCGGAGGAAAGTTGTCATCACATTAAGGTCTTCGCCCTCCCAGCCCATATCGAGGTCATCGTCGTAGAGTTTGTCAATTGCATCATTCTCAAACTCTCCGTCGTCGTAGGAAACATCCACGCCGGCTTCTTCTCCTGTTTTCACAATCCTGACGGCTATCGTTTGGCTGCTTGAGGTGAAATAGATTTTCAGCTCCGGAATTCTTTCAGGATGATGGAGGCCATCGCCGCCGTCTTCCGGGTCTTCGATGTTTTCGAACGACTCAAAGTCGCGGGCATTGTCCAAAAGGCTTGCGCCCTGGTCCTCGCCCCGAAGAAAGATGGTCAAGTTATTTCCTGATACCCATCCGTCACGGTCAACGATTTCCTGTATCACATTTTTAAAGTCAGGACTGCGGTAGGGTTGCCAGATTGTCCAGTTATCATTGATGTTCCAGAATTTAGAAGCCGTTGTCCAGGTGCGCGCTGTTATAAGTTCGGTTTCAACAAAGGCTGAAGAGTTGTCTGCGGCATCACCAGAGATGGTAACTTTTGCCTCACCTTCTTCATCTTCATGGGCATAAATAAACAATATTGCCGAATCAATCGTAGCTCCCTGAGGTATCATCACATTCTGAAAACGCAGAAAAGTTGTCATCACATTGAGGTCTTCGCCCTCCCAGCCCATATCAAGGTCATCGTCGTAAAGCTTGTCAATGGCTTCGTTTTCGAATTCGCCATCATCATATGAAACATCAACCCCGGCTTCAGTGCCGGTTTTGACAATTTTAACCGAGACCATTTTCTGCTGCGCTTGCAGTTGAACGGATACGAAAACAATCGTGAGAAACAAAAAAAGATAGTGTAAAGGTTTTTTCATGATTTTGAGTTTGAATTAATATGCAAATCACGATTTAAAACATTAACTATCAGGGTATTTAATATGAAATATTTGTAAAAAATTTGTAAATATTCAGGCATGCCACAGTCTTTTATTCACATGATGGAAATACTTTTTGTGTGCGTAAAGCGTTATCATCCTTTTACATAGAATGAGGTGACATGGTCAAAGCCTTCTTTCTCTATTACCAGCGTTTTGCTTTCACGGCACTGCTGTTTGTTTTGATGCTCAGCCTGGCTGGCGGAGCTGTAAACCGGCATTTGGCAGCGATCTCTTTTTTCTTTGTTTCTCCAGTTTTTCAATACCTCACCTACCATCACATCTTTAAACGTGAGCGTGTTTTTTATTTCCATCTCGGATTTTCCGATCAATCTTTATGGCTTGTTTCTGTTTTTATTAACTCATTGATTTGTGCAGGATTGCTATGGTTGTGAATAAACTTGAGGTGGACAGTCTGCTGAAAAGCTTAGGGGATAAAGCGGTGCTCACCGACATCTGGCTTCAATGCGTTCCCGGCGAAGTGATCGGGCTGCTCGGGCGCAATGGTTGCGGCAAATCAACCTTGCTGAAGATTATCTTCGGAAGCCTTCGTGCCGAACAACAGTTTATCAGGGCCGATGGAAAACCAATGACTGCGCTTACCGACCGGATGGGTTATATCAGTTATTTGCCGCAAGAGGGTTTTCTGCCTCCATTTGTGCGTGTTCGCAGTGCCTTGAAGCTTTTTCTGAAAAACGAAGCCAAAAACACGACGGATTCCTTTCCGTTCCTTTTGCCTTTGCTCCAAACCCGCGTGGGAAGGCTGTCGCATGGCGAACGCCGTCTGCTCGAAATCATCCTTATTCTCAATACACCAGGGCGTTATGTGCTGCTCGATGAGCCTTTCAACGGCCTCTCACCACTGCAGAAAGACAATGTTTCGGAGATCATCCGTGCCACGGGCAAACATAAAGGAATCATTATCACCGACCATGATTACCGCCATGTGCAAGCACTCGCAACCCGCCTGCTGCTGATGCACGATGGCGGATTGAAGCAAATTACTGACACTGAAAGTCTTGCCGGCGGACTCTATCTTCCCTGAAACGGGTTCTCTTCGTTGACGATGAATGTGGCACTAAACCCAAAACCAATCCGAATTCGAATTAGCTGCTTTGTTGTTACCTTTGCAAGCTAAATACTCCATTGTCATGAACGAGCCTTTGCTGCATCTTATCCACGACCCTGCCGATCTCAGGCGGCTCAGGCCCGAACAACTGGCTGAGCTGGCTGATGAACTGCGTTCGTTCATCCTCGATGTGGTTTCGGCCAATCCCGGCCATCTGGGCGCTTCGCTTGGTGTGGTGGAACTCACCATCGCGCTGCATTACCTTTTCAACACGCCCGACGATGTGTTGGTGTGGGATGTGGGCCATCAGGCTTATGCGCATAAAATCCTGACCGGACGACGCGCCCGTTTCAATAGTTTGAGAAAATGGAATGGCATCAGCGGCTTTCCGGTGCGCAGCGAGAGCGAATACGATGTTTTCGGCACCGGACACGCCTCCACAGGACTGTCGGCGGTGTTGGGAATGGCGGTGGCTTCGGCCTTGCAACACAACACAAGCCGCCAACACATTGCCGTGGTGGGCGATGGAGCCATAACAGGAGGCATGTTTTTCGAGGCACTTAACCAGGCCGGCGATGCCGATGTCAACCTGCTCATCATTCTCAACGACAACGGCATCTCGATTGACAAAAGTGCCGGCGCTCTCAAAGACTATCTCGCAAAACAGCGCCTTGGTCAAAGCGCAACGAATCCCTTGTTCGATGCCTTCGGCATCCCGTGTTTTGGTCCTGTGGATGGAAACAATCTCAACGTTTTGCTTCCGGCACTCAGAAACATCAAAAACCACAAGGGTGTGCGGCTTTTGCATCTGGTCACAACCAAAGGAAAGGGTTTTGACCGGGCCGAAAAAGAACAGGTGCTGTTTCACGCTCCGGGCACTTTCGATCGGCAGACAGGACAGCTTCCGGCTGCAAAAAACAGCGAAAACAGAACGCCTTTGTATCAGGAGGTATTCGGGGAAACATTGGTTGAACTGGCAAGACTTTTTCCGCAAATCGTTGGCATCACTCCGGCCATGCCTACAGGCAGCTCGCTCAACCTGCTCATGGAGGCTTTTCCCGATCGGGCATTTGATGTGGACATCGCTGAGCAACATGCACTCACTTTTGCTGCCGGCCTCGCCGCAAAGGGCATCAAACCTTTTTGTGTGGTTTACTCCACCTTTTTGCAAAGAGCGTATGATCAATTGATTCACGATATTGCATTGCAAAACCTGCCGGTTGTCTTGTGTGTTGACCGTGCCGGATTGGTGGGCGAAGACGGAGCCACCCACCACGGAGCCTTCGATCTGGCTTTTCTGCGCTGTGTCCCCAATCTTACGATAGCAGCACCGATGAACGAGCCTGAGCTGCGCAACCTGATGTACAGCGCTGCTTCCGACAACAGCGGCCCCTGCGTGATTCGCTATCCGCGCGGAAAAGCGGCAACCGGTGATGATTCAGGGCAGTTTGTTGCAATCGCAAAGGGCAAAGGCCGTAAACTGCGCAGTGGCAAAAAGGTTGCTGTGATCAGCCTGGGACATCCCGGAAATTTTGTTGCCGAAGCACTCAACACGCTCGAAAAACAAGACGTCTTTACTGCACATTACGATCTGCGTTTCCTGAAGCCGCTTGATGAGAACCTGCTGCTGGAAGCGTTTAGTCAATATAAACACATCATCACTGTTGAAGATGGTGTGATACAGGGTGGAATGGGCTCGGCAATCCTGGAATGGGCCGCCGGACACCACTTTACAAACAAAGTTGTTCGCCTGGGCATTCCCGATCAGTTTGTTGCACATGGCGCTCCCCAACAGCTCTATCAGCACTGTGGTTTTGATAGCCCTGCCATCGCAAATGCAGTTGTTGCTGCACATAAACGAATAAACAATCAACCGGATAGTGATGAAACAACAATTTAAGATTATCGCCTTTGATGCCGACGACACCTTATGGGTGAACGAAACCTATTTTCGGGCATCGGAAAAGGCATTTTGCCGGATGATGGCTGCTTTTATGGAGCCCGACCTGGTGCAGCGCGTTTTGTTCCGCACCGAGGTGCGCAATATGGAATTGTATGGCTATGGCATCAAGGCTTTTATCCTCTCGATGATGGAGACAGCGCTCGAAGTGAGCCAAAACAAATTAGATGGCACACTGATGGAACAGATCGTACTGCTTGGAAAAGAACAGCTTAATAAGGAGGTCGTGCTGCTTGATGGCGTGGAAAATGTGTTGCAAAACCTGGCCGAACGCGAACAAAAAGTAGTGGTCGTTACCAAAGGCGACTTGCTCGACCAGGAACGTAAATTGCATAAATCGGGCCTCGACCGCTATTTCCATCATGTGGAGATTGTGAGCGAAAAGCATGAAGAAAACTACCTTCGACTCATCGAACACCTTGCTGTTGCGCCACATGAATTTTTGATGGTTGGCAACTCAGTGAAATCGGATGTTGTACCGGTGCTGAACATTGGTGCTCATGCCCTGCATATCCCGTTTCACGAAACCTGGGAATTCGAAAAAACCGAAACAGAGATCCGGCATGAACGCTTTGCCGAACTGAATACCATTTCTGAACTGATTCCCTGGCTCGAAAGATGAAAACAATTGATCTGAACAACTGGAACCGCAAAGAACATTATCAGTTTTTTAAAACTTTTGATGAGCCGTTCTTCAGTTTCGTAGCCAATGTTGACTGTGCGGCTTTGTACAGGCTGGCAAAAGCTACGAACACCTCATTTTTTGCGCGTTACCTGCACTGTTCCCTGCTTGCTGCCAACGCCACCGAGGCTTTCAGGTTGCGCATTGTTGATGATACGGTTGTTTTGTTTGATCACATTCATGCTTCTTCAACCATTGGCAGAGCCGATGCCACCTTTGGTTTTTCTTTTATTCCTTTTTTAGCCGATTTTGCCCTGTTTTCGCAGGCGCTTCGCGATGAAACGGAGGCAGTAAATGCCGGCTCCGGACTGCGTTTCACCTCCGAGATGGCCCGACCCGATGTGATACATTATTCTTCCATACCCTGGATTCATTTCACCTCATTGTCGCATCCGCGCAATTGGGACGGACGCGACAGCGTTCCAAAGATAACTTTTGGAAAGCTTCGCCAACATGAAGCGCAATTGTTGATGCCGGTGGGCGTTCATGCACACCACGGACTGATGGACGGCTATCATGTGGGATTGTTTTTCGATATGTTTCAGCAACTGATCAA
>ERZ1645187.477-NODE-477-length-39381-cov-35.640111_pt1 | contig 39381 bp, 38 predicted proteins | sample MGYA00575352_ERZ1645187 | MGnify/ENA primary metagenome ERZ1645187 (study PRJEB40837, sample SAMN11349314) | freshwater sediment metagenome | isolation source: river sediment | host: Sediment | place: India: Wazaribad , New Delhi | collected 2017-02-21 ... | reverse complement strand
CCCGGCACCCCGGCGATCGCCGAGATCTCCCCCGAACAGGTCAAGGACTACCTGGTCACCTCCGCCCTGGCACTGGTCAGTTACTCGGGAGCCGGCACCCCCGGGGTGCGGTGAGCGCACCTTCGGGCATAGCGCCTACCTGCGTGGTGGGATACGCCCGATGAGGTAAGGTGCCGCACGCACGCAAGGCAGCGATCGGGGCAAGGCTCTGCGCTGGGGGGTCGAGTCGAAGTAGGGACGTGTTGATGTCGTCGCAGGATGTAGCGCAGGTCAACGACGACCTGGTGCCCGCCGGCATCGAGCCTGCTGGCGCCAACGCACAGAGCGGGACCCAGACGGGTACCCAGACCGAGGCCCTGACCCGGCAGGTCGAGCTGCTCCAGGCTGAGCTGGTGCGCGCTCAGCACGACGTGTTGACCACCCGGGACCACATCATCGGGCTGGAGTCGGAGAACGTCCGCCTGCAGGCCGTCGCCGAGCGCCTGGGGCGACGGGTCACCATGCAGCACAACCGGCTGCAGAAGCTGCGCACCAAGCTGCGCGTCCAGGAGCGGCGTACCCACCGCGCTGAGCGCAAGCTCAAGGAGGTGCTGGCGTCGCGCGCCTGGCGGGTCGGTCGGGTCCTGACCCGCACCAAGACCCCGGGGGTCTAGCTCATGGCGGACCCGCTCTTCTCCATCGTCACCCCGGTCTACAACCCGCCGCTGGACGTCCTGGAGGACACCGTCGCCTCGGTGCTCGCGCAGACCTTCGAGGACTGGGAGTGGATCCTGGTCGACGACTGCTCTCCGGAGCCCGGGGTGCTGGAGCTGCTGCACGGCTACGCCGAGCGCGACCCCAGGATCCGGGTGGTGGAGCGGGAGACCAACGGGCACATCGTGAAGGCCTCCAACGACGGCATCGACGCCGTCCGCGGCCAGTTCGTAGCGCTCCTGGACCACGACGACCTGCTGACGCCGGACGCGTTGACCCGCAACGCGGAGATGATCGAGGCCTACCCCGACGTCGACTACCTGTACTCCGATGAGGACAAGATCGGTGAGGACGGTCGGCTCTACGACGTCTTCCTCAAGCCCATGTGGTCACCGGAGCGTCTCCGCGGGCAGATGTACACCAGCCACCTCTCGGTGATCCGGACCGAGCTGCTGCGCGAGGTCGGCGGCTTCCGCGAGGGGTACGACGGCTCCCAGGACCACGACCTGGCGCTGCGCGTCACCGAACGGGCGCGGCGCATCGTGCACATCCCCGAGGTGCTCTACCACTGGCGCGTGGTGCCCGGCTCGGCCGCCGCGGACGCGAACGCGAAGCCGTACGCCTGGGTGGCGGGCCGTCAGGCCGTCCAGGACCAGGTGGACCGGCTGGGTCTGGCCGCCGAGGTCGACTACGGACCCCATCCCGGCCTCTACAACCTGCGCCGGCGACTCGATCCGACGATGCGGGTCAGCCTGGTCATCCCCACCATCGGCAAGTCCAGCCTGGTCTGGGGCCTGCACCAGGTCTTCGTGGTGGAGGCGGTGCGCACCGTCATCGAGCGCACCCGGCACCAGAACCTCGAGATCGTCGTGGTCTACGACCCGCCGACCCCGAAGTCAGTCCTGGGGGAGCTCCGGGAGATCGCCGGCGACAAGCTGGTGCTGGTCCCGTTCGAGGCCCCCTTCAACTACAGCCGCAAGATGAACCTCGGGGTGCTCCACTCCACCGGTGAGCGGCTGGTGCTGCTCAACGACGACATCTCGGTGCGCTCGGCGGACTGGCTCGAGGACCTCGTCGGCCCGTTGGACGAACCCGACGTGGGGATGACCGGGGCCAAGCTGTACTTCAGCAGCGACACCATCCAGCACGCCGGTCACGCCTACAACCGCGGTCACTACCTGCACCCCTACATCGGCGAGCCGGGAGACTCACCGGGCCGGTTCGGCGAGCTCATGATCAACCGCGAGGCCAGCGGCGTCACCGCCGCGTGCGCGGCGATGCGTCGCGACACCTACTTCCAGGTGGGCGGGTTGACCGAGACGCTGCCGCTGAACTTCAACGACGTCGACCTCTGCTACAAGGTGCGTAGCCAGGGCTACCGGATCGTCTGGGTGGCCACCTCCGAGCTGTTCCACTTCGAGTCCCGGACCCGGGAGCGGGTCGTGGAGGCCTGGGAGAAGGACGCTGCGGTGGCCCGGTGGGGTCGACCCTTCAACGACCGCTACATGCGCGAGCCGGCCGTGACCGCGCGCAAGGCGCGTCGCTCGACCGGCCGGAAGGCCTGAGCCTCCCCTTCACGTCGGCTCAGCCCAGTTCGAAACGGCTCAGCGTCAGTCCAGCTCGTCGAGGTGGCGCAGGATGTTGCCCAGGACGCCATTGACGAAGTTGGGCGACTCGTCGGTGGAGAGCTGACGCACCAGCGCGGTAGCCTCGGAGACCGCCACGGGGCCGGGGATGTCCTCGCCGTACACGAGCTCGTAGAGGCCCAGGCGCAGCACGTTCCGGTCGACCGCCGGCATCCGGGCCAGCGTCCACCCCTCGGCGTACCTGGCCAGCAGCTCGTCGATCCGCTCACGACGCTCCCAGACCCCTCGCACCAGCTCGCTGGTGTAGGGGTTGGTCGGCCCGTTCCCCTCGGCCTCGGCACGCTCGAGCGCGTCCACGGGGCTCTCCGAGCGCAGCTCAGAGGCGTACAGGATGTCCAGCGCCCGCTTGCGCGCCTTGCTTCGGGCAGCCATCGCTGCGTGTCTCCTCTTGTGACCGTGGGGGCGAGCTGACGCTCAGCCCTTGACCCGGCCCAGGTAGGAGGAGTCGCGGGTGTCGACCTTCACCTTCTCGCCGGTGGTGATGAACAGCGGCACCGCGATGGTGTGGCCGGTCTCCAGGGTGGCCGGCTTGGTGCCGCCGGTGGAGCGGTCGCCCTGCAGGCCGGGCTCGGTCTCGGCGATCAACAGCTCCACCGAGGCCGGCAGCTCGATGTAGAGCACCCGTCCGTCGTTGGTGGCCACGATCGCCTCCTGGTTCTCCAGCATGAAGTTGCGCGCGTCGCCGACGACCTCCGGCGGGACCTCGAGCTGCTCGTAGGACTGGATGTCCATGAACACGTACGAGGTGCCGTCGTTGTACAGGTACTGCATGGTCCGCTTGTCGACGTTGGCGGTCTCGACCTTGGTGCCGGCGTTGAAGGTCTTGTCGACGGTCTTGCCGGACTCGACGTTCTTCAGCTTGGTACGCACGAACGCCGGGCCCTTGCCGGGCTTGACGTGCTGGAACTCCACCACGGACCACAGCTGGCCGTCGATGTTGAGAACCATGCCGTTCTTCAGGTCGTTCGTGGTTGCCATGCGCGCGTGTCAGCCTTCGGGGTCGTGGGGGTGGGGGCAGTCCGGCCGGTGAGTCTATCGCCCCGCCGGGAGCCAGGCCGAATCTCCAGATCAGCCGCGCAAGTGCTGTGCCACCAGCTCCAGGGCGCGGCGGTACCCCTCGACGCCCTGGCCCGCGACGGTGTCCACGGCGTGGGGTTCGACCACCGAGGTGTGCCGGAACACCTCGGTGCGGGCCTTGGGATCCGAGAGGTGCACCTCGACCAGCGGCGCCTCCAGCTGGGCGCACGCGTCGTAGAGGGCGTAGGAGTAGTGGGTCCAGGCGCCGGCGTTCAGCACGACCGGGATCCGGTCGTCCGCGGCGGTGTTGAGCCAGTCCAGCAGCTCGCCCTCGTGGTTGGTCTGCCGGACCTCCACCTCCAGGCCCAGGTCGGTGCCCCACTGCGCGCACAGGGCGGCGAGCTCCTGGTGCGTCGTGTGCCCGTAGATCTCGGGCTGCCGGCGGCCCAACCGGCCCAGGTTGGGGCCGTTGAGCACCCAGACACGCACCCCGTCCCCGCTCATTCCCGCTCTCCTGTCAGCACCTGGTAGGCCTCCCGCAGCTGGTCCTCGTCGGGGCCGGCCAGCACCCGCGGCTGCGCGAGGTCGTGCAGCACCACGAAGCGCAGCTGCGAGCCCCGCGACTTCTTGTCGATCGCCATGGTCTCGCGCAGCTGCTCGAACGGTGCGTCCGCCCAGGTGACCGGCAGGCCGACGCGGGCGAAGGTCTCCCTGTGTCGTCGGGCGACCGCCGGATTCAGCACCCCGGCCAGCCGGGCCAGCTCGGCGACGTACACGCACCCCAGGGCGACCGCCTCGCCGTGGCGCACCCGGTAGTCGGAGGCCCGCTCGATCGCGTGCGCCAGGGTGTGCCCGTAGTTGAGCATCTCCCGCCCCGGATGGTCGCCGCGGCCACCGGTCTCCCGCAGGTCGTCGACGACCACCGCGATCTTGACCGCGATGGCTCGCTCGACCAGCTCCCGCAGCTCGGCGGAGTCCCAGGTCAGCGTCGCCGGATCGGTCTGCTCGACGATCCGCAGGATCTCGGGGTCGGCGATGAACCCGCACTTGATCACCTCGCCGAGGCCCGCGACCAGCTCGGGCCCGGGCAGGGTCTCCAGGGCCGCCAGGTCGCACAGCACGCCGGCGGGCTCGTGGAACGAGCCGACCAGGTTCTTGCCGGCCCCGGTGTTGATCCCGGTCTTGCCGCCGACCGCGGCGTCGACCATCGCCAGCAGCGTGGTGGGCACGTGCACCACCCGCACCCCGCGCAGCCAGGTGGCCGCGACGAAACCGCCCAGATCGGTCGTGGCGCCGCCGCCGAGCGTGACGACCGCATCCGAGCGGGTGAACCCGGACTCCCCCAGCGCCTCCCAGCAGTCCGCGGCCACGGCCACGGTCTTGGCGCCCTCCCCCTCGGGCAGGCCCAGCGCCAGCACGTCGTAGTGCGCGGCCAACGCGTCGGCCACCGGTTGCGCGAGCGCGCCCAGTGCGCCGGCGTACAGCAGCGCCACGCGCTGCGTCTGGGCGCCGAGCATCTCGGGCAGCCGAGCCGCCAAGTGGTGTCCCACCACCACGTCGTACGGCGCGGAGCCACCCACGTGCAGGACGGTCTCGGAGCTCTCCGTCATCTCGCTCACCTCACGCACCTCATGCCGGGGCCCCTGGGTGCCCACTCCCCAGGGCCTCGATGATCTCCGCGGCCACGTCCTCCGGCGTGCGGCCGTCGGTGTCCACGCTCACCCGGGCGACGGACTCGTAGATCGCCGTGCGCTCGTCCAGCAGCGCCTTGATCCTGGCCCGGACGTTGCCCAGCAGCAGCGGACGCGTGGTGCCGAGCCCGACCCGCTTGACCGCCTCGGCCAGGCCCACCCGCAGGAAGACCACCGGGTGCCCTTGCAGAGCTGCGCGGGTGTTCGGGTCGAGGACCGCGCCACCGCCCAGCGCCAGCACCCCGTCGTGGTGGGCCAGCGCCTCGGCCACCGCCGCGGCCTCCAGGGCGCGGAAGTGCTCCTCGCCGGAGTCCACGAAGATGTCGGAGATGGTGCGCCCCTCGGCGGCAGCGATGTCCTCGTCGGTGTCGCGCGCCGCGACGCCCCAGTGGCGCGCCAGGACCCGGGCCACGGTGCTCTTGCCGGCCCCCATCGGACCGACCAGCACCACTCGGGGGCTCACCGGAATCTCAGGGTGTCGAGGTAGCTCTCCGCGTTGCGTCGGGTCTCGCGGACCGAGTCGCCACCGAACTTCTCCACGGCGGCATCGGCGAGCACCAGCGCCACCATCGCCTCGGCGACGATCCCCGCGGCGGGCACCGCACACACGTCGGAGCGCTGGTGGTGCGCATGAGCCTCCTCGCCCGTGCTGACGTCGACGGTGCGCAGCGCGCGCGGCACGGTCGCGATCGGCTTCATGGCCGCCCGCACCCGCAGGATCTCGCCCGTGGACATGCCGCCCTCGGTGCCGCCGGAGCGGCCCGAGGTACGGCGCAGCCCGTCGTGGGTGGGCACGATCTCGTCGTGGGCCAGGGAGCCGGGCGTGCCGGCCAGCGCGAAGCCGTCCCCGACCTCCACCCCCTTGATCGCCTGGATGCCCATCAGCGCGCCGGCCAGCCGGGCGTCCAGCCGACGGTCCCAGTGCACGTGCGAGCCCAGGCCCGGCGGCAGGCCGTGCACCACCACCTCGACCACCCCGCCGAGGGTGTCGCCGTCCTTGTGGGCCTGGTCGATGGCGGCCACCATGGCGGCCGAGGCGTCGGGGTCCAGGCAGCGCACCGGGTCGTCGTCCAGGCGCTCCACGTCGCCTGGGACCGGCACGCTGCCGGCCGGGGCCCTCACCTCACCCAGCTGCACCACGTGCGAGACGATCTCGGCGTCCAGCGCCTGGCGCAGGAAGTTGCTGGCCACTCGGCCCAGGGCGACCCGGGCGGCGGTCTCGCGCGCCGAGGCCCGTTCGAGCACGGGCCTGGCCTCGTCGAAGTCGTACTTCTGCATGCCGACCAGGTCGGCGTGGCCCGGTCGGGGCCGGGTCAGCGCGGCGTTGCGAGCCAGGGCGTCGAGCTCGGCGAGATCGACCGGGTCCGCGGACATGACCTGCTGCCACTTGGGCCACTCGCTGTTCCCGACCTCGATCGCCACGGGGCCGCCCAGGGTCTCCCCGTGTCGCACCCCGCCGAGGATCCGCACCTCGTCCTGCTCGAACTTCATCCGGGCGCCGCGGCCGTAGCCGAGGCGGCGCCGCGCCAGGGACTCCGAGATCTCGTCGGTCTGCACCCGCACGTGGGCCGGCAGACCCTCGAGGATGGCGACCAGGGAGGGGCCGTGGGACTCGCCCGCCGTGAGCCAACGCAACATGGGCTCAGTGTTTCACGCGCGGGACACCCCCGGGCTCACCCCCGGCCTAGGCGAGAACCGACCAGGTCCAGGGCCCCAGCAGCACGCCGGTCCAGGCACCGAGCACCATGAAGGGCCCGAACGGCGAACCCTTCCGGTCCACCACCCCGGCCAGCGCGAGCACGCCGCCGAGCGCGCCGCCGAGCAGGAACCCGCCGTACAGGCCGGCGACCAGCTCGCCCCAGCCCAGGTAGCCCAGCGCGATGCCGAGGATCCCCGAGAGCCGGACGTCTCCGTAGCCCAGTCCGCGGGGGTGGATGAACCACAGGACGAAGTACAGCGACCCGAAGATCAGCCAGCCCCAGCCGGCCCGCACCAGGTCGTCGGTGTCCCGGGTCAGCAGCCACGCCGCGGCGACCAGCGTCAGCAGCAACACGTAGGTGCGCGCGATCAGCCAGGTGGGCAGCAGCCGGGTGTGCCAGTCCACCAGGGCCAATGCGACCAGCACCGGGACCAGCGGCAGCCAGATCAGCAAGGCGTGCTCCCAGCCCAGCGCCCAACCCAGCCCGGCCCCGGCCACCGCGGCGAGCACCGGGGCGAGCGCGCGGAAGTCGCGGCCGGCGGCCAGCTCCCGGTACGGCGGCTTCTGCTCCGACTCCGCCTCAGGCTCGGGCTCGGGCTCAGGGATCGCCGCGACCAACCTGGGGATCGCCAAGCCGGCGACGCCGCACACGGCGGCGGCGAACGCCGCCGCCGTCAGCGGGTCGGAGACACTCATGACGCGCCCCGCGCGGCGAGCGCACGGACCCCCGCCTCCCGCATCGCCGCCAGCGGCGCGGCCAGGCCGGTGAAGAGAGTGAACTGCAGGGCCGCCTGGTGTACCAGCAGGTCCAGCCCGGAGATCACGGTCGCTGAGGCTGCGGCGGCAGCGGCCGCCAGCGGGGTGGGCCAGGGGTCGTAGACGGCGTCGAACAGGCACGGCACGTCGTGGAGGCCGGCCGCCAACGCGACGTGCTGGGCGGCGGCGGGGATCGTGGAGACCACCATGTCCGGGGCCCGCACGGGCGCCGCGCCCAGCTCGGTGACCAGCAGGTACGGGCAGCCTGCGTGGCGGTCGATCGCGGCGACCGCCTCCCGTGCCCGCTCCGGGCTCCGCACCTGGACCTCCAGGCTGGCCACCCCCAGCTCGCACAAGGCCAGCCCCAGGGAGGCGGCGGTCGCTCCCCCGCCCAGGATCACGGCGTGCCCCGGCGGCTGCTCGACGCGTTCGCGGATCGCCGCCATGGCCCCGGGCAGGTCGGTGTTGTCACCCTCCAGATGCGAGTCCAGTACCAGGGTGTTCACCGCACCCGAGAGCTCGGCGTACGCGGTGCGACGCTGCGCGAGGGCGTAGGCCTCCCTCTTCAATGGCATCGTCACCGACAGGCCCCGCCACTCCACGTCCAGCCCGGCCACGAAGTCGGCCAGGCCGCCGGCCGGCACCCGGTGGGCGTCGTAGGTCCACTCCAGCCCCACCTCGGCGTACCCGGCCCGGTGCAGGGCGGGAGACAGGGAGTGCGCGATCGGGTCCCCGAGAACCCCGCAGACGCGGGGTCGGTCCGACGCCGGCTCGCCGGGCAATGGGTGGGCGGCCATCGCTCAGCAGGCGTCCGAGGTCTCGCAGTACTGCTTGAACTCGGCCTTGAACTGCAGGAACTCCTCGTACGACTCGGTGAACTTGGTCTCCCCGGTCGCCAGGTCGACGGTGACGTAGAAGAGCCAGTCGCCCTCGGCCGGGTTGGCCGCGGCCGCCATCGCCTGCTCACCCGGCGCCTCCACCGGCCCGGGCGGCAGCCCGGGGTACTTGTAGGTGTTGTACGGCGAGTCGACCTGGAGGTCCTCCTCCGTCACCGCCACGACGCCCTGGCGCCCCAACGCGAAGTTGACCGTCGCGTCGATCTGCAGCAGCCCGTAGGTGACCCCGTTGTCCGGGTTCTCCAACCGGTTCATGATGACCCGGGCGATCTTCGGCATGTCGTCGCCGCGACCCTCGGCCTCGACCAGCGAGGCGATCGTCATCAGCTCCGCGGGGGTGTAGCCGAGCTCGTCGGCGCGGGCCTCGAGCTCGACGGTGTCCGCGGCCTGACGCCACCTGGCGATCATGGCCGCCAGGATGTCGGCGGGCTTGTCCTTGGGCCCGATCTCGTAGGTGGCGGGGAACAGGTAGCCCTCGAAGTTGCCCTCGGCCCAGTCCGGCAGCCCCAGGCCGGCGGGGTCGGTGAGCGCCTGCTCGTACTTGGGGCGGCTGAACTTGGTCTGCTTGGCCAGGATGTCCAGGGTGTCGGTCACCCGCAGCCCCTCGGGGATGGTCACCGTGTTCTTGGACTGGTTGCTCGGGTCCATCAGGATGGCCAGGGCGTCCGCTGCGCGCATCTCCTTCTGCAGCTCGTAGAAGCCAACCTGGATGGTGTTGGACTTGGGCTCGTCGGCCGCGGCGTCGATGAACGCCTGGACCGAGGCCACCACGCCCTCGTCCTTGAGCCCGCGACCCATCTGGGCGACGGTGTCGCCTTCCTTGACCTCGAAGAGCACCTTGCCGGTCCCCGGCCCCGGGTAGTCCTCCACCGCCGCGAACTGGTCGGAGATGAACTCGACCCCTCGGGTCACGGCGAAGTAGAACCCGCCCACCAGCACGGCCAAGCCGACCAGGGCCGCCAGGCAGCCGGCCGGACCACGACGCTTCTTGCGGGCGCCCCCCTCGTAGTACTCCTCCTCATCGGCGGAGACCAGCGTCCCGTCCTCGTCCTCAAACATCGATGACCTCGACGATCTCTCCAGGCGCTGAGCCGGTGTTGCGCTCCGTGTCCAACGCGTGTTGCAGGATCACGACGGCGGCGGCCTGGTCGACCACCGCGCGTCGTTTGCTCCCCTTGTGCCCCCGCTCCCTCAGCACTGCCTCCGCCGTGACGGTGGTCAGGCGTTCATCACACAGCCTCACAGGCACCGGGGCAATGTGCCGCGCCAGCGCGCGCGCAAAGTCCCGCACCTTGGCGGCGGCCGGCCCCTCGGCCCCGGACAGCGAGCGGGGCAGCCCCATGACCACCTCCATCGCCTCGACCTCGGCCCGCAACCGGCCCAGCCGGCGTACGTCGCCGCGACCGCGGGACACGGTCTCCAGAGGCGTGGCCAGGAACCCGGACGGGTCGCTGCGCGCGACTCCGATCCGGGCGTCACCCGGGTCGATCCCCAGTCGTACGCCGGGTCGCACTCAGGCGCCCGAGTTCTGGGCCACGTGGGTCACCACGGCCTCCAGCGCCTGCGGCACCCCGGCAGGATCGGTGCCTCCACCTTGGGCGAGGTCGGGCTTGCCGCCGCCCTTGCCAGCGATGAACGGGGCCACAGCACGCACCAGATCGTTGGCCGAGAGCCCCTGCGCACGAGCCGTGTCGTTGACCGCGGCCACCACCGCGACCTTGCCGTCGGCCACGCCCAGCAGCACCACGACCGCGGGCCGGTCCGCGGTCATGCGGGCCCGGACGTCGGTGGCCAGGGTGCGCACCTCGGCGCCGCCGGCCCCTTCGACGGCTCGGGTCACCACCGCGATACCGTGCACGTCCTGAGCCGTCGCCGCCAGCTCACCGCCGGTGGCCAGCAGCTGGCTCAGCTTGACCCGCTCGATCTCCTTCTCGGCGGCCCGGAGCCGCTCCACGAGGTCGTTGACGCGCTCGGGCAGCTGCTCGGGGCGCACCTTGAGCGCCTCGGTGAGCTGAGCCACCAGCACGTGCTCGCGGGCCAGGAACCGGTAGGCGTCACCGCCGACGAGCGCCTCGACCCGGCGTACCCCGGAGCCGATGGAAGACTCCCCCAGCAGCTTGATCACGCCCAGTTGCCCGGACCGCTCGGTGTGGGTGCCACCGCACAACTCGCGGGCCCAGTCGCCGACGGAGACGACGCGCACGGTGTCGCCGTACTTCTCGCCGAACAGCGCCATGGCGCCCGAGCGCACCGCCTCGGCCTGGCTCATGTACTCCGCGTGCACCAACAGATCGTCGAGGACCAGGGCGTTCACCCGGGCCTCGACATCGGCCATCACCGACGCCGGCACCGCGCCGAGGGCGGAGAAGTCGAAGCGGAAGCGCCCCGGGGAGTTCTCCGAGCCGGCCTGGGTCGCGGTCTCACCCAACGCCTCGCGGAACGCCTTGTGCACCATGTGGGTCGCGGTGTGGGAGCGCGAGATCGCGCGGCGCCGCTCCACGTCGACCATCGCCACCGCCCCGACCCCGGGCACCACCTCGCCGGAGAGCACGGTGGCCCGGTGCGCGACCACCCCGTTGACCGGGGCCTGCACGTCCAGCACCTGCAGCCGGGCCCCGTTGGTCAGCTCGATCACGCCCTGGTCGGCCAGCTGGCCGCCGCCCTCGGCGTAGAACGGGGTGCGGTCCAGGATCAGCTCGACCTCCTGGCCGGCCTCGGCCTGTGCCACCACCGCGCCGGCGGCCACGATGCCCCGCACCGAAGCCTCGGAGACGACCTCGTCGTACCCGGTGAACTCCACGGCCCGGCCGAGCTCGTCGGCGATCTCGCGGTAGGCGCGAGCGTCTTGATGCTGCCCCTTCTTGGCCTTGGCGTCGGCCTTGGCGCGCTCCCGCTGCTCGGTCATCAGCCGGCGGAAGCCCTCCTCGTCGACGCTCAGGCCCTGCTCGGCCGCCATCTCCAGGGTCAGGTCGATCGGGAACCCGTAGGTGTCGTGCAGGGCGAACGCCCGGTCGCCCGGCAGCTGGCTGGCCCCGGCGGAGCGCACCTGCCCGGCGGCCAGGTCGAAGATCTGGGTGCCCGCCTGCAGGGTGCGCCGGAAGGCGTCCTCCTCGGCGAAGGCGACCTGGGAGATCCGCTCCCAGTCGGTGTGCAGCTCGGTGTAGGTCTCGCCCATCCGGTCGCGGCTGATCGGCAGCAGCTCGGGCAGCGCGGGGTCCTCGTACCCCAGCAGCCGCATCGACCGTACGGCGCGCCGCAGCAGCCGCCGCAGCACGTAGCCGCGCGACTCGTTGCCGGGGGTGACGCCGTCGCCGATCAGCATCATCGAGCTGCGCACGTGGTCGGCGACCACCCGGAACCGGACGTCGTCACCCGGGTCCGCGCCGTAGCGGCGGCCGGTGAGCTGCTCGGCCCGCTCGATCACCGGGAACATCACGTCGATCTCGTACATGTTCTGCCGGCCCTGCAGCAGGAAGGCGACCCGCTCCAGGCCCATCCCGGTGTCGATGTTGCGCTTGGGCAGCGAGCCGATGATGTCGAAGTCCTCCTTGGACCGGACCTCGCTGAGCTCGTCCTGCATGAAGACCAGGTTCCAGATCTCCAGGTAGCGGTCCTCCAGCTCCACCGGCATCGCGGTGCGGCTGGTGGTGGCGAACTCGCCGTCGGGTCCGAACTCCGGGCCCCGGTCGTACAGGATCTCCGAGCACGGGCCACCGGGCCCGGGCACGCCCATGGACCAGTAGTTCTCCTTGCGGCCCAGCTTCACGATCCGCTCGGCGGGCAGCCCGGTGACCTTCATCCACAGCGCCAGGGCCTCGTCGTCGCCGTGCAGCACCGACGGCCACAGCCGGCTCTCCTCCAGCCCGAAGCCTCCCTCGGCCAGCGGCTTGGTGACCAGCTCCCAGGCCAGGGAGATGGCGCCCTCCTTGAAGTAGTCGCCGAAGGAGAAGTTGCCGCACATCTCGAAGAAGGTGCCGTGGCGGGTGGTCTTGCCGACGTCCTCGATGTCCGGGGTCCGCACGCACTTCTGCACGCTGGTGGCCCGCGGGAACGGCGGCGCCTCCTGCCCCAGGAAGTAGGGCTTGAACGGCACCATGCCGGCGTTCACGAACAGCAGGTTGGGGTCTTCCAACATCAGCGACGCGGACGGGACGGGAGTGTGCGCACCCCAGGCGGATCCGGCCTCGAAGTGCGCAAGGAAGCGGCGGCGGATCTCGGCGGTGTCCATCAGTGGGTATCTCTCGTCTCGTCGATCATGGAAGCCAGGGGGCGGGGTCCGGTGCTGGCCGCCGGCGCCGCGGCCAGCTCGGGGGTGCCGGAGGGCACCAGCCCGAACCTCTCACGCAGCTCGGTCTCGCGCTCGTGCTGGCCGGCCCGGACCTCCTCGCGGAACATCTTGGCCCCGACCGCAACGCCGCGCATCCGGTCCCGTACCCCGTCGGCGGTCAGGCTCTCGGTGAAGCGGCGCACCCGAGACATCGTGTACACCCCGGCACCGGCGCCCGCGGCGAACCACAGGCCCCGCCTCACGCCACGTCCCCGGTCTGGGTCTCGGCCCGCCGGCGGGCGTAGTACTCGCGCAGCGCTTCCTTGGTGTCGGCCTTGCGCTGCTTGGTGGAGCGGCGGGCCTCCCGGCGCATCTCGAAGCGCATCCGGCTCCGGTGCTCGGGGCTCAGCGCCCGGCGCAGGCCGTGCGCCAGGCCGGCGGCCTTGACCACCGTCTCGCGCAGGACGATGTCGGCGAACAGCCGGCCCTCGATCCGGGCGGGCACCGTGGGCGGCGGCTCCGGGGTCCCGACGTCGGTGATCAGGAACTCGGCCACCACGCCGTGGGGCCCATCACCCGTGCCCTGGCCGGACTGGGATTGGGACTGGGACTGGCTGCGCTCGAGCTCCTCCAGCCGCTGCGCCAGCTCCTGCTGCTGCTGCTGGGCGTCCCGCAGCTCGCGGCGGGTGTTGCGGCGCAGGAGCAGGAGTGAGCCGATCAGTCCCAGCCCAGCGAGCACCGCGACGCCCAGTGCCACGGCACCGAACGCCCCGGGGACAGTCCACTCGCTCACAGGCCAGAACCCTACCTGTCAGTGGAGCGCCCGCGGACGAGTCGGCGGATCCGCTCCCATCGCTCCCGGACGGCGGCCTCGGCGCCGAGGGCGGTGGGCTGGTAGTACGTCGCCTCCGCCACCACGTCCGGGGCGTACTGCTGCTCGGCGATCCCGAAGGGCTCGTCGTGGGAGTACTTGTACCGCGTCCCGTGCCCCAGCCGCTGCGCTCCCCCGTAGTGGGCGTCGCGCAGGTGCGCGGGCACCGGCCCGATCTTGCCGGCCCGGACGTCGGCGCTCGCCGCGTCGATCGCCTTGATCACGGCGTTCGACTTCGGCGCCACCGCCAGCGCGATCGTCGCCTGGGCCAGGTTGAGCCGGGCCTCCGGCATCCCGATCAGCTGCACCGCCTGGGCGGCCGCCACCGCCGTGGTCAGCGCCGAGGGGTCGGCGAGCCCGATGTCCTCGCTGGCCAGGATCACCAGGCGGCGGGCGATGAAGCGGGGGTCCTCGCCGGCCTCGAACATCCGCGCCAGGTAGTGCAGCGCCGCGTCGGCGTCGGAGCCGCGGATCGACTTGATGAAGGCGCTGGTGACGTCGTAGTGCTGGTCGCCCTGACGGTCGTAGCGCACCGCGGCCTGGTCCACCGCGGTCTCGGCCAGGGCCAGGGTGATGGTCACCTGCTGGCCGGACTCCCCCGCCTCAACACCGTCCCCACCATCGGCGGCGGCAGCGGAGGCGGCCGCCCCGGCGGCGGCCTCGAGGTAGGTCAGGGCCCGCCGGGCGTCCCCACCGGCCAGCCGGACCAGGTGCTCGCGGGCGTCGTTCTCCAGCAGCACCGAGCCGCCCAGCCCTCGTTCGTCGTTCAGCGCGGCCTCGATGACCTCACCGATGCCATCGTCCTCCAGAGACTCCAGGCGCAGGAGCAGGCTGCGGGAGAGCAGCGGCGAGATCACGGAGAAGAACGGGTTCTCGGTGGTGGCCGCGATCAGCGTCACCCAGCGGTTCTCCACCCCGGGCAGCAGCGCGTCCTGCTGCGCCTTGGTGAACCGGTGCACCTCGTCGACGAAGAGGACCGTCTCCCGGCCGCCGGCGGACAGCTCGGCCCGAGCCGCGTCGATGGCCGCGCGTACCTCCTTGACCCCGGCCGCCACGGCGGAGACCTCGACGAACCGGCGGTCGGTCTGGTTGCTCACGATGGCCGCGATCGTCGTCTTGCCGGTGCCCGGCGGCCCCCACAGCAGCAGCGACATCGGCTGGTCGCCCTCCACCAGTCGACGCAGCGGTGAGCCGGGGGCGCGCAGCTGGCCCTGCCCCACCAGCTCGTCGAGGGTGCGCGGGCGCATCCGCACCGCCAGGGGCGCCGAGGCGTGCGTGTTGGTGCCCAGCGATCCAGCGGTCGGGACGCCACGCCCGGCGACGGGCAGCGGACTGTCGAACAGCCCCTCGGGTTCGCTCACGCGACCAAGGTTAGGCGCCCGCCCCGGTCATCCGGCGGGTGCGGACGTCGAACCAGGTGTCCTCGTACCCGGGCTGGGACAGCTCCTCAGGTGTGGACCCGCTCTTGCCCGGCACCGGGTCGCCGTTGTCGTCCACGCCCAGCAGATCGGCCGTGACCGGGGTGGCCGGGTGCTCGGCCAGCTCTCCGGCGAAGTGGCAGGCGACCTTGTGCCGCGCGCCGACCTGCAACAGGGGCGGCTCGACCTTGGCGCAGATGTCCTGGGCGATGCTGCACCGAGTCCGGAACCGGCAGCCCGAGGGCGGGTTGATCGGGCTGGGTACGTCGCCCTCGAGCCGGATCCGCTCGCGGCGGCCGCCGATCGCGGCCTGCTTGACGTCCGGCACCGCCGAGAGCAGCGCTTGGGTGTAGGGGTGGTGCGGGCGCAGGTACAGGGTCTCCCGGTCGGCGACCTCGACGATCTTGCCCAGGTACATCACCGCGATCTCGGGGCAGAAGTGCCGGACCACCGCCAGGTCGTGGGCGATGAACAGGAACGCGATGTTGAACTCGCGCTGCAGGTCCTGCAGCAGGTTGATCACCTGCGCCTGGATCGAGACGTCCAGGGCGGAGACCGGCTCGTCGGCCACCAGCAGCTTGGGGTTCAGCGTCAGGGCCCGGGCGATGCCGATGCGCTGACGCTGACCGCCGGAGAACTCGTTGGGGTACCGGTTGTAGTGCTCGGGGTTGAGCCCGACCACCTCCAGCAGCTCCTGCACCTTGGGCAGGATCTTGTTCTTCGGCACCACGTTGTGCACGGCCAGCGGGGCCCCGACGATCGCGCCGACGGTGTGCCGCGGGTTCAGCGACGTGTAGGGGTCCTGGAAGATCATCTGGACGTCGCGCCGCAGCGGCTTCATCTCGCGCATGGAGACCTTGGCGAGATCGTGGCCCTCGAACATCATGCTGCCGCCGGTGGGCGTGTACAGCCGGGTGATCAGCCGACCCGTCGTCGACTTGCCGCACCCGGACTCCCCCACCAGGCCTAGCGCGCCGCCGCGGGGCACCTCGAACGAGATGCCGTCCACGGCCTGCACGTGCCCGATGGTCTTGCGGATCAGCCCCGAGGACTTCACCGGGAAGTACATCTTCAGGTCCTTGACCGTCAGCACGGCATCGGCGTCGGGGTCCAGCTCCGCGGGGGCGTGACCCTGCTCCACCAGGGTGGCGAAGTCCTCGGGGGCTGAGCTGAGCTCGTGGTCGTCGATGACGTCGTCGGTGGCCCCGGGTGCGGGGGCCGGCGTCTCGGTGGTCTCCGCCTGCTGGTTCTCGTCGGGGGTCATCGGATCTCCTCGGCCAGGTCGGGGGCGATCATCGGCAGCACCTCGGTGCGGAACACCTGGTCGGGGTTGGCCAGGTGGCACCGCTTGATGTGCGCGGTCCCGCTCGAGGCCGGCGTCAGCTGCGGCAGCTTCTCGGTGCACAGGTCACCGGGCACCTTGTCCCGGTGCGCGCAGCGCGGGTGGAACGCGCAGCCACTGGGCGGGCTGAGCAGGCTGGGCGGGTTGCCCGGGATCGGGATCAACCGGCCGCCGGTCTCGTTGCTCACGTCCGGGATGGAGGAGAGCAGACCCCAGGAGTACGGCATCTCGGGGTGGGTCAGGATCTCCTTGGTGGTGCCGTACTCGACACAGCGGCCGGCGTACATCACCAGCACGTCGTCGGCCATCTCGGCGATCACCCCGAGGTCGTGGGTGATGATGATGACGGCGGAGTCGAACTCGCGCTGCAGGTCCTGCAGCAGGTCCAGGATCTGCGCCTGCACCGTGACGTCCAGGGCGGTGGTCGGCTCGTCGGCGATCAGCAGCGACGGGTCGTTGATCAGCCCCATCGCGATCATCGCGCGCTGCCGCATGCCGCCGGAGAACTGGTGCGGGTAGTCGTCGACCCGGCGATCGGGCTGCGGGATGCCCACCCTGTCCAGCATCTCGATGGCCTTGCGGCGGGCGTCCCGCTTGCTCGCGTCCGGGTGGTGCACCAGGTAGGCCTCGGCCAGCTGGCCGCCGATCTTGTAGAACGGGTGCAGGGCGGCCAGGGCGTCCTGGAAGATCATCGAGACCCGGTTGCCGCGCAGCTTGCGCATCTGCGACTCCGACAGGCCGACCACCTCGGTGCCGCCGACCCGGATCGAGCCGGTGATCCGACTGGACTTCGCGTCGTGCAGGCCGAGCACGGCCAGGCTGGAGACCGACTTGCCGGAGCCGGACTCGCCCACGATGCCGAGGGTCTTGCCCATCTCCACGGTGTAGGTCAGGTCCTGGACCGCGGTGATCGGACCGTCCTCGGTGGGGAAGGTGACCGAGAGGTCCTCGACCACCAGGATCGGTTCGCCGCGCAGCGACGGTGTCCCGGTGGCGGATGTCTGTGCAGTGGTCACGAGAGCCTCACCCTCGGGTCGAGAATGCTGTAGATCACGTCCACGATCAGGTTGCTGATGATCAGCACGACCGCGCTGAACAGCGCGGTGGCCGAGACCACCGGCAGGTCGCGTCCGTAGACCGCCTGCAGGCCCCACCAGCCGATGCCTTGGATGTCGAAGATCCGCTCGGTGAAGATCGTGCCGGCCAGCAGGGTGCCGAAGTCGATGCCGAAGATCGTCACGATCGGCACCAGCGCGGCGCGCAGACCGTGTCGGTAGACCACGGTGCGCGGTGGCAGGCCCTTGGCCTTGGCGGTGCGGATGTAGTCCTCGCTCAGCGCCTCGACCATCGCGCCGCGGGTGAAACGGGTGTACTGGGTGCAGCCGAAGATGCCCAGCGCCAGCCAGGCCAGGAAGAGCCCGCTGAACCACTTGGCGGGGTTGTCGGTGAACGGGAAGTAGCCGGTCTCGGCGAAGAACGGGATCTCGAACTTGACCGTGAGGTACAGCCACATCAGCAGCGCGAACAGGTAGTAGGGCACCGAGCTGATGAACAGGAAGCTGGAGACCAGCGCCTTGTCGGCCAGGCTGCCGCGTCTTCGCGCGGCGGCGACCCCGATGGGGACGCCTAGGAGCAGGTAGAGGAAGGCGCCGCCGATCGCCACCGAGAAGGTCGCGGGCATGCGCTCGATCATCTCTTCGGTGACCGGCTGCTTGGTGCGGAAGGAGTAGCCCAGGCAGGGGGCGTCGCACTGGTAGGTGGTGGCGCCGATCGTGATCTCTCGGCCGACGAAGACGCCCTTGACGAACTTGCCGTACTCCTTCCAGACCGGGTTCTGGTAGCCGAGGGTCCGCTCGTAGACCTCCAGGCGCTCAGGGGTGCAGCGGTTGCTGGTCTCGCGGTCGCAGATCGGTTGAGCGGGGCTGCTGGGGCCGTACCAGAACAGCACGAAAATCGCCATCGAGACCAGGGCCACAACGACGACTCCCGAGATCAGCCGCTTCACGATGAACGCGAACATCGCAGTCTTCTCTCCGGTCAGGTGGGTGTGCGTGCGTCGGGGTGGGAGCCCGCTGGGGGCTCCCACCCGTCAGGTCTAGCAACGTTGTTCGGATGAAGCAACGCTTGACGCGTCTCTTCGATCAGGACAGTGCCACCGGTGTGGCGCACCGGGCGGTACGCCACACCGGGGTGATGTCACTGGACGACGAAGAGGTCCTTGTAGTTAGGCGCACCGAGAGCACCGTCACCAGTCGGGTTGCCGACCTTCTCGCCGAAGACGAACAGGTCGTTGCGGAACGCGGTCGGGATGATCGGGAAGAACTCGGTCATGATCTTCTCGTCCAGAGCGCCCCACGCGTCAGCCTGCTCCTCGAGCGGGATGGTCGCGATGCGGTCCATCTCGTCGTCAACCGAGGCCTCGGAGAACTGAGCCGTGTTGTACGCGGCGTCGGTCTTCAGCAGCGGCGGGAGCATGGTGGAGCCAGCCGGCCAGTCCGAGCACCAGTTGACGCCACGCAGGTTCAGCGTCTTGTTGATCTTGTTGTCGGGGTCGAGCCAGATGTTGTACGGCGACTCCTGGACCGGGATGGCCTTGACCGTGAACCCGGCCTCCTCCAGACCCTTGGTCAGCTGCTTCTGACCGGCAACGGCCAGCGGGTCGACCTCGTAGTAGACCATGGTGATCTCGTACTCACCGGGCTCGTAGCCGGCCTCGGCGAGCAGCTCCTTGGACTTCTCCGGGTTGTAGGTGATCTGCTCACCGTCCGGCTGGAAGTCGCGCTTGCCGGCCATGCCGGGCGGCATCAGGGAGTTGGCCGGAACGCGGGTCACGCCGGGCACCTCACCGGTGGCGAGCCACATGTCGGTGTAGGGGTAGCCGTAGGCGATCGCCTTGCGGACCTCGATCTCGGTGATCTTGGTGTAGTCCGGAGCCAGCGTGGAGACGCACTGCGCGGACTGCTGGACCAGACGGTCACCCAGCTCGCTGCTGGCCTGCTCGTACTTGTCCGAGCCCAGGGAGGTCGAGAGCGCCGACTGGCTGTCGGTGTTGCCCGACAGCATGATCTGGTCGACCTTGGCCTGGTCCTGGTTGAACTTGAAGACCCACTCGTCGGGGTACTGGTGACGAGCCGGGTCGCTGTCGGCCGACCACTGGTCGTTGCGGACCAGCACGAGCTCCTCGTTGGGCTTCCAGGACTCGATCTTGTAGGGGCCGTTGGACAGCGGCTGCTGGCCGTAGTTCGGCGGCTTGGACGCGTCGCCCAGGGGGGCCGGGCCCATCGCCATGAAGGCGCCCCAGTAGTCCATGTCCGGGAACGGGGTGGCCATCTTGACCGTGACGGTGCTCGCCTCGTTGTCGAAGGTGATGCCGTCGTACTTCTTGTCAGGCTGGGTGTAGGGGCCCTTGTAGATGCCGCCCTCGAGGAAGTAGTGCGCCGAGTACTCGGTGCCCGGGCCGGCCGGGAAGGTGTCGGAGTCCATGGAGCGCTGCATGCCCCAGGCGACCTCCTCCGCGGTGATCGGCTTGCCGTCCTCCCAGGTGGCGTCCTTGCGGATCTCGAAGGTCCACTCGGTGAAGTCGTCGTTGTGCTGACCGAGGTCGACCGCCAGGTCCGGAACCAGGACCGGCTCCCCGTCCTCGCCGCGCGAGTACTGGGTCAGCGACCGGTGGGTCAGGGCCTGCTGGATGGAGTTGCCGGTCACCGACCAGCCGTCGGTCGGGTCGAGCGAGTCCGGACCCGGGTCACCGGGCAGGTAGACCGTGATGGTCCCACCCTCGGTGGCACCCTCGACACCGGGCGCGGGGCCGGTGCGAGTGGGGTCCTTGGTGCCGGCACCCTGCTCCCGGTACTCGTTGTCGTCGCCATTCTCGCCGTTCTCGCCCTCACTGCCGCTGCCACCACAGGCAGCGAGAGTGAGCAGGGCGGCACCGGCGACAAGCGCGAGCGGCTTATTGCGCTTCATGCTTCCAGCCTTTCTTTCTTGTGTTCGTGCCGGCGGGCTTCACCGCCGGCAACGTCTGATGCCCGCACGCCTCAGCGACGGGTCTTCGGGTCGAGGGCGTCGCGGATCGCGTCGCCCAGCAGGTTCAGGGAGAGCACCAGCGCCACGATGCCCAGCAGCGGCTGCCACAGGTAGAGCGGGTAGGACTCGAAGTAGACCTGCGCCTGCAGGATGGTGCGGCCCCAGGAGGCGCCCGAGGTCACGCCGATGCCGAGGTACGCCAACCCGGCCTCCAGGGCCACGAACGCCGGCAGCATCAGCGAGACGCTGATGATGATCGGCGCCGCCAGGTTGGGCAGCAGCTCCTTGAGCAGGATCCGCCGGGTCGGCATGCCCAGCACCCGGGCCGCCTGGACGAACTCGCGCTCGCGCAGCGAGAGCACCTCGCCGCGGACCAGGCGGGCGATGCTCATCCAGCCGAAGATCGCCAGGATCGTCACCAGGCTGAACTTCTGGATCTGCTGATAGTGGTCGCTGATGGCGAACCGGTCGTTGAGGATCGGGGCCATGGTCAGCGCGGCCAGCAGGAACGGGATGGTCAGGAACGCGTCGATCACGAAGGACAGGAACTTGTCCACCCAGCCGCCGAGGAAGCCGGCCAGCAGGCCGATCACGACGCCGATCAGGGTGGCGACCACGGTCGCCACGGTGGCGATGATCAGCGAGGTCCGCGCCCCGTAGATCCAGTAGGCCAGGTTGTCGTCGGCGGTCTTGGGGGCGATGCCGAACGGGTGGTCCCAGGTGAAGCCGCCGTTGGGCGGGCCGTACTCCGGCAGCGGCAGCCCGCCGCCCAGGACGTCGAGGTACTGGCTGGGGAAGACCGTCTCGGTGCTGACGCCGAAGGCCTTGGTGATCGGGCCGGCGAAGACCGCGATGATGATGAAGAACAGCACCACGAACGCGCAGAACACCGCGACCTTGTCGCGCATCAACCGGCGCAGCGCGATCTGCATCGGCGAGCGGCCGGAGATGGCCTTGCCCTGCTTGCTGTTCGGGTCGACAACCGCCTCGTCCGTCAGGTTGCCCAGCTTCTCAGGCGCAGCTGCCGACATGCTCTCCCCATCTGTGAGACCCGAACGATTGTCCCGGCGTCTGTCCCGCGCCCATTGCTGGGCGCACGACCGCCGCGATTTGGGACTCTATGTGACGCCGACCTCATGATCGATCACCTCGCGGTAACGATCTGGTCTCAGGTCCCGGGCCTCGATGGGCGCCATCTTGCTGTCGATCACGCCTCGGACGCGAGGTCCTCCGTCACCACGGCGTCCACACCGGCCTCCTTGCGCTGCGCGGCAGTGATCGGCGCCGGCGCGTCGGTGAGCGGGTCGTAGCCCCCGCCCGACTTGGGGAAGGCGATGACCTCGCGGATCGACTCGCTGCCGGCCAGCAGCGCCACGATCCGGTCCCAGCCGAACGCGATGCCGCCGTGCGGCGGGGCGCCGTACTTGAAGGCGTCGAGCAGGAAGCCGAACTTCTCCTGCGCCTCGGCCTCGTCCAGGCCCATCACGGCGAAGACCCGCCGCTGGATCTCCTCGCGGTGGATACGGATGGACCCACCGCCGATCTCGTTGCCGTTGCAGACGATGTCGTAGGCCCAGGCCAGGGCGTTGCCGGGGTCGGCGTCGAAGCCCTCGGCGTCCTGGGGCGAGGTGAAGGCGTGGTGCACGGCCGTCCAGGCCCCGCTGCCGACGGCCACGTCTCCGGCCGCGGTCGCGTCGTCGGCCGGCTCGAAGAGCGGTGCGTCGACCACCCACAGGAAGCTCCAGGCCTGCTCGTCGATCAGGCCGCCGCGCCGCCCGATCTCCAAGCGGGCGGCACCCAGCAGGGCGCGGCTGGACTTGACCGGGCCCGCGGCGAAGAAGACGCAGTCGCCGGGTGCCGCACCCACGTGGGCCGCCAGCCCGGCCAGCTCGGTCTCGGAGAGGTTCTTCGCCACCGGGCCGCCCAGGGTGCCGTCCTCGCCCACCGTGACGTAGGCCAGCCCCTTGGCGCCGCGCTGCTTGGCCCACTCCTGCCAGGCGTCGAACTGGCGCCGCGGCTGGCTGCCACCGCCGGGCATCACCACGGCGCCGACGTACGGCGCCTGAAAGACCCGGAACGGTGTGTCGGCGAAGTACGCCGTGCAGTCGACCAGCTCCTGGCCCATCCGCAGGTCGGGCTTGTCCGACCCGAAGCGCGCCATCGACTCGGCGTACGTCATCCGCGGCAGCGGCGTGGGCACCTCGTAGCCGACCAGCCGCCACAGCGCCACCAGGATCGCCTCGGCCACCGCGATCACGTCGTCCTGGTCGACGAAGCTCATCTCGATGTCGAGCTGGGTGAACTCCGGCTGCCGGTCGGCGCGGAAGTCCTCGTCGCGGTAGCAGCGGGCGATCTGGTAGTAGCGCTCCATGCCCGCCACCATCAGCAGCTGCTTGAACAGCTGCGGGCTCTGCGGCAGGGCGTACCAGCTGCCCGGCCTGAGCCGGGCGGGCACCACGAAGTCCCGCGCCCCCTCCGGCGTGGACCGGGTCAGGGTCGGCGTCTCGATCTCGACGAAGTCGTGGGCGTCCAGCACGTCCCGTGCGGCCTTGTTGACCTGGCTGCGCAGGCGCAGCGCACGGTTGGGCCCGCTGCGGCGCAGGTCCAGGTAGCGGTGCTTGAGCCGGGCCTCCTCCCCCACCTCCACGTGCTCGTCGATCGGGAACGGCAGCGGCGCCGAGGGGTTGAGCACCTGGACGTCGCTGGCGATGACCTCGATCTCGCCGGTGGGGATGGCCGGGTTGGCGTTGCCCTCGGGGCGGGCGCTGACCTGGCCGGTGACCGCCAGGCAGTACTCGCTGCGCAGGCTGTGCGCCACCGCCTCGTCGCGGACCACCACCTGGACGATTCCGCTCGCCTCCCGCAGGTCCAGGAAGGCGACCCCGCCGTGATCGCGGCGACGGGCCACCCACCCGGCGAGGGTGACGGTCTGGCCGACGTGCTCGGCGCGCAGGGCGCCGGCGTCATGGGTGCGGATCACGGGTGGGTCTCCTGGGTCTGAGTGGTCTGTTCGGTCTGAGTTGTCACAACGCGCGGTCGCAGGTCCTGATCCGGCGGGGTCCAGGTGGTCGCGTCTGCCGTCACCTGCTCGCCGGTGCGGATGTCCTTGACCGCGTCGCCGTCCGCGCCCGGGAACCACACGTACGGGATGCCCCGGCGCTCGGCGTACCGGATCTGCTTGCCGAACCGGCTGGGGCTCGGCGACACCTCGCACGGCACGCCATTGCGGCGCAGCGCCGTGGCCACCTCGGTCGAGGCGGCCCGGGACTCCTCGTCCACCAGCGCCACCAGGACCGCGCTGGGCACGACCCGGTCCGCGCTCAGCACGCCCTTGTTCAGCAGCGGCACCAGCACCCGGCTGACGCCGAGGGAGATGCCCACCCCCGGGTACGCCGTGCGGCCGTCGTGGGCCAGGGCGTCGTACCGGCCACCGGAGCAGATCGAGCCCAGGGACTCGTAGCCGTCCAGACGGGTCTCGAACACCGTGCCGGTGTAGTAGTCCAGCCCACGGGCGATCTTGAGGTCGGCCTCGATCCGGACGGTGTCGGTGACCAGGTCGGCACAGCCGCGCACGAGCTCCTGCAGCTCCGCCAGCCCCTCCTCCAGCAGCGGGTGCTCGACGCCGAGGGCCCGCACCCGCGCCACGAACGAGTCGTCGGGGGTGCAGATCTCGGCCAGCGCGAGCACCGCGTCGGCCTGGTCGGCGCTCAGCCCGGCCTCGTCCACGAGCAGGCCCCGCACGGTCTCGGCGCTGAGCTTGTCCAGCTTGTCGACCAGCCGAATCGCCTCGTCGACGTCGGCGATCCCGAGCCCGGCGTAGAAGCCCTGGAGCAGCTTGCGGTTGTTGACCTGCAGCCGGAATCCGGGCAGGAAGCTCAGCCCGGCGAGCGCCTCCAGCATCACCCGGGTGATCTCGATGTCGTGGTGGAACGGCAGCTCGCCCTGCCCCACGATGTCGATGTCGGCCTGGGTGAACTCGCGGAACCGGCCCTCCTGGGGCCGCTCGCCGCGCCACGCCTTCTGGATCTGGTAGCGGCGGAACGGGAACTCGAGCTTGCCGGAGTTCTCCAGCACGTAGCGGGCAAACGGCACCGTGAGATCGAAGTGCAGGCCGATCCCGGAGTCCCGGCCGGCGTCCTCGTCCTGCAGCCGGCGCAGCACGTAGACCTCCTTGGAGGTCTCGCCCTTGCGCAGCAGCTGGTCCATCGGCTCCACCGCGCGGGTCTCGATCCCGGCGAAACCGTGCAGCTCGAAGACCCGGGTCAGGGTCGAGAGGACCTCGACCTCGACGCTGCGTTGGGCGGGCAGCAGCTCTGGGAACCCGCTGAGCGGGCGGGGCTTGGCCATGTCACAGTCCCCGGGTGACGGCGCTGCTCGAGCCGGCGTCGATGAGCTCGTGCAGGAACGGGTTGGTCGCCCGCTCCCGGCCGATCGAGGTCTGCTCCCCGTGACCGGGCAGCACGACGATGTTGTCGGCCAGCGGCAGCACCTTGTCCCGCAGGCTGCGCATCATGGTGGCGTGGTCGCCGCCGGGCAGGTCGGTGCGCCCGATCGAGCCCGCGAAGAGCAGGTCGCCGGAGAACATCACCTCGGCGATCTCGGGTTGACCGGCCGCGGCGCCGTACGGCGTGCGGAAGGTGACCGACCCCGGGGTGTGCCCGGGCGTGTGGTCGACCTCGATGGTGAGTCCGGCCAGCTGCAGCTGCTGCCCGTCCCCCAGCTCGCGTACGTCGTCCGGCTCGGCCCACTCGTACCGACCACCCAGCAGCAGCTGGCTGGTCTCCCGTGACATGCCGGCCATCGGGTCGCTGAGCAGGTGCCGGTCCTGCGGGTGGATCCAGGCGGTGGCGTCGTAGCTGCCGGCCACCGGCGCCACACACCACATGTGGTCGACGTGACCGTGGGTGACCAGCACCGCCACCGGCTTGAGCCGGTGCTCGCGAACCACCTCGGCGACCCCGTCCGCGGCGTCCTTGCCGGGATCGACCACGACGCACTCGCTGCCGGGACCGGTGGCGACGACGTAGCAGTTGGTTCCCCAGGGGCCTGCGGGGAAGCCGGCAATGAACACAGTGCTGACCTTCGTTTCGACTGGTGGCGGGCTGGAAGACAAACAGCCTACCGAGGCCCGCCACCGCATTGACTAGCATGGGCGCCCATGAGCGCGCAGCAGCAGTCCGAGTGGGGCCGGGTGGCCGAGGACGGCACCGTTTTTGTGAAGACCGCGGCTGGCGAACGCGCGGTGGGGCAGTACCCGGCCGGCACGCCCGAGGAGGCGATGCGGTTCTTTACCGAGCGCTACGCGGCTCTGGAGTTCGAGGTCGGTCTGCTGGCCCAGCGGGTGGCCGCGGGCAAGGTCTCCCCCGACGAGGGGGCGCAGGCGGTGCGGACGGTGCGCGAGCAGGTCAGCGAGGCCAACGCCGTGGGCGACCTGGACGCGCTGGTCGCCAAGCTGGACGCCCTGGGCCCGGTGTTGGCGGCGCAGCGTGAGGCGCGCAGGGCGGAGAAGGCGAAGGCGATCGCCGCCTCGCGCGAGCGCAAGGAGGGCATCGTCGCCGAGGCCGAGCGGCTCGCCGAGGGCACCGACTGGCGCAACGGCGCCAATCGGCTGCGCGAGCTGCTCGAGGAGTGGAAGGCGCTGCCGCGCCTCGACAAGGCGGCCGACGACACGCTGTGGCGGCGGTTCTCCTCGGCCCGGACCACCTACACCCGGCACCGCAAGAGCCACTTCGCCGACCAGCACGAGAAGCGCGACGCCGCCCGGGCCGTCAAGGAGCGGCTCGTGCAGGAGGCCGAGTCGCTGGCCGACTCCGCCGACTGGGGTCCGACGGCCGGCCGCTTCCGCGACCTGATGCGCGACTGGAAGGCCGCCGGACCGGCTCCCCGAGACATCGACGACAAGCTGTGGAAGCGCTTCCGCGGCGCCCAGGACACCTTCTTCGGCAACCGCGACTCCGCGAACGCGGCGCTGGACGCCGAGTTCGCCGCGAACGCGGTGGTCAAGGACGCGCTGGTCATCGAGGCGGAGGCGCTGGTCGCCGAGCTGGAGGCCGGGGGCGACCTGGAGGCGATCAAGCGCTCGTTCCGGGACCTGGCGGACCGCTGGGACGCCGCCGGGAAGGTGCCCCGGGATCGGGTCAAGGACCTGGAGGGACGGCTGCGCAAGGTCGAGCAGGCCATCCGCGGGGTCGAGGACGCCCAGTGGCGGCGCAGCGACCCGGAGAAGTCCGCGCGCGCCGACGACATGGTCGGCAAGCTGCAGGCCGCGATCAGCGAGATCGAGTCGACCCTGGAGCAGGCCCGCGCGGCCGGCAACGCCAAGCGGGTCGCCGAGCTGGAGGACAACCTGGAGTCGCGTCGCGCCTTCCTGGAGGCCGCCCGCCGGGCCGCGCAGGAGTTCTCGGGCTGAGCCGAGTTAGCGGGGTGACCCGGTGACTACTTGGTGATTACTGCGTGACCCGGTAGGCGTCGAAGACGCCCGGCACCTGTCGCACCGCGCGCAAGATGTTGTCCAGGTGGGTGGCGTCGGCCATCTCGAAGGTGAAGCGGCTCTTGGAGAGCCGGTCCCGCGTGGTCTGCAGCGTGGCGCTGAGGATGTTCACGTGGTTCTCCGAGAGCGCCATCGTGATGTCGGAGAGCAGCCTGGCCCGGTCTAGCGCCTCCACCTGGATGTTGACCAGGAACGTCGACTGCCCCATCGGCGCCCACGCCACCTCGACCAGCCGCTCGGGCTTGCCCTGCAGGCTCTCGGCGTTCGTGCAGTCCTGGCGGTGCACCGAGACCCCGCCGCCCTTGGTCACGAAGCCCAGGATCGAGTCCGGAGGGACCGGCGTACAGCACTTCGCCAGCTTGACCCACACATCGGCATCGCCCTGCACGATCACCCCGCTGGCGGTCGACGTCGCGGCCGGCTTGGGGCGGCTGCGGCGACCGGTGATCGTCACCGCCTCGGCCAGGTCCTCGGCCGCTCCGTCGTCGCCGCCGTGGATGTCGATCACGTGGCGGACCACGGCCTGGGGCGAGAGGTTGTGCTCCCCCACCGCGGCGTACAGCGCGGAGACATCGGCGAGCTTGAAGTGCATGGCCGCCAGCGACAGCGTCTCGTGCGACAGCAGCCGCTTGAGCGGCAGGCCCTCCTTGCGCATCAGCCGGGCGATCTGCTCCTTGCCCCGCTCGATGGCCTCCTCGCGGCGCCCCTTGGTGAACCACTGGCGGATCTTCGAGCGGGCCCGCGGCGACTTCACGAAGTTGAGCCAGTCCAGCGACGGACCGGCGTTCGGCGCCTTGGAGGTGAACACCTCCACTACGTCGCCGTTCTCCAGCCCCGACTCCAGCGGCACCAGCCGCCCGTTGACGCGGGCTCCGATGGTGCGGTGGCCGACCTCGGTGTGGACCGCGTAGGCGAAGTCCACCGGCGTCGCGCCGGTGGGCAGCGCGATCACGTCCCCGCGCGGGGTGAACACGTAGACCTCTGCCCGGTTGATCTCGAAGCGCAGGGACTCCAGGAACTCGCCCGGGTCCTCGACCTCGCTCTGCCAGTCCATGAGCTGGCGCAGCCACTGCATGTCGTCGAGATCACCGCGGCGCTCGGTGTCGACGCCGTTGCGGGAGTCCTCCTTGTACTTCCAGTGCGCGGCCACGCCGTACTCCGCGCGCCGGTGCATCGCGAACGTGCGGATCTGCACCTCCACGGGCTTGCCCTGCGGGCCGATCACCGTGGTGTGCAGGGACTGGTACATGTTGAACTTCGGCATCGCCAGGTAGTCCTTGAACCGGCCCAGCACCGGGTTCCAGCGCGAGTGCAGCACCCCGAGGACCGAGTAGCAGTCCCGGTCCTCCTCGACCAGGATCCGGATGCCGACCAGGTCGTAGATGTCGGAGAACTCCCGGCCACCCACGATCATCTTCTGGTAGATCGAGTAGTAGTGCTTGGGCCGGCCGGTGACCTTGGCCTTGATCTTGGCGTCCTTGAGATCCAGCTTGATCTGGGCGCTCACGCTGGCGAGGAACTGGTCGCGCGAGGGCGCCTGCTCGGCGACCAGACGGACGATCTCGTCGTACACCTTGGGGTGCAGGGTGGCGAACGCCAGGTCCTCCAGCTCCCACTTCAGGGTGTTCATGCCCAGGCGGTGGGCCAGCGGCGCGTAGATGTCGAGGGTCTCGCGGGCCGTGCGCTCCTGGCTGGCCTGGGGCACGTAGCGCAGGGTCCGCATGTTGTGCAGTCGGTCGGCGAGCTTGATCACCAGCACCCTGATGTCGCGCGACATCGCGACGATCATCTTGCGGATGGTCTCGGCCTGGGCGGCGTCGCCGTACTTGACCTTGTCGAGCTTGGTCACGCCGTCGACCAGCTGCGCGACCTCCTCGCCGAAGTCCGCCTCCAGCTCGGAGAGCGTGTACGGCGTGTCCTCGACGGTGTCGTGCAGCAGCGCGGCCACGAGCGTGGGCTCGGTCATGCCGATGTCGGCCAGGATCGTGGTGACCGCGAGCGGGTGGGTGATGTAGGGGTCACCGCTCTTGCGGGTGTGGCCGGCGTGGTGCTTCTCCGCGATCAGGTAGGCGCGCTCCAGCAGGGCCAGATCCGCCTTGGGGTGGTTGGCCCGGACCGCCCGGAACAGCGGCTCCAGGACCGGGTTCCCCGGCTGGCTGCGGGTGCCGATCCGGGCGAGGCGAGCACGCATCGAGCGCGCCGACACCGGGGTGCTGGAGGCGACGGTCTCGGCCGCGGCCTCCTGCTCCTCGGTGGTGGTGGTGCTCTCCTCGGCCATCGCCCCAGTCTAGTTCGGGGTCGCTAGTTCGGGGCCGCCACGGTCTCGACCGCCAGGAGCGGGAGGTCCGGCACCGCACCCCGGCCGCCCAGGAAGGCCAGCTCGATGAGCACCGCGATCCCCACCACCGTGCCGCCGCAGGTCTCCACCAGCCGGCGGGTCGCGGCCGCGGTGCCGCCGGTGGCCAGCACGTCGTCGACCAGCAGCACCCGGTCACCGGGCTGCACGGCGTCGTGGTGCAGCTCCAGGCTGGCCTGCCCGTACTCCAGGGAGTACGACTCGGTGTGGGTGTCGCGCGGCAGCTTGCCGGCCTTGCGGACCGGCACGAAGCCGGCACCCAGGGCGAGCGCGACCGGCGCGGCCAGGATGAAGCCGCGCGCCTCCATGCCGACCACCTTGTCCACCACCGAGGCGCCGGACTCGTCGCGACCGGCCGAGGCCAGGGCCTCGATCGTGGCCTCGAAGGCACGGTGGTCGGCCAACAGCGGGGTGATGTCCTTGAAGACCACGCCCGGCTCGGGGAAGTCGGGAACGTCGATGATCAGCCGGGCCATCGCCTCGCGGGCCGCCTCCAGCGCGGAGGTCCCCATCTCAGGCCCCCTTCTCCGGGGTGTCCGACGAGTCTTCCTCCGCGTCCGTGAGCTCGGGCTGAACAGCCGGGGTGTCCAGCCCCGCGACCGCGCCGCGAGCCACCTGGATGACCACGCCGTCGGCGACCTCGGCGCTCACGCGGTCACCCTCGACCGCGCGCAACGTGGCGAAGATGCCGGAGCTGAGCATCACCCGGTCGCCGACCTCGAGGTTGCCCTGAATCCGGGCGACCTCCTTGCGTTGCCGGGAGGCGGGCCGCACGATGATCAGCCAGAACACCAGGGCCAGCGCGACGAGCGGCAGCAGCGAGAGCAGTTGGTCCACGCGGAGGACTCCTCAGGGCGGGTCGGGGCGACCATCGGTCGCCGGGAAGGCCGCCGGATCGCGGCAGCGCGCAGTCTACGCGCGGCTCACTCCTCGAAGAGGGGCTCCTCCGGGCCCGAGGTCGCCGGCGGGGTGAGTCCCAGGTGTCGCCAGGCCGCGGCCGTGGCCACCCGGCCTCGAGGCGTCCGGGCCAGGAAGCCGTTGCGCACCAGGAACGGCTCGGCCACCTCCTCGACCGTCTCCCGCTCCTCGCCGACCGCGACTGCCAGGGTGGAGATGCCGATCGGGCCGCCGCCGAAGCGTCGACACAGAACGTCGATCACGCCGCGGTCCAGCCGGTCCAGGCCGAGCTCGTCGACCTCGTACAGCTCCAGCGCCGCCCTGGCCACCTCCGTGGTCAGCACCCCGTCGGCGCGGACCTGGGCGAAGTCGCGGACCCTGCGCAGCAGCCGGTTGGCGATGCGCGGCGTGCCTCGCGAGCGCGTCGCGATCTCGGCCGAGCCCCCCTCGGTGAGGTGTACGCCGAGCAGCCCCGCCGAGCGGTGCACGATCTGGTCGAGCTCCCCGGCCTCGTAGAACTCCAGGTGCGCGGTGAAGCCGAACCGGTCGCGCAGCGGGCCGGGCAGCAGCCCCGCCCGGGTGGTGGCACCGACCAGGGTGAACTGCGGGATCTCCAGCGGGATCGCGGTCGCGCCGGGGCCCTTGCCGATCACCACGTCGACCCGGAAGTCCTCCATGGCCATGTAGAGCATCTCTTCGGCGGGCCGCGACATCCGGTGGATCTCGTCGACGAACAGCACGTCGCCCTCGTTGATGCCGGACAGGATCGCGGCCAGGTCGCCCGCGTGGGTGATCGCGGGGCCGCTGGTCAGGCGCAGCGGGGTGGACATCTCGGCGGCGATGATCATCGCCAGCGTGGTCTTGCCCAGCCCGGGCGGCCCGGAGAGCAGCACGTGGTCGGGGGTGCGCCCGCGCTGCCGCGCCGCCTCCAGGACCAGCCCGAGCTGGTCGCGCACCCGGGTCTGGCCGACCACCTCGTCCAGGGACCGGGGTCGCAGCGCCGCCTCGATCGCGCGCTCGTCCCCCTCAGCCTCGGCTGTCGTCAGCGAGCGCAGGTGCTCCTCCTCGCCGGCGAGCAGCTCGTCCGGGTCCACGTCAGGACCTGCTCAGCGTCTGCAGGGCCGCGCGCAGCAGCACCCCGACGTTGGGGGTGTCGCCGGCCTGGTCGGCGACGGCGTCGACGGCCTGTTCGGCCTCGCGCACCGACCACCCCAGCCCGACCAGGCCCTGGTGCACCTGGTCGCGCCACAGGCTCCCGCTCGGCGCGACGGCCTCGGGGCGAGCGCCTCCCGTGGCCGGGCCGAGCCGGTCGCGCAGCTCCAGGATGATCCGCTGGGCGCCCTTCTGGCCGATGCCGGGCACCCGGGTCAGGGTCTTGACGTCCTCGCCCGCCACCGCGCGGCGCAGGTCGTCGGGGCTGAGCACGGCGACCATGGCCTGCGCCAGCTTGGGCCCGACGCCGGAGGCGGTCTGCACCAGCTCGAAGCAGGACTTCTCGTCCTCGTCCGCGAAGCCGAAGAGGGTCAGGGAGTCCTCCCGGACCACCATGCTGGTCGGCAGTGTCGCCTCGTGGCCGAGGCGGAGCATGGCCAGGGTGCCGGGGGTGCACAGCACCTCCAGGCCCACCCCGCCGACCTCCACCACGGCCGAGGAGGGCGAGACGGCGGCCACCTGGCCTCTGACGAAGGCGATCATCCGGCGCTCCTGTAGCTGCGGGGCTTGGGGGTGCGTGGCTGCGCGGCGGCCGCCGGCCGGGTAGCCGGCAGCCGGGGCGGCGGCTGGGTGAGGCGTTGCTGCGCCAAGGCCGAGTCGATGCGGGCCTGGGCGCCCCCGCGCCAGATGTGGGTGATCGCGAGCGCCAGCGCGTCGGCGGCGTCCGCGGGCTTGGGCGGCGAGTCCAGCCGCAGGATCCGGGTCACCATGGCGCCGACCTGGGCCTTGTCGGCGCGGCCGCTCCCGGAGACGGCGGCCTTGACCTCGCTGGGGGTGTGCAGCGCGACCGGGAGCCCGCGGCGCGCCGCGGCGACCAGCGCGATGCCGCTGGCCTGCGCCGTCCCCATGATGGTGCTGGAGTCGGACCGGGCGAAGACCCGCTCGATCGCCACCGCGTCCGGGGCGTACTCGTCGAGCCACGCCTCGATCCCCCGCTCGATGGTCACCAGGCGGGTGGCCACCGGCTGGTCGGCGCTGGTCCGGATCACGCTGACGTCCACGAGGCTCAGCGGTCGCCCGACCTCACCTTCGACCATCCCGATGCCACACCGGGTCAGGCCGGGGTCGATGCCCAGGACTCGCACACCCACTCCTCCGCGTCGAACGTGTGTTCGCACGAAACGGTAGCCGCTGGAACCGACGGCCGCGGCAGCGACACGCCTACGGGTGTGCGGGACTACTCGCCGATCTCGGCCAGCACGGCGTCCGGGACGTCGACGTTGGTGAAGACGTTCTGCACGTCGTCGAGGTCCTCCAGTGCGTCGACGAGCCGGAAGACCTTGGTCGCGGTGTCGGCGTCCACCGGGATCTCCAGGCTAGCCACGAACTCGACCTCGGCGGAGTCGTAGTCCAGACCGGCGGCCTGCAGGGCGGTACGCACGGCCACCACGTCGGTGGCCTCGGACTGGACCTGGAAGGCGTCCTCGAGGTCGTCCACGTCCTCGGCGCCGGCGTCCAGGGTGGCCTCGAGGATGTCGTCCTCGGTGACCTCGCGCCCCTCCTGAGCCTTGGTCACCATCACCACGCCCTTGCGGGTGAAGAGCCGGGAGACCGAGCCGGGGTCCGCGAGGGTGCCGCCGTTGCGGGTGACCGCGGTGCGCACCTCCATCGCGGCCCGGTTGCGGTTGTCGGTCAGGCACTCCACCAGGAAGGCCACGCCCTGAGGCCCGTAGGCCTCGTACATGATCGTCTGGTAGTCCGAGCCGCCGGACTCGGCGCCGGAGCCGCGCTTGACCGCGCGGTCGATGTTGTCGTTGGGGACCGAGGACTTCTTGGCCTTCTGGATGGCGTCGTACAGCGTGGGGTTGCCGGCGGGGTCGCCGCCGCCCTGCCGGGCGGCCACCTCGATGTTCTTGATCAGCTTGGCGAACAGCTTGCCGCGCTTGGCGTCGATCGCGGCCTTCTTGTGCTTGGTGGTCGCCCACTTGGAGTGGCCAGACATGCGTTCCTCTTCCGATGCTCGTGGTACGTCGTCGCGCGGGGGCTCGGCGCTACGCGGAGCGCACCAGGTCGACGAACAACCCGTGCACGCGCGCGTCCCCGCCGACCTCCGGATGGAAGGAGGTCGCCATCAGGGGGCCCTGGCGAACTGCGACGATCCTACCTATGGCCGGTCCCGCCTCGACCTGAGCCAGCGTCTCCACCCCCGGGCCGACGGACTCCACCCAGGGGGCCCGGATGAAGATGGCCCGGACCGGGTCGGCCAGCCCGCGCACCCGCAGGTCCTCCTCGAAGGAGTCGACCTGACGGCCGAAGGCGTTGCGGCGCACGGTGATGTCCAGGCCCCCGATGGTCTCCTGGCCGACGGTGCCGTCCTGGATCCGGTCGGCGAGCAGGATCATCCCCGCGCAGGTGCCGAAGGCGGGCATCCCGGCGGCGATCCGGTCCCGCAGCGGGTCGAGCAGCTCGAAGATGCGGGCCAGCTTGGTCATCGTGGTGGACTCGCCGCCCGGGATCACCAGGGCGTCGCAGGACGCCAGCTCCTCGGGGCGCCGTACCCCGAACGTGACGACCCCGAGGGAGCCCAGGACGCTCAGGTGCTCGCGGACGTCCCCCTGCAGCGCCAGTACGCCGACGCGCGGGGTCACCACCCGCGTTCGGCGAGGCGGTGGGGCTGCGGCAGCTCCTCCACGTTGATCCCGACCATGGCCTCACCCAGTCCGCGGGAGACCTTGGCGACCACGTCGGGGTCGTCGAAGAAGGTGGTGGCCTTGACGATCGCCTCGGCGCGCTGCGCCGGGTTGCCGGACTTGAAGATGCCCGAGCCCACGAAGACCCCCTCGGCGCCGAGCTGCATCATCATCGCGGCGTCGGCCGGGGTGGCGATGCCGCCGGCGGTGAAGAGGACGACCGGCAGCTTGCCGGCGGCGGCGACCTCGGTCACCAGGTCGTAGGGGGCCTGGAGCTCCTTGGCCGCGACGTACAGCTCGTCGGGCTCCAGCGACTGCAGCCGGCGGATCTCGGCCCGGATGGTGCGCATGTGGGTCACCGCGTTGGAGACGTCACCGGTGCCGGCCTCGCCCTTGGAGCGGATCATCGCCGCGCCCTCGGTGATCCGGCGCAGCGCCTCGCCCAGGTTGGTGGCACCGCACACGAAGGGCACGGTGAAGGCCCACTTGTCGATGTGGTTGGCGTAGTCGGCCGGGGTGAGCACCTCGGACTCGTCGATGTAGTCCACGCCCAGGCTCTGCAGCACCTGCGCCTCGGCGAAGTGCCCGATCCGGGCCTTGGCCATCACCGGGATGGAGACCGTCTCGATGATGCCGTCGATCATGTCCGGGTCGCTCATCCGCGAGACCCCGCCCTGGGCCCGGATGTCCGCGGGCACCCGCTCGAGCGCCATCACCGCCACGGCGCCGGCGTCCTCGGCGATCTTGGCCTGCTCGGGGGTGACGACGTCCATGATGACGCCGCCCTTGAGCATCTCGGCCATGCCGCGCTTCACGCGGGAGGTGCCGGTCTGGTTCTCGGGGCTGGGGGTGCTGTGCTCAACACTGCTGGGCTCGGACATGCGCGCCATCGTAGATCGAGAACGCGACCCCGCCCTAACCAGCCCGCAGCCGTGGTCAGCCGGCGTCCGCCACCTCGGCGAGCGCCTGCTTGCGCACCACCCAGATCCGCTGCGCCACGGTGACCGTGCTGGCCACCGCCAGGATCCACAGCGCGCCGTACAGCAGCACCGGCAGGTCGAAGATCGCGCTCAAGCCGGTCGCGACCAGGATCAGCACCAACCGATCGGCCCGCTCGGCGATGCCGACCTTCGCCTCGAGGCCGAGGCCCTCGGCGCGAGCCCGGGCGTAGGAGGTGACCGCGCCCATCAGCAGGCAGACCAGGCTGAGCACCAGGTAGACCCGGCTCGGCTCCTCCCAGGCGAAGTAGAGCGCGAGGCCGATGAAGATCGCGCCGTCGGCGATCCGGTCCAGGGTGGAGTCCCAGAAGGCGCCGAACTTGCTGACCCGCCCCGACGTGCGGGCCATGGTGCCGTCGATCAGGTCGCTGAAGACGAACGCGGTGATGACCAGCACCCCGGTGAGCAGCCTGCCCTGGGGGAAGAAGATCAGCGCGCCCGCGCACAGGCCGGCGGTGCCGACCAGGGTCACGGCGTCGGGGCTGACCCCCAGTCGCAGCAGCAGGTTGGCGACGGGGGTGATGACGGCGGTCCAGAAGGCACGGAATCGATCGAGCATGGCGGCGAAAGACTAGCGCGCGAGCAGCGCGTCGCAGACTTCGGCGACCGCGGTGGGCGGGCCGGCGACGTACCACTCGACGCCGGCGGCCGAGACCCGGCGGGTCACGCCGCCGACGCCGCGGATCAGCCCCGCCCCCGGCAGCTCGTCCCAGGGCGGCACCGAGTGCTGGCAGAGCACGCCGAGCTGCCCGCGCGCGATGGCGACCGCGTCCATGGTGCCCGAGCCGAGCATCCGCACGGTGGCCGCGCCCTGCACCACGCGGGTGAAGGCCGCGGCGATCGGTCCGGTGTAGTACGGCGGGTGCAGGTAGGTCACGAGGCAGGACTCGGCGAGGGTGCTGTCCTCAAGCCGCGGCAGCGGCACCTCGTTGGCGGTGGTCGACAGGCCGGGGCCGCCGAGGTACGTCGCGTCGGTGGCCGGGTGGTACACGGCGCCCAGCACTAAACCCTCACCTTCAACCTGAGAGTCAGGTTCACCAGCGTCAACCGAGAGCGCGAGGGCCGAGCACCACCAGTCCAGGCCGGCGACGAAGTTGTAGGTGCCGTCCACCGGGTCGATGACCCAGGAGCGGCCGGAGGTGCCGCGGTGCTCGGTGCCCTCCTCCCCCACGATCGAGTCGTCCGGGTGAGCGCGCAACAGCTCCGCCACCACGTGGCGCTCGGCGGCCCGGTCCGCCGCGGTGACCACGTCGGAGACCGAGGTCTTGGTCTCCGTGCGCACGCCCTCCAGGCGCATGCGCTGGGCCAGCCGCCCGGCCTCGCGGACCAGGCGCGCCGCCAGCTCGGCGTCGGCGGCGAACTCCGGCGTCACCAGGCGTCCGCGAGCAGGGCGCGGGTCTCGGTCAGCAGCTGCGGCAGCGTCTTGGTCCGCCCGATGATCGGCATGAAGTTCGCGTCGCCGATCCAGCGCGGGACCACGTGCTGGTGCAGGTGCGCCGCGATGCCGGCGCCGCCTGCCTCTCCCTGGTTCATCCCGATGTTGAAGCCCTGCGTTCCCGAGACGGCCCGCAGCACCTGCATGGCCCGCCGGGTCAGCTCACCGATCTCGCGCGCCTCCTCGGTGGTGGTCTCGGTCCAGTCCGCGATGTGCCGGTAGGGGCAGACCATCAGGTGACCAGGCGAGTAGGGGTAGAGGTTGAGCACCACAAACGCCCCCTCGCCGCGGGCCACCACGAGGCCCTCCTCGTCCGGCTGGCCGGGGATGCGGCAGAAGGGGCACTCCGCGCGGCCCGGGTCGCTCGGCTTGTTCTCGCCGCGGATGTAGGCCATCCGGTGCGGGGTCCAGAGTCGCTCCAGCCCGTCGGGTCGGCCGATCCCGTCCTGCCGGACCTCCCCCTCCCCCGCGTCCATCGGCTCAGACCTGCTCGCGCGAGGCCACCGCGGACCGCACCCGTTCGATCGCCTCGGCCAGCGGCACGCCGTTGTCCTGCCGACCGTCGCGGTAGCGGAACGAGACCGCGCCGGCCGCCATGTCGTCGTCCCCGGCGATCATCATGAACGGCACCTTCTGCAGCTGGGCGTTGCGGATCTTCTTCTGCATCCGCTCCTCGGAGTCGTCGACCTCGACCCGCAGCCCGGCCGCGCCCATCTGCCGCGCCACGTCGTACAGGTAGTCGCGGTGCCGCTCGGCGATCGGGATGGCCTGCACCTGCACCGGCGCCAGCCAGGGCGGGAACGCGCCGGCGTAGTGCTCCACGAGCACGCCGAAGAACCGCTCGAGCGAGCCGAACTTCGCGGAGTGGATCATCACCGGCTGCTGCCGGGTCCCGTCGGGGGCCTGGAACTCCAGGTCGAAGCCGGCCGGCTGGTTGAAGTCGTACTGAATGGTCGACATCTGCCAGGTGCGGCCGATGGCGTCGCGGGCCTGGACCGAGATCTTGGGGCCGTAGAACGCGGCGCCGCCGGGGTCGGGCACCAGCTCCAGGCCGGTCTCGGTCGCCACCCGCTCCAGGATCTCGGTCGCGGTCTCCCACTGCTCGTCGCTGCCCATGAACTTGTCCCGCGAGGCGTCGCGCGTGGACAGCTCGAGGTAGAAGTCGTCCAGGCCGAAGTCGCGCAGCAGGCTGAGCACGAAGTCGAGCAGGTGCTTGACCTCGTCCCCGGCCTGCTCGGGCATGCAGTAGGAGTGGGAGTCGTCCTGGGTCAGGCCGCGGACCCGGGTCAGGCCGTGCACCACCCCGGACTTCTCGAACCGGTAGACCGTGCCGAACTCGAACAGCCGCAGCGGCAGCTCACGGTAGGAGCGCCCGCGGGAGCGGTAGATGAGGTTGTGCATCGGGCAGTTCATCGCCTTGAGGAAGTACCGGCTGGACTCCAGCTCCATCGGCGGGAACATGGTGTCCTCGAAGTACGGCAGGTGCCCGGAGGTGTGGAACAGCCCCTCCTTGGTGATGTGCGGGGTGCCGACGTAGGAGAAGCCCTCCTCGATGTGGCGCTGGCGGACGTAGTCCTCCATCACCCGCTTGATCACCCCGCCCTTGGGGTGGAAGACCGCCAGCCCGGAGCCGAGCTCGTCGGGGAAGCTGAACAGGTCCAGGTCGCGCCCCAGCTTGCGGTGGTCGCGGCGCTCGGCCTCCGCCAGCCGGTGCAGGTGCGCCTCCAGCGCCTCCTTGGACTCCCAGGCGGTGCCGTAGAGCCGCTGGAGCTGCTTGTTCTTCTCGTCCCCGCGCCAGTACGCCGCCGCCGAGCGCATCAGCTTGAACGCCGGGATCCGCTTGGTGGTGGGCAGGTGCGGGCCGCGGCACAGGTCGGACCAGGCGACGTCGCCGTTGCGGCGTACGTTGTCGTAGATGGTGAGCTCGCCGGCGCCCACCTCGACCGAGGCTCCCTCGGCGGCGCCGTCGGCCTTGCCGGCGCCCTTGAGCCCGATCAGCTCGAGCTTGTAGGGCTCATCGGCGAGCTCGCCGATCGCGTCGTGGTCGGTGGTGACCCGTCGCTCGAAGCGCTGACCCTCCTTGATGATCTTGCGCATCGCGGTCTCGATCTTGGTCAGATCCTCGGGCACGAACGGGGTCTCGACGTCGAAGTCGTAGTAGAAGCCGTCGGTCACCGGCGGCCCGATGCCCAGCTTGGCCTCGGGCCACAGCTGCTGGACGGCCTGAGCCATCACGTGCGCGCATGAGTGCCGCAGGATGTCTCGACCGTCCGCGCTGTCGATGGCCACGCCCTCGACCTCGTCACCGTCGGCAAGCACGTGGGAGAGGTCGCGCAGGTCCGCGCCGATCCGGACCGCGATCACCTCGGCGTCCTCGGCGAAGAGCTCCCAGGCCTTGGTGCCCGTGGTGGTGGTCCGGTCCTGACGCTGGCCAGCGTGGATGCGGACGACCTTGATCTCGGACAACGTGGCACTCCTTCGGACAGCTCCAGAGGGACGACCCCACCGGAGACAGGTGGGCTCGATGCTATCGGGCAGCGGATCCAGCCGATCCGGCCGCGACACCCTCCCAGGGTTGATTTGCGCTGCAACGCCATGGAGACGTTCAGAAGATGCTGCTGCCAGGCCGTGGCCTGGCAGACCAGGACAACCTGGTCATCCTCGCGACGCGGGACAGCTAGCGGCTCTTCAACCGGCCGCCCCAGGTGAGTACGGTCGGCGAGAAGAGGAGGTGGTCTTCGTGGACGCACCGGATGGCCGGGTCGCCGCGTTCCATGCTCTGCACTCCGCCGGCTGCTTCGTGATGCCGAACCCCTGGGACGCCGGCAGTGCCCGCGCGCTGGAGCGGCTGGGCTTCCCGGCCCTGGCGACCACGAGCGCGGGTCTGGCCTGGACCCTGGGCAAGCCCGACGGGCAGGTGAGCCTCGACGAGGCGCTGACGCACCTGAGGGACATCGCCGGCGCGGTCGGCGTACCGGTGAACGCCGACTTCGAGGACGGCTACGCCGTCGAACCCGAGCAGGTCGCCGCCAACGTCGCGC